>Ga0137388_10001096_pt1 | contig 16206 bp, 17 predicted proteins | sample 15con2h14AmetaG_FD_104644 | JGI IMG/M metagenome (GOLD analysis project Ga0137388, IMG submission 104644) | Vadose zone soil microbial communities from Angelo Coast Range Reserve, California, USA - 15con2h1.4A metaG | ecosystem: Environmental > Terrestrial > Soil > Vadose zone > Saprolite...
CGTGCCCAAGGCCAAGCGGTCATCGAGGTGCTCCGTCCTGTGCGGCGGGACCGTCGCTTTGGAAGCAAGTCCGATCCCATCGACGCCGACGCCGCCGCGGGTGCGGTGCTATCGGGCAAGGCCACAGCCGTACCTAAAGCCGGCGACGCCGGCGTCGAGATGGTAAGAGCGCTCAAGATCGCCAAACAGACTGCAATCAAGGCACGAACTCAAGCCGTGAACGCGGTGAAGGCCCTGATCGTGATGGCGCCGGACCCCATTCGGGAACTGCTGCGCAACCTGAAGACGCCGGCTCTCGTCCGGACCTGCAGCGCTTACCGGGTGGATGGAGCGTCCGACCCAACCTCTGCCATCAAGCTATCCCTGCGTTCGATGTGTCGCCGATACGTCGTGCTCGACCAAGAGGTCCGTTCACTCGAGAAAGAGCTCGACGCCCTCACCATCCGGCTCGTGCCGCAGCTGCGCCAACTGTTCGGCGTCGGCCAGGATGTGGCAGCGACCCTGGTCTTGGCGGCCGGGAACAGCGGTGGCCGACTTCGCTCCGAAGCGTCCTTCTCAATGCTGTGCGGCGCTTCGCCGAATCCGGCCTCCTCCGGCATGGTGCAGCGTCACCGGCTCAATCGTGGCGGCGACCGCCAGGCCAATGCGGCGTTGCATCAAATCGTGGTCGTCAGGCTGCGATACAACGAGGCCACCAGGGCCTACTTTGCAAAACGCAAAGCCGACGGCAAATCCAAGAAAGAGATCTTCCGCTGCCTGAAGAGATACGTGGCACGAGAGGTCTACCGAACCTTGGTCGACCCGCGCGAAGAGGCGGTTCGCAGCGTCGCCTGAGCAGCCTCAAATTGCACGTTGACATCTATAGGAGGATCAAAAATGGTCGGGGGGCGGGGATTTGAACCCCGGGCCTCACGGTCCCGAAATCTGCGCGGTCTCGTCCACCGAGACCGTTTTCGACTGTTTTAGGCTCGATTGCTGGCGTGACGGATGCCCGTTGGACCTATTTCGAGTCATTACGGGCTCTTGGATTACTCCACGAACTACTACATGAATAGGCCCAGACTCAACTCTTGGAGCCTGGTGATTATTGGTAGGTCCGGCCGCCGTCAATCAGGATGAGCTGGCCGGTCATGTAGGCCGCCCAATCGGAGGCGAGGAAGGCAACTGCGTCAGCGATGCCTTTCGGCTGACCGATGCGCGCGAGCGGGATCTGTGATAGCAGCTTGTCCTGCCCCAACGGAGGGTGTGCATACCGTGCCTGGAAGAGCTCGGTGTCGATGGTGCGCGGCTGCACAGAATTGATGCGCACGTCAGGAGCCAGCTCGCGCGCGAGATGGCGCGTCAGGCCGTCAACCCCCGGCCTTGGAAGCCGCGTAGTGAGCACCTCCGCCCCCGCCAACCAGCGCCGAGCTGGACGAGATGTTGACGATCGCGGTTACGGGTCGCTTGCGCAGGTGCGGAATCGCCGCGCGGCAGCAGTAGAAGGGTCGCGGTGAGATTCACGCGCAGCGTGCGCTCCCATACGTCGAGCGATATGGCCTCGACTTTCTGCACGATTGTGGTCCCGGCGTTGTTGACCAGCACATCGATGCCGAATCCCTCGGCAACTTTGTCCATTCTCTTTTGCACCGCATCGGGATCCATGACGTCGACGACTGAACACTCGATGCGGGGTTTTCGGCCTGCTCATCGAGGAGTCGCTGAGCTCAGCAGTGGTCTGCTCGCCGTGCTTCTCGTCCAGGTCCCAGATCACAGTCCGAGCTCCGAGTTGGAGCTTCGGCGGCCGCGGACACCATGTCGCCTGGGGTTTCCGGCCAGTACTCCAGCTATTGATCCCACCGTCATCTCTGCCTTTTAACCCCAAAGTAGCGTGCAACACAGTCGTCGAAGCGCGCCCCGTGCTCCGCAGATTTTGGCGGAGCGTATGTCCACCGGGTCACGTTGTCAGCGAAGGTTCTACTAACGTTTGAACCGCTCACGTCAACAGCCGAAATCAACCGCGTGCAGTGAGTCGAAATGCCCAATGCGGATCGCAAACTCGTGCCACGTAAGTTTCACTTGACAAGCCGCTTAGCGGGGGGATAATCGGCGCAGGCTGTCCGCACTGCCAAATCCTTTCTCTTGTCTCTGAACGCATAGCCGTCGACATAGCCGCGTTTTTCATCTAGACCCTTTGTCCTTCTAGACATGCGCAGGACTGAGCCAGGAACACCTCATGGGAGCAGCGATATGCAGAACGCTGTGGCTTTCGCGAACAACGATCTGATCACCATCGCCTGGAGCGTTGGCCACCGACCTGATGGTTGCATGGGGTTCGCTCTCTATCGTATCGACCATGCCGGTAAGGAAACCGCCTTGCCCAGTCACGCGGTATTCAGCGGCTTCCCAATCATCCCCGGCCAGACCACCGCTGATTTCCCGCTTCAGAAGTTCTACTGGAAAGACCCATACGCGAGGCTGGAAGCGGACAAGTCGGGCAACCGACTGTTTCGTTACAGAGTGGTTCCCCTTGAGGGCGCTCCAGGCGCCCTGAAGCCAATGAACCTCCCGCAGATGGTGACCAATGAGGTGGAGATCTCGCCGGCGATCTCCCGAGGCATTGATGCGTATTTCAACCGCGGGTTGATCTCGACGCAGCGAGTCTCCACGGTGTTCAAAGGCAAGCCGGCGCCGAGGAGCCTAAACGCGCTTATCCAGCACTCCGGTGACCCGCTGCGCGTGAGTCTGGCGGGGGACATGATCGCGGCTTTGACCGGCTTTGTCGATCGCGCCAAGGCATCGGGCACGATCTACGCGGCATTGTACGAACTCGGAGATGACGAGCTGATCCGCAAGCTCGAGAAGCTCGGTAAGAGACTGAGGATCGTTTTGTCGAACGCCGTGCAGACGGATCCGACGACCAGAAAGAAGTCCGACGGGAATGAATCGGCGCGTACCCGTTTGTCCACCACCGCGAGCGTTCAATGGGATCGCATAATGCCCGCCAACCACATCGGGCACAACAAGTTCTTGGTATACGAGGATAAGAGCAAGAAAGCACAGGCTGTGCTGCTCGGCTCAACAAACTGGACCTCCACCGGACTATGTGCGCAGACGAATAACACCCTCGTCATCGAGAATGCGGACCTCGCCAGGCGCTATCGAGACTACTGGGCTCAGCTCGCCTCCGATACCAAGGCAGCCAAGGGCGACTCCAAGGCGCTGCAAGGGGACAAGCTGCGGTCCTGGGACAGAACCAGCAAGCGCCTAACGCTGGCGGATGGCGCATCCCTGGAAAGCTGGTACTCACCCAACACGCCTGCCGCACGAAGGAGCGGGGCGAAGAATGAGAAGCGCCCGTTGGACATGGACTCCCTCATCCAGCATATTAACGCCGCTAAGCACTCGATCCTATTTCTCGCGTTCTATCCGGGCACGCCTAGCATTGCCAATTGGACCGCGGCGGCTCAACGCAAGAACAAGGATCTCTTCGTACGCGGGTGCGTGACCAATAAATCCACAGCCGAGGGGTTCTACTACGAGCTCAAGGGGATGACTCCGCCAAAGTTGGCGAAAGGCTCAAAGGCCCCTCCGAAGGAGGACCTGCGCGTGATTGGCGCCGAGGCGCTCGACGGCAAGGTCATCCCCAACGGATGGCTGTGGGAACTGGACAAGGCGGGTTTCGCCATTGTTCACGACAAGATGGTGGTCATCGACGCCTTCTCTGATAACTGCGTCGTCGTTACTGGCAGCCACAACCTCGGCTACAAAGCGTCGTTCGACAACGACGAGAATCTGGTCATCGTCGAGGGCAACAAACGGCTTGCGACCGCTTATGCGACACACATCCTCGACGTGTACGACCACTTCGCCTGGCGCTACGTGGTCAAGCTGCAAGGTCAGAAAGCTGCCGACCAATCGCTCAAGACCAGTCCTGACGACTGGCTCAATAAATACTTTGACCCAGTCGGCCAAATCAAGACCGCGCAGCTGAAATTCTGGATGAGCGCAATACCCTAACCCAGGGCATGGGTTCCAATGGGTTTCACTCAGACGGCCACCTGCTCTTGACCTTAGCTTTCGATACTAGGCTCTCTTCGATGGCAGGTTCGCCCGGACGGTCGGCAAACAATGGACCGGCTGCTCGCTGGATTTGCGCCTCCAAGGCGAGCGTCTTCAGGCACAAACCTGACTCGCCCATCTACAGATTCGGCGTTCGGGGGCGGCGTACCCACTGATCCCACCGTGACCTACTCATTGCTCGCTTGGTCAACCGCGCTAACTGACTACATGCTTCACTAGGTCGACGGCCCATGTGTCGACCACCTTGGGTCGTGTGCCTCTTGGATCTCTTTGGTTGGGTACTTGAACGTATGCGGCTTTGATCGACTTTGGACTAGCAATCAGCCGTAAGTAACCATGGTGGTCGTCGCAATAGCTCTCCAGAGTGGTGTGTGAATCCACGCTGTAAGGAACTTTCAGAGGTCCATGAGTCTTCGGATCGCGCATGATTCGATGCTGATGCCAATAGCCGCCAGCCCCCGCCACAATGACGGGGACCTGCCGTCCACTGATGACATCGGTGAAGCGCTGGTAGTTGTGGACATGAGCCGTGAGAACCAGATCCGGTACACGCTTTGAGACGCTAATGGCGTCGGCCAAGAGGTTGCCCATTTGCTGGCTTCCGATATGAGTTCCCGAAAGAGAGTAAACGGGATGGTGTAACGCAACGATGAGCGCTTGCCCGTCGGGCACGGTAGCCATTTCATCTTCCAACCACGCCGCCTGCTCAGAGTCGACGTAGCCGCCCTCTGGGCAGTTCGTGTAGACGCCGATGATTGTTACCCAGGGCGCTCTCAGGGTCCAATAGACGTGGGGTTGGATCATGGCGTCTCGAGCGACGTCTTGTGACTCGGGAGTGCGGTGGGGCTGTACCGCGCAGAAGTTCTCGACATATCCGGCCAGCGAGGCATCGGACGAGCCCTGAGCTACGTCGCCATCGTGGTTGCCTGGAATCGAAAAGATCGGGGCGTGGTAGTCGGCGTATGGCTCGTAGAACTGCGGATAGTAGTGGGCCCGTTCCCCGCTGAAATACACGACATCCCCGAGGTGATAGAAGAAGGCTGGCGGGTGAGCCAGCTGCATGTCCGCCTCGAGTGCCTGCGCTACTGCCTGTTGTGCAAAAGGATAGTTAATGCCGCCCGTATCGCCGACACAGTGGAAAGTGAGCTGACCCGACTGAGTGATGGCTGCCATCGCGGACTCGCTGAGGATTTGCCCGAGTCGTACCTCGTAAGGCTTTAGGCCGGTCGGCGCGGGGAGAGGTTGTCGTGGTTGAGCAGGACTCTGTCGGTGGTACATCTGGGCTTGAAAGCCACGCGAGGGCGTCGGGAAAATGTAGCCGGCGGATCGGCTGGGAGCTTGGCGCGTGGAGGCACGTGATACTCGACGACCACTCGACTGAGTTACCAATTTCCTCTTGCCCATACGACCTCCTCAAATCGGACTCCTCGCAATCACCAATCACAGATGCGAGGAGTTGCTCGCGTTAATAGCAGCGCGAAAGCCCGCTTCAGATCGTGTCTCTGAACCGCCTCGCCCCGAGTTTGGCCGACTCGATCCAGTTGTCCTCCGATAACATCCGATGCTGCGACAATGCGTCCGCGTAGGTCAATGGCAGCCAATGCGCGGTCTGGATATCGGCACGAGTCCCAGCATTGCCGATTCAGATACGAGCCATCGCTGGCTCTTGAGTCCAAAACCGAGTCTTTGTTTGCGCGGCCGACGTGAGGTACTCGTAAATGTCAATGACATGGCTAGCGTAGGCCCCTGAGCCAAGCGTTAGTATCCGCGTTCCCGATCGGCCGTCAAGTCATCCCTGTCGTCTTCCTTAGCCGATGTGATCGAAATACCAACCCCGCGTACGCCTTAAGTCGCGCTACAACCGCTGGTCAATTCGCGATCACCGGCGGGCGTCAAGACGATACTCGCAGACGGGATCCGCAGTGTCCCCCAAGGTGCCTCACGTCGGTAGAGGATCGTCTGTCCGTCGCTACGTCCAAAGTACACCAAAGGGTGATCCACCAGGCCGGGAGGATGGTTACCGCTGCCTACCCAGGCCACACATACATAATGCAGTCGAAAATCGAAGATACTAGATAGAGATTCAGGCGCCCCGCTGCGCTGTAACAATCTATGTGAGTTGGCCGCCCCGTATGTGTTTGCCGTTGAAATAAGGCCAAGTCCCGCCACAGCTAAACCAACTGCTGCTAGAGCGCCAAGGGGACGGAGGCCGATTCGACGAGTGCCACGAAGGGAATCGGCCGAAATTAGCAGCACGATAAGGGGGAACAAGAGTACGAATGGCATCGAGGGCGCCGGCTGCGGAAGCTGGCCCCCGTACGCTACGTAAGTGAATATCGCGGCGGCGAGGCTAAATAAGAGGCCGATGACGGCACCAGCGACAAGTACCAGCAGCCCCGGGTGTTCACGAACCCCCGGAAAAACAGACCAAATACTAAGACCAATGGGGATAGCGACTAAAGCAATCACGAGTCCTACCGACACAAGCCCGAGAGCAGCATGTGTGACTATTGCTGCTTCACTCAGACCGACGTCTTCAGGCGTCACCCCGGCTTCCGCGTAGAAGGCTTCGTAGCCCCTGCGGACTACTACGTATATTAGAAGTCCGAGCAGACCAAGCGCCGTTACAGCTTTGCTTGCTGAGTCGAGGATGTTGCCCAATGTGTTAGTCCACCTCGCAATCTTGCGTCCGGGAAGCGGCCTTCCTTCTGGGTAACGACTACCTACTAAGAAGGCGTATCCGATAAGTGTATGGTGAACGATCTGAGCAACAGCCTAAACCGCGATTTGAGCCGCGAAGCGGAGGAGGAGTTGAGTGGCGGTGCCGCCCAGTAAGACTTCCCAGTCGACCGCCGAGGCGCGGTTGGTGGGTAAAACGTTGAGTCTCCTAGCAGGACTCACAAAGATTGAGCGGCAGATTTCCGCGCCCGCTACCCGGCCAGGATCCGGGCTCGTAGGGCAAGGATCTATCAGCGGAGTTAAGCCCTTGACTCAAGCTGCCCTTGATGCGGATCACCTTCGGGGGGCAGATTGGCTGGCGAGCCTGACGCACAGGTACGTGGAGGTCCTCGCGCAGCCAACCAACCCTCAAAAGAACCGCCGCCTCAGAACCATTGGCGCCGAGTTAAGGGCTCAAAGTGGCACCTACGCAGCGGAGGTGCTGGCCAGGGCCAATCGAGCCATTCAAACTAGCCCGCGGTCGCACTCGACAGCCGCAAAGTCGATGCCTGGTTGGAGTCGGCTATTCGAAAAATACCGGTCGACGACCTCGGACGCAATCAAATTATCCAGCGTGAGGCTCCCAGATCCAGTCAGGGCCACTAAGGCTCGAGATCCGAGCGCTGCTTGGCAGCCTGCCCAAGTCAACGCACAACTATGGCGAGCATTTGCTCCACCCAGGATGACTGCTCTTGTCAACGCATTCAGTGATGCGCCCGGTGAGACACGGCCAGGTGGAAATGTGGCAAGCAAGGTGGTAAAGGCCGCTAAGCAACAACTCGGCAAGCCCTACGTTTGGGGCGCACGAGGACCGAATGCATTTGATTGTTCAGGCCTCGTTCAGAACTCGTATGCGCAGGCCGGCGTGAATATACCAAGAGACACTTGGCACCAGTTTGCTGACCGGAAGGCAGCTGGCGTGACATTCAAAAATTTGAAACCGGGCGACGCCATGTATTTCGATACAAACGGAGGCCAGCGAGATGCAACCCACGTCGGTATCTACGTTGGCAACAATCGAATGATCGTCGCGCCCCACGCCGGGGCCAAGGTGAGGGTCGAGCCCATTAACACGTACTGGAAATCAAACTTTCTGGGGGCTCGACGTTGGCAGGGAGCACCTGTCCGCCATTAGAAGGCACTGACTTCGCGCACCTGCTGACGATGAGGCGGAGGTCTTACATCAATAGGCCCAAACGCCTGGTGAGCGGAAGCGATTTGATCTGGTTGTCGATCGAATGGGCCCGGATGAATGGGAGCCTGTTGAGGAGGTTCTGCGAGACGTGGCTGCCCACGATCTCGGGGATGAGATCGATCCAATGGCTGTCTCGTCAAGCCGGGAAGAGGTGGCCTGGATGACTAATACCGTGACAGCGCCTGTGCAGCGGGTGATTACGTCTTCGACAGTGGGTGTGTTCCTACAACTCAGATCAGTTCTTCGATTCCTGCAGAAACCAGTCTCCCGAGTATCTAGCGTGGATGGGAAAACTGGGGCAGAACCTAAATGGAATGCGAAGCTAGACCAGCACCACCGGCCATCCTCGATTTGACGGCCACTGCGCTTCATCCATAGCCCGGGTTCGCGAGCCTTTCTTCGAGCACACAACCCAGAAAGAGCTAGCGATAGAGGATCCATTATCAGCAGCATTGGGCTGTCGGCGGGAGCGCCACGTCAGCGCTCCGGCGCGTCGATGATCTTATTGGCCAGCCTTCCTAGGTCTTGGCGGCCGACGCCGGGTCGACTTGTCGGCGCGTTGACTGTCTTGATGCCTACCCGGCGCGCTGTGGGGCGCTTCCGGCGGTCTGCTAGCAGGAATAAGGCCCTCGCGCTTTTCTTCCTCGTAGAGTCGTTCGACCACGAATTCCTTGAGAAGGCTTTGATAGCCCTTGTGCAGGCGAGCCGCCAGTCTCTTGAGGCGCCCGATTGTTGACTCATCAAACCGGATCGCCACCGGTCGCGTCCGCGGGCGAGCGGGAGGCAAGATGCCTTCGGGCAGCGGCTCCGCCTTGCTCCACAGATCGTCACTGAGTTCGTGGCTTGCCCAGAAGTCGGACTCTTCGCGCTCCGACTTGAATTTGGGGATGTCTTCTAACCGGCTGACAATCTTCATCGTGGTAGGGGACTTCCTAGCCACGCCTACTTGCCTCTCGCTCGATACCGTCGCTTTTCACGATCTGTTGCCTCTCGAGCGGTGACAACGCGAGGCAGTCCAGAACGAAACGTGAACACAACGAAGAGAATGCGGTTGCTCTCAGTCTGTCCGACAATGGCCCAACGCCGCTCTTCGCCGACCTTATACGCAGGTGCTGCTGTCCTGTCCGGATCGAGCAGAGCTTCCTCCGCTTCACTTGGCTCGATGCCGCCCGCGCGAAGATGGTCTTCGTTGTGGTGATCCCAATCAAACAGTAAATTCGCCTCCTAATAGCGTGAATACTATAGTAGCAACTTTTACAGATGGCGAGGGTCTTGATATCAGGCTTCTTATCGCAAGCAATGCTGAGGCGCCTTTGTACGCCGATGCTCTCGGGCACAGGCTTCCTAGGGCAGTGGAGAGGTTCTTCCGTTTGCGCGAGAAAAGCCATCGATGTCCGGGTAAATTGTTTCAGCTGCATATCCATAGGATCGTTCGAGAATCGCGAGTAAGCGCTTCTTGGTGTGCTGGGGTATGCGGAGAGCGAGAATAGAAGGGACCCTGGGTCGGCCCGGTGTGCGAGTGCCGAAGACCGCCTTTCTTTGAGGCGCGGTCCAGTTCGGGAGTCTTATGGGAACTGAAGTCGCCTCCCTAGTGGGTTGATCATCGGGAACTCTGCCGAAAACGAAGGCGCCACGCTGTACCCGGATGCGATTGTCAATCGGCTGCGGCCAGCACACGCACAGTTGATCAGCGTCTAAGTTGTCTACGACCTCAGGTATGGCCCGAGTCTCGGACCAGTCCAGATGACGGGCCTTCGACACTTCAATTGCGATAGCACCCCCTGCTCGTCGTCGAGGTCTTCGTCTTCGCACGCGAACCACAAGGCAATCATTCACGACCTGCGGCATTCGTGCGCGACGCTGCTCCTCGTTCAAGGCGTTTCGCCGCGGGTGGTGATGGAGGTGTTGGGTCACTCAGAGATCGCATTGACGATGAACGCCTACAGCCACGTGGTGCCAGAACTTCAACGGGAAGCGGCGCAGCGGATGCAGGCGATCCTAGAGCGCTAGACGCCAATCAAGGCGGAGCTCGTTACCTGCCGCGATCTCGTTCGCGCCTTGCTCATTAACGGTGATAGATTGCGCCGGCGCGGAGCCCTGTGGAGTTACTGGATGATTCAGACTCCTCGTGCGCATTTGCACGAGCCAGGCCGAGTGCCCGTTCATAGAGATCTGAAACCGCATTATGGATTGACTCCAGCATCGCTACCGCGTGCTTCGGTGAATACGACTCAAGTAAAGGTTTCGGTTGCAGGTACCCATGGACTATCCGATTGCGGAGGGCGGCCGCTATACCGAGGGCAGATGCTTCGTCATGCGTAATGAGTCCCAGCCTTTGGGCCTCCGAAATGAGATCGCTGAAGCTACGCCGATCCTTTTCTTCGGCACTCAGCAGACAGTCTTTGAGGCTGGCCTCCAACGCAAGCAAGCCCCAAGTGACGGAAACAAGCGAGTACTCGTAGGTCAAATACGAGTCAATCAGTAGGGAGCGGGCGACGCTCAAGACGTCCGCCACCGATTTAGGTACCGCTCGACCAACAGTCCAATCCTCCAGGAGAGTAATCAATTCATCCTGGCCGTCCACTAGATCGTGCCAGCGAGGGTCAGGTAAGCGCGATGTTGCCGACACAATCCAGATCCGTGACAGGCATTAGTAGAGCCCGCTTGCGGGGATTTGAACCTCGGGCCGGTACTGGCCGATGGCGTCGTCATCGATGTGCTCGTATATGGTGATCGGGCCAACTGCATTCAGCAGCTGGCCGAGCATCACGGCGAGACCGACGGGGCACGCAAGGAACAGGTGGATTGTACGAATGCCCTGAAACGTCGACCTCGCGGTACGGACAGCCTCAGCGATCTCGTTCGCAAGATCCACGGCCCCGCCCGGTGTAAGCCGCCCGCGCCTATCATCACTGACAGGATCTACCTCGACGGTGGCACGCATCGGCGGGAGCGCTGCGGTCGCGCCGAACGCGAGCGAAGCGTCATGCATTACCGAGACCAAAACAGCAAGCCCTCCACCGGCGGGATTCACACCTTGTGATCTAGCGATGAAGCCGCTGGCCTGGCGTGGCTCGGATAACGACCACAGACAGCGACTACCATCCAGACCCGTTTGCACCCAGGCCAGACTTAAGCCCGACACCGCAGGACAGGCGCGGCCGAGCGCGAATGCGGCAGCGAGCGTGGGATGACCGTGCACAACGATTCGACGTCCAGCTGAGGTCCGCCCGATTTCACGATGAACGCTTCGCAGGGCCGGCAGGAGTACGGTGTCCCACGCGCCCGTGGTCGCCGTTCGTCCGCTGAACGTTTCGTGCCAATCGAGCTGCAAGCCCGGGTGGTCGTCCTGCGGCGGCTCGCGGCGCACCCAGAGACCGACAGCGAGCGGTGCCTCGGCTGGCATTGCGGCGATGACAGCACCCAGCCGATGACGCAAAACAGTGTCGGCGACCTTGTCTAGCTCCTCAGCCGGTGCCGGATCTCCCTCGACCTTGTGCAAGTTCCAAAAGCGCAGATCGGCTGTGCCGAGGTTGTCGGCCGCCACGTGTGCCGCATCGGCATATTCCAAGCCACCGGCGACAGCCATGACTGCAAAGAACGCATCGCCGCGGCGAGCTCGCTGAACGAGGCGCGGCACCTCGACGCGTCGGATCACTGCCGAATCTGCCACATCCGGTGTAAGCCAGGCTAATCCCGAAGCGCAATTTGGATCATCCAGAGCGTTGGTGATTTGCTCCTCGGTAGACCCGGGTCCCAGATCCGAGATATCGATCCACAGCGGGATCCCACGGGCCTTAAGCCGGCGCGCAAGTTCTGAGACTTCGGCGGCTCGTGTGCGCCGGTATGAGATGAAGTTCCGCCCGCGCGGATCGGTCACGATGCAGAGGCTTTGAACGGTGGAGTCGGTGTGAGCTCGTGTGCATGGGCAAGTAGCTTCTCGAATTCGAGTCCGCGTTGCGGAAAGGCGTCCAAGACCGCGAGAGGGACGAGGCGCTGCGTCAGGTCCGAGTACGTTACGCCGTATATTCGGCCGTTGGTTTCGCCAGTTACCTGCGCCAGCTGTTGTATTTGAGCATCGGTCAAACCAAGTCCGTCAAGGGCTACTGTCAAGACCGCGGCACGTTGCTCACTGTTCGGGCGCCTAAACTCGAATGTCTGGGCCGCCCGTCGGAGTAGGGCCGGGTCCAGCGCCTCGAGGCGGTTCGTGCACGCGACGACAAGCACCGGCAGCCCCTCCTGTGCGACGTGGTCGACGCCCCGGATGAGGGCATTGACACCGGCGCGGTCCTCATGATGCATCTGTTCCAGGTCGCGTGATTGGGCAAGCGCGTCGGCTTCGTCAACCAGAAGGATCACTGCTCCGGTGACCTTTCCGCCTCTTGTCCGTGACCTCGCATCTCGCTCCACGTCGGTGAATGCCGAAGAAATCAGGCTGGTCATCTCGCCCACCCGGCCAGAGCCGCGGGCGTTCAGCGTCAGCTTTCGCATGGCGACCTGGAGCCCCATTTCTGTCGCCACTCGGTCCCCAAACGTCTCGGCTAGTTGAGTCTTTCCTGTGCCTACGTCGCCGGCGAACACGAAGAGCGGCGGCCGGTCACGGAAGTATCGGAGCGCCGCAATCTGGTGGCCGTGGTGCTTGCGGCTCCACTCGGCGAGCCGGCCTGGGTCGAGGCGCAAGAGCGCTTCCTTGTGCAGCAATTCCTTGACCGAGTCCAGGCCCACAAGCTGGGCGTAACGGGCTGCGGCCTCGGGGTCCGGAAAGTCGCGGCTAGGCTCGAACAGCTCAGGCGCGTCGGTCACCTCTTGAATAGCCGGCGCCTGAGCTCGGTACCTCCTGCACCGTAGGCGCGAGTCTCGACCCAGACTCCACCTGCGTAACTCGGCTCTTCCGCATTGACGCGCTCGATCGTCAGCGTCGCGCGAAAAGCTTCGCGTTGGGCAGCCGTCAGCCGCCACCAATCGTCTGAATAGGTCACGTAGTTGAAGTACGTTGCCCCGCTTATGTCGATGTTCGGCTCAATCCCACCCGGCCTTCCGCCTGTCAGCTGCCCGCCAGTGACCTCGTAGTGATACGCCATCATCCACGATCCATTCTGGCGGTAGCCGAAAGAGTAGGTGGACAGATAGCCACGGTGCAGCAGCGCCTCGAGCTCTTCCATGTAGTCCGGAATGTCGGACCATGCGGGCTCTCCGTAATGGAGCGAGAACTGGCGGAGGTCCGACGCGACCTTGCCCGCAAGCTCGCGTGCGCCGGTTTCGGTAACGGTGTAGGTGCTCACGATCTAACCCCTGAATTGCCCGCCCAACACCTCGCGCCAAGCGGCGATCGCCTCGGCCTTGTGGGGCGTGTACTCTGCATACACGATCGCGTCTAGGGCCGCACTGGCGGCGTTCTCCACAGCTGCGCGGTTGCTCTCGCTGTAGTCGGAGACGATGTTGTTCTTCGGGTTCACAGCGTCGATCACGGTCATCCGCCCGTACGCCGAGCTCGGCACGGCCGACCGCTTGTAATAGTCCTCGAAGATGATGGGCTCAGCCAGGCCCGACTTCTTGATGTACGCAAAGACCTGCGCGAGCGCGTTGGGGTAGTTGGTGAGGTCGCCGCCTTTGTCGAAGAGGTGAGCGCATATAAGCTCGCCCAGGTAGCTTTTCAGTCGGAAGCTGGACTCATCGCTTTTCAGTTGCTCAGCCCACCACTTGACCAGCCGAATCACCTGTCGGTAGTGGACCGGCAGGCGCGCCTTGCGGCGTCGGACAAAGTCAATGTGATTGCGGATATTTGTCGCCACCCGTTCTCCGGTGTCCTTCTGGATGAGATCACCATCGCCGCTTCCGTCGCCCGCATCCAGGATCGGCACCACGTCGACGGTCCGCCCGTCCTTGTACTCGATGCTCACGCAGTGATCGAGCGGCTGAAACTGACTGTCGTTCAACTGCGGGCGCGCTTCCTTGAGCCTGTCGACCAGCCAGCTGGAGAGCTGCCGCGGATCCTGTGGGATCCGATCGGGACGGAGGTAGACGGCGAGGTCGAAGTCGCTCGTCGTCCTCAGGGCCGTGCCCTTCGCGAGGCTTCCGGCGTTGACCGCGCGCACCAACGCGTACGCCGGATCCGCCGCGATCTTGGCTTCGAGGGCATCTCGCAAGCTGTTGACGCGGGCGCGGTACTCGACGACGTACTCGTAAGGCAGGTTCACGTTCGTGTCGGCGAACGCCGCCACTTCGGCGTGTCCGATCAAGGGCACCGTCTGGCTGGGGGTGCTGCTCACTGTGCCTCCATTCCGGCCAAGCCCGTACCTCGGCCATCGGAGGCCCGTTCGAGCCGGTCTGCGACCGGCAAGACGGTGTTCTTCTTGGGTTGCCTCTGATTCTTCACGCCACGTCAGATCGTAGCACGATCATTAACCTCGGGCACCACTTCGACGTGGAAGAGGCCCCTTGGGTTAAAGGGTTAAGGGCTTCGAATCGTGGGCTATGGGGTAACGATGTATATACTGAGGTCGCCGAGGTGCCATATAGAGATCAGGTTCCGGGACCAGGAGCTTGAGCAGGCCTTTCGTCATGAGGATGTGGCACGGCGGCGTCTCGGCGAGGCTGCAAGGGCCTTTCTCCGCCGGGTCAAGCAGCTCGAGGCCGCGCCAACCCTGGCCGCCCTCATCGGAACGCCCGCGGCGTGCCGGCCGCTGGTTGGCACCAAAGACGGCCTGCTCGCGGTGCGACTGAGTGATCGTGATCACTTGGTCTTCGTGCCCGACCAGGAACCTATGCCTCTGCTGCGCGAGGGGGGCCTTGATCACAGTCGCGTGACACAGATCGAAATTTGGAGTGTTGAAAACGTCCATGCATAACGCCATCCCACAACGCATTCCCACGGATTACTCCATACCGCCAGGAGAGACACTCGCCGAAGTTCTCGAAGAGCGCGGAATGACACAAGCCGAATTTGCCCGACGGACTGCGAGGCCTATCAAGACGATTAACGAGATTGTTAAGGGCAAGGCCGCGATCACCGCAACGACGGCAATTCAGTTCGAGCGTGTGCTTGGCATTCCAGCTGCTTTCTGGAACACGCTCGAGGCTAATAATCGAGCGGACCAAGCACATTTGGATGAGCGCAAAGATCTTGAAAATCATGTGGAGTGGGTACGGCGATTTCCACTGAAAGAGATGCTTCGACATGGCCTCATTCGGGAGCGTAGAGACAAGGTAGAGCAGGTCTCCCAGCTTCTTGCATTCTTTGGAGTCAGTAGTCCAGATGCCTGGAAGCGGCAATGGGCCGCTCAGACAGCTCAATTCCGGCAGGCGGCTGGCTTCGCGGTTTCAGAGCCTGCTCTTGCCGTGTGGTTGCGCTGGGGTGAGTTAGATGGCGGCAAGCAGGAATGCGCTCCTTTCGACGCGCAGCGATTCCGTGAGGTACTAACTCGAGTTAGGGGCCTGACGCGAACAGAGCCTGAGACGTTCGTGCCCGCGGTTCAGAGGCTCTGTGCTTCAGCAGGCGTCGCGGTCGTCTTCACGCCCGAGTTGCCGAAGACGCGGGTGAGCGGTGCTGTGCGGTGGCTAAGTCAGGACAAAGCACTGATGCAACTTAGCCTTCGTTACAAACGGGACGATTCCTTATGGTTCAGCTTCTTCCACGAAGCCGGTCATGTGCTTCTTCACGGTCGCCGACGCGGTCATCTTGACAGCGACCAAGGCCGGGGTTATTCGCTTCCTCAAGAGGAAACTGAAGCCAATCTGTTCGCCAGCGACTTTCTGATCCCATCCGAACAATACCGGCACATCGCGGATACGCATAACAACAGCCCGGCGGTCATCGAGGCATTCGCGCGAAGAATCGGAATTGCGCCTGGCATAGTGGTCGGGCGCCTCCAATACGACGGCCATATACCGTGGAATTCTCCTGCGACTCGACTTCGACGCTCCCTGCAATGGGCCGAATCTGATACGCCATCCAAATGACCACGCGAGCGACAGCCTGAGACGACGGGAGCCAGCATTGGGCTGCACAAGTACTGCGTAATCGATCTAGCTACGCGACTGAGGCAGCGCTGAGCGTAATCGACACCTTCAAACTGCTGCAGAACTGATGCAGTAATACAGCGGCGTTAAGTAGTGTCGCAACTCGTGGTGTAAATCCAGAGGCGCTTTGACAAAAGCGCCACCGCGTGGTTCCTAGTGGAGGTGTTCATTCACCACATGGAGGACCACAACGATGGCGAGTCTCAGGATGA
>Ga0137388_10001100_pt1 | contig 16183 bp, 19 predicted proteins | sample 15con2h14AmetaG_FD_104644 | JGI IMG/M metagenome (GOLD analysis project Ga0137388, IMG submission 104644) | Vadose zone soil microbial communities from Angelo Coast Range Reserve, California, USA - 15con2h1.4A metaG | ecosystem: Environmental > Terrestrial > Soil > Vadose zone > Saprolite...
ACCCCTGTGCCGCCAACTGGGGTCCACCGCCAGCAGCCGGGCCTTGCCTTTTCCTCCGTCCAGGCGGGTGTACCCGCTCATTCCCACCACCAGCCCATTCGAATCGGCAACGAAAAACCGCGGGGTGTCCAGCTCGGGAGGCCTGGGGGTCAGCCGGGGGCACAGACCTGCCTCGCTCATGAGCGCGAACAGTCGCGATCGATCCTCAGGGCACGCTGGGCGCAGCTCGACGCCGGGAATACTGCCTTGCCCGGGATGGCCGGATCTGAGCAAACCGGTTACCAGAATGGCTCCAGACCTCTCGAAATGGATTGGGTGTGGCCATTTTAGAACGACGCCAAGTCGTTGCAGGGAAAGGGTTCTGCGCCGTGCAGGCACGAAGGCTGAGAAATCCCGGGCCTATGCGGACGTGACCGAGGCATCCCCGGGGTTTGGCGGCGGGGACGGGACTTCTAGCCCGCTGAGCGGCGCGCGGAGATGCGACTCGACGTAAGGGATTGCTACCGTTTCGAAGCCGCGGTCTTCGGCGATCACTGGGTGCACGTTGACCTCAAACACGACGCCGCCGCCTTCGATGGCCAGATCGACGCCACCAAATGGCAGCCCGAGCGATCCGCAGGCCGCAGCGGCCAATTGCAGAACCCCGTGAGGAACCTCTTCGATCGGTAGGACCGTGGAGACGGCGCCCCGTGTTTCATTGCACGGTGCATCGGGATTCGTCTGCACGTGTTCGCATACCCTCAAGACCTGGTCATGGAGAACGACCACCCGGAACTGGTGGCGCCGTCCTTCCCTGTCGAAGTTCAATGCGTCCCGGGCTACCAGCCAGTCCATACCAACGCGGGCATAGTGACTGGCGGCCTCGCGCAGCTGCTCGTAGGTGGTGATGTGAAAGACGTCATTGCCTCCCAGGCCGATGGCCGGCCTCGCCCAGACGTCACCGCCGAGCCGTTCGAAGGCGTCGACCGCTGCCTGATCACTCGGTCGGCAGAGGCTGATGGTGGCCATGTGTGGAATGCCGTCACGGAGGAACGTTTGAACGGTGCGGTTCTTCTCAGTGGCATTCCGCCATCCGTCCACGTCGGTGCCCAGGCAGACAACGGTTGATTGCTGAAGCGTTCGTTGGAACGCTTCGAATTGCCGACGCTGGGCTGGGGGTATCTCGTAGATAAGGACCACCGCTGGAGCCACGATGGGTTCTTCCGCCGACACTTGCATTGTGAGCTTGCCGCGAGCAACTGTCGCCTTACCGCTTCCGCCCGTCATGAAATGGCGTGCATCGATGAGCATCGGACGTGCCCCGGTGAGGAGCTCGACGGCAGCCGCAAGGTGAGCTCTGCTGCCCTCCGTGGAGCTGAGGTCGGTCATGAGGACGATGCCGCCAGTAATCATGGAGAGTTCGCAGCCGCCTTTCGCGAGCATGGAAACCGGTCCGCCGCCAAGTGCTTGTTTGGCACCCGCCGTCACTCCTCTAACCTGGTTGCCGATTCGTACGGGTACCAAAGATAGGGTCACGGAACCGCCCGCCCTCTGAGATCCTGCCGGAGCGACTGCCTTTCTTCAAGCGCAACACGGGGTGGCGATTGGGTCGTGGCGGGCAGCCGCTAAGCCTTTCCAGTTGGCGGCGGCTTCGCCGTCCCAGATGGAGGCTGGCGTGGCGGGACTCCCCAACCCGTATGAAAAGACGCAATACGGTGAGCAAGCGCAGTTGAGAAGGATGATCGCAGCCTCCTCCGCCCCAAGACCTCGAGCTGGAGGGGAAGGGCCCCGGCCTGCTCGGCGGCCATGGCCTGGCCGAGATTGTCTTGCTGGAGGGAGCAGCGGCACGAATCTCTGGCTCGATGAGGGCTTGGACGAGCAGGGCAATGACGTGGCACAGCATGTGCGCCTCGATGCGGGCCGGGCTCTTGAGGAACACCGCGCGAACCGCTGGGTGCCCTTGAGCTGTGCATGGCGCTTCTCCAGATTCGGATGGTATTTGTGGGTGGCGAGCAGAGTTTGGATCAGCTAGCCCACGGACCGTCGCGGGCGACTAGCGAACCGTTTCCAGCGGCACCCGGATCATTTGCCCGTCCTCCAGAATCTTGAAGAGCCTCCCAGGCGGTCGTCGAGCCGCAAACGATGCCAGCGCGCCGGCCCAGGGCTCCAGCCGCTCTTCCAAAGGCAGCGCCTGGGGAACAAGCGAGATGATCACCGGGCCTCGGTTCTCGAGCGCCAAGGTCTTTCGGCCCGGGTCCTCGGTGACGAAGACGGCGTCATCCTCCCTCGACAGCCGGTCGGTGATGTAGGTCTCGGTGGCGCGGCCGACGACGATCAGGCGCTCGACGTTCATCCCCTCGTCTTTGAGGCGCCGGGAGAGATGGATGGGGAAGGTGCCATCCAGAAGAAGCTTCAGCATCGAGCCGCCTTCTATCGCAGGGACCTACCCCCTTGTCTCGACCGGATGACCAATCCCTGAGCTCGGCCCATCAGCAAGCTCTTCAGCGGGGCCGGCAACGTTCGCGACAGGGCGTCACGCCGCTCCGTGCATTTCCTTTCCCCCTGATGTCTGTACCGGGAGGTGTGTTCACAAGGATGCTTGCCCCTTCAGGCTACCCGGCGGGGCCGGCCTGCAACTGGGTGGGGTCCCTGGTTCGGCGGTCTCCTCCGGCCAGTAGATCGGTTGATCGGCCGGCCAGGTGAACAGCCGCGCCTCGTCCTCCGGGGAGCGTGCCTCGTGGTATTTGAGCACCAGCTCCCCTTGCATCTCGCCCAGGATCTCGATCTTGCCCGAGGCATGCGAGGCGACATAGCGAAACCGCTTCGCCAAGCCGCTCAAACCGCGCCTCGCTTCGCTGACAATCTTGAGGCCCTCCTGGATGGTCAACATGAAGGCATCGTTGCCGAAGGTCGGGCGACAGTGGAAGAGATAGTAGGGCGTAACCCCGCAATCGGCCAGACTGCCGAACAACCTGGCGATCTCACCGGGATCGTCGTTGATGCCCCGCAGGAGTGGGGCCTGGTTGTTGAGCACGAGGCCTGCCCGAAGCATCTCGGTGAGCTTGCTCACGGAGAGTGGGGTGATCTCACGGCTGTGGGTGAAGTGCGTCATGATGTAGATCTTGCCGTTGGGGAGCGCGTGGCGGGCCAGGACGTCGATGAGGGCCGGCGTGATGCGCCCCGGGTCGAAGGCCGGGATCTTGCTCCCCAGCCGGATCGTCCGGACGTGGGGAATCTCCCGAAGGGCTGCGAGAATCCCCTCGAGCCGACGAGGCGAGAGGATGAGCGGGTCACCCCCGGTCAGTAAGACGTTGGTCACCTCTGGGTGCTCAGCGATGTAGGCGAGGCCGGGAGAGATATCGAGCGTCGTCTCCTTCTCGTGGTCCTCCAAGCCCTCCGGCGGCGCCAGGTGCTGATCGGTGCTCGTGGCGAGGGTGAAACGCTTTCGGAAGCAGAACCGGCAGTAGGCGGCGCAGACGTCGGTCACCAGCAGCAACACCGTCGGGGCGTACTTGTGCTGGACGCCGTGCACCCGGATGTTCTCGGCTTCGGCGCTCGCGTCGAAGTCGAGAACGCTCGCCAGCTCCTCCTCGGAGGGAAGGACCATGCGCCGAAGGGGGTCGGTGCGGTCCGACCAGTCGATCAGCTCCGCGTAGTAGGGGGAGACGCGAAACTCGAACTGCTCCAGGACGGGGCCGAGGCGAATCCGCTCTTCCTCGCTGATTCCCGGGAGCCTCCCCAGGTTCCGGATCGTTGGTTCGGCCATTGGTCTCGCTCGGTTTTCTGCCGGATCCTCCACCGCCTCAGCGCCCGTGTGCCCTTGCGACATCTGCATTGCTGGACCTTCCCCGCCGCACGGTGTCGGCTTGGTTCCAGGATTAGATCCCCTGGAGATTTGATTCGCAAGTCGTGCCTTCGCAATTCGGAGAGCTCACACACTCCGTCAAAGAACGGCCGACCCGCCGACGCGCTCGACCTCGGCTGCCCGGCCCGAGGACGTCAGCGGCTGAGCTTCTCGGCGACCTTGCCGAGCAGCTCGACGCCAAACGCGAAGTCATCCGGATTGAGCGCCTGGAAGGGGAGCCGGATGAACAGCGTTCCCGCCGGGGGCGTGGCGGGGGGCGGGTAGAAGGCCGATCCCGGCGCCAAGGCGATCCCTTCGGCACGAAGCGCCGCCAGGAACGTCGCCTCGTCCACGTCTGTACGCAGATGCGCACTGATGAAGTAGCCTCCGTCGGGGGCGGCGAAGAGCGCGTCACCCAGGAAGCTGCGAACGGCGACCACAGCCTCGTCGCGGCGCGGTCCCAGAATCTGCCGGAGCCAGCCGATGTTCGAGGCAACGACTCCCGCGGCCAGGCAGCGCGCCGCGACCGCCTGACAAAGCGGGACCGGTGACAGGTAGGTGCACTCAGCCAGCGACGCAAGGGCAAGCGAGGTGTCGGCGTCGCTGATGGCATACCCGACCCGCAGCCCGGGGCTGAGCACCTTGCTCAGTGAGTCGATCGTCACGACCCGCGCTCCGCCGGCCATCTGAGCAAGCGACGGCAACGCCGCGCCGTGGTAGCGCAATTGCCGGTACGGGGCGTCCTCAAGAATCGTGAAACCGTACGTCTCGGACAGGCCAACCAGCGCGCGTCGCTTCGCTTCACTCATGGTCACCCCGCTCGGGTTCTGAAAGTCCGGGATCGTGTAGAGGAAGACCGGGACCAGCGTCCTCAGATGCTGGTGCAGCAACTCGATGTCGAGGCCGTCGTCTTCGAGCGGCAGGCCGAGGACCCGAGCCCCATGACGGTCGAAGATCTGCAACGCCCGGTCGTAGGTCGGCGCCTCGACGTAGACGTCGCGGTTGCGGTCTCCGAGCAGGTGCCCGGCCAGAAGGTCCAGCACCTGCAGCGATCCCGTCCCAACAAAGATCCGCTCGGGATCGACGGAGTGGAGGGCCGCCAGTTGGAGTCGAAGTTCTGGGTCACCAAGGTATTGGCCCATCGGCGGGTACTGGAACATTACGTCGGGGCGCTCGTCGATGATGGCGGCGGTCTGTGTGGCGAGATCCTTCGTGGGGATCGCTTCCCGCGGAGGGATGCCCCGGTTGAAGTTGATCACGGGCCGGTCGGTCGCTGCTCTCACAGCTCTGTCCTTTCGTCCGGGCGGCAATCTGCGACCGCCGGAGATGATCGCATCTCGGTCAAGCCGGGCGCCTGCAAGCCCGCTTGATCCTCGCTACCTAGGAGGGTCCGGGGGCCAAGGGGGGCCCCGGTCATCGAAGACCTGGTGTCCCTATCCCATGATCGGATCGATTGGGCACCCTCTGGAGACGCCGGGACGGATCATTCTCGGGGCGGTCAATTGGGTTAGCCCTCCGAGCGACCGTATTGCTACCGGAGCCGGATCCTTCCGAAAATTCGCTCTTGCAGCGGGGCCGGGCGACCGATCAGGTATCCCTGGGCCAAGCCCACCCCGAGCGCGCGGAGCGCGGCGGCTTCGCTTTCCGGCTCGACCCTTCTGCGATGACTGTGGTCTGGGTCCGGGATGCAATCGTATGAGCGCCGGCGCCAGAGCGAGCAGTGTTGGTTCGTCGTCGATTCCGCGTCATTAGCGGCGTTGGTGCTGCTCATTTCGGGTGGGCGCGCCGGCGCCAGATGGCCATCTGGAGGGCGTCGACGACCAGCTTGGAGCGCATATGGTCTGCGATCGACCAGCCGATCACCCGCCGGCTCCAGGCGTCGAGGACGACGGCGAGGTAGACCTTGCCCTCGTCGGTGTGGTGCTCGGCCCCTCCACCTCGAATCGCCGTTGCACCAGATCGTCCGCTGGTGTTGCGGCAGGGTCTCGACGCGTGCAGCCCTTGCGCCCGCGCAGGTACACGCCCTGGATGCCAGCGAGGCGCATGAGCCGGGCCACCCGCTTGCGTCCCACGCGGATGCCGTCGCCGAGTGCGAGCTCGGCGTGGATCCTCGGGCCTCCGTAGGTCTGGCGGGAGGCGGTGTGGATCTCGGTGATGGTGGCGGTGAGCTCGGGCGTCCCGCACGGTTCGTGCCGACGGGTGGTGGCGACGCCGGGCCCAGTCGTAGAACCCGCTGGTCGACACGCAAAGGCAGCGGCACAGCACGGTGATGGGGTAGTTGGCCAACTCCCTCGTCCACGAAGCGGAACGTCACTTCGGGCGATAGTTGCTCTCGGTGGCGAAGAAGGCCGCGACGAGCGCAATGATCTTCTCCCTCAGGAGGGCCTCCGCATTAACGGCGCGGCCGTAACTTCGGCGCCCATCTCACGACCTGGCCCCCCAGTCGGCCCATCGCGCCGGCGCTGCACGTTCAAGGAGGTTCAAGGAGGGTTGAACGGGTCCTCGTCCCAGAAGGGGCTGAACCAGTCGGCGAACCTGAGATTGGCAAAGCCCAACTGGGCCTGGAGGTCGGGATCCTCAACGGCACCATCCTTCTCCACGTGGAATAGGAACTCGAAATCCCGGTCTTTGAAGCTGAGGTCCCGCAGCATCTCGATTGCCTCTGCGACCTCGGCCTGGGCCGAGGAGCTGAGAACGCCACTATGAAGCTGGAGTTCGGCGAGGGCCTCGGATTCTGCCAGGATGGCCTCCATAGCGAACTCCTCAGCGACCGAGCCGAGCAGCGCCTCCGAAGGGTAGGGCCACGCCTCTTCTCGGGCACGTTTCAGCTTGCTCGCAACCGACTTGGTTGCATCCAGGAAGGCTTCCGCGAACTGTGCGTCGTATCGAGCGAGATGAAGGGGAGGCAGGGCGTCGAGCATCGACACGTCTTTGAAGTCGACCTCTCCTGACCGCAACGACTCGAGGTCCTCGTTGAAGGTATCGACGACGTAGTCGGCGGCGGCGAGGATCAGATCCCACCAGTCTTCGGACAGTGTCCACGCCTGGTCATCATCGTCGTCCTCATCGATGTCCATGGCGTGTTCAGCCTATCGCTCGTCGCACGGGAGGACATCCCCGACAGAGCCGCGGGGGTACTTCATGTTTGGTCCGAGCTGGAAACCGGATGGGGCGTCCTCGGGGTCGAAGATCTCCACAGGCCCGCCGTCGGGCGGCATCTCCCAGCCGCCGAGGATCAGGACGCGGCCATCGGGGAGCAACACCGAGTTCAGGTGGTCGCGGTCGATGTTCATGTCCGGCAGTGCTTGCCACACCGGCGTCGTGGCGGACAGGTCGATCCACTCGGCGGTTCGACGTGCCCCAGCTTCGGAAGCCGACCACATGGCGTCGCCGGCCCCACCTGCGATCAGCACGAGCGCTCCGCAGACCGCCAGACGATCGCCACTCTCGCCATGCTGCCGGTATCGGATCTCTCCAGGCAATGACGCAATCACTGCATTCTCAGATGCTGCGGATGCGGGCGGACAGGCTCACCACCGGGCGGTCCCTCATCTGGCCGCCCGAGGACGTGAAACGGCGATGGTACAGTCGGCCTTCGTGGAAGACGCCACGCTGCTCGCGGAGCTGGCCCCCGCCGCGGAACGCTTGCTGGAGCGGCACCTCGCGGCCGTCCGGACCTGGTATCCCCACGAGCTCGTACCCTGGAGCCGGGGCCGGGACTTCGAGCCCGGCGAGCAGATCGATGAGGCCTCGTCAGGGCTGCCCCCCGGTGTGCGCAGCGCGCTGATCGTAAATCTTCTGACCGAGGACAACCTGCCGTACTACCTCGCGGGCTTGGTGGCCCAGTTCGGGGAGGAGCACCCCTGGGGCGCCTGGGTGCGGCGGTGGACGGCCGAGGAGATGCGCCACGCCAGCGTGATCCGAGACTATCTCGCCGTGACTCGCTGCATCGACCTCAGATCGCTGGAGCAGGCGCGCATGCAGCACGTCTCCACCGCGTCGGTCCCCCGGCCCCCGACGGCGCCCCAGGCGCTCGTCTACGTGGCGCTGCAGGAGCTGGCGGCCCGCATATCCCATCGCAACACCGGCCGGCAGCTCGACGACCCCCGGGGCAACGAGATCATGGCCCGGGTCTCCGCCGACGAGAACCTCCACTACGTCTTCTACCGGGACGTCGTATCGGCGGCCCTGCAGTGCGACCCCTCGGCCATGGCGATCGCGATCGATGCGCAGGTCCGCCACTTCGCCATGCCGGGCTCGGCGATCCCGGAGTTCGGCGCCCACCTGCGAATGATCGCCGCCTCGCGGATCTACTCCGCAGAGATCTTCCACGCCGACGTGCTGGTGCCCGTGGTGCTGGGGCACTGGGGTCTCGAGGGCATCGCCGGACTCTCCCCGGATGGCGCGCGGGCCCGGGACCGCACGCTGCGCTTCATCGACCGCCTCGGGCGCATCGCCCCACGATTGTCGAACGCTACCGCTTGAGCGCCGGTCGCCGGCGAAGCACCACCCGGTAGTTGGTCAGCTCGCCGAGGCGGAACTGCATCTCCGTGGCCACAAGGTAGCGGTGGAACCGGCGGTACGTTTCCTCCCCGACGATCCGGCGGGCGTCCTCCGCACGGTCCCGCAGTCCGACCAGCCAGCTCCGGGCCGTGGTGGCGAAGTCTGCTGGGTCGGACCGCAGGACCTCCACCTCGAACCAGGGCTCGAAGCCGCCCACCAACTCCCAGAGGTGCGGCGCCAGGGACTCGGGGAAGAGGCCCAGTACGAGGTCGGCCATTGAGCCTCGGCCCTGCACGGTGTCGGTCTCCGGGGCGTCGTCGTGGGCGATCGTCTCCAGGCCGAGGTGGCCTCCGGGCCGCAGCCATGTAAAGCACCGGGAGAAGAACGAGCGGTACACCGCCAGACGTTGATCACGGCCCAGACCGTCGCGGGCGAAGTGTTCGAAGGCGCCGAAGGACCAGACGGCGTCATAGGGCTGCGGCGGCGTGTGGTCCGCCCAGCCCTCGAGCCGGATCTCCGTGCGCTCGATGGGGTGCTCGGCGAGGTGGGCCACCTGAGCCGCACTGATCGTCAGCCCCACCGCTTCGCATGCCCGGATTGCCTGCAGGAGGCGCAGCGGCCCCCCCCATCCACACCCGACGTCGAGCACCCGCCCCCCCGGCTCGTCGCCGAGCAGCGCACCGGCGAAGAACGCCACCTTCGCCCGCACCGCCTCCTCCAGCGTCCGGGCCCCGCCGGACCAGATCCCCGAGGAGTACGCCATCGTCTGGTCCAGCCACAGGCGGTAGAAATCGTTCGACACGTCGTAGTGGGCCCGGACCGCCAGCGGGGAGGCTCCCAGGCTCCCCGGCCCGCCTGCGCGCACGCCGGCCGCCTCGCCTGCCTCCAGGCACGCCGGCGGCTCCTCGACCGGGCCCAGCGGCGCACGCCAGCGCTTGGGGCGCTCGCGGCGCAGGAGGATGACCCGGTAAAGGGTCTGCTCCCGCAGGCGGAACAGGGCCTCGCCGGCGGCGAAGTAGCGGGCGAACGTGCGGTACACGCCCGCCCCGACCAGCGCCTCGGCCTCCGCGCGCCCGCGGCGTGCGGCCTCATGCCACGCCCGAAAGGTCCGGCGGTAGTGGTCGGGGTGGGCATCGAAGCGCTCGAGCCGAAACGCGGTCTCCCAACCGAGCACCATCTCCGAGAGCGACGCTGGCATCGACTCCGGGAAGATGTCCCGGCGGATCAGCTCGGACAGCGGGCCACGCCGCGGCCGGCTGCCGGCGTGGCCGACCTGGTCGAGGCAGATGAGCTGGAGCCCGAGCCGCCCGTCCGGCTCGAGCCAGGAGGCGCAGCGCTCGAAGAACCGCCCGTACACCTCGACCTTCTCCTGTGCCGAGCAGCGGTCGGAGGCGAAATGCTCCGTGGCCTCGACGCAGGTGATGGCCCCGTACGGCTCCGCCGGCTCGTGGTCCACCCAGCTCTCGAGCCGGAACTCCACCGCCGGGGCGCCGCGCCGGCGGGCGAACGCCACCTGCGAGGCGCTGAGGTTGAGGGCCACCACCGAGGAGGCCCCGTGGGTCACGGCGAAGCGCTCGGCGAGCGCACCCCATCCGCAGCCGACGTCCAGCACCCGCCGTCCCCGGCAGTGGAGCTCGCCGGCGAAGAAATCGAGCTTACGGTGCTGCGCACGCTCGAGCGTGTCCGTAGGATCGCCCTCGTCCCAGAGCCCACAGGAGTACACGAGATCGGGACCCAGCCATAGCCGGAAGAACTCGGCTGGCAGGTCGTAGTGGAGCGCCAGCGCCGCCGGGGACGTGCCCGCGGCGTCCAGGTCAAGGTTCACCGGGCTACGGCGGCCCGCCTGAGACCACCGCATCCGGGCCGAGCGCCGCCTGGAGCGCCTGCGCCATCTCGGCGAAGGTCCGGACGTCCTCGAGACGGCGCAGGACCGCCGTCGGCAGCTCCCGCTGCAGGCGCATCTCGAGCTCGACCACCAGCTCGGCCACGCTCAGGGAATCGATTCCGAGTTGGTCGAGGGTGGAGTCCTCGTGGATGCGCTCCGGCGCCACGTCGCACACCTCGACGATCAGCTCCCGCATCAGGCTGCGCAGGTCAATACCGTTTCCGTCCCGGGGGCTTCCATTCATTCGGAGGCGAGCCTATAGTACGGCGGGGTGGGAAGGCTTCGGTGGGTCTCGTTGGTCGCTCTTGTAGCGGCGCTTGGCGCATGCAGCAAGAGCACCCCAGCGACCTCCGTCAACGGAGGGGTCGGCCAGCCGGCGGCGGGCAAGGTCGCCTGGCGCTTCGTCGGCCACCTCGACCAGAACGGCGGCGACTTCTCGGGCTACGGCTACCTCACCCAGATCGACGGGCTGAACGACAGCCAGCTCTACTCGAGCGCCGGGCAGCAGGGCGAGCAGACGGCCCGCTTCACCGTCGTCATCACGTCGCACCTGACCTCCCGCAGCAAGCTCCAGAACGTCACCATCGTGAACACGAGCGGCACGGCAACCGTCTACTACAACGATCAACCCGCCGGGAACTTCGCCGACCCCTCCTCCTTCGCGAAGGGCACGGCCATCGCCCAGGCCGGCGTCGACGGCCAGAACGTCCTGAACATCAACCCGAACAACCGGGACCAGGGCATCGCCGCGGCGACCGCCCAGCTCAGCCAGACCAGCGCGACCGGCTTCAAGGTCGATGGGACGTCCCACCAGTTCGGGCGCTCCGGCCTCGTGGAGCGCATGGCGCTGAACGGGGAGGGGACCCGCACCGATCCCGCCACACCCAAGTCGCTTATCGAGGTCGCCGGCGACATCATCGTCTCCGCCGGGTAGTCACGAGACGGACCCGCTAGCGTCGCTCGACCGCCTCGCGGCGGGGGCCGTTGCAGGCGGGCCGGCGCAGGTCGCCGTCGCCAGGTCCCCGGCCGCGCGGGAGGCGGCCTTCCGGCTCCGCTTCGAGACCGTGGTGGCCGAGGGCTGGGCGCAGCCCTCCGAGTACCCGTCAGGCCTGGAGCAGGACGCCGACGACGAACGGGCCATCATCCTGATCGGCGAGGAGCAGGGCGCGGTGGTGGCCACGGCACGGCTGATCCTGCCGTCGGAGATCCCCCTCCCCACCGAGCGGACGTGCGGGATCACCGTCGAGCCGCGCGGGGCCGTGGCCGACGTGGGCCGCATCGTCGTCGCCCCCTCCCACCGGCACCGCCGGCACCGCCTGCTCGTCCCGCTGCTGGCTGGGACCTACCTCGAACTGCGGCGGCAGGGCCTCAGCGTTGCCTGCGGGATGATGACCCCCGTGTTGCGCTCCTTGCTCCGCTTGCTGGGCTTCGATCTGCAGGTGCTCGGAGCAGATCGCGCCTACTGGCACGCCCAGCGCGCCCCGGTCCGCTTCGAAGCCGCCGGGACCGCACCGGCATTGCTGTCCCGCTGGTCGGCCACCGGGGAGGGCTCGTGACCAAGACGATGACCGAGGCGCCGGCGCTGCAGGTCTCCGGCTTGTGGAAACGCTACGGGGGGACCGCCGCCCTGGCCGGGGTCGACCTCAGCATCGCACCGGGCGAGATCCTGGGTCTGGTGGGCCCCAACGGAGCCGGCAAGACCACCCTGATCTCGGTCGTGGCCGGCCTGCTCCGTCCCGACCAGGGCACCGTCCGGGTCGCAGGGGTCGACGCAGTCGCCCAGCCAGACGCCGTCCGGCCGCTGGTCGGGCTCGCCCCCCAGGCCCTGGGCCTCTATCCCACGCTGACCGTCCGGGAGAACCTGACCTTCTTCGCCCGGCTCGCCGGAATGGCCCCGGGCGACGCCCGGGCACGCGCGGCCTCGCTGGGGGCGGCCTTCGGCATGGCCGGCTCACTGGGGCGCCGGGTGCAGACGCTCTCCGCAGGCGAGCACCGCCGCATCCACGTTGCCTGTGCCATGGCCGGCCGGCCGCGGCTCCTGCTGCTCGACGAGCCCACCGCCGGTGTCGATCAGGCGGCCCGTGCTGACCTGCTCGACGCCGCGCGTTCTGCTGCCGCGACCGGGATCGCCATCTGCTACGCCACCCACCATCTCGGAGAGGTGGAGGAGCTCGGTGGATCGGTGGCGGTGCTGCACCATGGGCGGATCGTCGCCTCCGGCATGGTCCGTTCGCTGCTCGCCGCGTATGCCCGCCCCGTCGTTGAGCTGTCCTTCGCAGGGGCGCCGCCGGCGGTAGCCCCCGGGGACGGCGGGGTGCTGCAGGGCGACACACTGTCGATCCCGACCGACGACCCGGGCGGGACCATCGCTCGGGTGGTCGCGGCGGCGGGGCCCGACGCCGCTCGGCTCCGCTCTGTCGAGGTGCTGCGGCCGGGGCTGGGAGCCGTCTTCGCCGCCGTCACGGGCGAGCCCTATCCCCGAGAGGCGGCGCCCCCGGAGGCGGCCGGTGCACCGTAGCCGTGTTGTGGCCCGCCAGGAGCTGGTGCTCCTGGTCCGGGACCCGCTTCCCCTCGTGCTGCTGCTGGCCGTCCCGCTCGTGTTCATCGCGTTCCTGAAGCCGGCCGCGTTCCTGGCCCTCATCGTGGAGGGCTATCCGGGCACCAACGGTGCGGAGCAAGCGGTCCCGGGGGCGGCCACCACGTTCTCTCTGTTCGCCGTCGGCCTCGTCGGCCTCAGCTTCTTCCGCGAGCACGGGTGGGGGACCTGGCCCCGCCTGCGAGCGGCGGCATCGGTGAGCGAGGTCTTCGTGGGCAAGGTGGCACCCCTCGTCGCCTTCGCCCTCCTGCAACTCGGGTTCCTCTTCGCCGCCGGCATCCTCGCCTTCGGGCTGCGGGTCCGCGGGTCGCTCGGTGCCCTGGCCCTCTTCTGCCTGCCGGTGGCGATCGCCAGCGTCGCGCTGGGCCTCCTGCTCGTCGGCCTGGTCCGGACGCTCCCGCAGCTCAACGCCTGCGCCAACCTGGCGGCGGCGGTCCTGGCGGGGATGGGCGGTGCCCTCATGCCCCTGCGGCTGCTCCCCGGCTGGGTGCGAACCGTGGCCCCCGCGAGCCCCGCCTACTGGGCCATGCGCGGCTTCCGCTCCGTGCTGCTGGACGGGGGCGGGATGCGAGCGCTCCTTCTGCCCGGCGCGGTCCTGAGCGCGTTCGCCGCCCTGTTCTTCGTGGTCTCCCTTGGATTCTTCAAGCAGCGGCGCAGGCTGGGCTGGGGCTGAGCCCTTCGGCCGGACCGTTGGGTTGATAGGGCTACACGGGCCCGCCCGCGGCGGTGCCGGCGCCGGCGAGCACGAGCGCCGCGTTGTTCCCGCCGAAGCCGAACGAGTTCGAGAGCGCGTAGGCCCCTCCCACTGGCCGGGGCCGGCCTGCCACGATGTCGAGAGCGATATCGGGATCGGGGGTCCGGAAGCCGGCGACCGGCGGCACCGCACCGTCTCGCAGCGAAAGCAGCGTCACGACGGCCACGACTGCGCCCGACCCACCAATCATGTGGCCGGTGGAACCCTTGACCGATGTGACCGGCGGCGGCCGGTCGCCGAACATCCTGCGGATCGCCCGAGCTTCGACGCGGTCGCCGTCGCGGGTGGAGGTGCCGTGGGCATTGATATGGCCGATCGCGCCCGGCGTCAGGCCAGCGTCCTCCAGCGCCAAGGCCATGCAGCGACGTGCCCCCTCCCCGTCGTCCGGGGGCGCCACGAGGTGGTGAGCGTCGCACGTGGCTGCGTAGCCGGCGACGTAGCCCAGCGGCGCCCACCTGGAGGCGATGGCATCCTCCCCACGAACCAGCACCAGGAAGCCGGCCCCCTCGGCGAGGACCAGACCGTCCCGGTCACGATCGAAGGGGCGGCAGGCCAGGTCGGGGCTCTCCGCATTGGCGCTCAACACGCCGAGACGCAGGAAGGAACCCACCACCCCGAGCGTCAGCATGGCGTCAACACCACCGGCGAGCACCAGATCCGCGGCACCTCGGCGCAGCAGTTCGGCCCCCTCGCCGATCGCCGAGGCCCCCGACGCGCATGACGTGGAGACCGTGTGGCACGGACCGCCGAACCCAAAGCGAAGCGCCAGGTGGGCGGCGACCGAGCTCGGCATGACCACGGGTGCGGTCAGGGCGCTGAGGCCACGCAGCCCGTGCTCGAGCAGGCCGCGGTACTGCGCCTCGATGGTTGCGGCGGCTCCGTATCCGATCCCGCAGACGACCGCGCACCTCCCGCGCTCGGGCAGGCCGTCCCGAACGCCTTCGAGGGCGTCCTCCGCGGCGGCGGTGGCGAGCAGGTGGATCCTGTCAAGCCGGCGGGCCTGCGGCCTGCCGAGGTGGCGCTTGGGGTCCGGGCCCTTCACCCGGGCCACCAGCAGGTGGGCGTCGGGGGGAAGCGCTGGGTCAGCGAACGGCTCAGCGCACGATCTTCCGGCGCAGAGGAACGCCCACAGCTCGTCGGGCGTCGAGCCTGCGGGCGTCTGGACGCCGATGCCCACGACGGCAACCGGGTTGCCTGGTGTTGGACCGCCGACGAAAACCATCAGTGAGCCTGGGCCGCTGAGATCAGATCGGAGGGGGGTTCAATCGGAGCGACTATGCCGAGCTGTTCCTCAATCGCCTGCGCAGCGTCGAGGCAGGCCTCCTCGCGGCATCGTCCACCGATGACTTGGACGCCCTGCGGGAGTCCTCCCGCCATTGCCCCGAAGGCGAGCCGGAGACCCTGAGCTCTCCGCGCCATATTGAACGGCTGCCGGGCGAGAAACGGTTCGCAGAATGCATCGAGCGCGTTGGCCTGTGCAATCAGACCGAGGGTGGGCCGGAGCGCCGCGGTCCCGCAGCGCTGTGAGGGAACGCGGAGCGACCCGCCGAAGCGGGTGCCAACCCCGAGGGGCGTCATCCCCGTTGCCGGGGCGACGGCGTCGCCGCCAGTCGATCTCCCCGGCGTCTTGGACGCGTCCCATGAGTTGAGCGTGGCGCCGCGCAGACCGCTCGTCGTAGGCCAACGGAGGGATAGCTCAGCGAGGTTCGTGCGCGCGAGCCGGATCGCGCCCGCGGTCTTGAGGCGCGCGCGATCTGTGGCGCGTCGACGTCGGAGGCGACGTACTCGAGCGGCACGAGTCCCCTCGGTGTGGGGTTCCCTACGGGGTCGACTTTCTCCTTGATCGTGCATCGCACTCCGTGAAGAGCACCCACCTCCTCACCGGCGACAAGACGCCGGTCGGCGTCATCCGCCGCACAGAGCGCCTCGTCAACGAGCACCACCGTGATCGCGTGAACCGACGGGTTGATGTTCTCGATGCGCATGATGCGACTCGACGACCTGAAGGACGCTTAGCTTCCCTTCGGCCACCGCGCTCACGATCTCAGCCGCACCCAACCCCCACGGCTCGCTGCCCATCAGACACCTCCTTCGCGGAAGACCGATCGTACTTCTCAGCGCCGGAGCGAGTGTGCCCGATCTCTGGAATGCCCGCAAAGTCGCGGGCAGGAGAGCAACAACCAACACGGGGATAGAATTTCGCTTCACGCCCTTCCGGCCGCCGACTTGCGTCTTGGGAAACGACGCGCCCGCCCCGAGCGTCACGACAGAGTGGTCACCCGTCAATTGACGCGGCCCCCCAGGTAGGACCTTAGCTGAGCGCCGATATCGAACGCCTGGTCAGTCAGCCGGGCCGACTCCTCCATCTCACCCGCAGGCAGCGCTACGTTCGAGGGTCCTTCTGCCCTAAACGCTTCGTTCTCACGGAGCGTGGTCTTCCAGGCTTCAGAGCGCCCACCCTGAGACCGAATCGTCCAGTTTCCCATGCGCCTGACTGTTTCTTTGAGTATGGAATGGCGTAGAGCGCCGCTTTGTACTCAAAGAATGCCAGCGGGTCGTCGCTCAGGCTGGGAAGCCACCACGCACAGTGGCGACGTCCGGGAACCAGTCAACGTGCCTCAC
>Ga0137388_10001101_pt1 | contig 16178 bp, 21 predicted proteins | sample 15con2h14AmetaG_FD_104644 | JGI IMG/M metagenome (GOLD analysis project Ga0137388, IMG submission 104644) | Vadose zone soil microbial communities from Angelo Coast Range Reserve, California, USA - 15con2h1.4A metaG | ecosystem: Environmental > Terrestrial > Soil > Vadose zone > Saprolite...
CTCTTGTGATTTCATGGTGGTCTCCCTCACGCCGGTAGCAGAACCATGGAGTCTTCTTCAACCGCCACGATCATGGCCTTGTAGATGTCCACGTCCCAGCCATCGCCGATCCGCATCCTTATGGTTTCACCACCGTCTTTCAGCAGTTTCCCGCGCAGTGGCACCTTGATATCTCCAAGCGCTACTTGCAGGACCACCGGCTGCCCGACCCAAGCTTTGAACGCACTGTCCATTTTTTTTGGCCCCTTCAGTGATTCAGCCTGACGGAGGAGAGAATCGCGCAGCGCACCGCTAGTCACAATGGTACAGAGAGGGTACCGGACTAGTAAGAAGGTACTGTCGCGCATCGGAACATCGCTTTACGCCCGGTTTCCATCGAAGTACAGAAGTACCACTCCTCCGGGACGCTGGAGCCATAGTAGAAGGATGCGCCTGCTGCGATTCTGTGGGCATGACGAGGCACGGGCACGATTCGCGCAAGCCACTGAACGACAGTCCAGCCGCCATGTCCGGCAGGACAGGCGTCGGCCTCGCTCTTGGCGGAGGCTTCGCGCGCGGCTTCGCGCATCTCGGCGTTCTGCAAGTCCTCGAACAGAATCACATTCCCGTCTCTCACATCGCGGGAACCAGCGTTGGCAGCATCTTGGGAGCTGCCTACGCCAGTGGCGCACCTCTTGCGCGCATCATTGAGACCTGCCGTACGCTCCGTTTCCGGGACATTGCCCGTTGGCGAGTCTCCCGGCTCGGCTTGGCGAGCAATCATCGTCTAGGGAATTTGGTTGAACGTGTATTCGAATCGCGCCAGTTTGAAGATCTCCGCATTCCTCTCGCGGTTATCGCCACGGACCTGACTTCCGGCGAACCGGTAGTCTTCACGCAAGGCAATCTTGTGGATGCCATTCGCGCAAGCTGCGCCTTCCCGGGCTCGTTCGAACCGGTCGAAATTGGCACGCGGTGCCTGGCGGACGGGGGGCTCGTCGCTCCAGTTCCCACGCGCGCAGCCCGCGATCTCGGCGCTGCCACGGTAATCGGCGTCTCCGTCGGCATGCAGGACGGCCACCGTGGCGCCCCCACAAACATTTTTCAGGTCGTGAGCCGCGCGGTAAGCGCGGCGCAAAAACACCAACTCGAAATTTGGGAGCGCCACGCTGACCTGGTTCTCCGGCCCGACGTGCAATCGCTCGCGTGGGACGACTTCCAGCGTGCCGACGAAGCCATCGCTGCGGGCGCCGCCTCTGCGCGCCGCGCTCTCCCACGGATTCAAAAATTGCTCGGCCAAAAGGAAGAAGCCGCTCAAGGGTTCCAGGCAAGGATGGAAGCTGAAGATAAGGGTTATCTCTGGCTCGCGGAGGCGCTCCGATGACTCGTATCAGTGTCTTGCTGGCAGCACTTACCATTCCCATCCTTCTTTGGCATGAATGTGGGGAGGATGTCGGCGTTTTCTGCTACCGTATGGGTCTGGGTGCTTTTACGAACATGCGCTCGCGTATGCTCGTTCCCGTGCCCGTAAGAGAATCACTTCATTCTTCCGCCGCGAGGAACAACAACGAGTGCTCGACGCCATCCTTCACTTTTTCCACTCGCTTTACAACCCGGATGGACTCAAGGAATTAATCCGCTCCGGCGGAGCGCCCCTCATTTGTGCCATCGTTTTCGTTGAAACCGGTTTTTTTGTAGGATTTTTTCTTCCCGGTGATTCCCTGCTGGTGACTGCCGGAATTTTCTCCGCCGCTGGTGTCATTCCCCTGAAGTGGCTTCTCCTGCCCGTCATGTTTTGCGCCATCGTGGGCGACCAGATCGGTTATTGGATTGGCCGTTCCGCCGGTGCCGCTCTATATCGCCGCGAAGACTCTTTCTTTTTTCGGCGCAGCCATCTTCAACGCGCCCATGACTTCTATGAAAAGTATGGCGGCCGCGCCGTCATCCTCGCGCGCTTCATTCCCATCGTTCGAACCTTCTGCCCGCCCGTCGCTGGCGCCGCAAAGATGCCCTATCTCAACTACGTAGCCTTCGACATTTGTGGCGGGATGTTCTGGGTCGGCGCCATGATTCTCGGTGGCTACTCTCTCGGCCGCTCGGTTCCGAACATCGGCCAGCGCATCCACTATGTCATTGCCATTGTTATCCTGGTTTCCGTGCTTCCCGCGGTCATCAGCATCTATCGCTCCCGGCACAAGTTCGCTGCTCCCCGAGCACCGGACTCCGGCTCCACTTCGAGGCCCGAGGGCGAGTAAGCCGTGGCAGCCGCCAAGTTCCGCGCCATCATTTTCGATATTGGCCGCGTCCTCATTCGCGTGGACATCTCCCGCGCCGTGAACGGCCTGGCCGCAGGCCTCTCTCTTACGCCACAAGAAGTATGGTCCGCGATCGAAAAAGACCCTCGCTGGCTCGATTGGCAGGAAGGCCGCATTTCTCCCCACGACTGGCACCTGCACCTAACGAAACGTCTGGGCGCATCGCTCACTTTCCAGCAATTCACCGAAGTCTGGAATCGTGCCCTCGATCCGAACCCGCTCCACTCGGACTCGTTCTTTGAGAAGCTCTCCAGGAACTACCGCCTCGCCCTGCTCTCGAATACCGATCCCATTCACATGTCGAACGAAGAAGGGCGCTTCCCCTTCTTCCGCTTCTTCCCCTTCCGCATCTATTCCTACCGCGTCGGCGTCAGCAAGCCTGACCCGCTTATCTACCAAGAAGCCCTCAAAGCCTGCAATGTCCGGGCCGAGCAAGCCGTCTATGTTGACGACGTCGCCGCCTATGCGGAGGCGGCCAAGCGCCTTGGGATAACCAGCATCGTTTTCCACTCGCCCGAGCAGCTACAATCCGATCTCCGGGGCCTGGGGATTGAATTCGATTGATCCTTCGCCAAGCAAAAAATCCGCTGTTCGCTCTCTCTTCGCGTAAACTTTGCTAGGACTAGTACTGCCTCCTCGATTTCCCGCACCCACAACCGTCCATTCCTCTATCACTTACCGCAGTCCTTCCTCGTCCCCTTTTGGCTTCGTGCATGCAACCTCTTCGTTAAGGGCCGACTAGCACGGCAATTCCCCTAAACGGGGTGAGGAGAAAGATTGACTATGTCAGACGAAAGAATTGTGGAGACGCACACGGAATCACCAGCTTGGACGCTACCGGCGGTTATCGTTTTAGGTTTGATCGCCATCGGTGGCTTGGCATTTGGCTGGAACGCTTCTTCGAAACTCGATTCTACCCAACAGGCGGTCGCAGCTCAATTGAAGACTGCCGAACAGACCATGCAGCAGGATATGTCATCCCTGAAGGACCGTTTGGCTCAGGACGAAAAAGCCAATACAGATATTCAAGGCGACCTGAAGGTTGTGACCGGTAAGCTGAAGATTACCCAAGGCCAGCTTAAGAAGGCGCGCGAGGAGGCAGTAAAGCTCAATGACGCGACCACCGAGAAGGTGACCGCGCTTGATACCTCGGTCCACTCTGAGCTCGCGACCAAAGCCACTAGCGACGACGTCAAGACTGTGGACACCAAGGTTGTGGGCGTAAAGACGGACCTCGACGCTACCCGCGAAGACCTGAAAATGGCCCGCAGCGAAATGGGCACACTCATTGCACGCAACCATGACGAAATCGACCAGCTCCGCCGCCTCGGCGAACGCGACTACGTCGAATTCACCATCGTTGGCAGGGGCAAGCCACAGAAGGTAGGCAATGTCACCGTCGAACTGAAGGGCGTCAACGAAAAGCGCAATCAGTTCAGCGCTGCCGTGACTATCGAAGACAAAATGTTCGAAAAGAAGAACCGCGCAATGAACGAGCCTATCTTCTTTTACCTCTCGGGCACGCATATTCCCGAGGAAATCGTAATCAACAAGGTGGGGAAGAACACCATCAGCGGCTATCTCAGCATCCCCAAGGCGAATTCGCAGACGTCCGCCTCCGCTGCCAAGTCAGGCAACTAAGTTCTAACACCAGAAACCTGGTGGCGTTTGCCGCCACTGCAAAAGGCGGGCAGATCACTCTGCCCGCCTTTTTTTGTTTTCCGGAGCCCGGCGCCGTTCCAGATTCCGATAGAATGGGCGTCGGCACTTCGGAGCCTCGCTTGCGCCTGACGTCCAGTGTTCTCTACATCGCTGTGGATGAGCTAATCCCCCTCCGGGGAGGCAGCCTCCCTGGCCTCGATGAATTCACCGCGGCACTCGATCATGAAGCCATCCCCGCCGTGTGGCTGACCAGTCGCTCGCGTCTCCAGTTTGACGATGCCCGCCGCAAACACGGCCATACGCATCCCTTTATCGCTGAAGACGGCTGCGCGGTTTACTTACCCGAAGACTATTTTCACCTACGGCCAGCCTTCAATGTCTCGCGGACCAGGATGACTGCGACGGTGCGTCTCGGCCGCTTTACTTGCATTCCCGTTGCGGAAGCCTTACCGGCGGCCGCTGAGGCTCTGCAAACACTCTCTAAGGATACCGGCGTGGCTGTTGTGACCTTGCGCTCACTTTCTCCCCGCGAACTGGCGCAAAATACCGGCTTGCCGCAAAGAGAGGCCGAACTTGCCCGCCAACGCGACTTCGACGAGATTTTTTTCTTTGCCGGCGCATCTGACGCGGAAGTCGGGAGGTTTCTTGCGGAGGGGCGCAATCGCAACCTGCAGTTTCGCCAGCACGGCATCCTTTGGTCCGCCGCCATTGGCCTTGGCGTCCAGCGATGCATCCGGGAACTTTCGAGGCTCTATGACCGGGCGCTTCGCTACCACGCCCACACTCTTGGTATCGCCACAGCTGATTTGGCCCCTGGACTCTTCCCTTTCTGCGAGCGCACCATCTTGCTCATCGATCGCAAATCAGAAGGGCCCTCCCTGAATCAGCCCGGCACACCTCACGCCCGGCGACTGCCACTCCATGCCTCAGACGTTTGGGAGCGCTTGCTCGCAGCCATCGTTGCAAAAGACTAGCCAGTTGGAAAAAATGTTGCTCAAATGCGCCTCGAATTGCCAACCATCAATTTTAATCAGAGTGTGAATCAACACCGTTTTCTTTCATAAGCCATCTATTCTCCGCGAGATAGAACATCGACATTTCTACAAACTCTTGGCCCCTCGATTGCCCAAAAATTGTTAGGCATACGCTCCGCCCCCGGCGATGCCCACTCGGATTCCTCTACCGAAAGCTTGGAGATCGAATCGAGTACTAGGAGTCCTCTAACCATGACTTGGCTTCGGCGCATTCTCCGCCTTCCCGTTCAAGAGTCCAACATCGCTCTCGTTCTCATCTTTTGCGTTATTTCCATGAGCTTCATGTCCATCGCTCTGGTTTGGCAGGCTCAGATTATTGCTAACCAGCGCGAAGCCATCCAGTGGCTCGAACGGCTCAAGTTCGGCGGTTAATCGCCTCTCTCCGTTTGTCCCCCTACACCCTCTCAGGATTTCTCCCGCGTACTCAGAAGAACACCCGCACTCTGCTGGCATCCCCGCCGCCCGCTAATTTTGGTACAATTTGCAGAGCAATTCCCGGGGACTTTCCCGGCAATCTGTGATTCAATACGCTTACAGGGGATTTCTCTCGGGAGAGTAACTGTGGAACGGTTCGGTCGATTCCTCTTGCTGGTTTTAATCCCGGTGCTCTTTGGTTCTGTGCGGCACGCTTCAGCCATGCAATCGTCCGCGCAAAATAACGCTGCTCTTACCCAGACGCAAGCCTCCAACCCGGCATCGTCACATGACCGCCACCATCGCCGGAACAGTAATGGCAGGCGTCATCACCGTCATCACAAGGCTTCGACGCAACACTGATTTGAAAACGGCAACGCGGAAAGCAAAAGGGGGAACCAGGCGGTTCCCCCTTTTGCTTTTTTACTGTGTCGTCTCGGAAGCGCGCTAGAAGCACGTATGTTTCGCGAGCGACGCGCACCGCAAAAGCGGTGTGATCAGCTTTGGTGCAGCTCTAAGCCCGGTGGAGTCACATGATCCCTCCGGAGCTCCTTGAGCTCACGCCTTGCTTGTACTCCTCGAATTCGTCGAATGCAAGCGAAGAGACGGTGAACGCGCGATTTCCACACCATTCGCGTAAATTCGGACTTTCCAATGATTACTTGATGAAGAGTGTTTCGCGCAGCTGGTCGCGCCCGACAAACGATTTCATCGTACGATATCGTCCAAAGAGATCTTGAATCTCGCGGTTTTGATAGACTTTTTGCGCCGGGCAGATGACCGCTGTCGACACTACCTGCAGTGTATTCGAATCCGCCACACGATAACGCTGAAAGCCCTCCGGCTTTTTGCTGTGAAACATTGCTAGAATCACCCCGCCGGGCCGCAGCAATTCCGTCAGGCTCGCCACCATTTGCTTCACAAGTGCCGGCTCGAGATAATCCAGCAAATCCCACAGCAGCACCGCGTCGAAAGAGGAGCGCGGGTATTGAAGATTTTCAGCCAGGAAGCGCGTCGCCCGCCCGCCCGGCGTCATATCCAGCGTCTCACGCACATCCTCGTCATCGCGTAACCGCGTCTCCTCCTCGGTCAGAAAGGCTTTCCACCCGCGAAGAATGTCTTCCGAGGAAACGCGGAAACCGCGCTCGATAAAAAAACTCAAAGTGGTCTGCCAGGCGGGCCCCAAATCCAGCAGCGTGCCACGCCCGAGGCCGTCGAGATTCCACAAAAACTCTTTCAACCCATTCGAAACGCGCGTCGATTCGGGAGAGTCCGATGCGCGCGTCCCGCCCACGCCGGAAATCGGCAAACCGGATGTCCATGAGCGTGAGTTTGAATGTGCCGGCAACGAGACGCCGCGGCTCGAACCGCTCCCGATTCCAAGACCCAGTTTATGCAAGAAGCTCATCGTCAGTTGGCCACCGTTCCAGAGTTCAAGGATGCCGTGTCAGCAGCCTGGCCTGTCGCCGTTGCCGCGGCGGCTTTGATTTCTGCCGGCTTGTTCGCCTGTCTTCCCGCCTCGACCTTGCCTCGCAACAGCGCCCCGTCCTCAATCGCCAGGCGGTCCGTTTGCACTTCTCCTGTGATTTGGCCCGTGCTCCAGAGTTGTACCTTGTCCCGCCCCGTGACTTTCCCTTCGATTTTTCCCCGCACGATAACTTCACGCGCGAGTACGTCCGCCTTCACATGCCCGTTTGGTCCAATCGTCAAGCAGCTATTTGTCGTAAGACTGAGTTTTCCCTCCACCACGCCGTCAACAAACAGATCCTCACTCCCTGTCACTTCACCTTTAATCTTAATTCCCTGGCTAATGCACGCGGACGCGCGCGACGAAATCGGTAGCGCACCGGGCACGGGTAGCGTACTGGCATTCGCAGCGCTGGATGAGCTCGCAGAAATTGCGGGGAGTGCGGAGTTCCCGGGAACTGCTTCGGGCTTCGAATCTTCTTTTTTCCACATCAGACACCTCGACATCGAAAACTGGATTTTCGAAGCCGCTTATCGCAGGGCTGGTTGGAACTGCGACTCGGAAGAGTGAACATAGTACACGACTTAGCCGCTGTAAACAAGAATGGCGGGTGGCAAATCTGGGGTGTTTCCTGAGAGCCTATACCACTAATTGGGGATTTAGTTCTCCTAATTCCACTACCGATTGCGATGTCTCATTTGTCTCACTCCTCCCTTTCAGTTCCCAAATCGTCTCCATCATCCCGGCGAACTCCTTCGTTAACTCCTTGATTGATTTACGCTTTTCCCACCAATGTTGGGGATCAAAATCTCCGTCGTTCGCGCTGGCGACACGCACCTCAATACCCTGTGGAAAAACGCGCCGGAAAATATAGCGTGCGCGGCGCGTGTGGAAATTCGACGTCACCACGATGACGCTGTGCCATTTCTTTTCTCTTGCGAACCGCCTAAGTGCTTCCGCCTCCTCCAGTGTGCTACCTGCGTCGTGTGTAAACCTCAGGATCTTGTCTCGCGGCACTCCGCGCTCTTCCAGGTCGTGTCCCATCAGCTCCGCGATCCCGGCATTCGGCCGCAAGCGCCTTCCGCTCGCAACAATCACTGGCGCTTTCCCTTCCCTGTACAATTGCGCTCCCCTCGTCGCTCGGTCGCCATAAAAATTATCGTCGCCCAAAACGATGAGCGCGTCTGCTTTCTCGAGAGGATCCTCGATGATCCATGATTCCGCGGTAAAGCGAAGCAAAGGACGCCTGACAAAATACAAAGCGAGGCAAAAGATCAGGAAAAACAGCAAAAGGATTAAATTAAGAAAGATGCGGCCGAGTTCGTCTTGATTCGAATGGCCATGCTTCATGAATTGGGGTCCAACGCTCGCAAGTTTGCGGCCGCCTGTTCCGGCAATTCTGCGTTGAAATACACCTCTTTGATGCTGTACGACTTGCTGGTCTTTTCCACGATCGGCAGGATCTCGATATGCCAGTGGTAGTCATCCGCCAGCGTCTTCCAGTAGCCCGCCAATTCGCCCTTTTTATTCTTCGTATTCGGTGATGTGTGTACCACCAGATGAAATGCCGGCGCTACTTTCTCCAGCCGGCGCAATATGCGTCCGAGGAGCGCCGCCAACTGCCTGCGGTTCGAACCCGGCCGTGGCTGTTCGAACAGATGATTGTGCCGCCGGTGCATTAGCCACATTTCATACGGCACGCGCGAAGCATACGGGCACAGCGCATAGTAATCTCCCTGCACGTCCACGATGCGTTTTCCTTGCTTCTCTTCTTGGCGCACCGTGTCGCAGAAAATACAGCGTTCTTTATCTTTGAACCATTCGTGCGCGGAATTGAGTTCGTACTTGATTCGCCGCGGCACGAAAATCGTCGCCGTCAACTGCGAATGCGCATGCGGCCATTCTTCCCCAGCCAGCGCGCCCTGATTCTTGAACACGCTGATGTACTTGAACCGCGCGTCCTTCTTCAAATCGGCAATGCGCGACGCCCACACCCATAACACTCGTTCGATTTCTTCGTCGCTGAACTGCGACATCCGTTTGTCGTGCAGCGGCGTCTCTACCACCACTTCGTGCGCGCCGAGCGCACCCATTTTGTCGTACATCCCCTCGGCCAGACGCGCGGGTTCCCCTTCAATGTGATAGAGCGGATCCGGATGCGGCAGCACGCGCACCTGCCAGGCTCCTTCCGCAGGCCACGTCAGAATGGACCGCAGTTTCTCGATCTTGGCGGGCTCGAGCGGGCATTCCTGCGGCGCATCGCCGCGCGCTTCTCTCTGTCCCAATATGACCCAGCTTTGTGTGATGGGATCTTTGCGAAGTTCCATTCGAATCTTTAGCGGGTGTAGCGGGCGGGGGTTGGCCCCTGTTCGAGGCGGTGGCGATCCCAGATCGCGCCTTCGCGCGTAAAGTAGGCCATTTCGAAATCCTGCGTCAGTTCCAGCGCATCCACAGGGCAAGCATCTTCGCAAAGTCCGCAGAACATGCACCGCGAAGTATCATAGGTGAAGTTGGTTAGCACTTTCCTGCGCGTGGCGTCGTCACGTTGCCAACCCACCACAATCAAATTCTCCGGGCACGCCAGCGCACACAAATTGCAGCCGATACACAGCGTCTCGCCCGTCTCCGGATTGTTGTTCAGCCGCGGCGCGCCGCGATACCGCTCCGCCACCATCGGCCGTTCCAGAGGATACTGTTCCGTGACAATATTCTTGGGGTTCTGCGCCCGGAAAGTGACCGCCAGGCCCTTCAAAAAATCCACTTGAAACAGGCGTTCCAGGAGTTCCCGCATGCGCTTAGTTTGTTTCCCCCCTCCCCAATTGTCAAGCAACCGCTTTTGTCTTTTCCCTTTGCGTCCTCTATGCCCGCGGCGTTCTCTGTGTACTACTAATCCGAAGTTTCTTTGCTTCGTGCGACGAATTTCATGCGGCCTCCGGTAGCAGTTCTCGAACTGTGGAGCGCAAGGCGGTGAGTAGGGCGGTGATGGCTTTCCGCCCGGTTTCAGTGAGTTGGTAGCGATATGTGCCGGAGACCTTGCGGATAATTCCGTGGGCCCGGAGCAGCCGGAGTTTCCGACTGACCCACGCCGAGCGCCGACGGGCCTCTCGCAGATCCTGGGTCGCCTCAGGAAAGAAGAATTTCTGCAAATCCCGATTACGAAAACCGTTCAGCATGAATTCCCCGCGGCAAATGGTCTCCAACAGCGCACGATCTCCTCCTAAGGGATCCAAGGCGCGCACTCGCCGCCCTTTCCATTGCTTGGGCTGTCCGAGCCGGTCGAGCAATTCCTGTAAGGTGGTCTGTTCATCTACACCTGCCAGCGCCTCCAGATAGCGCTCCGTAGCTCGTTGCGAAATCTCCGCGCGGCGGTGCAGATCTGCCACCCCACCCCGCAATACACGCCACGATTTCTTCCCTTTGCTATCGCCCTCTTTCCGGCGGTACACGCGAAACTCTCCGCCGTGGTGGATGGTGGTCTCCGCCCGTAACACGCTGCCTACCGCCGTGAACGCCTTGTCGTACAGCTTCACCGAGTTCCCATTCACGCTGTGCTTGATGCGCATTCCTTCTTCGCGCCATTTCAAATCGCTACGCACTTCCCCACGAAACGATTTCGGCACTTCACCGTCCAGCCGGACCGGCCGACCCAGATAGCGCAGCACGTCGGTGCTCCCCAGCGTGGTTATCCCGTAGTGCACCAGCCGTGGGTACAATCGCCGCAATACTTGCGCCTGCCGAAACACTACGTCGATGGCCCACTCGCTCTGATACGTCGTCCAGTAATAATTCATGGGAAAGTCCCCAAAGATCTGCGCGTGCACCGGGTTCAACGCTCGCGCCAGCGGCTCCAGCGCCTTCGGCCAGTTCGTCCGGAGCTGTCCATCCAGCAACCTTTGGGCCCGGCCCCATTCTTCCACCCATGGAAAACAATTATCCTGCCGCACGTACTTCATCCCTACTCGATCCATCTGCCGCGCCAGCCACTCGCGCCCGTTCACGCACACCTGCACCGAAAACGGAAACCACGTTTGCATCCGCGCGCTTAAAAATCCAAACTCCCGATGCATCCAGTACTGATACAAGAATAGGCACTTCCGGATGCGCGATACCAACTCCAGCTTGCGCTTCTCCCGGTTGCGATAGACATCGAAGGTCCGGCAAGTCTCTACGCAACTCAGCACGCATACCAACCCTTCCTCAATCTTGTCCCGGGCGGCGATCCCCCGCGCTACCTCTTCCTTGCTCTCCCCCGCCGAGACCAGATACTTCACCGGCCGCCCCAGGGCCTCGTCCTTGGCCTTACAGGCTTGCTTCAATCTCTCGCTCACCCGCAGCACATGTTTGCCAAATTCCGTCAGCCGCACCTGCTTCGCCCACAGGTAGCCCATCATTCCTTCCGCATAGCTGATCGACCGCAGGGTCCCTCGAAAGACCAGTCGGTCGAAGCCACTCAACACTCCCGCAATCTCTTCCCTATGTTTCGCGATAAACTCTTGCATGGCGTTTCCGTCCCTCCCAAGATATGGCGTTCTTGCCGAACCACCACATCTTATCGAGAACGGAAGCGCCTTCACCGTTTGGTTGCGGCTCTGCCGCGCCGTGTTAATCGTTTCCCTCTTTCCGCGTGTTATTCTCTCGCTCGATATGGAAGCTGACATCCAGTTCATGCAGGAAGCGCTCGCTGAAGCGCGCACCGCTGCCGCAGTCGGCGAAGTCCCCATCGGTGCCGTGCTCGTCCACGTTGGCAAGATCCTTGCCCGTTCGAACAACCGCACCATTCGGGACTGCGACCCCAGCGCTCACGCCGAGATTGTTGTTCTTCGCGAAGCCGCCCGCCTTCTCGGCAACTACCGCCTTACAGATACTACGCTCTACGTCACCATCGAGCCCTGCTGCATGTGCGCCGGCGCCATCATCCAGGCTCGCGTCCCGCGCCTCGTTTACGGCGCCGACGACCCCAAAGGCGGCGCCATCCGCTCCTGTTTCGAAATCCTCTCCCACCCTCGTCTCAACCATCAAGTACAAGTCGCCTCCGGCGTCCTCGCCGCCGACTGCGCCGCCATCCTCCAATCCTTCTTCGCCGAACGCCGCTGACTGGCGCCTACTCCGCTTTAGGAATTTGGTCCATGCAGTACAAGACTTCGTTACAGGCTGCGAGCACTTGATTGCCGAAAAACGTAGCGCTCTGCTACGATTAAACCTGCACCAACTGGGGAGAGGTGACTGAGCGGTTGAAAGTACTCGCCTCGAAAGCGAGCGTACGGGAAACCGTACCGTGGGTTCGAATCCCACCCTCTCCGCCAGAAAGCCGTTTCCGTAAGGTCCAATGATCCTCCGCACGGTCGAGCAGGTCCGCCGGGTCTTCCTCATCATCGCTGGATTCACCTTGCTCTTCGCAGGCGGAGTTATGCTGGTCACTCCCGGGCCGGGAATGCTGGTGATTTTTCTTGGGCTTGGCTTGCTGGCCGCCGAATTTGTCTGGGCACGCCGCCTGATGGAGCGCATCAAGCACGAAGGCGGGCGCTTGAAAGACGTCGTTCTACGCGCGGGAAAGTAGCAGTGCGTGCTTTTTGAGGAGAACACTCTGTCACATGCCATGCCGCGAACTTCCGCAAATTGGTCTGGCAAGTGGGCGCTCCTCACTGGGGCCAGTGCAGGAATTGGCGTGGCGTTCGCTGAAGAATTGGCGCGCGGCGGAACAAAACTCGTGTTGACGGCACGGCGGCAGGATCGCCTCGAGGAATTAGCGCGCAGACTGAGAGCGACCTATAGAGTCAGCACCCAAGTGTTTCCAGCGGATCTTGCCGATTCGAACGCCCCGGAAGATATCTTTGCCTTCACCAAGGAAAAAGGCATCGAAATCGATCTGCTGATCAACAACGCCGGTTTCGGTCAATACGGCGAATTTCCCTCCATTGAAAAACAGCGCCTGCTCGACATGGTGCAGGTGAACTGCCACGCCGTTGTGCACCTTACCCGCCTGTATTTGCCGGAAATGGTCGCGCGCCGCCGCGGCGATGTGCTCATCCTCGCCTCGACCGCTTCCTTCCAGGCCGTGCCTTATATTTCTACCTACGCCGCCACAAAAGCTCTCGATCTGCTCTTCGCCGAGGGTCTCGCCGAAGAGATGAAACCCTACGGAATTCGAGTCTGCGCACTCTGCCCGGGCTCGACAGAATCCGAATTCCACGTGGTGGCCGGCCAGGAAAAATTCCAGCGGAAACGCGAGACTGCCGAAAAAGTCGCGCACACGGGACTGGAGGCCCTGGCCGCCGGTAAGAGCTATGTTATCTCCGGCCTCGGAAATTTCCTCGGGGCCCACAGCGAACGTCTCGTTCCCCGCCGCTTCGTCACCAAAATCGCCGCAGGCATGTTCAAACCCAAGAAAAAATAGAGAGCTCCTTCCCATCGGCGCCGACGATCGCGAACGAATGGTGTGCCCCACCTTTCAGCATGCGGCCCGACACGCGGCATCGATCCCTCACGTCTAACCTATTGTGAAATCAAGGGCTTTCAGGTCTGCTGCCCGGGTGGCTCCTTCCGACGGGAACTTTTTCATCACGCGGCGGGAAGTGATAGATGAGCGCGCGCAGAACGTCTTATCAGGAGAGATGAGGATCGCCGAGCAAGAGAGAGACGACGTTCTGTTGCGGCGGGCCGCCAAGGGCGATGAGGAGGCTTTTACCCTCCTGTACCGGCGGCATCAGGCGGCCATGTACCGGTTTGCCCTGCGCATGACCGGAAACACCTGGGCAGCGGAAGAGATTGTGCAGGATGTATTCATGACCCTGATGCGTGATCCGAAAAAGTATGACGCCACGCGCGGAGCGCTTGGTGCCTTCCTTTACGGAGTGGCGCGCAACCGCGTGATGAAGCACCTGGAACGGTTGCCGCGGGAAATTCCTCTTGAGGAAAAGAACGAAGACGGGACGGGCTCGGGAATTGTTTTGCAGGATGCGTCCACGCCGGCGATCTGGGCGGAAAAACGCGAACGCGTGCGACAGGTAAGGGCGGCGGTGCTGGAATTGCCCGTAGAATTTCGCGAAGCCGTGGTGTTGTGCGAACTGGAAGAAAAAAGTTACGAAGAAGCCGCGCAAATGGCCGGATGCCCGATCGGCACGATTCGTTCGCGGCTGCATCGGGGAAGGGCTTTGCTGATGGCCAAACTGGAAATGTTTCGTGGCGTGCCCCGGCGCGCGAATGCGGCGCGGTGAAAACTTTTTTTTTGAACAAAGGAAGTAAGAAATGAAGTGCGAAGAATTTGAAGCGATTGGATTGGACACGGAGCGCAACACTTCGTTGAGTGAAGTGGGGCGCGCGACGGCGCAACTGCACGCCAGCACCTGTTCGCGGTGCGCCGCTTTGCAGGATTCCTGGCAGGCAGCCGGTTTGGAGCTTCGCGCGTTCGCGGAAGACACCGCCATGGCACAGGCTCCGGCTCGCGTGGAGATGCGTTTGCGGCAGGAATTCCGCACGCAACACGTGACATTGAAAGTACGGCGCACTGCCGTGGTTGCGGCATGGGCGCTTGCCGCTGCCGCCGTGCTTGTCGGTGCGGTGAGCTGGCGCAATTGGCGCCACGGTCAGCACGGAGAGGCTACGAATCATCTGAATTCCGTGCCGGCCACAAGCAAACTTGCAGAAAGCGGTTTCGCAGCCAGAGCGAACCGTCGAGACCCTGCCGCGATCTCCAGTGGGACGCTGCAGCCGGTTTTGGCGGGACATGGCCATCCCGAAGTGCTGGTGGCAGGCAATGAGATGAGCGGCTTCACGTTTCTGCCGGGGACTTTCGCTGCGGATTCCGATGACGCCGCGATTCTGCGCGTACGCATGCAACGGGGCGCACTGGGTGCGCTGGGCTTGCCTGTTAACGAAGAGCGAGCCGGCGAATGGATTCAAGTGGATTTGCTCGTGGGCGATGATGGATTGCCGCAAGCGGTGCGGCTGCCGCAATAGGGGTTTGCAGGCTGCGGGGCGCTCTCGCTGCGCATCGGGGAGGAACGCACAAATGTGGGGAACGGGCTCTTGGGAGAAATTGAAGCCTGCGGATGGAGCGGAGATGAGGGAACCGGAGAGGCCGGTCGGAGCGTGGATCGCCCAGTTGAAGCAGGGGCTGGCCGCGATTGCAGTGGCAAAGAGTTGGCAACAGTTCGGGAGAGAAGAGGAGAAGGAAAAATGAAGCGTGAAGTTGGATGGATGAACGCGGTCTTGGCCGGCGCTCTTTTTGTGGGTGCGGGAGCAGCGCGAGCACAGGAAACACAAGAGGCACCACCTCCGCCTCCGCCTCCGGCAGGGATACCGCGGCCGATGATGTCCGAGGGCGACGCTTTCTTTGCGGATCGCATTGAGCTGCTCGGCTTCGGTGGCAGGCTGCATGGCGGGAAAGTGGTGAAGGGAGCGCCGTTCAGTGCGGTTGCAACCTCGGAGACGACGCAAACGCTGGCGGATGGTAATCACATCACGCGGAAGACACAAACGAACCTGTATCGGGACAGCCAGGGCCGGTTTCGCAAAGAGGTGACGTTGCCGGCGATTGGTCCGCTGGCGGCCTCGGGACGGCCGCACTCCTTCGTAGTGATCAGCGATCCAGTAGCAGGGACGACCTACGTACTGGAACCCGACCAAAAAGTTGCGCGGCTGATGCCTGGTCCCGGCGAGATGGGAGTCCGGACGAAAGGCGGGCCGGGCGGCAATGCGCTCTATCGCAACTTCAAGGAATCGGCGGGAGCAACTGCCAAGACCGAGTCGCTCGGAACACAAACGATCGACGGAGTGAATTTGGAGGGAACGCGAACCACGCGAACGATTCCGGCAGGAGAGATCGGGAACGAGAAACCGATCACGGTCGTGTCGGAGCGGTGGTATTCGGCCGACTTGCAGATGGACGTCAAGAGCACTCATGCCGATCCCCGGTTTGGCGATACAACGTACACCGTAACGAACATTCAGCGGACGGAGCCGGCTGCTTCGCTCTTTGCGGTGCCGTCGGACTACACGGTAACCACCGGCAAAAACAAAATGTTCATTCAGAGGTTCAACGGGGGGCCGGAAGCGCCTCCTCCGCCTCCTCCCGACAACTGATGTAACGCTCGAGACGATCTTCTCTCCTGAAGACGGTGCGTCCTTTTCGCAGCTGCCCCCATCGCTGCGGGAAGGGCGCCGCCGTTTGTGGATCTCGCTATTTCTAGCTACTTTCCGTCGCAAATATGAAGCATCGTAGCAAGTATTTATGGACTTTCTGTTGGTTGTGCGGTGTTGAAGTGTAGCCTTTCGTGTTGATGCTGCGTCTGAAGAAATTAAGGAGGC
>Ga0137388_10001107_pt1 | contig 16148 bp, 11 predicted proteins | sample 15con2h14AmetaG_FD_104644 | JGI IMG/M metagenome (GOLD analysis project Ga0137388, IMG submission 104644) | Vadose zone soil microbial communities from Angelo Coast Range Reserve, California, USA - 15con2h1.4A metaG | ecosystem: Environmental > Terrestrial > Soil > Vadose zone > Saprolite...
CTCGTCGTTTGGGGCGACTTGATTCACGTCGCGAGCGTCCAGTTCGACAACCCTTCGATCGGCATCCAGTTCGACGGCGACTCGAAGGCTGCGGCGGTTCAGCGCAAGCGCGCTTTCGCTGAGGCAGCGAAGGGCGGCTACATCGTCGCAGCGTCGCACATCCAGTTTCCGGGTTTGGGCCGAGTGCGGACCAACGGCAAGGCGTTCTCTTGGATTCCCCTGAACTACTCGGTGGTTCGCTGATCGAAGGTCCTCGGTAGCGAGGGGAAGAAGCTCAATCAAGGTGCATATGAAAATAGCGATATTGGACGATTATCAAAAGATAGCCCTGCAAACGGCCGATTGGTCGTCGATTCCCGGGAATCCTGAGATCACGATATTTCAGGACCATGTCTCCGAGTTGGAGCCTCTCGTTGGACGTCTGCTTCCCTTTGATGTTCTCTGCATCATGCGGGAGAGGACCCCGATGACGGCTGCGCTGCTGGATCGTCTGCCGAATCTGAAGCTCATTGCTTCGACGGGAACACGAAATGCGGCCATTGATGTCGAAGCGGTGAAACGCAGAGGCATCGAGGTTCTTCATACAGGCTATTTCTCAGATCCGACCATCGAGTTTACCTGGGCTCTCATTCTGGCGTTAGCGCGGAACGTGGTGATCGAGAACGCTTCTCTGCGAAGCGGCGGCTGGCAGACGAACGTAGGCGCGGATTTGTGTGGCAAGACTCTTGGAGTCGTGGGCCTGGGGAATGTCGGCTCACGCGTCGCGGAAATCGGAAGGACGTTCGGGATGAACGTCATCGCTTGGAGCCAGAATCTAACGAAGGAAAGAGCCGAGGCCGCGGGTGCTCGCTTGGTGTCCAAAGAGGAGATATTCCGTGAATCGGATATCGTCACCATCCATCTCGTTCTAAGCCACCGAAGCCGTGGCATCGTTGGAAGAAGCGAGCTCGCGTCGATGAAGCCGACGGCCTATCTGGTCAATACGGCACGCGGCTCCATCGTCGACGAGGCGGCCCTCATCGAAATCCTGAAGGCGGGGAAAATCGCAGGAGCGGGCATAGACGTGTTCGATATCGAGCCGTTGCCGCTCAAGCATCCTTTCCGCCATCTCCCGAATGCTCTCGCAACGCCTCATCTCGGTTATGGCTCCAGGTCCTTGTATGAGACATTCTACAAGGACTCGGTGGCAAACATCAAATCTTGGGTTCTTAAAAACAAGGTGATCTGACTCAGCAATAAACGTTTGCTCCGGACAAGGGCGAGTCGGTGTCGTCGCTGCTCAAGGATCCAAAGCCAAATGACCCGGTGACCCCATTTCTGCCGCCGCAGGATGGATATCTCTTCCTTGATAAGTCGAAGTTCCCCGCTTCATTCGCCGCAGACGTGAGTGCAGACGCGGCCGCGTTCATGGCCGATTCCCCAGTCCCGTTTGGTGTGGAGGCAGCCTGCGGCACCATCAAGGAGCCGGCGTGGAGAACGAAGCCAAGCTCGTACTTGGTCGCCACCGAAGACAAGATGATTGCCGATTGCAGCGGAGCCATGAACTATGAGGCTGGCGATCTGGTTTTCCAAATCGTAGTGAACGACAGCGGCAATGAGATGGAGGGCCTGGCCATCCCGGGCAAAACGCGACCGAATCGGGTCGTGTTCTGGACCTTCAAGAAGCAGGTGAAGGTCCGACACGAGAACTAGGGCAGGGAACGAGGGATTGCCGGCGGCCGCGATCAGCGTTGGACTCCCGACCTCCGCCGTAGAAGTGGCTCGACAAAAGTGGATTGCCATTCTGCCTGTTTCGATCTAGGTGACTTCGCTCATTCAAGGGAGGAAACATGCTCGCACGCTTCGGATGGAGTTTTCTGGTCGCTGTTGGTTTGGCGTCGCCTGGCTGGGCCGATTCATTAACGGAAGGCCGAGAGCAGCAATCCGATTTAGAGGGTTACTTGGCCACGGGCGACTCGGTACCCTTTGGTTTCAATCCTCTTGTCGATTTCCGAAACCCACGCAACTTCGTTGGCTACCCGCAACAAGTGCGCGACGAAGTAGACCTCGAACCCTATCTGAATACCGCCTGTCCCGGCGAAACGAGCGGCAGTTTCCTCTCTGAGTCCGCGCCGGACAACGGTTGCCGAGCGTTCAAAGCGCAATTCCCGCTGCACGATGGATTTCATCCGAACGAGATTCAGGTGGTGCGAGATGTTCGGTATCTCCTTCTCCATCGGCGAACCCAACTGGTGACAGTGATGCTAGGAGCAAACGACCTCTTCCTCGTTGCAGCTGCCTGTCTGGGCGTACCGGCCTGCATTCAGGAAAGGCTACCTGTAGCGCTACAGGCTTTCGGCAGAAACCTGGCTGAAATCTACAGCGTCTTTCGGGCGGCCGGATTTCATGGGCAGTTGGTTGGAGTTCAGTACTATTCCACCGACTACAACAATCCGTTGACCACCGGGGCGGTGTTTGCGCTCAATCAGGTCATCGCCGACGTGACGCATGCCTTTGGCGGCAGCGTGGCCGATGCATTCACCCCGTTCTTCATTGCCTCCCAGGCGTCTCAGGGCGATCCTTGTGCAGCAGGTCTGCTGATCCGGCTTCCCACCGGTGGTTGCGATATTCACCCATCCGCCGCCGGACGCAACTTGCTCGCCAACGCCGTCGAATCCGTGCTTCAGGAGTGAGCCAAGGATGACGCCGCGGGCGCCGACGCAGCGCTCAGAGAAGGGCAGCTAGAAGCGGACCACCAGCCCGACGCTTGGCTTGGGGGCCATGACAACGACGGGTGTCCAGCTGGGCTCGCTGAGTCCAGCCCCTCGGGGTACGGTCTTCTCTGGCTCGCGTGCTACCACCCAGTCAGTCACCATGGCGGCGACCATGCCGGTTCCGAATCCCAGCAGGCCCAAGCCAATCAAGGCGCATCCCTCGCTACAATCCCCGTGGCGGCTGCCGGAGTCCAACAGCGCCCCGAGGCCCCCACCGACCGCCAAGCCGCCTACCGGCATCAGAAGGCGACGCACGAGGCTGCCCGCGGCACCGCCGCCATGCGCGAGATGAACGATCGGGCCTCCTGTGTAATAGGCGAGGCCACCGGTGATGGGGATGAACGCAAACGCGCTGCTGTTTCCGGTGAGCACTCCACCGCCGGCCATCGCGCCAGCTGCGCCGAGGTCTGCGAGCATGATCTCCCACCCGTACCACGTCCCGATTGGCTTCGTCCGCTCGAGCGGCTCAACATTCGACTGGCCTTGATCGGCGTCCGCCGTCCACGGGGAAGCCAGACAGAAGACCAATGAAATGCCACAGCAAAGCAGCGACCGCATTCGCATCGACACGATGACACGCACGGCCCTCGGAAGGGGACAAGAATAATCCGCTCTTATCATCAAGCAATAGCTGGGCACGCGTCATGTGACAAAGCGCGCGAGACGTGCCCGGTTTGGCCCGGTCAGCCCGTCATCGCGCATTGAGGAGCTGCTGACCCGCCCCGCAGTCAGCAGTCGCAGTCAAGGTATGAATTACAACCGAAATGCCATTGTAATTGTCCTTGGTAACTATGTAATTTCCGTTTAGCGCCTGATAGGCATTGATGCCGTACATCGAATCCACGTCGTTTCCGACATACACGTTCGGGTCGGCACTGGTCATGGTGATATCCAAAGCTCCCGTCGCAAGATTAAAGGCATCGATATTGGGCACAGTGTGCACGTAGCCGACGAACAGATAGTTGCCCGCGGCCGTCAGCGCCTTGGGATTGGTGCTGGTCAAGGTAATCACCGGGTTGGGTGTCGTCGTGTTTCCCGCCTGCCAGCCATGGTACACCTCAACCCTGCCCCCCGGTGTGGTCCAATCCGTAGTGCGCGCGTTCGCGAGAATCATGGTATCGGTCGCCGCCACGTATTCGATCCGGCCCAAGGGGGCGATGGTGCTCGGCGTGGGAATCGTCGTAGGAGCTCCCCACAGCGGTTTGCCATTGGAGTCGAAGCCGGTCAACGGATAGTGCGTGATCGCGTTGGTCCTATCCAGGCCCACCCAGATATCCCCATTGGTATCGAGGGAAAATCCATTCCTGACTCTCGCGGTCGTGTTGAACGTGGCGCCCGGCAGCGAGTCAAGGGGTATTGAAGTGTACCCACTGTCGGCGTTGAAGTAGGAGAAATAAAAGATGTCCGGGTTCTGGCCGCCGGCGACGAGTATGCGATGTCCGCCGACCGTGGCCAGTTGCCCGAAGTGTTCGCCGCGACCGTGGTCGCCGATGTCGAGGCGCGGATCCGAGGGATAAGTGATCGCATCGATTGAGTTGGCCACGTAACCGGCCCCGCCGGATCCGGTGTAAATGATGTTTGCGCTATAGAGGTAGGCGCCATCGGTTCCCGGGTCCGCAGCAGCAACCCCTTCGAAGTTAACGCCCTGAACCGTCCACAGCAATGCGCCGGTTCCGTCGTAACAGTGGACGTCGGTTCCGCCGTTGCGGCCGAGATCCCAGGTTCCGCCCCAAGGATTGTTGAGCACGTACAAGTTGCCCGCGTTGTCCTTGCCAATGCCGGTCACTCGGGTAAATCGTTTGTCGCCGGTCTGGCCCTTAATTCCGGTGGTCGTGTCGAGGTAACCGCCTTGGACGCCAAAAGTGCCGGCCAAGCTCGGAACACCAGCGATGTCATAGATCTGAATGTTCATGTTCGGCCCCTGATCGCCGATCAGAAGCTGTGTGCTGACGGCATCGAAAAACAACGCCGAGGGACGGGAAGCGGCTCCCATTTCGATGGTATTTAACGCCGTTCCGGACGGACTGAATTCCTGGATCGTTCCCGCGCTCATTTGCGCGACCCAGATATTTCCCGCCCCGTCCACCGCAAGCGCGCCCGGGCTTGAGACGGCAATATCTTGCTGCCACATACCTTCGGTGGTGAACACCCGGACCCGATTGCCAGGAAGGTCGCTCGCGTAAAGCAGCGCCCCGGATGTCGCAAGTCCCGTGACCACGTCCGCACGTCGCTCAGTCGTCGTCGCACTGACCGAGATGACCAGATCGCGCGCGTGGTTAGTTCTATTATACCTACCTACGTAGCCGCTACCGCCAAGGGTGGTGTTGAATTGCAGAGCAGCAAAGACGGAAGTTGCATTACCGGTAATGGCGCCGCCTTGCATCTCACCGTGTGCGCCAATTGAACCTATGGTTTGTCCGTCCTGATATATCGCAATACCGCCTCCGTTCTCGTCCCACATGGTGGCTGTATAGACAACACCCTCGGGCGCGATCCACATGGAACGGGCACAGTTGCCAACATGGGCAGCATTGGTCCCATAGGTGTTGCCAACCCAGGTCGTCGTATAGGTGAGCTGGGCGAGGGCGGTGATTGGGTTCGTCAGGAAAAGTGCGGCCAATAAATAGGAAATCGCTCTTTTGTCCACAGGAGCACCGTATCAAATTCGGGGACGGATCCCAGGCACCGATAGTGAGGGGCCGAGAGCTCGTTCCAGCCTGTCCGCCGTTTTAGGACGGTGATGTGGGACTTCGGCTGCACCGCATCAGGTTGGCCACGACCTCGACCAACTCCGCCGGATTGATTGGCTTCGCCACGTGCGCGTCAAATCCCGAATGTAAGGCGTGGTTTCTGTCTTCCAAACGGGCGTAGGCCGTAACAGCGACGGCCCGAATTTCACGTCCCTGGCGCGGGTCACGCATGCGCACCTTTTCGATCAGCGAATAACCGTCCTCACCGGGCATTCCCAAGTCGGACAGAAGGACGTCCCAGGCCGCACCGTTTAGCGCCTCCACCGCTTCGGCGGCATCCCCGACACAGGTCACGTCTGCCTTGCATCGCTCGAGCACTTCCTTGATCAACTCTCTTGCATCCTCCTGGTCATCCACAACCAGAACGCGCAAACCATTCAGCTCTGAGGAGAACGTGAACTGGGGTGGCGCTAGACTCAAGGTCGGGTCCTCGCGAACCGTCTCTTCCGCTGGAGAGTGGCTAGCGGATAACAAGGGAAGCTTGACCCGAAAGGTAGCGCCCTTTCCGCTCCCTTCGCTGGTAGCCTCGATGGTTCCGCCGTGCAGCTCAACCAGATCTCGAACGATGGACAGCCCCAGGCCGAGACCCCCATGCGGGCGCGAGCTGCTCGCATCTCCTTGCCGGAACCGATCAAATACGAAGGGAAGGAATTCCAGCGCGATGCCTTCACCGGTATCGGAGACCTCGATTTCGATGTGAGAGTTGATACGAGTCAGCCGGACCAACGCCCGTCCTCCCTTGGGCGTGAACTTGATAGCATTGGTGAGCAAATTCCAAATGATTTGTTGTAGCCGAGCTGGGTCCCCGATGATCGGACCTGCCTGGGGATCGAGGACGGTCTGGATTCGAATCATCTTGGTCTCAGCACGCAGACGAACCGAGTCGATCGCCGCCTCGACCACCTCCAACGGATTGATTGATTGCACGTCCAGGCGCATTTTCCCCGTGATGATCCGCGAAATATCAAGCATGTCATCAATCAATTGCGCCTGGGTCTTTGCATTTCGCGCGATGATTTCCACCGCCTTCATTCGTTTGCCTTCGGGGAGGTTGTTACCGGCGAGAATACGGGCCCAACCCAGGATGGCGGTCAGCGGCGTACGAAGCTCGTGTGACAGCGTGCTGAGGAATTCATCCTTGACCCGACTAGCCTCGACCGAATTGTGATACATCCTCCCATTTTCCACCAGCGCAGCAGCTCGAATCCCGAGCTCCTCGGCCAGCGCGACATCAGCTGGAGTGTATCGGCGATTGGACTCCGCCAACACGAAGGTGATGGCTCCCAGCGTTCGCCCCCGTGCTTTCATTGGCACCGTGATGCTCGAGCTGAGCTTCCGCGCTCGAGCAATCTCCAGCAGCTCTGGATCGCCGATCACTTCCACGAATAGAGAATCCGGAATGTGCGCCACGAACTCGGATTTACCAGTACGCAGGACGTTCGCTACTCCAACGGTGTCCTCCCGCTTTGGCGGGAACCTGTGAAACAGCTCCCACCCCAGCTCTACCTTCGCCGGGTCAACGTGCGCAATCACCACCCGTCGAATCGACCCATCCTCGCCCATCAGATCCACCGCAGCCCAATCAGCGAAACGCGGCACCGCGAGGCGGGCAACCGCTTGCAGAGTCTTTCTATGATCAAGCGACTCGACGAGTGCCGCGGTGGCCTTGGCGGAGAACTCCGAGCGGAAGTGGGCCCTCTGCTCGTTTTCGTACAGACGGGCGCGATCCAGCGCTTGTGCACATTGGCGTGCTACCGAGAGCAAGAAGGCGCGCTCCTGCTGGTCCAGCTCGTTAACGTTGGAGAAGCTGAAGGACAGCGCGCCCAGTACTGCTCCACCGGTCGCGAGCGGAAGGTAGGCGATGGCGCTTTCACTGACCCGGCTCAGTCCTGCAGCTTCCAAGGCTGGAAATTTTGCGGCATAGAGAGCGCAGGATTCCAACCACACCGGCTCCCCGGTTCTGACGGCGTCGGCGACCGGAGCCTGGGCATCAATGTCTAGCTGCTGAAAGGCTTTCTTGCTCTCGGGGCTAAAACCCCGGGAAGCGACCAGCTCAATGGCGTTTCCGTCGGGGGATTTCAGCCACACGCCGGTCGCCTTGGCGTGAACGAAGGGGGTGATGAGCACGGTCTGCGCCACGCGCTCGACCGTCAAAGCCGCTGAAAAAGACTCGGTCAATGCCTGAAGGCGCGCCGTTCTGTCCATCGCGCGCTCGGCCAGGTGTCTCGCCTCTTCCGCAGCTTCTCGCCCGGCCTGCTCGATCTTGAGCTGACGGGCCTCTTCCTCGGCACGACGTCTTGCAGTGAGGTCGCGCGTCACCTTGGCAAAGCCCCGAAGAACGCCCGTGCTGTCATGCAGCGCGGTGATCACCACGTTAGCCCAAAACCGAGATCCGTCCTGGCGAACTCTCCAGCCCTCATCCTCCACTCGCCTGTGGCGCGAGGCGTGCTGCAGCTCCTGCTCTGGCTTGTTTCCCTGCAGGTCCTCAGGAGTGTAGAACTTCGACAAGTGCTGGCCGATGATCTCTTTCGCTGGGTAGCCTAGGATCCTCTCGGCGCCCAGATTCCAGGTAATGATCTGGCCGGTCGGATCGAGCTGGAATGTTGCGCAATCGTCGACGCTTTCAAGCAGCAGTCGAAGGTCTTCGTCAGACACGCGCCTCTCTGCCTCTTCCGCTCGCGCCAGAGCCTCCCGTTCTTTTTCAATCAGCCTTTCCCCTTCGAAGTAGCGGGTTCGCAGGGAAGCGGTGATCGACGTAATCACCGCCGAGACACCCAGAAACAAGGCGGTGATCAGGATCGATTGCGTGGAGGGCGCGGCGGCGCCATACGGTTCCAGGAAGTAGACGTTGGCCAGCACAGCAGAGCATGCGATGGCCAAGAGACCCGGTCCGAGCCCTCCGAGCCACGAAGCCGCCGTGACCGCAAAAAAGAACAACATGAATGCCACAGCATTGATGGAGCGCCAAAGTTGGAGTTGGAGCAAGGAAGCCAAAACCGGCGCCCCCACTGCGGCGGTATAGCCAATAGCGGCTCTCAATCGCGGAGGTGCCGGAAAACGAAGACTTCGGTCCATAAGACCCCACCAGAGGTGAGGATAGATCTTCGAGCTTCGCTTCAAAGCCATATGCGTGCCTCCCTTTATCGCATGACGCGTGGGGCGCCGACTGGATCGGCTGCACGAGTTCCCCAGATGAATCGCCGACAAGGCCATCGGCAGCCCGTCAGTTCGTTTGCTGCACAACCGAGCCTGGCAGAACCTAGCAGAACAGCCTGCGGCCGTGCGATGCACCCGCCACGCAGGGGGTCGTGGGCATGGCGCCCAGCCTGCCCTCCCCACAGCGTGAAAGATCGATGGCCACCCGTCTGCCGAGCGATTGTCGCTGGGGCGTCATAATTGTTCCGCGATGTCAGGGCGCTCGACCGGCCCCGAGGTTTCGCACCGTCGCAGTCTCCAGCTGGGCCCCGATGAGGCCGGCGCTCTTAGCCCGCAACTTCATCTGACCGGGCGTCTTACCGCCTTGAATGATTACCTGGGCGTAACCATTGAACAGGCGCCGCGCCCACTGCGGCGGGCTCGAGCTCCCGTCGATCAGCTTGTCCGGCTCGTGCGAGCTGGGGTCTCCATTCCCAACGCCAATGATCTTGCCCTCGCCCTCAAACTCGAACTGGACGAGGCTGTCGGCGATCGGAACCCATCGGCCCTGTTCGTCGGTCGCCGAAACCGTCACAAGTGACACATCGCGCCCATCCGCCGAAATCGTCGTTCGATCCGCCTGCAGCACAAGCTTCGCGGGCGCGCCGGTCGTCTCCACGCGAACCGTCTTCACCGAAACACCGTTCGTGTATCCTCGCGCTTCGAGGACGCCGGGCCGATAAGGTACTTTCCATTCGAGGTGACTGTCCGGCTTCATTCGCTGTTGCCCAAGGCTCTGACCATTCAAAATCAACTCGATCGAATCGAAATTGCTGAATGCCCAGACATCGATCGGCTGCCCTTCTTTGCCAAGCCAGTTCCAATGCGGCAGAAGGTGGAGCACCGGCTGATCGGTCCACCAGGCTTGATAATAGAAAGCGATGTCCTTCGGAAACCCGCAGGTGTCGAGGAAACCGAATTGCGAGCTGATCGCCGGCCACCGATGCGGGCTCGGCTCTCCGCGGTAGTCGAACCCGGTCCAGACGAATCCGCCAGCGAGCCACGGGCGGGCGTGGTAGAAGCTCCACCAGTCCTCGGCGGTAGATCCGTATTGGGGGCGGTTTAAATCGTACGCCGATAGATGCGCTCGCTCTGAGTCGTTCGCGTAGATTCCGCGCGTGCTGTAGGTGCTCGCCTCTTCGCTGCCAAACAGGATCTGATCGGGATGACCGCGGCGGTATTGATCGATATCGGAGTGATTCTTGTAGTTGAATCCCCGAAGATCGACCACCGCCTGGATCCCAACGTCGCTGTTGCCGGCATTCGAGGCGTAGGTCACCGGTCGCGTGGGGTCGAGCTGTTTCACGGTCCGCGCCATCGCCCTTCCGATCCGGGCGCCGCGCGGCGAGGTTTGCTCCATCTCCTCGTTGCCGATCGACCATATGATGACGCTCGGATGATTGCGATCGCGCTCGACCAGCTCTCGCAGCTCCCCGAGAATCTCGGGCGATGATCCGATCAGCCGGTTCTCGTCCATGACGAGAATGCCGAGGCGGTCGCAAGCATCCAGCAGCTCTGGCGTCGGCGCATTGTGAGACGCGCGATAGGCGTTCACGCCGTACTGTTTGAGTTGCTCCATCCGCCACGCGTGAAGCCGATCGGGGATCGCGCTACCGACGCCCGCGTGATCCTGATGAAGGCAGACCCCCCTGATCTCCACGCGTTTGCCGTTGAGAAAGAATCCGTTGTCCTTGTCGAAGCGAATCGTGCGCACGCCGAAGCTGGTTGACGCAGCGTCCAATAGCGCTCCGGCATCGATGATCTTCGAATCGAGCCGATACAAATATGGATCCTTGGTTGACCAAAGATGAGCTTTGGCGATCGAGAGCTGAAGGCTGGTTTCCTTCGACTGCCATGGGCCGCCTCGCACGTGACGCGAAGCGCGCGCCCCCGCCACTCCAGCCACTTCCTGGAGGAGCTCGACCTCGGAGGCCGTGTCCGATTCGTTCTCGATCTTCGTCCGAACAGTCAGGCGGGCAGCCGCGCCGTTCGGTTGTGTCGTCACGAACACGCCGTGAGGAGCGATGTGCAAAGCGTTCGTCTTCGTCAACCACACGTGGCGGTAGATTCCCGCGCCCTCATAGAACCAGCCTTCGACCTGGCTGGCGTCCACTCGCACCACCACGGTGTTGGTTGCGCCGTAGTTGACGTAATCGGTGATGTCGCAGCGGAACCCGGTGTACCCGCTCTTGTTTCCGCCAACTCGATGGCCGTTGAGCCAGACCTCGCTGTCGCGAAACACGCCGTCGAACTCGAGGCCAAGCCGCTTGCCTTCGTCAGAGATCGGAATGTCGAACGACTTGCGATACCAACCGATCGTCGTCTCCGGGAAGGCTCGCCCGACCGGTTTGTAACCGTGACTCCGGAGATTCGGGTCGTCGCCATTCTGAAATGGCAACTCGACCACCCAGTCATGCGGCAGATCAACCCGGCGCCACAGGCTGTCGTCGAACTTGGGAGACAGCGCGCCCGGTGCCCTGCCCGCCTTTGCGAAGGCCTGACCCCGGCCGTAAGAAAAGTCCTTATCGAGATCTGACGTGTGCCCAAACGCGAATCGCCAGCCCTCATCGAAAAGCACGCGCTCGCGCGTCGAGGCTTTCGCAGGTGGATGCCGGTCAAGCGGAGCGGCCAGAACCTGCGCGGCAAAGAGCAGGGCAAACCACGGGGCGGGGATTCGCCGCCGACGTAAAATGAGATGAGTCATTCTTTGAGCCCTCCCGAAGCTCTATCGCGAGCTCGTTCGAAGCTCTATCGGATTATGACGCGGTCGCTGGAGGATAGGCCCAGATGGGTACGCTGCCCTGCGCGACCGCCGCGCTCGGCTGCAGCGAGAGCCTCACACGAGCCGCAGTGATCGACTGGTACCGCGAGCTGGCCCCGACCGGGCAATCGAGCAGGGCCGCCGCAAAACCCTGTTTGAATTCGGGATCAACAATGCCGGCGACGTCGTCGGCATCTACCGCCTCAACGGACATGTCCACGGGTTCGTCCGTAGCGGGGGAGTCATCACCACCATCGATTTCCCCGACATGCCGCACACTTACGCAATCGGGATCAACGATGCCGGCGCCATCGTGGGATATTTCTACCCGGACGCCTTGAGCAGCCAGCCGAACGGCTTTGTTGCATTGCCCTGAGGGTCTCAAGGCCTTGAGCGGGTCAGTCCTGTCGAGGTGATCCAACGTCCTTGATGCGCTAGGCTCCGTGCCGCAACGTCTTCGAGGGAGGGATCATGCGCAAAGCCAGCTCAACGAGTCTGCTTCGAATTTTCGCACTCACCACCGTCGCGCTCGCTGCATCGGGCGCGACCGGCGGCGAGAGAGCGCCGGTGGTGGCCACCAGGGACGGCCGCGTCCGCGGCATCTCGTCCGGCGGCATCGAGCGGTTCCTCGGGATCCCGTACGCGGCCCCGCCGGTCGGCGAGCTGAGGTGGCGACCGCCGCAGCCACACAGGCACTGGACGGGCGTGCGCGAAGCGACGGCGTTTGCGAACCACTGTCCTCAGAATCCCTCGCCCTTCGGTCTGGCCAGCACCACCGAGGACTGCCTGTACCTCAACGTCTTTCGGCCCGCGCGCGACCACGACGACGACGAGGGAGCTGACGAGGAAGGCGGCGACGGCCGCGAGGAGCGACTTCCGGTGATGGTGTGGATCCACGGTGGCGCGCTCCTGGTTGGCGAGAGCGACGATTACGATCCCGTCCGGCTCGTGCCGCACGGCGTCGTGGTGGTGACGATCAACTATCGGCTTGGCGTGCTCGGCTTCCTCGCTCATCCGGCGCTCAGCGCGGAGTCGCCGGTGCAGACCTCGGGCAACTACGGGGTCATGGATCAGCAGGCGGCGCTGCGGTGGCTGGAGCGCAACATCGCATCGTTCGGCGGTGACCCCCGGCGGGTGACGATCTTCGGCGAGTCCGCGGGCGGCCTCAGTGTTCACTCGCACCTCGCCTCGCCCCTCTCGGCCGGGCTGTTTCACCGCGCCATCGTCCAGAGCGGCGCGTACGCGCTCGGTCAGCCGTCGCTCTCAGAGGCCGAGGCGCAAGGGCAGGGGGTCGCGATGCGCGCGGGATGCACCGACCAGACCGCCGAGTGCCTCCGCGCGGTGCCGGTCGAGACGCTCCTCGGCGCGCTCACGACCGCATCGGTCGTCCCCGATGTCGATGGCTACGTGCTGACGCAGACTATCGGCGCGTCGTTGGCGTCCGGGGAGTTCAACCGCGTGCCGGTCATCGAGGGCTCGAACCACGACGAGTGGCGGCTGTTCGTCGCGCTCAACATCGACCTGGTCATCGGGCCGCTCACGCCCGAGCAGTACACCGGCGCGATCGCGGCCACGCTCGGCGTACCGCTCTCTACCGCGGAGTTCCTCGCGTCGTTCTATCCGGTCGAAAACTACCCCAGCACGGACCTCGCTCTCTCCGCGCTGGGCACCGACGCGATCTTCGCGTGCAACTCGCGCAAGGCGGTGCGGCTGCTGGCGCAGTACGTGCCGACCTACGCTTACGAGTTCGGCGACGAGGACGCACCCCAGCTGTTCCTGCCACCGGTGAGCTTCCCCTACGGCTCGGCGCACGCGTCCGAGATCCAGTACTTGTTCAACGTGCGGGCGACAGTAAAGGCGCCCGAGCTCACCGCAGAGCAGCGGCGGCTCTCGCAGGCGATGATCGCGTACTGGACAAACTTCGCGAGGACCGGCTCGCCGAACTGGTTCAGGACCCCGCTCTGGCCCGCATACGACGGCGCGCGCGACGCGATGCTGTCGCTCGCCCCGCCCTCCCCCGCGCTGGAGACGGGCTTCGCGGCAGATCACAAATGCTCCCTTTGGACGCCGACACCGTAGTGGAAGGAGGACATCGCAGCAGAGGCGCCGGCCCACCGCGCCACTTCGAGATCGCGGTGCGTCGAGTGCTCGCGACGGAGGCGTGGGAGAACGTAGCGCAGCGTCGACCAGGTCGGTCAGATCCGCGTCCACGTCTGACGCGCTCAGGCGGTGGCCAGGGCGTCGAAGACGTCCCGCAGCTTTTGATAAGGTCTCTCCGCCGTCCTTGATCATATCCAAGTGGGTGCCTGTCACGTTCATGCGTCGCGCGCCGGCTTTGCCTTGACTGCTTTCGCCGAGCAGGTACAAGCGCCCCTTCCGAGATGTGAACACCGTCACAGCGCTGGGGGGCATCCATGAACAATTGTTTTTCGTCGAGTCCGGTCGGCCGCACCGCAGTGCGTGGATGGGCTCAGTCGTCTCGCGCGTTCCTCGTCGCCACCGGCGCAGCTCTGGCCGCCGCGTCCTCGCTTGCCGCCGCCGCGCCGCTCAAGGGCGCTCCGGCGACGGTCCTGGGCGTGGAGTGCGGGAAGATCTACGAGCTCGGGATCGACAAGCAGGACAACATGCGGGCGAGCTTGATCCGCATCGGCTGCGGCCTGGAACCCGCTGGGGACCCGGACCTTTTCCCGGGCGACGCCGCCGCCGAAGCGTTGATCGACGTCGCCAACATCAACACGATCACTGGACCGGGACCTACCCGAAGGTGACCCAGAGCGAGAGCATGGTCTGGGGCACGCCGGACGGCAACACCCTCGTGGTTAACTACAACGACTCGAGCTCGGCGCCGGGCAACTACTCCGGAGTTTCCGTATCGACCAACGGCGGGGCGAGCTTCACGCGGCTTCTGCCCGCCCCCTTCGCCTCGGGGCACGGGACCAACTACGGCGACCCGATCGTCGTCTACAACGTCCGGCTGAACCGGTGGTTCGCCGGAGACCTGGCCACCGGTTGTGGAGGGCAGGGAATCGGCATGTGGACGTCGATCGACGGCGTGAATTGGAGCACCGGACCCTGCGCGCACTCGAGCACCTTTGATGACCGAGAATCGATGTGGGTCGACAACAACGGCGGCAGCCCGTTCTACGGCCGGATGTACATTTCCTGGAACGACTATTCCTCCAGCGGCGGCCAGCGCATCTACGTGACTTATTCCGATGATGGAATCACCTGGTCGGCACCAGTGCTGGTAAGCTCGACTTTCTTCCGCAACGTCCAGATGACCGGCAGCCCGGACACCGGCGCCGTTTTCATCACCGCGATGGACGAGGGCGGCGGGGGGATGAATACGCGCCAGAACATCATCTATCGGTCGACCACCGGAGGAACGAGCTGGACCCAGATCAACGTCGGCGCCCGTTTCGCGCCCCCGGGCCAGGGCACCTGCGCCGGCAATCCTTATTTCGCGATGGTCCCGCCGCTTTGGCGCCACATGGGCTGGGGTCAGCCGGGGGTGGGACCCGGAGGCGTGGTGCACTACGCCTACGCAGGCCGCGGGGTCAATCCCAACGACATCGGCGACATCTACTACGTGCGCTCGACCGACAATGGAACGACCTGGTCCTCGCCGATCGTCCTGAACAGCGACTCGGGTGCCGGGGGTAGCCGCGCCCAGTGGATGCCTTCCCTCTCGGTATCCCCGAACGGAGCCGTGCAGGTGAGCTGGTACGACCGGCGCAATTCCACCGATAACAGCTACGAGTACTGGGGCGTCCAGTCGCCGGACAACGGGGCCACCTGGGCCTCCAACCAGGTGATCAGCGACCGCATGATCGCGCAGCCGGAGCAGCCCGACTCGGCCGTTCAGGCTTGCTACGCCGGCGACTACAACTACGCCTCCGCCAACGCCACCACCGCGTTCGTCAGCTGGACCGACGGGCGCAATCCGGTCAGCGGCCACTTCCAGCAGGACGTCTACTTCAGCAGCGTCGGCACCCTCGTCGGCGGAGGGACGCTCCAGGGGCGGCTGACCTCCTCGGCCGACGGAAGCCCGATCGCCGGCGCTCAGGTCCGAGCCGTGGGCCCGGTCGACCGGACCACCAACACGGGTCCGGATGGCAGCTATACCTCGCGGCTGCCCGCGGGGAGCTACAACCTGTCCACCACCGCCTTCGGCTTCGCGCCCGCTACGGCCACCGGCGTGGTGGTGACCGAGGGCGGGACCACCGTGCAGGATCTCGCCGCCGCGCCGGTTCCCTCGCACGCTGTGTTTGGCGTCGTGACCAACCTTGCTACCGGGTTGCCCATCGCTGGTCCGCAGGTAACAATTGTTGCCACGCCGTTCTCTCCGATGACTACCGGCGCCGACGGGACCTATTCGTTCCCCGCCGTTCCGGAGGGTACCTATACCGTTCAGGCGACCGCGCCAGGCCTCCGCCCCGGCACGCAGTCGATCGTGGTCTCCGGAGATCTGGAGGTCGATTTCGCCCTCGACTCGGTGGCGGACTGCGCTCGGGTGGCGGGCAATCTCGTGGTGAACTGTGGATTCGAGACGGGCGACTTCACCGGCTGGACCCGAAGCGGTGATCAGGGTTTCACCAGCATCGACACCGTCTCAGCTCACAGCGGCACCTACGGCCTGGACACCGGTCCGACCGGCAGTCTCGGATTCATCGCCCAGAACCTCACGAC
>Ga0137388_10001109_pt1 | contig 16139 bp, 10 predicted proteins | sample 15con2h14AmetaG_FD_104644 | JGI IMG/M metagenome (GOLD analysis project Ga0137388, IMG submission 104644) | Vadose zone soil microbial communities from Angelo Coast Range Reserve, California, USA - 15con2h1.4A metaG | ecosystem: Environmental > Terrestrial > Soil > Vadose zone > Saprolite...
AACTGCATCTTTTTGAAAAAGGCAAGCTGCGATCGTTGGAGAAGAGCAGAGAATCGCTGATGCCGGCTTACGATCAGAAAATGATGAGCGATAAAGAGCTGCAGGACGTGATCGCATACCTGCTTGCGGTGGGTGGCCAATGAAGAGGCAAACCATTCTCTGGACAATCAAAAGCAGATTCTCCACGCACAAACCGCGCGGAGAGGAAGCGGTCCTCGCTGCGCTCGGAATGACAAATTCAATAGTCTCGGCAATGGTTCTCCTAACCCTGGTAAGTGGTGTTGCTCCATCGGCTCGCGCGCAAGTGACGTCGCAGCAGCTGGTGGATTCAGGGAAAGAGCCGCAGAACTGGCTGATGTACTCGGGGGATTACGCGGGGCGGCGGTACAGCGCGCTGGAACAGATCAACACTGCGAATGCGGCGAGGCTTGTCCCTAAATGGGCTTATCAGACGATGGCGGGCGGGAAATTCGAAACGACGCCGCTGGTGGTGGACGGAATCCTTTATGGCACGGGGCAGGATAATCGGGCTTTTGCGCTGGACGCGCGGTCGGGCCGGCCGATCTGGCAATATCAGCGCCTGCTGCCGGCAGATGTCCGGCCGTGTTGCGGGCGCGCGAATCGCGGAGTGGCGATTTTGGGCGACAAGGTTTTTCTTGGAACGCTGGATGCGCATGTAATCGCGCTGGATGCCAAGACTGGCAGTGTGGTTTGGGATGTTGCCGCAGTGGATTACCGCGGAGGCTACAGCATCACGCTCGCGCCGCTGGTGATCAGGAATCTGGTGATGATCGGAGTGTCGGGCGGGGAGTATGGGATTCGCGGATTTATTGATGCATACGATGCGGGGACGGGTGAGCGTAAGTGGCGCTTTTACACCGTGCCTGGTCCGGGCGAGCCGGGACATGAGACCTGGGAAGGTGACTCGTGGAAAATCGGCGGAGCGCCTGCATGGATCACGGGGACTTACGACCCGGCGACGAACACAACATTCTGGACCACAGGCAATCCTTCGCCTTCGAATCGGGGCGAAGGGCGCGCCGGAGACAATCTTTACAGCAATTCGTTGCTCGCCCTGGAGCCGGAAACAGGAAAGCTGAAATGGTATTTTCAATTTTCGAAGCACGACGAGCATGACTACGATGCGACGCAGATTCCTGTCATGGTGGACCAGGGCGAGCGGCACCTGATTCTGCAAGCGAACCGCAATGGATTTTTTTACGTGATCGATCGCGCGAATGGAAAGCTGGTGTTTGCGAACCCGTTTGCAAAAGTGACCTGGAGCGACTCGAAGGATTCGCGCGGAGCGCCTACTGCGCGGAAGGATGCTTCGCCGACGCTGGAAGGGAATCGCGCGTGCCCGGGGGCAGCGGGCGCGACGAACTGGATGTCTCCTACTTACGATCCCCAAACGCAGCTCTTCTATGTTACGGCACGAGAGCAATGCGACGTCTTCAGCACGGCGCCGCAAGCGTATGAGGCGGGACACGCTTACTATGGCAGCGCGTACTTCCCAAACGACGATGCCGAACCGTTTACCGGAGCGCTCCGCGCCATCGATCCGAATACCGGAAAGATGAAATGGGAGTGGAAGCATCCATCGCCGACGTGGTCTGGAGTGCTTTCAACCGGGGGCGGGTTGGTCTTCACGGGGGACGCGGAGGGGAATTTTATTGCGTTGGAAGCCGCTACGGGAAAGGCGGTATGGCACTTTCAGTGCGGAGCCTCGGTGTATTCGTCGCCGATGACTTTTGCGATTGACGGAAAACAATACGTTGCCGTGGCGGCGGGTTCGTCACTGTTCACGTTTGCGCTACCGTGACCGTCGGATCGGTTTACCTCAAGAGGTTGGCTTCAACGCGCGCGGGAAATCAGCTAACCGAACGATGTACACGTGTCATTGCTAAGGGCACGATTGGGCAAACGTGTGCGAATAAGTCAGCGAGCACGGACTTAGGATTCACGCTATAATTGGAGGGTTATGCTCTCCGTCAACAACGTCACTATGCGTTTCGGACCACGGGTGCTCTTTGAGAATGTGACATGCACCTTCATGGCTGGAAGGCGCTACGCCATTACCGGGCCCAACGGCGCCGGCAAGTCCACTTTTATGAAGATTTTAACTGGTGAGATCGACTCTACCAGCGGCTCCATCACGCGGCCGAAGAAGATGGGCGTTTTGCGCCAGGACCAGTTCGCGTTTGACCAATACCGCGTCATTGACACGGTCATCATGGGGAACGCTGCGCTGTGGAAAGCTCTGGAAGAGCGCGACGCCCTGTACGCTAAACCGCACGAACAGTTGACCGATGCCGATGGGATGCGCCTCGGAGAACTAGAGGGTATCGTCGGCGAAGAGGGCGGCTACACGGCGGAGGCGGATGCCGCGGTGCTGCTGGACGGCTTAGGCGTGGAAGGCGAGCTGCAGGAACGCAAGATGGGCGACCTGCAGGGTGGGCAGAAGGTGCGCGTTCTGCTGGCGCAGGCGCTCTTTGGGAATCCGACAGCGCTGCTGCTGGACGAGCCGACGAACAACCTCGACCTGGATTCCGTGCACTGGCTGCAGAGATATCTTTGCGATTATGAAGGCGTGCTGATTGTTATATCGCACGACCGGCACTTTTTGAATAGCGTGTGCACGTACACGGCGGACATCGACTACGAGACGATCATCATGTACGTCGGCGGATACGACGACATGGTGGTGGCGAAGACGCAGATTCGCGGACGCATCGAAGCGGACAACGCCAATCGCGAGAAAAAAATCGCGCAGTTACAGGAGTTTATCGCGCGGTTTTCTGCGGGCACGCGTTCGGCACAAGCCACTTCGCGCAAGAAGGAAGTCGAGCGTTTACAAACAACAGAGCTGGCAAGGAGCAACATCCAGCGGCCGTACATTAAGTTTGATATGAAGAGGAATTCGGGGAAGCACCCGCTGGAAATCCGCAGCGTTGAGAAATCCTACGAGGATTTGAGGGTGATTCCGCGATTTTCGGCAAGCGTGGTGCGAGGCGAAAAAATCGCGCTGATGGGCCGCAACGGTGTCGGGAAAACTACGATGCTGAAGTCGCTGGTGCGCAATGCGCTGGGATTCATCGAGGACAAGGATCTGCAGTTTCCGATTGATGGTGGCGAGGTGAGATGGGGTCACGAAGTTGCCGTTGGATACTTCGCGCAGGATCACGGCGAATCGATCACCAAGGGCATGACCGCGATCGATTGGCTGTGGCAGTTTGATCCTTCCGCTTCCCAGCAGGAGTTGCGCGGACTGATGGGGCAGATGCTGTTCAGTGGGGAAGATGCGCTGAAGCCCACGCGGGCGCTCTCCGGCGGCGAGTCTGCGCGGCTGATTTTTTGCCGGCTGATGCTGCAAAAGCCGAATTTTCTAGTGTTGGACGAGCCGACCAACCACCTGGATCTGGAATCGATCAACGCTCTTAACATTTCCTTGCAGCGATATGACGGGACAGTGCTTCTCGTGACGCACGACCACGACGTTATTGATGAAGTCGCGACGCGCATCTGGCATTTCCACGGTGGCAGAATTGAAGATTTCAAGGGTACATACGAAGAGTTTGTCGCTTACGAAGAAGCAAAAGCAGCGCAGAGCACAGCGGCCCCGGCACGTGGTGGCAATCGTCGTGCCTCGGTTCCCTCATAAAGCACGACCCGCCGCCGCGCCGGAAGCCCACGCCCACTGAAAATTGAAGCCGCCAAGCTGGCCGGTAACGTCGACTACTTCGCCGATGAAAAACAATCCTTTGACCTTTAGACACTCCATGGTCTTGCTCGACAATTCATCGGTATCCACGCCACCTGCCGTCACTTCCGCTTTTTCGTAGCCTTCGGTGTCTGCCGGTTTGATCACCCATTCGTGGATCTGCTTCTCCCAATTTGCCAGTGCTTCATTGTTCCAGGCCTTTGGCGGATGGTTCTCCAGCCAGCGTTCTGCGAATCGCTTTGGCAGGATTCCCTGAAAGGCCTTCTGAGCGGCAGCGGTATTGCGGAATTTGGCCGAGCGAATCGCTGAAACGATTTCGTGATTTGGGGCTAGATCGACTTGGATGGGCTGGCCCTTCTGCCAATAAGAAGAAATCTGCAGCATCGCCGGGCCACTGAGGCCACGATGGGTGATCAGCATTTTTTCGAGGAAGGCGTGATGATTGGTCTGTGCAATGACTTCCGCAGAGACGCCCGCCAAGTCGCAGTACTCGGCGCGGTCGTTGCCGGCGAGCACGAAGGGCACAAGCGCGGGCCTGGTCGGCACGATTTTCAATCCGAATTGGCGCGCCAGTTGGTAGCCGAAGCTCGTCGCCCCCATTTTGGGGATGGAGAGTCCGCCCGTCGCAATGACAAGAGCAGGCGCGCGAAATTCACCGGATTCGGTGCTCACTGCGAACTCCGTCGTGCGCTGCACTTCCTGGATTCGGCTCTGTAGAAAGGTCTGAACTCCCGCCGCCTGGCACTCCGATTCAAGCAAGTCGATGATGTCCTGCGCAGCGCGATCGCAGAAAAGTTGCCCGAGTGTTTTTTCGTGGTAGGGAATACGGTGCTTTTCGACTAACGTAATGAAATCCGCAGGCGTGTACCGTGCCAGCGCAGACTTGGCGAAGTGCACATTTCCCGAGATGAAATTGTCCGGCTGGCAATGAATGTTGGTGAAATTGCAGCGGCCACCGCCGGAGATTAGGATTTTCTTACCAATTCGATCGGCATGCTCGAGCAGACCGACACGCCGCCCGCGTTTTCCGGCCTCGATCGCGCAGAGGAGCCCCGCGGCGCCAGCGCCAAGAACCAGAGCGTCAAACTTGCGCATCAAGAATTAATCTCGCTTGAACGGGAATCCACTGTCCGCTGAGTTTCCGCTGCCATGACTCTCAAGGTTAAACTATGTGAAGGAGAAGACCGAGAAAATTGCCTCCGATTATCAGCGCACAGGGACTGTCGAAGAGGTACGGCGTCGCGCCGCTCTTCCAGAACATTTCATTCACCGTCTCCGAAAGAGATCGCATTGGTGTCATCGGTCCGAACGGTTCGGGCAAGTCGACGTTGCTGGAGATGCTTATCGGCCGCGTCAAGCCGGACAGCGGGGACGTGGCGATTCGCAAAGGGACACGGCTGAGTTACGTCGCGCAGATTTCTGAATTTGCGGAAGGCGTGACGATTCGCTCGGTTATCAAAAACGCGCTGGAACGCTCAGCGGTTCCTGGGGCAGAGCGCGCTGCACGGTTTGCGGAAACACTGGGACGCGCGGGGATTGCAGATCTCGATGCGCAAGCCGCAACGCTCTCCGGGGGATGGCAGAAACGGCTTGCGATAGCTGAAGCTCTAGTGCAGGCGCCGGACATTCTTCTGCTGGATGAGCCAACCAACCACTTGGATCTCGCAGGAATTCAGTGGCTCGAATCCATTCTTCGGAATGCCGCATTGGCCTGCGTGGTAGTCAGTCACGACCGTTATTTCCTGGAGAACGTCGCGAACGAGATGGTGGAGCTAAACCGTGCCTATGAAGACGGCGTGTTGCGCGTAAGCGGAAACTACAGCGCTCTCCTTGAAGCAAAGGAAGAGACTCTGCACGCGCAGAAAAAGCGGCAGGAGTCGCTGGAGAATCGCGTGCACACCGAGCTCGAATGGCTGCGGCGCGGTCCCAAGGCCCGCGCAACCAAGGCCAAAGCGCGCATTGATAAAGCTCACGAGATGATCGGAGAACTTGCGGAGATGAGTGCCCGCAGCCACACCACCAGCGCCGACATCGATTTTTCCGCGACGAATCGCAAGACGAAACAGCTCATCACCCTCGACGGGGCGTCCTATGACGTCGGCAGCCGCACGCTATTTAAGGATATCCATTTCAGCGTCACGTCCGCGATGCGAGTGGGGCTGGTCGGTCCGAACGGCAGCGGCAAAACCACGCTGCTTCGGTTGATACGCGGAGATATCAAGCCGGACTTCGGCAACATTCGCCGCGCCGAGGGCCTGCGAATCGTGTACTTCGACCAGAATCGCGAGCTCGATCCGGACATTACTCTGCGTCAGGCTCTTGCGCCGGACAGCGACGCGGTGATTTACCAGGAGCGCGTCATCCACGTTGCATCTTGGGCAGAAAGATTTTTGTTTTCGAGCGAAAATCTGAATCAACGAGTCGGACGGCTTTCCGGAGGGGAACGCGCCCGTGTCTTGATTGCCCAACTCATGCTGCAACCGGCGGACGTTCTGCTTCTGGACGAACCGACCAACGATCTGGATATCCCCACACTCGAAATCCTGGAAGAGAGCTTGCTCGAATACGCTGGGGCGTTGGTGCTGGTTACGCACGACCGCTTCATGCTGGATCGCGTTTCGACTGTGGTCGTCGGGCTTGATGGTTTTGGCGCCGCGGAACGATTCGCGGATTACTCGCAATGGGAAATCTGGCAGCGCGCGCAGTTGGCGATGGTGGCCTCCAAATCAGCGGATGGAAGCCGGCGCCCTCGTTCGGCCGCGGAGGAAACTCCTCGTGCCACCACAAGAAAGAAGCTTTCCTATTCCGAAGCGCGAGAATTTGCAGCCATCGAAGACCGCATCCACGAAGCGGAGCAGATCCTTCAAGCAAGGCGAGCCGCGCTCGAAGATTCTGCGATCACCAGCGATCGAATGAGTCTCCAGAACGCGTGCACACAATTGGACCAAGCGCAGAAATCAGTGGATGCGCTCTACGAACGCTGGGCGGAACTCGACCAGAAGCAGGCCTGACCCGTCCGCAACGGTTGCCAGCAATGGGGCTGGTGACTGCCCCAGAAATCGCAGCGGACTCGTTAGTCGCGGCGGACCTGTCCTCGCCTCTATTTAGCGAGCAAACTCTTCCAGCGCGCCCAAGCCTCCGTTCGCGCCTTTTTGTCGGCCTCTTTCGCATCGGGCGCTTCGCCCGCACGCATGAAGCCGTGTCCTGCACCTTCATAGGTCACGATGTCGTAACTCTTGCCCGCGGCCTTCATCTTCGCGACGGCATCGGGAATCATGGCGCCAATGCGGGCATCGTTCCCCGCATAAAAGCCATAGACGGGAGCCTTGATGCGCGCCATTGCATCCTTGTCTGGTGGCGGGCCGTAGAAAACAAAAACGGCCGCCAGATCTGCGCGGTTGGTGGCAAAGCGAAAGCTCTGCCCGCCTCCCCAACAAAAGCCGCCGACGAAGAGCTTGCCGTTCGAGGCGGGAATCTTCATTGCATAGTCCGCCGCGGCATTCAAATCTGCCGTCACCTGGTCAGGGTTCAGGTGGCTCACCGCTTCCATCGTTTTGCCCTCGGCGAAGTCGCTACTGCGGCCGCCGTTCGGGCCCATGCCGGAAAGAAGATCGGGTGCAATCGCGATGTAACCGGCTGCGGCCACCTGGTCGGCCAAATCCTGGACCCAGTCGGACATGCCGAAAATTTCATGGATAATCAGCACGACGGGCGTTTTCCCTTTGGATTCCGGATAGACGACAAACGTTTCGACGGACCGGCCATCGTGCTTGATAGTGACCCACTCGCGGTGGCGCGGAGATTTCTCCAGGGCGGTTTTGGCCCAATCCTGCGAAGAAGCGAAGGGTGCGGCAAAGAGAACGAGAAGGGAAATGAGCGTGACGCGTTTCATGGTGTAGTTTCTCCCTCAGAGAGATCGCTGGCCGGGTACACACGAGACATTGTTGTTGCAGAACGAGTGGCATTGTAATGCCCCGCGACCAAGCTCGCAAGACAGTACGCGGGCCATCCCGCTCCAATGCATGCGTTGACACCCTTGCAAGCGTCCGATACGCTTTTGAGTTTACTTAGCATGAGTTACTGCTCTTAAGAGGAACGGACAAAACCGCCGCATGGCCGAAGAAAAGCTTCCTACCCGCGCACAAGATTTTTCCGAGTGGTACAACCAGCTAGTCCTCAAGGCGCAGCTCGCTGACTACGCGCCGGTCCGCGGCTGCATGATCGTGCGGCCCTACGGCTGGGCGCTCTGGGAAAACATCCAGCAGGCGCTTGACCGCCGATTCAAAGCTACCGGCCATCAAAACGTTGCCTTTCCACTGTTGATTCCGCGCAGCTTCATCGACAAAGAAAAGCATCACGTCGAAGGGTTTTCGCCAGAGCTGGCTGTGGTCACCATTGGCGGCGGGGAAGAGCTTGCCGAGCCGCTTGTCCTCCGCCCGACGTCAGAAACCATAATCGGCCATATGTGGTCCAAGTGGATCCAGTCGTATCGCGACCTGCCCGTCTTGATGAATCAGTGGAACAGCGTCGTGCGATGGGAATTGCGCACCAAACTTTTCCTGAGAACACTCGAATTTTATTGGCAGGAAGGCCACACCGCGCACGCAACGCGAGAAGAAGCCGAAGCGGAAACGCTTCAGATGCTGGATACTTACGCGGACTTTGCCATAAACGATGCAGCCATTCCGGTGATTCCCGGCAAGAAGTCCGATGCGGAGAAATTTGCCGGCGCCGACGTGACCTACTCCATCGAAGCGATGATGGGCGACGGCAAAGCACTGCAATCCGGCACGTCGCACTTTCTGGGACAGAACTTCGCCCAAGCCTTCGAGGTCAAGTACCTCGACCAGAACGGCCAGCAGCAGCATTGCTGGACGACATCGTGGGGGCTCTCAACGCGAATCATAGGTGCCATCATCATGGTCCACGGCGACGATCAGGGCCTGATCCTCCCGCCGAAGCTTGCTCCTTATCAGGTTGTCATCGTTCCCATTTTTAAGACCGACGAAGAAAAAGCGTCTGTCCTCGACACCGCGCGCAAATTGAAGGCCGAGCTGATCAAAGCCAACACTCGCGTCACTCTCGATGAGCGCGAAGGCCAGAGTCCCGGCTGGAAATTCAACGATTGGGAGATGCGCGGAGTGCCTTTGCGGGTTGAGCTCGGCCCCAAGGACGTCGCCAAACAAGCCGCCGTCCTCGCGCGCCGCGACCGCCCCGGCAGGGAAGGGAAGATCAGCGCTTCACTTGCCGACCTGCCAGCCACTATCGAGCGGCTGCTGGCGGATATCCAGCAATCGCTCCACGACAAGGCCCTGGCTTTCCGCAAGAGTAACACTCACGATGCGAAAACCTACGACGACCTGAAAAAGGCCGTGGAAAATGGCTTTGCCTTCTCCTTCTGGTGCGGCAGCGCCGAATGCGAAGCCAAAATCAAGGAAGAAACCCGCGCCACCATGCGTTGCATCCCATTAGAGCAGGAATGTGGGAGCGGCGAGTGTGTCTGCTGCGGCCAGGCTGCCACAGCGCGCGCAATCTTCGCCAGAGCCTATTAGCCCCGTTTCTTTCCGGTAACATGCCCCGTGTCAAGTTCTCGACACGCGACTGCGCGGATGCTAGTTTTAAGATGCCAACCAATTAATCATCGTCGTTTGCCGCCGCGGGCATCCCGCGGCACGAATCGACCGTGGGGAGATGAATCTAGTGCAGCTAGCCGGTACCCGAGATCGTTATGCACCTGCGCGCCGCCGTTCCGAACGAGGAGCGGGCAAGCTCAAGGCGCTCATTTACCTGGCGATCTTTGTGTTCGCTATCTATTCCGCGGTGAAGGTTGTGCCCATCTATGTCTCGGAATATCAGCTTTCCGACAAAATGCAGGAGCAGGCGCGCTTTGCGGTGGTGAATCGCTTCACCGAAGATCAGATTCGCGACAATATTTTCAAAGTCGCTCAGGAATTGGATATTCCGATCAAGCGCGAATCCATCAAGGTGACCGCGACCAATTCCCTTGTCAAGATCTCGATGGAATACAGCGTTCCCGTGGATTTGTTTTTCTACCACACGGATCTTCATTTTTCTCCGTCCAGCGAGAACAAGTCCCTTATCTGAGGACTCATTGGATCCTGCGTTGGCAACCAGGCTTTGAGCAACACCGTCTTTCCCAGAGTACGGTCTTGCGAGACAATAAGAGTTCAGCCCTCGGGAGCTAAGACTTGCGCATCCGCGTTCAAAAGGGTTTCTTTACTTCTACCATCGGCCTGACGATCCTCGGCACGGTCTTCGCCGTCTTTCTGGCTGTCGGCGGAGTTTTCACCTACTACTACGTGAAGTACTCGCGCATGATCGATGCGCGGCTTTCCGGCAATGTCCTGCAGAACACCACACAGATTTTCTCCGCGCCGGAACATATCTCGGCAGGTCAAGCCTGGGGACCGGAAGATTTGACGGCGTACCTCACCCGTGTGGGATACCGCCCGCTTCAGGATGAAAATGCCATCGGCCAATTCACAGTGCAGGCAAACACGGTCGATATTCGGCCTTCGAAACTTTCCTATTTTGCCGGGAACAATGCCCTGGCAGTTCAATTCCGCGGAAAGAGCATTCGTTCCATCAAGCCTCTTTCTGGCGGCCCTGATCTGGATACCGCGGAAATCGAACCGGAGCTCATCACTAATCTTTTTGACAGCGCGCGTGAGAAGCGGCGTCCCGTCCGCTATGAAGATCTGCCGGTGATGCTGGTGCACGCTATTCTTTCCGCCGAGGACAAGCGCTTCTTCGAACACGGAGGCTTCGACTTCATCCGCATCGTCGGGGCGGCGTGGGCCGACTTGCGGCACACCAGCCAGCACTACCAGGGCGCCAGCACCATCACCATGCAAGTGGCGCGCACGTTCTTTCTCTCGACCGATCGCAATTGGCGCCGGAAGCTCTCCGAAGCCATGATTTCCATCGAGCTCGAGCAGCGCTTCAACAAGCAGCAAATCTTCGAGCTGTATGCCAACGAAGTTTATCTGGGCAACCGCGGGAGTTTTGGCATCCGTGGGTTTTCCGAGGCCAGCGTCGCTTACTTCGGAAAGGATTTGAGGCAGCTGGCGCTGCCGGAATGCGCATACCTCGCGGGGATCATTCGAGCGCCTAATTACTATTCCTCAGCCGACCGCCATCCGGAGCGCGGGCTGCAGGCTCGCGACCGCGTGCTGACGCAGATGCTCGACAACAAGTACATCAATGACGAAGATCTGAAAGATGCGAAGCAAGCACCGCTGAAGATTATCCGCACTTCGATTTCCGGAAGCGAAGCGCCCTATTTCGTCGACATGGTGAAAGACCACCTGCTCGACAAATACTCCGAGAACGAACTGCTCAGCGAGAATTTCCGCGTTTATACGACGCTCGATCCTGCGTTGCAACGCGCCGCGGCCGCCGCCGTCGACGCGGGGATGAAGAATGTAGACCTGTTGCTTGCGAAGAAATACGACAAATGGCGTAAACAGCAGGCCAAGAAAGGAACTAACGAGCCGATACCGCAGGCGCAAGTCGCGCTCGTCGCGCTGGATCCCCGGACCGGCGAAATCAAGGCAGTGATCGGCGGGCGCGATTACGGCCAGAGCCAGCTGAATCACGCCCTGGCGCGCCGTCAACCCGGCTCCGTCTTCAAACCGTTTGTCTACGCAGCGGCACTCGACAATGCCGTTGACGGCGTGCAGCCCATCATCACGCCGGCAACGACCATTGACGATGAGCCGACCACGTTTGAATTCGACGGCAAGGAATACACGCCCAATAACTATGGAGAGAAATTCATGGGGCGCGTCACCGTCCGCGACGCGCTGACCAATTCTCTCAACGTAGCCACCGTGAAAGTAGCGGAACTCATCGGCTACGGCCGGGTTGTGCAGGTCGCCCGGAAAATGGGCCTCGGAACGAACATCCAGCCGACACCGGCCGTCGCTCTCGGCGCTTATGAAATGACGCCTATCGACGTCGCGGCGGGATACACGACTTTTGCAACAATAGGTACGCGTGCAGAGCCGCAGTTTCTTCGCGCCGTGGTCAACGCGGACGGCACGACGCTCGAAAAGTTCACGCCGCAAACGCACGCGGCGCTCGATGCTAGGGTCGCATTTCTCGTTGACAGCTTGCTGAAAGACGTGCTGAACCGAGGCACGGGCGCGGGCGTCCGCGCACGCGGCTTCACGCTCCCTGCAGCCGGAAAAACAGGCACCTCCCGCGATGGATGGTTCTCAGGGTTCACTTCGAATCTCCTGTGCGTAATCTGGATCGGCTTCGATGACAATCGTGACCTCGGATTGCCCGGCGGTGCCGTGGCCGCACCAATCTGGGCGGACTTCATGACCCGAGCCACGTCGCTAGCGCAATACCGGGACGTGAAAGATTTTACGATGCCTGATGGAGTGCAATCCGTGCTCATCGATCCGGACACCCTGCAGCTCGCAACGGCCAACTGTCCAACGACCCGGGAAGAGGTGTATGTGGCAGGCTCGGCGCCAACGGTGTACTGCGAGGTCCATGGTGGCCACAACCTTTTCACTTCCACGGGCTCGATTCTTTCCCGAGTCTTTGGTGGCGAGCCCAAAACGCCGCAAACGGATGCCAATGGGAAGCCAATAATACCGAATGATCCAAACCGGCCGCCCAACGCGACCGGCCAGGGCCCGGCCGACCCTTCGGCGCAGTCTGGCGAAAAGAAAAAGAATCCTTTACAGAAGATTTTTGGTATCTTTGGGGGTAAGAAGAAGGAACCCGACAAGGCCAAGCCTCAGCCGGAGAAGGGAGATTCGCCATGACCAGAATCAAAATGGCGTTTCCAGCGGTTGTTCTCCTCCTCACTCTTTCGATATCCTCCGCAGGACAGACTTTCGTTGAAACCCCGAGTGTGCCAGTGGCGCCGCGCGTGGCGCAGTCTCAGCCGCAATCGCCGACAGAGTCTTCGGTCATTGTCGTTAAGCCAGAGCTGACCGACGAGCAGCTTGCCGACCTTTACATGGCTCGCAAGGAGTATCGTGACGCGGCGCTTTCCTATAAGCGGCTTGCCGATCAGCACCCTCAAAATCCGGTCTTTCTGAACAAGCTTGGGATTGCCCTGCACCAGCAGGCGGCTTTGAGCGCGGCGCTGAAGTATTACGAGCGGGCCTCAAAGGTTGATCCTTCTTACGCCGATGCGCAGAACAACATTGGCACGATTTGGTATCAGCGGAAGAAGTACGGCAAAGCCATCAAGGCATATCATAAGGCGATCAGTATTCGCAGTGACATGGCGGTCCTATACAGCAATCTCGCCTATGCTTACTTTGGCGACAAGAAATATCAGGAAGCCATCTCCTCGTTCCGTCAGGCACTGTCTTTAGATCCGCAGCTTTTTGAGCACAACAGCTCGAAGAGCGGTTCGATTCTGCAGGATCGCTCGGTGAGTGACCGCGGAAGATTCTACTTCTTGCTTGCAAAGTCGTTCGCGGAAGCTGGAAACCTTGAGCGTTGCCTGATTTATTTGCGCAAGGCCAAAGACGAGGGCTACAAAGAACTGTCGGCCGTGAAATCCGATCCCTCTTTTGCGGCGTTCTTGAAAGACCCCGCGATTCAAGAGGTTCTTGCTCCAAAACCACCCGACGGCACGCAACCCTGAACCGGGTTCGATCAGCAAATTCTAGGCTCGGTCCGCACCTCTGGCGCGAAAGCACCCAAGCCTCTGTTACAATGCAGCTGACATGGAGCGCCCTTTCTTCAGCGCGCGTTATCTGGTTTTCCTCTTCGTCCTCGTTATTTTTGGAACCAGCTTGCTTGCCGCGCCGCAGTCCGCTTCTCCTCCGCGCGCTGCATCCGCTGCCACTTATCAGCCCGGAATCTATCTGGTTTTTGCTTTTGAAAATGCCGGTGCGTCTCCTCGATTCGATTGGCTCGGTGAGGGATTGGAGGAGCTAACCATTCAGCGGCTCTCGGCGGCAGGCGTGCAGGTCTATTCTCACGCAGGGCGCCAGGTCGAATTGGAACGAAGTGGACTGCCACACTCTTCGAAACTCAGCCGCGCCACTATGCTTCATGTCGCGGAAGACCTCGACGCCGATTTTGTCGTTTTTGGAAAATTTACGGCGAATGGGACCTCTCTCACCATCGAGTCACAAATCCTGAAGGTGAGTCCGGCGCGATTGCTGCCCCCATTGCGTGAAACGGGTACGCTGGATTCGCTGATGGATCTCCATTCGCGGCTCGTTTGGCGAATACTCTCTGCGAGTGATCGCAGTTATGCGCTGAGCCTGGCCGATTTCACGAAACGTCAGCGTCCGCTCCGTCTCGATGCGTTTGAACATTACACTCGGGGGTTGCGGGCCGCCGAAGATGACACGCGTTTACGCGAACTGCAGGAAGCCGCCCGCCTCGAGCCGGAATGGCCGGAACCCGACTTCGCGCTCGGCGAGTTGTATTTTGCTCGACGTGACTGCGATTCCGCACTTCCTTGGTACGCGCGGGTGCCGAGAAGTCACGAACGCTATGTGGAGTCGGTATTCGCCACCGGTGTTTGCAGGCTACTGCAGGATCAGCCTGACCGCGCCGAGGAAGCGTTCACCTTGTTGCAGGGGGTCTTGAAGAACAACATGGTCTCTGCAGCGGATCTGCCCGAAATTCTGAATGATCTGGCGATTGCGCGGGCACGACAGGGTAAGACGGCGGCGGCGCAAACCGATTTTCACCGCGCCGTCGAATTGGATCCCGGCGAAGACGACTATCCATTCAATCTTGGTCTGCTCGCGCTCCAGATCGACGATCCCTCCGCCGCTGCGGATTATTTCCGTGAAGCTGCAGAACGCGAGCCGGATAACCCGGAAGACCGCGCGCTGCTGATATTGTCCTTGGAAAAAGCCGGTAAGAAGACCGAGGCCGACCAGGAACGGGTGTCGGCGAACGAAACTTTTGGTCCAAACGGACTCCCTGCGATTCACCTGGACGGGAAGAACGAAACCTTGGCGCGCCTGAATCGCGTCAAAACCGAGCTCGATGTCACAGCTCTTCGCACCGATATTGAATCGGCTGCATCTCCTGCGGGCGCGGCGGCTTCCGATTCCTCGAACGATACCTCCGTCACACATCTTCGGCGCGGCCGGCAGGAGCTTTCCGCGGGACACTCCGACGCCGCGGAAAAGGAATTCCGTGCCGTTCTGGCGGCCAATCCTGGCAGCCCCGCGGCACATCGCGGTCTCGCGGAAATTGACGTCCGCCAGGGCAAGACGGATGATGCGGTGAAGGAATTGCAGGCTTCACTGGAAGCGCGCGATTCCGCGGTTGTCCGAACGATGCTGGCGAAACTCTACCTGGAGCAGAAGAAGCCCGACCTCGCGCGTGCCGAAGCCGAGAAAGCCATCAAGCTCGCGCCGAACTATGCTGAGGCCAAGCAATTGCTCGAACACTTGCAAAATTCCAAACCAACCGGGAAAAAACCAGGAGGTGCGCCATGAGCCATTGGTTCGCCGAGAGGAAGCGCTCCTTTTATGCCGCGCGATTGCAGTTTGCCGCCGCCTCTTTCTTTTTCTGCGTGTTGTGTGCTGCCGCGATTTTTCTGCTCATGCCCCCGGTCGCGGCCGACGAGCACCCGTCCGGTCCTCTCGTGCTTGAACTGAGACTTGAGGGCGTGGTTGATCCCATCCTGGCCACTTACATTGATGAAGGTCTTTCCGACGCGGCTAGACGTCACGCGGCGCTTGTTTTGATCACGATGGACACGCCCGGGGGGCTCAGCGTTTCGATGCAAGACATGATCCAGCACATCCTCGCATCTCCCGTGCCGGTCGCCGTGTATGTTTCGCCGACAGGCGGGCGAGGAGCCTCAGCGGGCTTTTATATTCTCCTTTCCGCGGACGTCGCCGCGATGGCCCCAGGGACACATACGGGCTCGGCCACTCCGGTCATGGCAATTGGTGGTTTTTTACCCATGCAGATCGACGATGCATTCCGAAAGAAAATCAACAACGACGCCACGGCGTTTCTGCGGAGTTTCACGGAAAGACGTGGACGCAACCCGGCGCTGGCGGAGAAGGCCATCACCGAAGGCAGCGCTTTCACCGAGAAGGAAGCCTTGGAAGGGAAAATGATTGATCTGGTCGCGAATTCGCCCGATGATTTGATGCGACAACTGGACGGACGAGCGATCACGCGATTCGACGGCACTCAGTCAAAACTTGCGCTGAAGAATGCCGCGCGCACACCATTTGAACTCTCAACCCGGCAAAAATTTCTTGCGCGCATTGTCGAGCCTGATGTTTTCTTCGTGCTGCTGATTCTTGGCGTTCTTGGCGTCTACACCGAGTTTACGCATCCCGGAGTGATCGCTCCCGGAGTCATCGGCGGAATTTGCCTGATTCTCGCGCTGTACGCCATGAATTTTCTGCCCATCAATCTTGCGGGCGTGTTC
>Ga0137388_10001110_pt1 | contig 16136 bp, 15 predicted proteins | sample 15con2h14AmetaG_FD_104644 | JGI IMG/M metagenome (GOLD analysis project Ga0137388, IMG submission 104644) | Vadose zone soil microbial communities from Angelo Coast Range Reserve, California, USA - 15con2h1.4A metaG | ecosystem: Environmental > Terrestrial > Soil > Vadose zone > Saprolite...
CTCCGTGGCGATGCCATCGAGCCGGGCGACGAATTCATTCACGCGCGGGTTGTACTTCATCGTGCAGGAGCCCAGCGGATACATGCCCAGATCGATGGCGTAATTCCACGTCGAAAGGCGCGTGAAGTGGCGAAGAACTTCGATCTCGCTGACTTCGGGAAAACCTTCGATGCCCGCACGCCGGTGATTCGCGCCGAGCGCTTGAGCGGGATCGGCGGCGGGAACATCGAGCGGTGGCAATTCGAACGCACGCTTTCCTGGGGAGGACTTCTCGAAGATCAGTCCTTCGCTTTGATTCGTGTGTCTTGAAGCCTTTTTGATTCTGTCTTTCATTCTCAGCTTTCTAATTGCATGGACATCCGCAGCGGCGGGCGCCCCTAAGAAGAAAATGTTCCCTTAAATGGGCCGTTCGAGCGCGTGCTTCAAAGCCTCCGCGAATCGCTCGATTTCGGCGCGCGTCGTTGTTTCCGTCACGCACACCAGCGCGTGCTTGGTCAGTTCTGGATACGGCGTGCCCAGTGCGAGCGGCCCGATAATTTTTTCGCGCAAAAGCTGCGAGTTCAGGATTTTCACCGAGCGCGGCATCTCGACGGTGAATTCGTTGAAAAACGGCGCGTCAAAGGTGCGCCGTACGCCGGGAATCTTCAGCAACTGAGAAAGCGCGAACTGCGCCTTCGCGAGATTTTGCTCAGCCATTTCGCGCAAGCCTTCTTTACCCAGAAGCGTCAGGTGCACCGTGGCGGCCAGCGCGCAGAGCGCCTGGTTCGTGCAGATGTTTGAAGTTGCCTTCTCGCGGCGAATATGCTGCTCGCGTGTCGCGAGAGTGAGCACGAATCCACGCTGGCCTTCGGAATCCGCCGTTTGTCCCGCGAGTCGCCCCGGCATTTGCCGGACGAACTTATCGCGGGAAGCAATCACTCCCGCAAACGGGCCACCGTAGCTCGGCGGCAGCCCGAAACTCTGGCCTTCCATCGCGACGATGTCCGCTTCCACCGGCGGCTTGACAACGCCAAGGGAAACGCCTTCCGCCACGACCACGACAAACATGGGCCCCGCAGCGTGCGTCAATTCCGCGAGCGGCGCGTACGTTTCGAGCACGCCAAAAAAATTCGGTGACTGCACGACCACCGCCGCCACATCGTCCTTCAACGCGGTCTGAAGCGCTTTGGCATCCACTGTGCCGCTGGCCGTGAACGGAATCTCCTCCACGCGCAAGCCGGAATTCTTCGCGTAGGTCTTCAGGACCTCGCGGTACTCCGGATGTACGGACCGCGCCACCAGCACGCGCTGGCGCCCCGTCAGCCGCTCCGCCATCAACACGGCCTCCGTCGTCGCCGTCGACCCGTCGTACATCGAAGCGTTCGCCACTTCCTGCCCAGTGAGCTGGCACATCAGTGTTTGGAACTCGAAAATCGCTTGCAGCGTGCCCTGCGTGATTTCCGCCTGATAAGGCGTGTAGGAAGTGAGGAACTCTCCGCGCTGGATGATCGCATCCGTCACCACGGAGCGCAGATGGTTATAGACGCCCGCGCCAAGAAAGCTGGTATACCCGTTGGAGTTCTCCACCGCGCGCTGTTTGAAGTACTGAATGACTTCTGCTTCCGAAAATGGTCCGGGAATTTTCAGTGCTTCGCGCAATCGAAAGCGTTCGGGAATGCTGGAGAACAATTCGTCGATGGATTTTACGCCGATGGCGGCGAGCATCTCTTGCCGCTCGGCGGGGCTCTTCGGGAGGTAGCGCATTAGGCCGAAGCTTCCGTACTCTTGGCCGCGATGTAGGCCTCGTAGGCCGCCGCGTCCATTAGCCCGCTGAGTTCCGCAGCGTTTGTGAAGCGCACTTTGATCAGCCAAGCGGCGCCATGGGGATCGGTATTGATTTTCTCCGGCGTGTTGTGGAGCTCGGCGTTGACTTCAATCACTTCGCCTGCGACCGGCGCATAAATTTCACTGACGGCTTTCACCGACTCGACCGTGCCGAACGATTTTCCCGTTTCGATCTTTGCGCCCGGTTTGGGGAGTTCGACGAAGACTACGTCGCCCAATTCATGCTGCGCGTAGTCTGTAATCCCGATTGTCGCAAGGCCGCCCTCGACGTTCACCCACTCGTGTTCTTTGGTGTAGCGGTAGTTCTTCGGATATGCCATCAGACCACTCCTTGGAATCTCTTCCAGCTTGTCAGGATACTTGCTGAACCGCGGTTTTCTTCGCCCGCTTATAAAACGGCGTTGGCACCACTTGCCCCTTGCATTTCTGACCGCGAATCTCCACATACAAAACTGTTCCGACGGCAGAAAAGGAAGGCGGTACGTAAGCCAGCGCAATATTTTTCCCCAGCGTCGGCGAAGGCGAACCGCTCGTCACCACTCCGATAGCCTCGCCCGCCTCATTGCAGCAGCAGTATTCGTCGCGCGCAATCCCGCGGTCGATCATCTCAATCCCCACCAGCGTGCGCCGCAACCCGACCGCTTTTGCCTGTTCCAGTGCCGCGCGTCCCACGAATTCGCCTTTTTCCATCTTGCAGTAGCGATCCAGCCCGGCTTCCTGCACGTTGATCTTGTCGCTGATCTCGTGCCCGTACAGCGCCATCTTCGATTCCAGCCGCAGCGTGTTCCGGCATCCCAGGCCGCAGGGAACCACTGCAAATTTGCGTCCTGCCTCCATCACTTGATTCCAGACCCTTTCGCTCGTGGCGACATCCGAAGGCACGTAAATCTCAAAACCGTCTTCTCCGGTGTATCCGGTGCGCGCGATCAAAGTGCCTTTCAAGCCGCAGACTGTTCCATTCGTGAACCAATAATTCTTGATGCCGTCCAGGTTCGCGTCTGTCAGCTTCTTCACCACATCGATGGCACGCGGGCCTTGAATCGCCAATTGCGTGTAGGAGTCGCTCAGATCTTCCACCACGCAATCGAAACCCTTCGTATTCTCGCGCACCCAGTTGATGTCTTTCTCGCGCGTCCCGGCATTGATCACCAGCAGATAATCGTCTTCGCCCAGCCGGTGCACGATAACGTCATCCACAAACGTGCCTTCCGGATAGAGCATCGCCGAATAGTGCGCCTGGCCGATGGCCAGCTTGGAAGCATCGTTCATACTGATATGCTGCACCGCTGCCAGCGCTCCGCCCGGCTTTCCGCCACCGTGGATTCGAATGTCTCCCATGTGGCTGACGTCGAAAACACCCACGCCGGCGCGAACCGCTTTGTGTTCCGCAATCAGCCCGCCGCTCGATGGATATTCGACAGGCATATCCCAGCCGCCGAAATTGACCATCTTGGCGCCCAGGCGGCGGTGCAACGCGTTCAGCGGCGTCTTACGAAGCTCGCTTTTGTGAGGAGTTGCGGCGGATTCCATTCCAATGGCTCAAGCAGAAACTGATACTAGCACGCGCTCTCCAACGGGTCAAAGAAGCCCGCCGGGAAGTGGCAGCGCAACTTTCGATAAGCGCGCTAATCTGGCCTGGCCAAACTTAATGGGTTAGGCGAATCCCGTTCACGAGTAATCTCACCATTGCTAGCGCGGCAATCGTAAGGATGAGGTCCGAGCGAGTGAAGGAAGATATTGTTTCGGCGGGTCGTCTAGTCGGGAAGCCAAGGGCAGCTCCCAAAACGGCAAAGGCCCAGAACGCAGACCCTCCAAGCGTTGACCCAACTAAAAAGCCCGGCAACGGCCAATAAACCAGCAAGAGTAGAAGAGTTCCAAGCAGCCAAGGTGCAAGAGTCGTGCAAGCGACAGCTTTAGCGCGACCGAATTCGCGAGGCACCCACCGCAGCAGTTCCTTTCCCATGTAGTACATGAAAGATGGCAGGAGTATGAAGCCGATTGCCGACGCCAGATAACCGAGTGATGTTGAAATATGGAGAAATGTGAAAGCGGTGCGGAAGTCTCCTCCAAGGGCCGCGCCGGCAAGGGGGGCCGAGGAAAAAATAAATACCCACCATTGCGATCATCAGGAACGCGAGCCCGGACGGTCTGTCTCGAAACCGCCGCTGGTAGAGCACCCAACACACCGCGCCTACTGCCAAACTGAAGAGGGGACCAGAAGCCGCGATGATGGCGAGTTGCCTTGGCGTAGCTTCTGCTGAATCTGGATTCATCCACATCTGAAAAACCGTTGAGTTGAATCCGAGCAAATAGCTAGTGATAGCATGTACAACTTCGTGGGGCGTCACATTGAGCGCAAAAGCCACCACGAACAGGAGAGTGGGACGGCAAGTGACGCCCCAACTAGGCGAAACGTCAGATTTATAGGGCTGGCTGCTCATCCTGGCGAATGCGGCACGAGCAGCCTGATTCTCCCATAATTTCCCCAGAGCCGCTTGAAAACTAAGCTCTCAGAACACATCTCCCGATAAGCCGCATAATCGTAAACTGAGGCGTATCCAAAATAGCAGTTGAGCGACTCGCGCACTGTGCTCACCTTCGCCTTGCCGCGGCTCTCCTGCTCAGGTAAAGTTTTCTAAGAGGCCTTTATGCAAGGTCAGACGCTCTGCACGCAATGTGATTTGCCGGAAGACCGCTGCAACTGCGAAAGGTACTGCACCATCTGCAAGGGCCAGCAAAACGTCCGCCTTTGCACCGACGGTCTCTACTATTGTCCGGACTGCCGGGAAGCCTGCGACGTCTCTCTGGCCAGCAGCCGTGGCCACTGAACCCAAGACTTTTTCCCTGCTGCTCGATGCTGATGCCCGTCTGGCCGCTGCTGCAGGAGGGGTGGCACGCTATCTCGCCGATGTCGCTGGACTCGGGAACGAGGCCATCGCTCGATTGCAATCCGCGGTCATCGCCGCATGCTCGGAAGCTTTCGAACACCTGACGGCGGATCATCCTCACCTGGGAATCACATTCACTCGCCTATCCGACCGCATGGAAGTCGCTTTATCTTATGGAGGGGAGGGCTTGCCTGCTGTTGGTCTCGATACGATCACTGGGTTTGCCGCCCGCATCGGCGACACGGGGTCCAACCCGCGCGTTTTCGCTGGATTCGATCGCGTCCAGTACGAAACGCATGGCGGGGAAGCCATCACGCGATTGACGAAGTTTTTCGGCCAGATCGCTCCCAGCATTTAAGCGGTGTACGAATCAAAAGAGCCAGACAGCGAGGCTGTCTGGCTCTTTTCTCTTCCTTAGTATTGCTTGCAGAGCATTACATCTTCAGCGCGAACGTGTTCTTCCGGATGAGCGTTGCCATCTGGTCATCGCTGAGCGACATTCGCAGCGTTACTCGATCCCCGGCGGGCGTCACGCGCGCCTGATCGAGTAGTTGCGCGAAGTCCGGATTATCCTTCTGCGCTTGGTACCGTTTGTAGAGGAAACCCGCCTGGAGCAATTGGCCTAGCGTGTTCGCATCGTCGGTCGACCCGCAGATCGCCTGGAACTTTCCGTCAATGCCGCTGCTCGCATCCACGTTGATAATCATGTTCTGCATCCGTGCGACCAGCTTCGCCGCCTCGGGGAACTGTTGCACTTCTGGCGCCAGCTGCTGCATCGCCAAACGCGTGTAAGCGGGATTCAACACCGCCCATACCACTCCGCTTCCATTCGCTTCGTTGATCAGCGGGAAAAGTTTGTCGTTGCTCAGCAAACCTTCCTCACTTCCAAAGCGCACCTCGACCATCTTTTCGAGAACGGCGCGATGACCGAACGCCGCGGTGTTCGAATCGAGGAAAAAGAAAAACAGATCGTTGGCTCCCGAACCCGTGCCGAAAGCATATAGCGTGTAACCGCGCGCCTTAAACGTGGGCAGCTTTTGCTGCTTGAAAAATGCCTCGGTCGAGTTCGGATTGTATGTCCCCAGCGCCACGCCGACGATCTCCTCTCCCGTGGGTACCTCCGCCGAGCCCGTGCCCTCCGTCTTGGCGGTCATTCCCTCCGCGACCAATCCCCAGGCAAGTTCATCGACTTGCGAATTCGGATCAACTCCCGCCGAGGCCAGGAATTTTTCGAATTGCCGGAAGCGGTCTGGGAGCATCTGCTCCTGCAATTGCGAAAACCATTTCAGCGTGCGCGCCTTTTTCAGGTCGGCGTAGGCAAATTCACCAATCTCTTTGGGGAAAAGCGCGATGATGTCCGGGCCAAGACGGCCGGCCTTCGCGGGCTTCGGCATCGCCAGGGACATCGCCACCAGAATGACGGCGGCCACGAAACTGCGCATGGTTAACCCCGTCCGAGTCCGCGTCACACTTGAATTCGTCTTCACTTTCACGTCGTGCTCCTTTCGAATGGGGCGAGGGGGAACTTTCAGTCTACGCCGTTGTCGCGCGGGGCGCACTGCCCAAGCGCTCCCTCAGTGCTGCAATCTTCACTCGCATGGATGCGACATACGCCGCGTCCGTTAAGCCATCGAGGTTGATCTCCACGTTTGCCAGTGCTCCATGAGCACCCGCCTCCGCCATTAGCCGCGCTACTTGCAAGTCTGAACGCATGGATGCCGCGACGATAGTGTCCAGTTGTCCGAGGCGTTCGAAAAGCGCAACGGCACGCTCGGCCACTTGCAATGGCACTTCCGACGCCCCTTTCGTTGCCTTCTGGACGGCTTCCTCGCGCTGCCGCGTTTCCTGGGCGTCCCCTTGCGACATTTTGAACGCGGCCATCACGGCTTCATAAGAAGCGGCGTCGCGATCAATCGCCTCGGCAAGCTCATCTGCAATTCTCCGCAATTCGTCCAGCGCTGCCGAAAGCTGCTCCGTGAACCCCGCTTGTGATTTCTTTTTCCGCGAAAGCCCCGCAACCATCTGCCCCAGTGCCGCCGCCAGTGCTCCTGCATACGCGGAGACGCTCCCCCCTCCCGGAGTGGCCGATGGAGACGCCACCGCGTCCAGAAATGGTCGCGCCAATCCCGCCAGCTTTCCATCCTTCGAGATTTCCAAGGACGCGCCGCTCAACGCATCCGCCAGCTTATTTTCAAGCACCTGCGCGGGCGAGAAGTTCTCGAGTTGCAGGAAAAAATCCGCCGCCATCTCAATCGCTTTTTTCGGCACCAGCCCGACGATTTCGCTCCCCACCGGCATCACGCCGTAGCGTTCCGCTTCGCGCTTCACCATCTCATACACGCGGTGCATCGGCGTCTGTTCGAAGTCCGTCAGGTTGATGGACACCTGCGCCAGGTTCCGCGCTTTCAGTTCCACGCCCATGGACTTCACATAACGCAGTCCCCCCGATGAAAACCGGATCGCTTTCGCAATCTTGTTAGCTATGCTGACGTCGGGCGTACTGAGATTCACGTTGTACGCGATTAGAAATTTCCGCGCTCCCACCACTGTCACTCCTGCCGTGGGGTGTACCTTCGGTTCGCCAACATCCGGCTGTCGGTCATGGTTTTTCTTCAACTCCTCGCGCAGCCCTTCGAACTGCCCTCGCCGCACATTTTCCAGATTCACGCGGTCCGGCCGCGTCGCCGCCGCCTCGTAGAAAAAAACCGGTATCCGGTAGCGCTTCCAGATTTCGTTGCCCGCCCTCCGCGCCAGCGCCACGCAGTCCTCGATGGTCACGCCGTCAATCGGAATAAACGGCAGTACGTCCGTTGCTCCCAAGCGCGGATGCGCGCCCGTGTGCTTCGTCAGGTCAATTAGCTCCATAGCCTTGCCCGTTCCCAAGAGCGCTGCCTCCGCCACCGCGTCCGGTTCGCCCGCCAGCGTGATGACGCTACGGTTATGGTCAGCGTCCATCTCTCGGTCCAGCACATACACACCCGGCACGCTCCTCATTGCTGCGACAATCGCCTCTACCTTTGCGGGGTCACGTCCTTCGGAAAAATTCGGCACGCACTCAATCAGTCGTTTCATTGTTTCGGTTTCTTGTCCTGTTTGCCCGCCCAGTTGGCAGGGAATTTCGGCTTCCGATCCGGCAATGTCGGTCTTTCATAAACAAACGCCCGCTTTTTTTCTGGGGCCGTCGGCGTTGAAGTCTGCGTCTGCACCGTTGCGGCCGGCCGCTTTCCCGGAGCCAGCTTCTGCGGCCACTGTGGCCCAATCATTGGTTTCATGTTCGGAGGCAACGTCTTCGATATGATCTGCGGCGTCGCCTGAACCCCTTGCTTGGACTTTTCAGGGCCGCCGAGACTTGCTTGCTCTTTCCGGTAGCGCCGCAACACTCCGGCACACCACAGGAATCCCCCCACCCAAAGCCCTGTAACGACCGCATTGTAGCTGCTTAGGCCTCCTGCTTTTCCCAGGATCGCAACAACTATGCAGATACCCGTCACAATTCCATAGAAATATTCTTCGAGCAGGCTCTTGCTCTTCCGCGGACCAATCTGGACAAGCCGTATTCTCTTTACCGGCCTCTTCGAATAGTTAGATTGGGGCTTGTTCGGTGGCATGGATTACGCGACCACGCTTCACGGTCATCCAGCAATGGCTTACACCAAAATAATAAGGAATTTCCCGGTAGTCGGCCACTTCGAATACGGCGATGTCCGCTTGTTTGCCAACGTCCAGCGATCCTATGCTCTTTTCCCGCCGCAGCGCATAAGCCGCGTTAATCGTCGCCGCCGTAATTGCCTGCGCCGGAGTCATGCGCAATTGCGTGCACGCCAGCGAAAGAATCATCGGCATGCTCAGCGTCGGACTCGTTCCCGGATTGTAATCCGTCGCCAGCGAAACGATAGCTCCCGCATGAATCAGCGCTCGCGCCGGCGCGTATTGCTTCAGCCCCAGGTGAAAATCGCATCCCGGTAGCAGCGTTGCCACGGTTTCCGATTTTCCTAGCGCCTGGATGTCGCTCTTGTTTACCTGCTCCAGATGATCGCAACTCGCCGCCCTCATTGAGACTGCCAGCCGCGCTGCTCCCGTCCGCGAAAGCTGTTCAGCGTGCATTCGCGGTGTCAGCCCCCATTGCCGGCCTGCCTGCAGCACGCGTTTCGATTGCTCCACGGTAAACGCGCCGCGATCGCAAAACACATCGCAAAATTCTGCTAGCCGGCTCTCGCCGATTTCCGGCAGCATGTTTTGCTCCATCAACTGAATGTACCGTTCCGCTCCGCCCGTCTTTCCCCGAAACTCCGCCGGAACCACGTGTGCGCCAAGAAACGTGGACACAATTTCCAGTGGTTGCTCGGCTGCCAGCTCTTTGTGCAGCCGCAAAATTTTCAATTCACTCGCAACGTCCAGCCCGTACCCGCTCTTTGCTTCCAGGGTAGTCGTCCCGTGCGCCGCAAACCGTCTTAGCGCGGCAAGCGCGCGCTTCTTCAATGCCTCGCTGGTAGCCGCGTGCACCTTCTTCACCGAATTGAGGATCCCGCCTCCCTTGCGCGCAATCTCTTCGTAGCTCGCTCCCGCAATCTTCAATTCATATTCTTCCACCCGGCTCGCCGCATGAATCAGGTGCGTGTGCGAATCCACAAATCCCGGCAGCGCCACGCGCCCGCCAATGTCCAGCTTTTCCGCCGCCCGCGCTTCCGGCAGTTTTTGCACCTCGGCTCGCGTCCCCACCGCCGCAATCAAGCCATCGCGCACCAGCAGCGCCCCGTCTTCGATGAGCCCTAAGCTGGAAAGGGAATCGCCCCGCCGCGGACCGCTCCCACGCAAGGTCAGCAGTTCCGACGCACCTGTCAAAAGAAGAGCTTGGCTCAAGGTTTTCGTATTATGCCGGAATTGCCTTAGGTAGCAAGGGCCTCAGCCTACGCTGAAAATCGATAAGCCGTACTACGTTGCGTAGTATAGTCTTTTCCCGCCGCCCGAGTGACGCCTACGCTTAAGGAGAAACCGATGACTGCAAGGCGAATCTTCACATTCACGGTGATTTGTACCATGTTGTGCTGGATCGCACCAGGAAAAGCCCAAGTGCAACAGCAAAAGGCGCCAACGCGCCTCTACAACACTGCCAAGCAGAAACTGAGAGACGGCAAGCAGATTGTCGGCGCCACAGTCTTCTCTCCCGACCCGAACATCTATTGCGCCATGGCGAATGCCGGCTACGATTTCCTTTGGATCGAGATGCAGCACAGCCCGCTCACCTTTGAAGACGTAGCCAGAATGATCTGGGCCTGCAGGGGAGCTCCGGCGATGCCATTTATTCGCGTGCCGGACGCGACGGAGAGCGACATCCAGAAGGCCACAGATATCGGCGCTTTGGGAATCATCGTTCCCACCGTAGACACCGTCGAGAAGGCTCAGGCGGCGGTGAAGTGGTCCAAGTATCCGCCCGAGGGTCGGCGCAGCCAAGGCAATGGCCAATATGGGGCCATGTGGGGAAGCGACTATCGCCAAACTGCCAATGACAACATCGTTGTGGTGATTATGATCGAGACCCCCATCGGCGTAGAAAATGCCGAGAAGATTGCATCTGTTCCCGGGATCGATGTGATCTTCGCCGCCAGTACCGACCTGGGCAATTTTTCCGGGCATCGCCAGGGCGACAAACAGTACGAAGCCCTGGTCACGAGAATCCATGACGTGACGTTGCAACACGGGCTCAGGCTGGGAGGACCTCAGGCTTGGAAGGATCGACCGGGGTTCACGTTTTTCCAAGGCCCCGGCGAAACCCAGCTTATCCGGGCTGGGGCGCAAGCGAACCTTTCCACCAATCCCGCTCAACCCGGCACAGCGGCGGGGGTGGCCCCGATCGAAGGCGCGAAGCCACGTTAGTCGCGGGCAGCCGCGCTCCTTCCCATCCAAACGCTCCAAACCATGCTACGCCATCGGGATTTTCACGCCAGCCTTCTTCGCGAACGAAATCGCTTCGGGATACCCCGCATCCACGTGCCGCGCTACACCCATCCCAGGATCGTTCGTCAGCACGCGCTCGATGCGTTTCGCCATTTCCTTCGTTCCGTCCGCCACGGTCACTTGTCCCGAGTGTTGCGAATACCCGATCCCCACCCCGCCACCGTTATGAATAGACACCCACGACGCCCCGCTCGCCGTATTGATCAGCGCGTTGAGCAGCGGCCAGTCCGCAATCGCATCCGACCCATCCAGCATCGCTTCCGTCTCGCGGTACGGCGAAGCCACCGACCCGCAATCCAGATGATCGCGTCCAATCACGATCGGCGCCTTCAGTTCACCCTTGGCCACCAAATCGTTCAACGCCAGCCCAAACTTGTCCCGCTCCCCATACCCCAGCCAGCAAATCCGCGACGGCAGCCCCTGAAACTTCACCCTCTTCTGCGCCAGCTTAATCCAGCGATTTAAATGCTCGTTCTCCGGAAACATCTCCAGCACCAGTTGATCGGTCCGCGCAACATCTGAAGCTTCTCCCGAAAGCGCCGCCCATCGGAACGGCCCTTTACCTTCGCAAAACAGCGGCCGGATGTACGCCGGCACAAATCCCGGAAAGTCGTAAGCGTTCTTCACGCCCTGTTCGAATGCAAGCGTTCGAATGTTATTTCCATAATCGAACGTCACCGCGCCCAGCTTCTGCAAATCCAGCATCCCTTGAACATGTGCCGCCATCGCCGCCATCGAATGTTTCTTGTAATCCTCAGGACTCTTTTTCCGAAGCTCCACCGCCGCTTCCAGCGTCATTTCATTCGGCACGTACCCGCCGATGGGATCGTGCGCGCTCGTTTGGTCCGTCAGCAAATCCGGCACCACGCCGCGCTTTGCCAGCTCCGGAATCAAATCCGCGCAATTTCCCACCAGTCCGACTGAAGTCGCCTCGCCCTTGCGCACCGCATTCTTCAGAATCCGCAGCGCCTCATCAAGCGAAGTCACCATCACGTCGCAATAGCCCGTCTTCACGCGCCGCTTGATCCGCTCCGGGTCCACATCGATCCCCAGAAACGCTGCGCCATTCATCGTCGCGGCCAGAGGCTGCGCCCCGCCCATGCCGCCCATCCCGCCCGTCACCACCAGCTTGCCCGCCAAACTTCCGTCAAAATGTTTTTTCGCCGCCGCTGCAAACGTTTCAAAAGTTCCCTGCAAAATTCCTTGTGTCCCAATATAAATCCAGCTTCCCGCCGTCATCTGCCCGTACATCATCAATCCCGCGCGGTCCAGTTCATGAAACTTGTCCCAATTGTTCCAATGTCCCACCAGATTCGAATTGCACAGCAGCACTCGCGGCGCGTATTCATGCGTCCGGAAAACCCCCACCGGCTTCCCCGACTGCACCAGCAGCGTCTCGTCCGCCTCCAGTGCCTTCAGCGACCGCACCATCGCATGAAAACAATCCCAATTCCGCGCCGCCTTGCCCGTCCCGCCATACACCACCAACTCTTCGGGCCTCTCCGCCACCTCCGGATCAAGGTTGTTCAGCAGCATTCGCAGCGCCGCCTCCTGCTGCCATCCCTTGCACGAAATCTCCGTCCCGCGCGGCGCCCGAAACGGCCCCCTTGACAATCCAGCCTCCGCCACTGTTCCCGGTACCGTCCCGCTCATGAATTTCCCTCTCCGCCGCTCATACTAGCGCACGCCACTCCCTTTTGCACTCGCTCGCATCCTCCGCGTGCGCCTACCATTCGAAGTCCCGTAAGCTGCAAGCACCGTGCGAGAACTGCAAAGATTGAACAAACGATGTTCCGGCCATTTTTCACGCAGGATTCAGATTAACTCATTGGAATCGGAGTGTTTTGCCGTCGTTGATCCGTGCCGGAAGTGGGCCGATCATGGAAGCATCACTCCTTCGTCGAAAGGCAGGTCATGAAACGCTACCTATCGGTGTCCTTGTTTGGACTCATTTGCGCTTCGGCAACGCTGGCACAGCCCAATTTGGTAAAAGTTCGGGTCCGGGTGCTCCTCGTGGACCAAGAGCTCAATCAGAAGCCGGTGCCATTCTTCTTGGTATCGCTCAAGAGCGGGGCAAAGGCCGCGGAGGTGAAGACCACCCTGGACGGAACCGCGGAAGCACAGCTTCCGCCGGGACGGTGCACGGTTTCGTCACTGAAGTCCGCCGAGCTGGGCGGTAGGCGCTTTTCTTGGAATATTCAGGTATCGCTTTCAGGAACCGCGCAGAACATTGACTTGACGAATGATAACGCCAAGGTGGAGGAGATTGCTGCTCCGGCATCGTCGGCAAAGGCCGCCACCAACGACCTTACTGAACAGTTCAAGCGGCTGAAGAACACCGTGGTGACTGTGAGGAGCGAATCCGGGCACGGCACCGGGTTTTTCGTGGACGGGAAGGGGCTCATCCTCACCAATCAGCACGTCGTGGCCAATTCGGAGTATTTGGCCGTGCAATTTGATCGCACGCATAAAATCGTGGCCAAGCTGATTGCCGCCGATCCCCAGAAGGACGTCGCATTGCTGTCGGTCAACATCGCCGCCCTGCCAAACGCTTCACCCGCACCGTTGTATCGGGCCGGGGCGGGCCGGACCCCCGTCCAGGAAGGCGAGCGGGTGTTCACCATCGGCAGCCCGCTCAGCCTCGATAAGATCATCACCACCGGCATCGTCAGCAAGGTCGAGCCGCACACCATCATGTCGGACATCAACATTAACCCGGGAAATTCCGGCGGGCCGCTGTTCAACGGGGCGGGCCAGGTCATCGGGTTGACTACCTTTGGCACGCGCGGAGAAGACGGGCCGGGTGTGTCGGGCACCGTGCGTATTGAGGAGGCGCTTGCGCTGCTCGAGCAGAATCGCGCGAAAGCGACGGGCACTCCACCGCCGGGTGCGCTTCTTCCGGTCGAGCCTCTGACGTCTTATCCCATCGAAGGGCTCAAGGAAGCCTTGCGGGCGGAAAAATACGATTCCCGCCCGTATTATTTCGCGGCCGGAGATTTCAATATCGCTCTTTCCACACCTCCCCTGGATTACCGGGAGCAGGAGGAAAGGCGCCTGCAGGCCGCGCGCGAGCATAAGAAGCGCAACAAGAATCAACAAAGCGCTGACGAGAACACGGGCAATTCCGATGAGCCGAAGGAGTGGGAAGAGGAAGCCGGCGCGCATCCGGCAGTATTTGGAATATATGCGATGCCGAAGGCCAAGGAGGGGTTTGGATCGGCGTTGGGCCGCTCGTTCAGCGTAAACTCAGCTGTTAAGCTCAAGTTCAAGACCGATTTCCAGACGATGAAGCTGTTTTGTGGAGACAAGGAAGTACTGCCGATCCATCCTGGCCGGGTTCCGGTGACAGTGTCGGTCCGAAACCGGGCGGTAAAGATGGAAGATTCCACCTACAAAGGCGTGTACCTGTATTCGCCAGACGCCGTGAATCCGGGCTGCGGTCAGGTAAAGCTGGAAATCTACTCCTCGAAGGGCGGGGAACCTACCGTCAAGACTTTCGACGAGAAGACCGTGCAGCATGTCTGGGCGGATTTCGACGCCTTCCGCAGGGCTCAGACTGTGGGCACGCAGGCAGCCTTGGCCGTAAAGCCCTAGTGCAAAAGGATGCAGCTCGAAGGGGAGGAGGAGATGCTCCTGCTCTGGTCTTCTTATTCCGTGCACAAGCCCGAAGAAAGGTGGGTGCCATATCTGTTCCTTGTATTCCTTGCGTTGGTTCCACTCATGGTTCCGCCGGTCTTGACGATCGAGGTGGACGGGATTGGATCACGCACCTGGTTCGGCAGCGAGAAGAAGATCCGTTGGGAAGATGTCGCTGGCCTGCACTTTAACACCGGGAACCGACAATTCACCGTGGGTGCCAACGACGGCCGCCAGATCACTCACGCTGGCTTCAACGCCGATCCAAGCCTGTTTCACGCGGAGGTCCTTAGACGTACTCGCCTGCCCGTGAAAATCACGCGGCCGGGAACGTGGAAGAGCGAAACCTTTGAAGTTCCATACGAAGAATTCGAAGCCGTAGAAGAAGTGTCCCGCGATCTGTCCTGAAATCGCCGGGTGCCCTCGATACGAGCGAATGGCACGCTAGCACCAAATGTAGTGCCTGCCGCAAGCGCTTTTGCCGTAGCAAGGTGCGCGTACAGACAAGAAACAAAAATCGGCGGGTGGCAGGCCCTCGTCCTGCTTGAACGCTCCCGGTTGGCCCATCCTTTCTGCGGTGTGTGCGGAAAGGGATGGGGCTGCCGTTCGCTAGCCGTTGCTCATCTTGACTCATGGGTATGAGTCAGATAGACTCATACCCATGGCCAAGCGGCTCCAGGTGATTCTAAAGGATCCCGAATACCGCGAAATTCAGCGTGCAGCCCGCTCCCGTCGCATGTCGATCGCCGAGTGGGTCCGCCAGGCTCTCGATCTGGCGCGCCGTCGTGAACCTGGCGCTGGAGTGGGGAAGAAGCTCGAAGTGGTTCGTGCCGCAGCGCGGCACGACTTTCCCTCGGCTGATATCGACCGTATGCTTGCAGAGATCGAGAGCGGATACGGCGCTGGTACCCAGCCTTGATTCTGGTCGACTCGAATATCCCGATGTACCTCGTTGGCGCACCCCATCCCCACAAGGCCGATGCGCAGCGTCTGCTGGAAAACCTGATCAGCGACCGGCAACGCTTGGTTACGGATGCCGAGGTCCTACAGGAGATCCTGCACCGCTATGTGGCAATAAACCGGCGAGATGCCATCCAAGCCGCATTCGATGCTTTGCTTGGCATCGCCGATGAAGTGCTGGCGATAGACCGGGCCACGGCCGAGCGAGCGAAAGAGATTGTGATGGGACGCCGGCAGATGTCTGCGCGTGATGCCGTCCACCTGGCCGTCATGGAGCAGCATGGAATCAAACGAATCCTGAGCTTTGATTCTGGTTTCGACGGTTTCCCCGGAATTACCCGCCTCTCCTGACGTGGAGTGCGGCGGCCCTCGCTCCGCGTTTCCCTAAGCCGGATTCTCCGCTTCTTTCCACCTCTCCCCAAACTCAGCCAAATTCCAAATTAACGTTGCGCTTCGTTTAGCTCGGCAAAGGGAACTATATGGTGCTATAAATCCCCTCAATCAGCTCGATGGAGGCGGTTCGATGGCACAGCCGATCGCGAATCAACCTTCTTCAACAGTCGGCAAGCGGCGAAGCAGACGTTTTCCCTTCATCTCCCCGGTGGAGGCGACCTGGCAGGAGGCTAACGGTAAAATTTTCCGTGAAGCGGGCCAGGCCACTGAAGTGAACGCTCAGGGTGGTTTGTTGGAGATGAAGATTTACCCTGCCGCTGGCACTGAGATTGAGTTGACGAATCTCGTTACGCATGAAACTTCGCAAGCTCGCGTTGTCGGCGTTCGTCGCAATAGCGAGGGCCGCTTGTTGGGGGTTGCCGTCGAGCTTTTCGTCCCCAGTGAGACCTTCTGGGGCAAGAATCTCCAGCTAAAGAAAAC
>Ga0137388_10001116_pt1 | contig 16088 bp, 18 predicted proteins | sample 15con2h14AmetaG_FD_104644 | JGI IMG/M metagenome (GOLD analysis project Ga0137388, IMG submission 104644) | Vadose zone soil microbial communities from Angelo Coast Range Reserve, California, USA - 15con2h1.4A metaG | ecosystem: Environmental > Terrestrial > Soil > Vadose zone > Saprolite...
CCCATCGCGCGTGGCATGTATCGACTCAATCTGCGGCCGGTCATCGATGGCACGGTGTGGCTCGAAGATCAGGGAGTGTTCTGGATCATCGACGTCCGCTAGCTCAGCGGCGCGTCCGCTAGCCCAGCTGCGCGACGAGGCCTTCATCGGGGCCTAACTCGAACGAGCTCCGCAGGTTCTCCTCGGCAGGCTCGCCCGAGGTGGACAGCACGACTGCAGCGGTCTCGGGCAGAGCGATTCGTTGCGACTTGTCGAGGAAGTTGAGCGCGATCAGGAGTCGTTCGCCTTCGCCCTCGCGCACGTACGCGAGTACGCCACCTGGCGCTGGGTGCGTGCGATACGAGCCGGCGCGTAGCGCGGGCGAGCCACGACGGAGCTGGATGAGCCTGCGGTAGAACGAGAACATCGAGCTCGGGTCGTCGCGCTGCGCCGCGACGTTCACGCGCTGCGCGTCCGGCGCGAGCGGTAGCCAGGGCAAGCCGGTCGTGAAGCCCGCGTTCGGAGTCGCGTCCCACTGCATCGGTGTTCGCTCCGGGTCGCGTCCGTCGACATCGACGATGCGCGCCGGCGGAACGGCGACGTCGGTCATGCCGATCTCCTCGCCGTAGTAGATGAACGGCGTGCCGCGCAGCGTGAGCAGCATGAGCGCCGCGACGCGCGCGCGTTGCGGTCCGTAGCGGCTCGCGGCACGGGACCGGTCGTGATTCGAGAGCGTGTAGTCGGGCCAGGCGTGGTGCGGCAGCAGGCGCTCCCACTCCTCGACGATGCCGCGAAATCGTTCGGCGCTCCAGGGCTGCCGAAGAAAGTTGAAGTTGAACGGCATCTGCAGCTCGTCGTCATTCCCGTAGTAGCGCACCAGATTCGAGAGCTTCCGCGATGAGACCTCGCCGACGGCCATGCGGTCGTCGTATTCATCGAGGACACGGCGCCAGCGCCGGTGGATCTCGTGCACCTCGTCGAGCTCCCAGTTCCGACGCGGCCGTCGCTTCGCGAAGAGTCGCGGATTATCGCGGAGCCGCTGGTCCTTCACCAGGCTGTGCGCGACATCGATGCGGAATCCGTCCACGCCGCGGTCGAGCCAGAAGCGCATCACCTCGTCGATGGCACGACGCACGTCTTCGCTCCACCAGTTCAGGTCAGGTTGCTGCGGGAGGAAGTGATGGAGGTAGTACTGACCGGTCGCGGGATCCAGCGACCACGCCGAGCGCTTCTCCGCCGCCCCGAACACGGCGCGCCAGTTGTTCGGCGGCCCGCCGCGGCGCGGATCGGCCCAGACGTACCAGTTCCGCTTGGGATTGTCGCGCGACGATCGCGATTCGACGAACCACGGATGCTGGTCCGAGGTGTGATTCGGCACGAGGTCGACGAGGACCCGGATCCCGCGTCGATGCGCCTCCGCGAGGAGATGATCGAACTCGGCGAGCGTCCCAAAGATCGGATCGACGTCGCGGTAGTCGGACACGTCGTACCCGAAATCGGCCATCGGCGATCGATAAAAAGGCGAGATCCAGATCGCGTCGATGCCGAGCGACGCCGGCGTGCCGTCGTTCAAATGGTCGAGGCGCCGCGTGATCCCGGCGAGATCGCCGACACCGTCACTGTTCGAATCCTGGAACGATCGTGGATAGATTTGATAGAAGACGCCCTCGCGCCACCACGCTCCGCTCACGCGCCAGAGCCTAGCGGCGGTCGCGGCACGCCCCCTGCAGCCTCAGGGGACGGGGGGTCGCCAATGAACGAGAAGCAGACACCGCGCAATCAAGAAGGGGAATCCCCGACACGCAAGCCGAGTGAGACGGCGCAGCGCCTCGAGCAGAAGGCCGACGAGCAAGAAGGCGAGGCGGATCGCGCGCGTACCGAAGAGAAATCACGTGAGGCACGCGATGGCTCGCGTCGCGAGGTGCGTTTCGGCGGCTAGCGACTAACCTCGTCGCCGTGAGCTCGCGAATGCGCATCCTCGTGGTGGATGACGACGCTCGTCTCGCCGCGTCGCTCCAGCGCGCGCTGGCGTACGAGGGACACACCGTCGAGGTCGCGGCCGAGGGTCCCGGCGCGCTCGTCGCCGCGCGCGATCGGCCACCCGATCTCGTCGTCCTCGATGTCATGCTGCCCGGTCTCGACGGCGTCGAGGTCTGCCGTCGTCTGCGTCAGGGGTCGGACGTGCCGATCCTGATGCTTACCGCGCGCGATGCGATCTCCGACCGCGTTAGTGGCCTGGATGCGGGCGCCGATGACTATCTCGTCAAGCCGTTCGCGTACGACGAGCTCCTCGCGAGGGTGCGCGCGCTGTTGCGGCGGCGCGAGCCACGCGGCGGCGAACTCCTCCACTGCGCGGACCTCGTCATGGACATTTCCGCGCACGAGGTCCGGCGCGGCGATCGTCAGGTCGAGCTGACGGCGCTGCAGTTCGACGTGCTCGAGCACTTCCTGCGGCATCAGCGCCAGGTGCTCGAACGCGATCAGCTCCTGCAGGCGGTCTGGGGCATCGAGAGCGACGCGATCTCGAACGTGGTCGACGTGACGATCGCCGGTCTGCGGTCTCGGCTCGAGATGGAGCAGCAGCCTCGCTTGCTGCACACGGTCCGCGGCGTCGGCTACGTTCTGCGGGAGCCATAGATGCCACTGCGACGACGACTCGCGCTGTACGGCACCGGCGTCGCCGCGGCCGGCATGCTCGTGTTCGTCGTGCTGCTGTCCGGGCTCGGGGCGAACGGCGCTCGTGCCGATCAGGACCGCACGCTGAGCGCGCTGGCTGATTCCGCCGCCGCGGCGCTGCAGCGCGGCGACGCCACAACGGCGGCGCGACCCCTCGTCGTCACCGATCTCCGGACCGGCACCGACCCGTTCGTTCTCGTGCTCGATGCGAACGGGACGGTTCGCTACGCGTCGGGTATGCTCGCCGGCGCGCCACCACGTATTCCGGCGGCGGTCGTCGTCGAGGCGAGTCAGCAGGGTCGCTCGGTCGCGACGGTTGCGGCCGACCTCGCCAAGGTCGACGGGGACCAGCCCGCGCTACGTCTCGTGGCGGTGAAGTGGTCGAGCTCGAATGACGGTGGGATCGTCGTCGCTGGTCAATCCACCGCCTTCGTGACGAATCAGATCGGCGGCCTCCGCTTCTTCCTTCTGTTCTCCGCGATCGTCACGCTCATCGCGGTCGCGATCGTGTCGTGGCTCGTCGCGGGACGCGCGGTACGGCCACTCGTCACGCTGGCTGAGACCACCGGCGCCATCGGTACGACCGGCGACCTGACGAAGCGTCTTGCGCCGAGCACCACCCGCGACGAGGTCGGCCGGCTGACGACGAGCTTCAACGCGATGCTCGAGCGGCTGCAGTCCGCGCAGGCCGAGCTCGCCGCCGCGCTCGCGGCACAGCAACGTTTCGTCGCCGACGCGTCGCATGAGCTCCGCACGCCGCTCTCGACGATCCGGACGAACGCGGAATTCCTGCGCGAGCGACCGGATGCCGCGGCGAAAGACCGCGCCGCGGCGATCGCCGACGTCGTCAGCGAGGCGGAGCGGATGAGCAAGCTCGTTGACGGATTGCTCGTGCTCGCGCGCGCCGATGCCGGCGTCGCGGTCGAGCGGCGACCCGTCGACATGCGTGCCGTCGCAACCGAGGAAGCGCGGCGTTTTCACCCGCCGGGACGCGTACGCGATGAGCTGCACGACGTTCAGGTCAGCGCGCAGGGGTCGGCGCTCGTCTTGGGCGACGCCGACGCGCTCGGCCGCGTCGTGCGCATCCTTCTCGACAACGCCTTCCGGCACGGCAGACCAACGGTCGCGATCACGGTCGCGAGACGCAACGGCCATATCCAGCTCGAGGTCCGCGATGCCGGACCCGGGCTGCCGCCGGCGAGCGAGGAACGGATCTTCGAGCGGTTCTACCGCGCCGATCCGGCGCGCAGCGGGGATGGGACCGGCCTCGGCCTTTCCATCGCTCGCGCGATCGTCATGGCTCACGGTGGCACGATCCGCGCGACGAATGCCGAGGCTGGCGGCGCCGTGGTGACGGTCGACCTGCCCGCGCTCTAACAACGCGGCGGCCTGAAAGCGCGGCCGGAAAGCGCGGCCTGAATCAGGCCTTTTGTGACACTCATGCAAGGCTCATGTTCGGCTAACGGGGCGCTCATGCGGCGGGTCGAGGATCGTCGCATGGACAGGTCTCGCCGACCGGCCGATGAGCTTCTCGAAGTCGTCCGCGTGCTCCTGCTCGTGCAGGGCGCGCTCCTCGTCGCGTCGACGATCGAAGCGCTGTTCTGGGGTCTCGCCTTCCCAGGTGCGAACGGCTCGTCGGTCGTGCTGAGCGGCGCGGCGGCTGTGGCCATTCTCGTCGCGCGCGCGCGTCTGCGCGACGATCGCCTCGGGGCTCGCCGCATCGTGTACGTCGTCGAGGGGGTGACGCTCGCCACGCTGGCGATCGACTCCGCGCTCGCGTTCGCGCTCGTCGCCGCATACCCGCCCCCCGTTGCGCTCCTGACACGGTTCGTGCTCCCGCTGTGCGTGTTCGCGCTCCTTCGTCGCGCGGTCCGAGCGACGGCGCCGATCTCGACCGACACCGTCGCGACCAGGGAGGTGACGGCATGAACGCGCTGCTCGCGCATCTCGACCATGTCGTCAGCGTGACCGGTGGCAGCCCGCTGTACCAGATCGGCGCGGAGCATCTCGCGGGGGTGATCGCGCTCGTGTCATTGCCGATCGGCGCATGGGTCATTCGCCGACGCGGGGCGCCGGCGCTGGCGCCGATCGCCTGGCTGCTCGTCGCACTGCTCGCAGCATCCGCGGCGCTACATGTCGGGCTCGCGATCGATAACGAACACGGCATCGGCCTACGTGCGTTGTTCGTCGTCGATGCCGTCTTCCTCGGCGTGGTCGCCCGCCGCGTGATACGCGGATCCCGCGCCGGTCGTCTCGGTGTCGCCGTTCTCGTCGGCTCGATCGTGGCGTACTGGGTGGCCGTCCTGAGCGGCGAAGCACCCGACCAGGTCGGGCTCGCGACGAAGCTCGCGGAGATCCTGGCGCTGGCGATCGTCTTCCGGCCCGCGCGGAACCGCCGCTGGCGCAGGGCGCTGTCGTTCGCGGGAAACGTCGCGATCGGTCTTCTCGTCGTCGGCACCGCGGCGAGCTCGTGGATCGGCGCGTTTGGCGTATCGGCGGCTGACCCCAGCGCGGTGGCCGGGCATCACGTCCACGCCGGCAGCGTGCCGCCGCCCGGCTCGATCTTCCCGGTCGTCGCGGATCGCGACCCCACGCCGGCCGAACGGACCGCAGCGGCCGATCTCATAACGGCCGCGCGCGCGGCTCTTGCCCGCTATGCCGACCCGGCAGTCGCCGCGGCCGACGGCTATCACGTGAACGGCCTCGCCGGCATCGACTTCCACGCCTCGAACCCGAAGTACGAGAACGACGACCGCGTGCTCGATCCGGCGCATCCGGAGACGCTGGTGTACGCGGTCGCCCCCGACGGGCGGCCGGTCCTGATGGGCGCGATGTTCCTCATGCCGAAGATCGGTCGACCCGGCCCGACGATCGGCGGCCCGCTTACGGTGTGGCACGCGCACGAGCACGTCTGCGTCTCGCTGACGCCGCCGGGACTCACCGGACTGTTGAGCCCGCTCGGTGCGTGTCCGGTCGGCTCGATCGACATGCCGCGGACCGCCGAGATGATCCATATCTGGATCGTGCCGGGCGCGCCCCAACCGTTCGGCGACCTCGACGAAGCCTGGAGGCGGGCCTACCTCCAGGCGATCGCGGCGCGGCCCTAGGGAGCGACGCGGTGGTTCGGCAGGTTCGCGAAGACCGCGGGCCAGACGTCACCGACTCCGGCATCGCCGATCACCATGAATGTTCCGGGCACGGCGTCGATGAGGAAGATCGCCCACCGGTAGGGCGGGTACGGCGTCGGGGTCGCCGACGGAGCGGCGCCGAAGATCACCGGCACGCGCCCGCTCGGCCACACCTGCCCGGAGATCGCGACCGCCCAGACCGGACGCTCCTGACCGAACGTGAGCCCAAACCCGACGGTCGGTGTGGCCTCTGGATCGCCAGAGTGCGTGCGCACCGGCCCGGCCACACGCACGTACTCGTCGAAGGTCATGAGCTTGGCGTCGGCGCGATCGACGCGACCGACGATGTCGAGGCCGCGGATCAGCGCGAGCGCGGCGTCGCGCTGGAGCTTCGATGGCAGCGGTGGCTCGGTGTTGGTCGGCGCGAGCTGATCGCAGCCGATCGCGAGCAGTCCGAGGCAGATCGACACGCACAGGAGCGTCCTCACGCGGTCCGCCGCCTGCGTCGCACGATGAGCATGCGAGACACGAACAGCACGATGAATACGAGCGGGATCCCGATGGCGATGTAGCCGACGTATGGCTCGATGAGATCGTCGACCCGCGGGCCCACGAGCGCGCCGAGCAACACCCAACCCGTCCAATAGATGGTCGCCGCGACGAACACGCCGGCCGAGAAGCGCGGCACCGGTACCTCGGCCGTCCCCGCGACCAGCGACATCGCGACACGCAGTCCCGGGATGAGGCGGCCGATGAGGACGGCGCGGAACCCGTAACGGTGCACGCGATCGATCCATTTGTCGACGCTGCGCGCGTCGACGTCGAGCCAGCCCCCGAAGCGATGCGCCACCGGCAAGCCCCAGCGCCGCGCGATGAAGTACGGCACGAGCGTGCCGGTCGTCGACGCGGCCGCGCAGGTCAGGATCACGCGAGCGAGCGCCACGGGATCACCTTGCGCGCGGTAGCCGTAGAACGCGATGACGAGGTCCCCGGGCGCCGGCAAGGGGATGCCCGCCTCCTCGATCGAGATGATCAGGTACAGCGTGATGAACTCGTGCGCGGCGACGACGGCGAGGAGCCGGCGGATCGCGTCTTCGAAGAACGCGCGCAACCGTTAGCCGGGGCGCCCGAATGCGAGGAGCTGCCAGATGATGCCGCGGTCGTGCTGCGCCAGCCGCAGCCCGTGGCGCTCGGCAGTCGACCGCACCGTGCGTGTGGGGTGGGCGATCGCGCGGAACGTGCTGCCGCGCAGCGAGAGCAGGACGTTCCCGGCCGCGAGGCCATAACGGATCCACCAGCGGTCGACGGGAAAGGTCATGACGAGAAGCCGCCGCGCATGGTCCGCCGCCGCGCCGACGAGCGCGTCCGCGTCGGGATAGCAGCACACCACGCGGTTCATCACGACGACGTCTGCCGCGGGAATGTTGTCGCCCTCGCGTACGAAGTCGCCGAGTCGTCGCTCGACGCGGTCGCCGAGTCGGCGCTCGCGGAGAAGCTCGAGCGCGCTGTTCTCCCACTGCGTCGCAAGCTCGACGTTGACGACGCGCGCCGCGCCGTCGCGCAGCAGCTCGAGCTGGATCTCGCCGATGCCGCCGCCGACCTCGAGCAGACTGTATCCCGGCGGGATGCTGCGGCGAACGAGGTCGACGATGCGCTGAGAATCGCCGGTCACGCCGTTACGCGCGTAATCGCGTGCCTTGTTCCGGGCGCGTTTCTCGTCGAAGATCTGGTCGAAGTCGCTGGGGCGGCAGCATCCGCCCACGGGCTTGACCTCAGCGCACCGTCGCGCCGCGTCGCGAGGCGCGACGTCGCCTGAGCAACAGGCCGACGACGATCAAGACGACCGCGCCGGCGATGAGCATCTCGAGCGCGCCGCTACCAAAGTCGGGGTCAATTCCGAAGAGCTGCTCGACCCAGTCCACCGGATCCCTCCCGCGCGTTGTGCGCTTACGCGCCTGCTCGCAAGAGGCTACCCGCTTCGCGACCTTCGCGTTCGTAAACGCGTAGGCTCGCGCCCGGACGGTCTTCGTGGGGAGGAGCCAACATGCCTGCTCGCCGACGCACCAGCACGTCCCGCACCGCGATCATCCCGAACTTCCTCGACAAGCTCGAATGGCGGAACGCCGGCCCCTTCCGCGGTGGTCGTGTCGGCGCGGTCGCCGGCGATCCGCGCGATCGCAACACCTTCTACTTCGGCTCGACCGGCGGGGGTGTGTGGAAGACGGGCGACGGCGGCCTGTACTGGGAGAACATGTCGGACGGCTTCTTCAAGCGCGCGTCTGTGGGCGCGATCGCGGTCTCGCGCTCCGACCCCAACGTGATCTACGCCGGCATGGGCGAGAGCTGCATCCGCGGCAATGTCTCACACGGCGACGGCGTGTATCGCTCGACCGACGCGGGCAAGACCTGGACGCACCTCGGGCTCGAACGCACGCGCAACATCGGCAAGCTGCGCGTGCATCCCGAGGATCCCGACAGCGTCTACGTCGCCGCGCTCGGGCACGCGCACGGCTCGAACACCGAGCGTGGCGTCTTCCGCTCGCGCGACGGCGGCAAGACGTGGAAGCGCGTGCTCTATCGGAGCGAGCGCGCCGGCGCGATCGATATCTCGATGGACGCGAACAACCCGCGCATCCTCTACGCGACGGTCTGGGAGGCCGTCCGCCGTCCGCACGAGCTCGTATCGGGCGGTCCGGGGAGCGGGATCTTCCGCTCGAACGATGCCGGCGAGACCTGGACGGAGATCAGCCACGCGCGCGGTCTGCCGAAGGGGATCCTGGGTAAGGTCGGTATCGCCGCGTCGGCCGCGAAGAGCGGCCGCGTGTACGCGATCGTCGAAGCCGAGGACGGCGGGGTGTTCCGCTCCGACGACGGAGGCGACACGTGGGAGCGCGGCTCCGAGGACCGCAACCTTCGTCAGCGCGCTTGGTACTACAACCACATCTACGCGGATCCGAAGGACCCCGAGACGGCGTGGGTGCTCAACGTCGACGCGTGGCGATCGAGCGACGGCGGCAAGACGTTCGTCCAGATGTCGATCCCGCACGGCGACCACCACGATCTGTGGATCGATCCCGATGACCCGAACCGCATGATCGAAGGCAACGACGGCGGCGCGGTCGTCACGTTCAATGGCGGTGAGAGCTGGAGCGGCGTGTACAACCAGCCGACCGCGGAGTTCTATCACGTGACCACGGACACCAGCACGCCGTACCGCATCTACGGTTGCCAGCAGGACAACACCTCGATGAGCATCCCGAGCCGCGCGCCGATCGCCGGCGTGACCGCCGCGGATAACTTCGCGGTCGGCGGCGGCGAGGCCGGGCACATCGCGGTGCGTCCCGACGACCCGGACATCATCTACGCCGGCGAGTACCAGGGGATCATCACGCGGCACGACCGCCGCACGAAGCAGACGCGGCTCATCAGCGTGTGGCCCGAGGCGAGCTCCGGCGAAGGCGCCGACGTCCTGCGTTACCGGTTCCAATGGACGGCGCCGGTCGCGCTATCGCCGCACGACCCGAACGTGCTCTACCACTGCGGCAACCGGATCTTCCGCACGCGGAACGAGGGCGACTCGTGGGAGGCCATCAGCCCCGACCTCACGCGCAACGATCCGAAGCGACTCGGCGCCTCCGGCGGCCCGATCACGAAGGACAACACCGGCGCCGAGTACTACTGCACGGTCTTCGCGTTCGCGGAATCGCCGGTCGAACGCGGCGTGCTGTGGGCGGGTTCGGACGACGGGCTCGTGCACGTCTCGCGCGACGACGGGAAGACCTGGAAGAACGTCACGCCGAAGGGCATCGGCAGCTGGGCGCTCGTGTCCGTCATCGAGGCCTCGCCGCACGACGCGGGAACGGCGTATCTCGCGGCGAACCGCTACAAGCAGGACGACTTCCGTCCGTACCTTTTCAAAACGAAGGACTACGGGCGCGCGTGGACGAAGATCACCAGCGGCATCCCCGATGACGACTTCACGCGCGTGCTCCGTGAGGACCCCGCGAGGAAGGGCCTGCTGTACGCGGGCACCGAGACCGGCGTGTACGTGTCGTTCGACGATGGCGGCCGGTGGCAGCGGCTCGGCGGCAACCTGCCGGTCGTTCCGATCCACGATCTTGTGATCAAGGACGACGACCTCGTGCTCGGCACGCACGGTCGCGCGTTCTGGGTGCTCGACGACCTGCAGCCGCTCCGTCAGTACGGAGCGCAGGTCGCGCGTTCGAAGGCGCACTTGTTCGGACCGAAGGTCACGGTGCGCTACCGCACCGACATGGGCTTCCCGCAGCCCCCGAAGTTCGGGAAGAACTACCGCATGACCGGCGCGACGATGGTCACCTATCGCCAGCGCGAGAAGCCGACCGGCGAGAAAGTCGCGATCAACATCGACGCCGGGACCAATCCGCCGAGCGGCGTGCTGGTCCAGTACTGGCTACGCGACAAGGCCAAGGCCGAGGCGACGCTGGCGTTCCTCGACGCGCGCGGCAAGGTGATCCGCGATTTCAAGAGCGATCCGAAGGGGATCGACGAAGAGCTCAAGAAGCCCGAGCCACCGCGGAAGACGCCGCCCGAGGGCACGGCGCAGCCGCCCGAGACGAAGGACCCCAAGGTGCCCGTTCTCGCGGGACTCAACCGCTTCGTGTGGAACATGCGCCACCCCGACGCCGCGAAGATCGAGGGCGAGGGTGGCACGTGGGAGGCATTCGAAGCGCAGCTCGCCGGTCCACAGGTGCCGCCGGGCTCGTACCGCGTGCGCCTGAGGGTCGCTGGCGAGACGCTCGAGGCGCCGTTCGAGATCCGCAAGGATCCGCGGATCGCAACAACGCAGGAGGACCTCGAATCGCAGACCGCACTCGCGCTCAAAGTGAGTCAGAAGCTCGACGAGACGCATCGGACGATCAACGCGATCCGCAAGCTCAAGACCCAGCTCGACGCGTGGGAGGCACGCGCGAAGGAGCAGACCGGACAGGCGCGTCTCGCGCGCGCGGCGGCGGCGCTGCACCAGAAAGCGAGCGCGATCGAAGCGGAGCTCGTCCAGGTCAAGGCGAAGAGCCGTCAGGACACGCTTAACTATCCGGCCAAGCTGAACGCGAAGGTCGCGGCGCTCGTCGGCTACATCGGCGGCGCCGACTACGCGCCCACCAAGGGCATGCGGGACGTCTTCGACGACGTGTCAAAGCGCGTCGACGCCCAGATCGCGAAGTGGGAGTCGCTCGCCAGGGTCGACGTCGCGGCGTTCGACAAGCTCGTGCGGTCCTCCGGCGTCCCCGCGGTGGGAACCACGGCGCCTAAGCGGTCTTCGCGACCGGCGCGCGTCGGCCGAGAACGAGCACGGGCGGCGGCGGCCACACACACCTAGCGCGTTGGCGGACGCGAATCGCGATATGAGGGCGAGCCGGCGCGATCTGGTTCGCCGTGGCTACGACGCTATTTCTCGTGCGTACCGCGACGACGAAGGTAAGGCCGATCCAGCGGCCGAGGACGGTACGGACCGTTATAAGGGGTGGGTCGATGAGCTTGCCCAGCTGATCCAGCCGCCTGCCAGAGTGCTCGATCTTGGATGTGGCGCGGGAGTTCCCGCGACGAAGCTAATGACCGACAGGGGTTTCGACGTGCTCGGGCTTGATATTTCCGTAGTGCAGATCGGGCGCGCACGCCAGCTTGTGCCGGCAGCTACGTTCGAGCAAGCCGACATGGTCACCTGGGAACACGAGCCGGCATTCTTCGATGCCGTGGTCTCCTTCTACGCTCTGATCCACGTACCCCTTGAGGACCAGCGGCACCTACTGCCAAAGATCCGTAGTTGGCTGCGGCCGGCGGGGTACCTCCTCGCGATCGTCGGCGCGGAGCGCTGGACGGGCGTCGAGGACTACTTCGGGGCCGCGATGTTCTGGGACCATGCCGACCGAGATACGTATCTCGTTTGGCTCACCGAGGCTCGGCTCGTGCCTGTCTGGCATCGCTTCGTGCCTGAGGGCAGCGTCGGTCACACACTCGTGCTCGCGCGGGCGATGTAGCTAAGCCGTCTTCGCGACCGGCTCCCGTGACTCGCGAACGATCGCCCGCAGCTGCCGCAACCCACGGGTGAAGTAGAACCGGAAGATCAGCGTCGCCACGAGTCGCTTGATCCCCGATTCGTTCACGCGAAGGGACATACGCAGACGCGTGCGATCCACGCCGACGGGCTCGAAGATGTACGTCGCGTAAGCCTCGGGACCGTCGCCGTACATCCACATCGTCAGCTCGCGCGGCGGATCGTCGCGGATGACCTCGAAGATCGTCTTGCGATTCGCGCCGTGCTCGCAGTGGTACGCCGCGTTCGCGAGCGTGCCGCGGGCGCCGTTCTTCAGCGTGATGTTCCGCGCGCCGGCGACGCGCTGCATCGTCGAGGGGCGGACCAGCTCCGCAAAGACCCCGGCGGGCGGCGCGTCGATCGTCGCCGAGAGGGTGAAGTCGGCGTCCTGCGGGGTGACGAGCTGAGTCATTTGCTGGTACGCGCGCTCGCGAAGGTCGTGCAGGTCGCGGTAGCCGGCCTCGACGTGGCCCAGGTCGTAGTCCTCGCTGATCGGCACGAAACGCTCGCGCGCGAGGGCGGGCAGCCGGTCCAGCACGTAGTTCGTCGCGAGGATGTACGCGTGCGACGGCACGTGGTTCTTCAGCAGCCGGAAGGCCATGTTCACGTCGGCGCCGACGAGATCGACCGTGCCGCGTACGGTCACCGTCGAGTACGTGCCGTGCTGCGCGACGAACTTCAGTGTCAGATTCGGCACGCTGCGACACGCGTTGCACGGGCACGTCGTCGCCGCGACCATCGCGCGCACCCGGCGGTGGAACGAGAGGAACGCGTCCTCGAGGCAGGGGATGACCTCGTCCTCTTCGCCGACGCAGATGAGCGCGTCGCCCTGGATACGCGAGAGGCGCAGGTGCCGCTCGAGCTCGCGTGAGGTGACCTCGAGGAGCTCGGCCAGGATCTCGCGCGAGTGTTCGATCTCGGTGTCGGCGACGAACGTCGTGTAGCCGGAGATGTCGGCGATGGTGATGTAGCCGTTCGTCTGAGGCACGCCTCGATACTAGGCGCGCGCCAGGAGGCTCAGCGTTCGCGGCGACCCCAGATCCAGATCAACGCGACGAGCGGCAGCGCGATCACGGTCGCGGCGATCGCGACCCCCAGGACGAACGGCAAGTCGCGCGTGGCATAGCCGATCGACGTGACGACCGCGATCAGGACAAGGGGCACGATCCAGATCCCCGCAACGATCACGAGGCCGTACACGACCAACTTCTGTACGACCCGTGAGGCGATCCGGTCCATGTCCCGGTCGTTCAGTTGCTGGCTCACGGCGACGTTGTAACACTCACCGGGCGGTGAGGGCCCGCGCGACCCTCCCGGGCAACTCGCGGCCGAGCTGCTGCGACATCCACGCGCTCGTCGCCGCGAGCCGCTCGACGTGCAGGCCGGTCTCGATGCCGAGGCCATTGCACATCCACACCAGGTCCTCAGTGGCGAGGTTGCCGGCGGCCATCTTCGCGAACGGCGAGCCGCCGATGCCGCCAACGCTCGCGTCGAACGTGGTGATGCCCATCTCGATCGCCAGATGGACATTCGCGAGCGCCTGTCCGTAGGTGTCGTGGAGATGGAGCGCGATCGTGTCGTTCGCGATGCCCGCGTCCTTGAACGCGTTCAGGAGCGTGCGAGTCTCACCCGGCGTGCCGACCCCGCTGGTATCCCCGAGCGATAGGTCGTCGCAGCCCATCGCGAGCAGCCGCTTCGCGCAGTCAATGACGACCTCGGGCTTCGTCGGGCCGTCCCAGGGATCGGCGATGACCATCGAGAGGTAGCCCCTTACGCGTAGGCGCGCATCTTTGGCGCGGCGCACGACCTCGCGGTAGCCGTCGATCGCCTCGTCGCGCGAGCGGTTGAGGTTCTTGCGCGAGTAGCTTTCCGACGCCGACGCGAACACCGCGATGTCCTCCGCGCCCGCGGCGAGCGCGCGGTCGAGGCCCTTCTCGTTCGGGACGAGGACCGGATAGCGCACGCCGGGTCGGCGTTTGAGGGCGCGCAGCAGCTCCTCCGCGTCGGCGAGCTGCGGGACGGCCTTGGGATTCACGAACGACGTCGCTTCGATCACGGTATGTCCGGCCTCCGCGAGACGCGTGATGAGCTCCAGCTTCGTCTCGGTCGGGAGCGTGCGCGATTCGGCTTGCAGCCCGTCGCGCGGGCTGACCTCGACGATCTGTATCCGTGTCACCAGGCGGCGGCGATCCTTCCCGTCGATCGCGATCTCAGAACCGATCGCCGAGGAAGAAGCGACTCGCCGCCGCGGCCGCTGGGAGCAGGAAGGACACGACGAGGCTGCGCAGCGTTCGCGTGTCGTACGGCCACTCCGAGACCTCGACCATGCGACGCTCCAGCGCGAGGCCGGCGGTCACCGATGCTGTGAGACCCTCGCTGTACGCCTCCGCGAGAAGCTTCCGCACGCGTGCGAGCTCCTTCTGCTTGAGTGTGCGGATGACGATGTGGCTGTCCCACATCACGTAGAAAAACAGCGCGGTCGCGATGATGAGTATCGCGACGTACGCGGTGGCGAGTCGGATGCCAAGATCGACCGGCACGCCCGGGGCGAGGAGGAACAGCTCGCTCACGGCGATGGCGATCATGAACGCGGCCGCGACGGCGTACGCGAAGCGCGCGACCGGTCGCAGCGGCGAGAGGTCGAAGATCGAGAGCTTCAGCGGATAGCGGTGCAGCTGCGAGAGCGCGCGCGTGCGGCGCACGATCTCGTAGAAAACGATGCCGAGCAGCGCGAACACGAGGCCGACGGCGGCGACGCGATAGGCGCCTATCCACCCGAAGGTGTCCGCCACGGCCCAGGGCTGGATCGTGATGAGGCCGAGCGCCGTCGCGAGCACGGCCGCGACCCATTCGTCGTACCGCCCGCGGCGTGTCGCGAGCTCGACGCGGTGCTCGAAGTCGCGGCCGTCCGCGAGCAGCGAGCGGAACGCGCCGATCGCGTGCGAATACGATCGACGCAGGACCCACCGCGCGGCGAGCCAGTACGCGACCAGCACCGCGGGCAGCAGGCCGGTGCGCCACAGGGTCGTGTTGAGCGGATGGCCGAATTCGCCGTCGAGATAACCCGCGGCGAGCAGCGCGAGCGCGAAAACTCCGGCGGCGAGGATGACCGCGCGCGGACCGCGCGCGTGGAGATGCTCGGCGATCGCATCCACCAGCGACCCGTCGTGCGCGATCGCCGTCGTTCGGTCGGCCACAGCGCCCGTATTGTCCGTCAGCTAGGTCGCCGGGCGTACAGTCTGGACGTGCTGAAGAAGGGGAATGAACGCCGGATCGAGGAGTTCGACGGACCTCCCGAGCTGGCGCGCTTCTTCAAGGCCGGACACCTCGAAACGATCCCGTCGTCCCGCGCCGACCGCATCGCCGTGCTGCGTCACCTGGCGCTCCGCTTCGAGCCGGGTCGCGAATATCACGAATCCGAGGTCAATCGCATCCTGCAGGGCGTCCACGCCGACCACGCGATGCTCCGCCGCTACCTGGTCGACGAAAAGCTGCTGCGACGCGCGTCAGGCCGCTACCGCCGAGCCTGATGGAGTTCCAGGACGTCGTCCGCAAACGGAAGATGGTCCGCAGCTTCGAAGAACGCCCCGTCCCGCGCCACGTGGTCGACCGGATCCTCGCGAACGCACAGCGCGCGCCCTCGGCCGGGTTCAGCCAGGGCTGGGCCTTCCTCGCGCTCGAGGGCCCGGAGCAGACCGCACGCTATTGGGACGCGCTGTGGCCGCCGGAGCGGCGCGAGGCGTTCGGCTGGCCGGACATGTTCAAGGCGCCGCTGCTGGTTGTTTGCCTGAGCCACAAGCGTTGGTACCAGTTGAGGTACGCGGAACCGGATAAAGGTTGGACCGACATGGATGACAAGCGCTGGCCGGTGCCGTACTGGGACATCGATACCGGCATGGCGGCCATGCTCATGCTCATGACAGCGGTGGACGCTGGCCTCGGCGCGGTCTTCTTCGGAGTCAATGATCAAAGCAAGTTTCGGGATACGTTCGGCGTACCCGACGAGTTTTCAGCCATCGGCACTGTTGCGATCGGCTATCCGAAGCCGAACGACCGTCCATCACCATCACTCCAACGTGGTCACCGACCGGCTGAAGAGGTGCTTCACCGCGGAGGGTGGTGAAGCGCTCCGGCTAACCTTTGAGCACGCGCAATCTGGCTAGGCGCTTGCGTTCTCGACCGCAGGGCCGACATTGGCGCCATCCGTAGTAGGAGTAAACGTCAGCGTCAGG
>Ga0137388_10001124_pt1 | contig 16037 bp, 9 predicted proteins | sample 15con2h14AmetaG_FD_104644 | JGI IMG/M metagenome (GOLD analysis project Ga0137388, IMG submission 104644) | Vadose zone soil microbial communities from Angelo Coast Range Reserve, California, USA - 15con2h1.4A metaG | ecosystem: Environmental > Terrestrial > Soil > Vadose zone > Saprolite...
GTGGGCTACGAAAATCACAGTGGACGAACATATCTCGGGCCAAAGGCGCAGCCGCTGGGAAAGGTGATTGTCGGCTGGGGCAATAATGGCAAAGATGGCTTCGAGGGGGCCAGGTACAGGTATGTGTTTGGGACGTACCTGCACGGGCCGGTGCTGCCTAAAAATCCCTGGTTCACCGATTACCTGATCCAGCTTGCCCTGGAACGCCGCTATGGGAAAGTCGAGCTGGCACCCCTGGACGACACGATAGAAAATGCGGCGCACGATGCTGCACTGCACCTGGCGATGGAGTTCAAGGGTACGCTGTCAGCAATCGAAGCAACACCGTGGAAGAGGTAATCTTTACGTGACCCGATACACCCTGAGCAATGATTTGCGATTTTTGCCAGTATGGATTATAGTTAGGACAAACACAAACTTTAGTTCAGAAAGAGCGCACTCCATAACTTTTCGCACGGTTGCTACGTGATATACAAGACTATGTCATCTAAAAACTTTATGAGATTATGTCTACTACTATGTATCTTGATAATTCCCCTATCTGCTTGCGATCTTCTTCCTCCGGTCACGGGGAATGGCACCCCTGTAACCTCACCGACGAATGGCTCGCAATTAAACGTGTGGAGCAGAGTCGCGCCCGGGGTTGAGGTGCGTTATGAAGACTGGAAGAATCCCGGTGGCGACGATGATACGGTAACTATCGTGCGCTTCGATCTGCACAAGGTCAAATTGAGTGTTGGCTACCAACCACAACAGCCGCTGATGATGAGCCAGTGGATGCAACAGGAGCAGGCAACGGCGATTATCAATGGCGGGTACTTCGACCAGGAGGATGATGCAACGGCGCTTGTTGTCTCTAGCGGGAAAGCATTTGGAGAGTCGTATGCCGGATTCGGCGGGATGCTCTCCGTCGATGCCCGGGGACGAGTAAGCCTGCGTTCATTGAGACAACAGCCATACGATGCCAACCATGAGCAACTGGAGCAGGCTACGCAATCGTCTCCCATGCTTATGTTAGCAGGTAAACGCACACAGTTCAGCGCTGATGCCTCGCAGACACGCCGCAGCGTGGTTGCCACGGATAAGCAGGGCCGTCTGCTGTTCATAGCCAGTCCGGGCCAGGTATTTTCACTCGATCAACTGGCCGACCAGCTTGCAGCGTCTGATTTGTCAATCGATACCGCCCTCAACCTGGATGGTGGCGCATCTACCGGTCTCTACGTCAACGCCGGTAGCCAGCACATCAACATCGATTCAGTTACCTCGCTGCCAATTGTGATAGTGGCGAAGGCGAAATAGAGGCATATTCTAATCAGGTCCGATTTTAACCTCTTTTTCTGCTACACTTGGGAAAAGGCAGGGACTCTGTCCTGTCCTCTGACGAAACCAGGCTATGACGAAAGGAGCGGAAGGATGCCACATCCTCTTGTCGTTCAATTACGGTTTACCCGCAGCGAGTTCAAGCGTGCTCTTGAGGGACTCAGCGATGCCGATGCACGTCGGCGCTTCCTGCCCATGAATTGCATCAGTTGGAATATCGGCCACCTCGCCTGGCAAGAGCAGCGCTACTGGCTCTGGCGCGGTCAAGGGCAGCTCCTGTTACCACATATCAATGACCTGTTTGCCAATGGCGCGCCTGCCTCTACCCCTGCTCTCGATGAGGTATGGACGGCCTGGCAGACCATTACAGAAGCAGCCGACCCCTGGCTAGATACCCTCTCCACAGAAAAACTGCAAGAATGGCTCATCATCGATGGTCAGCTCAGTGATGTTACCCCTGGATCCTTACTCCAGCGCGTCAACTACCACTACTGGTATCACACTGGTGAGAATATAGCGATCCGGCAACTGCTTGGACATAGCGATCTACCAGAGTTTGTCGGCGATATCGACACCGAGGCCCCTTACCTGCCGCACTAACGAACGCAAGGGAGCCTATTCTCTCCTCGTGTCGTTGCCCTATCAGTTTTTGGCGGAGGGCCGGATAAAGATTAGGGCTATCATGCCCCCTATCAGATCACATTCCCTAACTACTTTTGTGGGAGTCCATTAGCGTCCCTCCGCTATTCCCTGGCGGATCTCCTGCTGGATAACCAGCACAGCTTCGGCGAGTGGCACAATGTGGCTTTCCTTTTGAGAACGCAGCTTGAGTTCGACGCCGCCATTCTTCAGAGAACGCTGGCTCACCACGACGCGTACCGGCAAGCCGACCAGGTCCGCATCGTTAAACTTGACACCGGCGGTCTCAGTACGATCATCATAAAGGACTTCGACACCCGCCGCAGTCAGGTCAGCATACAATTGTTCAGCGGCCCGGCGATTCTCCTCCTTCTCCAGGTCGAGTCCAACCAGCACAACATGGTACGGCGCTATGCTGAATGGCCAGATGATGCCCTTCCCATCATGGCTCTGCTCCACCAGCGTAGCCATGATACGCCCAATGCCAATACCATAGGTGCCCATGAGAATAGGATGCGCTACCCCCTCGGCATCCAGGTAGGTTGCACCGAACAACTCGCTATACTTCGTGCCTGGTTTGAAGATGTGGCCCACTTCGCAGCCACGAATAGCGTGCAGCGTTCCACCGCAGTGCACGCAGGTAGCTCCATCGTAAGCAGAGGCGATATCTTCCCATTCATCTGCGCTAAAATCCCGCGGATAGTTCACGTTCTTCACGTGATAGTCCACCCGGTTGGCACCGGCAACGAAGTTATTGCCAAACTTCAACGATATGTCAGCTACGATATACACCCGCTTTTCTTTGTTTAACGGCGAGGTGTAGCCAGCGACAATACCTGCGCGCTCCAGTTCCTCCGGCGTTGCAAGGTGCAGATCAGCAGCATTGATGTTGGCGCGGTAGAGGGTATTAGCCAGTTTTACTTCGTTGATGTCCAGGTCACCACGCACTACAGCTAGAACGAGCCTGCCTCCCGCTGCATAGCAGACGGATTTCATCGTCTTCGACACAGGGATAGCGAGGAAAGCCGCAAGGTCAGCAATGGACATGCAGTTGGGCGTATAGACCTCTTCGAGATCAGCCTCTGGCTCTCGCGGGAGTTCAGTGCGCACAAATGCGGCCTTTTCGCGATTGGCCGCATAGTCGCAGCGATCGCAGACCATGGCATCATCCTCACCGGCCTCCGTGACGGCGATGAACTCTTGTGATTCTTTGCCACCAATGGCCCCGCTATCGGCATGAATGACGATGAAACGCAGGCCGCAGCGCGTAAAGATGGCACGATAGGCGTCAGCCATCCTACGATAGCTGACATCCAGGCCTGCTGCATCGGCATCGAAGCTGTACAGGTCCTTCATTACGAACTCACGCACACGCAATAAGCCAGCACGCGGGCGCGCCTCATCGCGGAACTTGGTCTGTACCTGGTAGATGAGTTGAGGGAGATCACGGTAACTGCGTACAAACTCAGAGATCAGCGTCGTCACGACTTCTTCATGCGTCGCGCCAAGCACCATATCACGCCCCTTGCGATCCTGCAGTTTGAATAGCACGTCGCCCACGGCCTCGGCACGGGTCGGACCACTGGCGGGCTGTTTGTCCCATAAGTCCCTCGGCTGCAGGACCGGCATGCTTACTTCCTGTCCACCTGCACAGTCCATCTCCTCGCGGACGATCTGCGAGATCTTCCTGATGACGCGATTGCCAGGCGGCAAGTAACTGTAGATACCCGATGTGAGCGGGCGGACAAATCCGCCCCGCACTAAAAGTTCCTGGTTGCCGCCCTCCGAGTCGCGTGGAACTTCGCGCAGTGTTTTGGTAAGTTGCTGTGAGACACGCATAATTCCTCCTACATTCCTGTTAAACCAGCCAAAAAAGGCCCGCCCTTACGCGAAGGGCGAGCCTGTTACCCGTGGTACCACCTCAATTGAACTGGAACGCAGTTCCACTCATGCAGTCAAACAAGATTTAACTGCTCCTCTAGCTAACGGTGAGGTCTCCGGTCAACTTCTCGCTGACACTCTCAGGTGGGTTCGACAAGGTAGCTGTCTGCCGGCTTTCACTCTCCCGGCTCGCTGCCCGGCATTACCGTCATCTACTGATCCTGATCAACGCGCTGCGTGTGTTTTGTTCGTTGTGCCAAGAATACTCCTTACATTGTGCAGTGTCAAGTTTTACCGAGCCGCCAGCGAATGTAATCTGCATTCCGAAGCAGCCGCTCGAAAATGTTACGCCGCAGGCGATAAATTTCCTGCACGTCGCTGAACTCCTCTGAACGGTAATGAACAATTTCCCTGGGCTTGAGGCGACAATGAAAGAGCAAGTAAGCCACACGCTGTTGGCGCTTGTCAGGTATCAAACTCTTAATAACTTCCCATAGTTCACGGCCATCATCTTGTTCTATCGCAATGAGCTCTCCTGTCTCACCAGGCTCCGGCAACGGCATCTCACGAGAACGCGAGTAAGTACGCAGTGTATCGAGAATAGTACCATTTAGCGTTGCACGCAAATACCGTAGCACAGCGGCAAGCGACCTGAATTCTATTTTCTGGTTAACGGCTGTTGCCTGCCAGAACCGGGTAAACGCCTGGGCAACGTAGTTCTCTTCGCTGTCGAAGCGGCTTGCTACTTCTCTCATAGGATGACTGCGCATCCACTGGAGCATCAACTCATTGAAGCGCTGTTGCACGATTTCCCAGGCAAGCGCATCACGCTGTATCAAAGCGCGCCGGAACAGCTCTACACCATACCGATCATTGGAAGGCTCTCCATTTCGATAGTTGTTGACCTCCCTCATGCAGCGGTCTGCAAGCTCTGTGACGCTCAGAGCATGCGGTAAGGGCTCTGGAAGAGCTGATACCCGCTCTGAGCCATTGAGCGGATTGTGTTTTATGATCCCTTCTTCCATTGTCGCAGTTTCCTCTCCATGTCGCCTTCTTGGTTTCTTCATCCAAACCTATTGTTAGTAGTGTTGATAAAGGAAGGCGTTGCTCACCCGGACTAATCCTTTCACAGCATACAGTGTATCTGCCTGGAGAATGCAGCACTAGCGTGAAGGAACGTAATGCACTACGTATTTTTGTGAAACCATTGTGAAGGCTTCTACGTAGTTCAATGGAGATGTTTTGTATCTGATAGGCTGATCGTCCACCTGGCCTAAAGAGAACTTCCCTCCCACGAATGAAGTGAAGCTTTCACAGTGCGCTGGCACCATTCACATGGATAGGGGACACTAGAAATCTGAAAGACAAAGGAAAAGTTTCGAGTTAGCACAGGTCGTGTTCAGTGACATAGAGGGCGGCGGCTACACGTGGGGCGACCTGTCTCTCCTTCCCAACAGAGGAAACCTGGATCTTCCTATAGATCGATGTCAAATGCGTGTTGACAGTACGTGGAGCGATCACCAACTGCCTGGCGATCTGCTCGTCAGTCAAGCCTTTGGCCACCAGGCAGAGCACCTGCACCTCGCGCTCAGTCAAACCATCGGGGTACCTGGGGGAAGGTGGGGGACTTACAATAGCAGGAGCCTGTGATGCGGCAAGGGCTTGCTCTAAAGTCATCGTACGCCCTTCGTTGCGTGCCGCAGCAAAGGCCTTCCTATCCAGTTGCCTACGCACACTATCCACAGCGTGCTGATACTCAGCTCGTTCGGCGGGGCTTATGTCCACATTAACGTCGAGCCTTGTCTCTGCTGCCCCGAACAGGCGCGCTGCTTGTAGAAGCTGCCCCTCTACGGCAGCAGCCATAGCTAGCCCGAAGAGGTTGAAGCCAACCCACCTTTCGTTTCGTATCTCCTGGGCAAGTGATAGACCTTCGCGGTACCATGTTTTGGCCTGCGCCAGGTTGCCATTGTGCGTTGCCACGTACCCCAAGGTATGCAGGGTTCTTGTAATGTACATCCTATCACCAAGCTCTCGCACGAGCGTGAGAGCTTCCTGGGCATAGGCTGTCGATACCAGGTCGCCCTGAAGCGCTGTGAAGTACCCCAGGTTGTTCAGAGCAAGGGCAATGAGGAGTTTATCACCTAATTCTCGCGCGAGTGTGAGACTCTCTTGAGTATACGCTATAGCTTGCGTCACGTCGCCCTGGCGCGCTGCGATATTCCCCAAAGTGCTCAGTACGGTAGCAATGAGAGATTTATCTCCCAGCTTTTGTGCAAGTGTAAAACTTTCCTGAGCATACTCCACCGCCTCCTTCAGCTCACCTGCCTGTGCTGCATGCTCTGCCAACTTACGCAGCAAATAGGCAAGCTCCCATTTGCTGCCCAGCATGCGGCAGAGTTGCTCGCTCTCCTCCAGCAGGGGACCAGCTGCTTCGCGATCACCTTGCATACGCACGAGCACCCCCAGAGTACCCAGGGCGATAGCGAGGTCCCTTTCAGCTCCCAGGGCGCGGCAGAGTGAGACGCTCTCCTCCAGCAAGGAGCGAGCCGTTTGATTGCCATCTTGATAGTAGGCCAGGTCTCCAGCAGCCCAAAGCGCCCTGGCTCGCGCCACTGTTGGTCCTCTGGTTTGTGAGAGTTCCAATGCCGCTTCCAGCCAGCGCCGTCCTTCGCTCCAGTACCCGCGTGGGCGCCAGAACCACCACAGCGCCCCGCAAAAGTGTAAAGCAGCCTCTTCCTCCTCACGCTCGATGAGCCAACTCAGCGCCGCTCGCAGGTTTTCTTGCTCCTGCTCCAATCTAGCCAGCCAGGTCGTTTGCTGTACTCCCTTGAGGTGTGGTTCTGCTTCCTCTACGAGTCTTAGATAGTACCCGGCATGAACCTGTCGAGTGATTTCTGTTTCCCCACTCGCATCCAGGAGCTCCACCCCGTACTCGCGGATCGTCTCTAAGAGCCGCAAGCGTCCCTCCCCCTCGTGCTCCGCTGGCTGCAGCAGGCTCATGTCGAGCAGTGACTCCACCCCATCCCACACGTGTAACGCCGGGTCACCAAAAGCCTGGTAAAGCGCCTCCACCGTCTCCAGATTCCACCCACCCGCAAAAACAGAGAGTCGCCGGAAGAGTTGCTGCTCCTCGCTTCCGAGTAAGTCATAGCTCCACGCAATCGTGTTGCGCAGCGTCCGTTGCCGGGCATCTACATCTTGATCCGTACTTGCAACTACATCCAGAAGACGTGACACTAGCCTTTCCAACAATGGCTGTGACGCTAACGACCTGATGCGTGCCGCTGCCAGTTCAATCGCCAGCGGCAACCCGTCCAACCGCACACAGATCTCAGCGATTGCACGAGCGTTGTTGGGAGTGATCCGGAAATCCTGTCTGACCATCTGCGCACGCTGCACAAAGAGAGCGACCGCAGCATTCCGCAACAGGGTATCACTTTCTAGCGGCTGTGTGAGGTCAGGCAGCGCTAATGGAGGGACAGAAAACTTATATTCACCATGCACATGCAGCCTGGCGCGGCTGGTCACCAGGATCTTGAGTTGAGGGCTTTCTGCGAGTAGTTCAGGAAGCTGTGATGCAGCCTTCTGCACCTGCTCGAAGTTGTCAAGCAGGAGCAAGAGACGCCTGTTTCTCAAAGCTACATTCACCTGCTCGAAAAGCTGGCGCTCTCTGATCTCCCTGATTCCCAGTTCCTTAGCTATGGCCGAAATCACCAGCCCGGGGTCGCTGATCGCTGCCAGCGAGACAAAGCAAACGCCATCAGCAAAGTGTTCACGCATCTCCATCGCGACCTGCAAGCCCAGGTGAGTCTTGCCAATACCACCTGGGCCTAAGAGCGTTAGCAGGCGAACTTGCGGTCTCAATAGCAACTCGCGTAACTGCGCGAGTTCCTCTTCTCGCCCGATAAACGGCATAGGTGTTGCCGGCACCTTCCACACCGGTTCAGACAATCCTGATGTTTCAGGAGCGATGGGAGTTAACCATACCTGTTCAAGCGCCGCCACGATCTTATTGCGCAGGAGATAATCGTCTCTCTCGCGAGCATCAATTGTGGCATAAGGTTCGCCGTAGTCTTTGGGCATGCAATCTTGCAGAAACTCACCATCTATCCACACAGCGCACACAGGACGCCTGAAGTGCCTGGCAAGTCGCAGCGTGTCCTGGACGTGATGGGAAGCTTGTGTTCTGGGAGAGACAATTAATAGCACTACTTGAGCTGCGCGAATGGCCTCTTGCAGCACGCTTCTTTTGTTGCTGGGTTCTTGTCTTCTAATTGTACGACTGCTCCATACTGTGACTCCGCGGGTTTGAAGCTCCACCTTGAGTGTGACAACGAACTTATCTTCGGCATCAGTGTAGGCTGAAGAAAAGAATACACAAGGAGACGGGCCAGGTGTAGGGACTACGTTGGGATCGGCAAGCAATCCGAGTTCTTCCGCTGTTCTGCCAAGCACATCACAAAGCTTCCTGCGGAAGAAGGCACTGGGAGCCTTGATGCCACGCTCCCAGCGGCTCACCGTCTCGAAAGTCGTACCCATCTTCTCGGCCAATTCGGCTTGTGTCCACCCCTTCTCATAACGAGCACGCCTCAACCGCTCATTTGGGATGGTCTCTTCAAAGTTCATGGTGACCTGCCCTCTCCCCCTGGGCCTTTGGATTTGCCTCTTGAGCACTACTATGAGGAAACTAAACCAGAGAAGATGCGGTACGAAAAACTGGCACTGTGGTCATTAAGACATTACTGGATCGAGTGAACCGAGACGTTCCTTTGTGTATTCCTCATACACTTTAGATGTGTTTTACCCCACAGTAGTATACAAGAATAGACGGGAAAAAACAAAACTATCCAAAACAGGTCTAGAAAAGGTCAAACGATGTCCTGTAAACGAGGGATTCTTCATGTTACGATTGCTACAGCGACACAGAGAAGTGGAGTCGAGCACGTGTTCGGCTCGACCAGGATGTTGAGATCTGAAGATGTGGGTAGCTCGCCAGGAGCTATCACACAAAATCACGGGCAGATCGATCCTCGTAAAACGTATAACATTGTTTGCAGTTTTCTTTCATACTTATGTTCGACTAAAAGGAGATGAAAACATGATGCCACCGCAACCTCCAACAGTAAATCCGAATTCCCTTGACTTTGGTAACCTTCCACAAGGTGATAGCAAGACCTTGCAGGAGGTGATCAGTAATCCAAGCGAACAAACGCTGCTATGGCACGCGGATACTTGTGGAACGAGATGGTTGACCCTGGATAGGAGTGAAAGTACCCTTCAACTGGGTCAGCAACAAATAGTTAATGTGAAGGTCGATACAAGTTCTCTGGCAGTTGGGAACTACGCAGCCACGCTGATCTTCACCTCGGAAGGGGATGCTGAGTCAAAGAGTATACAGGTACCAGTTACGCTGAGCGTATTATCCTCTCATAAAATGCTTGCAGCAGGCCAGAACTTTGCGGCATCACCTCTTGCAGTGGGTCTGAGCTTTGCCCTATCCGCGAACAGCTGCCAGACTTTACCGCTTGCAATCACAAACCGCTACGGCCAGACATTGCACTGGAAAGCAGATTCTAGCGAGAATTGGTTGGCCTTGGATCGAAACGAGGGCGACCTTAAACCACATAAGCAACAGACGATCTGGGTGACAGCAAAAGCAGGCCAATTGGTAAGTAAGGATTACCCAGCCAATCTGAACTTCACTCTGGAAATACTGGGTGCCAAGTTAAAAAGTGTGAAGTTTCCTGTCGAACTACATGTATTACCTTCAGGCATCACAGCGTTCGGTGATGACGGTCCACACGCTCCGATAGTGATTCTAACCCGCCTTGACTTTGTAGCGGGGGGGAAAAACCCCTTATCTCTACAGATTACCAACCAGGAAGACAGGGGCAAGGTCAATTGGACTATAAATGCCGGCGGAGCAAATTGGTTGGAATTCAATATGGATGATGGCAGCTTTCAAAATATGGTTGGTGGCAGCTTTCAAAATATGGGTGACATGGTGACGGTTAATGTGAAAGCTATTGAAAACTTGCCGACACCTGGAGCCTCAACTGATTCTATTATAAAAGTTGCCTTTGCCGACCCGCCTTTGTCGAGTCGCGAACCGACAATCGAAAAGATCCCGGTCACAATGACTGTTCCCTAGGCCAATCAGCAGTTTTTTCTAAAACGTACGACGTGCCAGGTAACTACACCTCAATAGTTGACTTCAAAGAGAGATCAAAAAGCTCTTTCTTATGAGCAATCGATCTCTCTTTGAAGCGAAACGAGACAGATTAGCAGATTTAAAGCATCTTCCTGTTTACGTTGTATCTCAATACGCGCGGGCAAAGATTGCTTCGCAGGTGGCCGGCTTACCGGTGTAGATGCATTTCCCCTTGACACCTCCCTCTGGCTGGTCAAAGGGGATAACGCGAAGGGTAGCTTTGGTCTCTTCCTTGATAGCCAGTTCTGCTGCGCTGTCTTCAGCCCACTTCACACGCACAAAGCCGCGTTTCTCCGCGATAAGCTCTTTGAACTCTTCGTAACTATCGGTGTAATGGGTATTCGCTGCTCTGAACTCAACCGCTCGCTGCAAGAGCGCCTTTTGCACTTCCTCTAACAATGCAGGCAGGCGAGTTTCCAAAGCTTCCAGGGACACCTGCTCCTTGACGCGGTTGTCGCGGCGTACCAGCACCACGCTGTTGTTCTGCACATCACGAGGGCCAATTTCCATGCGCACCGGCACGCCTCTCAACTCCCATTCGTTAAATTTCCAGCCCGGCGTATTTTCGCTCAAATCAACCTTGACGCGCACTTTGCCCTTGAGCATTTTCTCGACACGCTCTACCACAGCGCTCACGGCGGCTTTTTCTGTATCCTTGCGCCAGATCGGTACGACTACTACCTGGTAAGGCGCAAGGCGAGGAGGAAGTATTAGACCCGCATCATCCCCATGCACCATGATGATGCCGCCGATGAGACGTGTGCTCGCGCCCCAGCTTGTAGTAGCGCAGTACTTACGCTGCCCGTCAGCATCCAGGTACTGGATATCGAAGCTTTTGGCAAAGTTGGTACCGAGATTGTGGCTCGTACCCGCTTGCAGCGCTTTGCCATCCTTCATCAAGGCCTCGATGGCGTAGGTGCGCAGCGCCCCGGCGAATTTCTCATTCTCGCTCTTGCGTCCCATGATGACCGGCATAGCTGCATCTTCCTCGGCGAATGCCCGGTACACCTCGAGCATCATCAGGGTACGTTCTTCTGCTTCTTCGATGCTGCGGTGCGCGGTATGTCCCTCTTGCCAGAGGAATTCAGAAGTGCGCAGAAAAAGGATCGTGCGTTTCTCCCAGCGCATGACATTGTTCCACAGGTTGATCAAGATTGGCAGATCGCGATAGCTTTGCACCCACCTGGCATAGCTATGGCCAATGATGGTCTCGCTGGTAGGACGAATGGCAAGCGGCTCTTCAAGCTCTTCGCCGCCCCCGCGTGTCACCCAGGCCACCTCTGGAGCAAATCCTTCGATATGCTCCGCCTCTTTCTCGAGAAAACTACGAGGAATGAGCAGGGGAAAGTAGGCATTGACTACCCCGGTTTCCTTGAAGCGGTCATCCATGAGGCGCTGAATATTTTCCCAGATGGCGTAGCCGTATGGCCGAATGATCATACACCCCCGCACAGGTGCATAATCAGCCAGTTCTGCCTTGCGCACTACCTGGTTATACCACTGCGAAAAATTGTCTTCCTGGTCGATTATCTCTTCGACATACTTTTCCTCGTTAGCCATAACTCCTCCATACATGCTTTTTTAACTGATCGACAAACGAAAACGAGCATAAAAAAACCCGTCCTTAGTATAAGGACGAGCCTGTCACCCGTGGTACCACCTTTATTGAGTTGTGATGTATAGCGCAACTCCACTTACACGGCTATGGTTGTATAGCCGTTCCTCTTGCTAACGGTGAGGTCTCCGGTCAGCTTCTCATTCACTGACGCTCTCAGGTGGGTTCGACGCGGTATCCATCTGCCGGCTTGCACTGCCCCGGCTCGCTGCTCGACTACGCCAGCGCCTACTGATCCTGATCAGCGCGTTAACAGGTGTTTAATTGACCATGCTAAAGATACAGCATAACGCCAGGACTGTCAAGCACAATTTGGGGATGCAGGGCTACCAAAAAGCCCTGACGTGATGCATCTCCTATCTCTACGTCATATACATAGACGAGTAATGATAAGCCCAATAATTAACGTGCGGAGAAGACTTTGGTCGCACAACTACAACCAGACAGCAGCATTCCGTCACATATCTACGAACTGGCCACCTATCATGACGTGGGCATACCGCTCAAGATGCAAAGAAAGCGTCTTATCCTGATTTTTCACGTTCTTGCACTGATCGTCGGTATAGCTGAGATGGTATGGCTCGGCTATACGATTTATGGATATATCGCCTTCACTATTCTTTCTCACACCTATCCCAATCCCGCCAGCGTACCTGATAGTCAAGCAAGTAACTATTTCTGGTTGCAAGCTATACACGATAATTTCTGGCAGAACAATTTGCAAGAGATTGCTGTATGGCTGAGACTGCTTAGTTTCCGCTCTAATTTCTACTCGGCGTACCGCACAAAACTGTATCTCTGTATCGAGGGCCTGCTCAAAATCTACAAGAAAAAAGTAGAGGCTGTGCGCTGGAATGAGATCAAGGAGCTTTATATTCCCGGCGGCAATTTGACCAGACTGGTGAAGCAAGATGGAAGCGACTTCATCTTGCCGCGTTCGCTCATGGTGGGCCGTGATAAGAGGATCACTAACGTAATAATCGATGAGGTGACGCGCTGTTTGCTGCCAGGGATGCTGGCCAGCTATCAAGATGGCCAGACAATCGCCTTTGGCACTCTGGAGATCAACCAGCAAGGCATCTCTAGACCCGGCAAGATGGTTTATTGGAGGCAGGTGGGAGATATCGCGCTAGAGAATGGGAAACTCACTATTTTCTACAGCCAGCCTGGTACCGACTCTGAGCAGTCTTCTATCGCATTTACTGGCAAATGGCACACCTGGCAGAAAAGCCTCTGGTCGTCGGAAAAGTGGCCCAACCTGCCTGTCTTTGTGGCCCTGGTCACCACTATCCTTGACCAGCGCAGCGCGGACCAGGTTGTGCAGGAGCCTCAATCCCAGCAACCACGGATCGTCAAAGAAACTGCTGCGCTCTTAAAACATAGAAGCCGGAGAAGAAAGCGTATAGCAATTGCTGCCGCTACCATCTCAATTATCGGAGCCCTCTCGCTGGCGATTGGTATTCCTGTGTACCAGTCTGTCCAGGAGCAGCAGCGGGCAGCAAGAGATACGCAATTGCTCATCAACTATTACAGCAAGCTCGCGCATCAGCCGTTCACTGCCCAGGTACCAGGCGAACATTGCGGCGATGGCAAGAAGTTCTGGCTCGATGACGATCCTAAAAATGTCTACACGTGCCAGAAAAATGGTTTGCTCATGACGACCAAGGATTTGGGGTATGTAGATGCTGAGTGGTTTACGTTTGTACCCGACACGCTGAGTACGACGGACGCTTTTTCCTCGGTCAGTTATTTCCCTCACAATTATCGTGTGCAGGTAAAAGCAACCATTCTTTCAGGTGAGCAAAGCACCTGCGTTTCTGTAGGAGTACACGTGCAGGATTTCCAGGGGAACCAGTCGTTTGATATCTGCGCCAATGGGAGTTGGGCCTACTATCGATGCTACATGCCTTGTAACGCCTATGCTTTATTCGCTAATGGCAATCTTCCCTATGCACATAAGACCTATCTCATCAGGGTCGACGTGACGGACAATCTGCTTTCTCTAAGTGTGGATAATACAAAAGTCACCTCAGTGCAAGACAGTACCTATACCTCTACGAACCAGCTTGAGTTGGCTCTTTATGGAAGCCAGAATCCAACTGAACCAATTACTGCTCTTTTCTCGGATTTTTCCTATACGCCTTTTTGAGAATGAGCCATTGGCCTATTTTGTGAACTAGCTCACAGTAGATATGTGAAGCGTGATCTATCACTTATCACGACCCTATGGTAGAGTTTCATTAGAGGCAAAAGGCGCTACAATAAACGCTTAATTTTTCTATTGAAAAAGATGAAAACCCGGCGCGCAAGCTTCTTCTGAATCGATGAACGAGCGCTGGCAAATACTCTTAGGAAGCGGGGGCACAAAAACTTGCACATCAAGCTATACAAAATATTACTGATTAAGAGGTGAAAAAAATTATGAACACTACTCGTAACCGTCGCTTACTGCTCGCCGGCGCGGGCGCCTTCCTCATCTTCCTGCTAGCTGCTTGTGGCTCAGGGGGAACTACCTCTGGCACACCAACGACCACAGGAGGCCAGACTCCAGGTGTCACTCCCACCACCAATGGAGGTTCAGCTCCTGCGCCTTTGCCCGCGACTCAGACCAGTTGCCCTGCAGCAGGCACAGCCCGCGCTGCTGTGATGACCACACTCACCCTGGGCAATCACCCGAACATCGTGTACACCGTCAATGAGTTCCAGGGCCACACTCCCACCTTCGGCACTTTGAAGCGCTACGATGTGACGAACGGCAACAAGACCGAGATCGTCAAGCTTCCCAATGCGATAATGAATGACGCCCAGATCTCGGCTGATGGGCAATGGATTGCCTTTTCCGCAAGCGTGGGCGGAGTGCAAAAATTGCAACTGGTGCGCGCGGATGGACAGGAACTACAGACGCTCTACTGCGGAAACTTGCTATTCAACCTCCAGTGGTCCGCGGATCAGAAGTTGATTGCATTCGTGAACTATCAAAATAACGCATCCGACATCTACCTGCTGAATGTGCAGAATGGTTCACTCCAACGTGTTTTCCACCCGGTGAATTCTCACGCGAAGGGCCTCGATGGTTATCGTATACTGACCTGGCTCGACGCTACCCACCTGTACCTGATTACTCAGCCCCTGGATCAACCCGCTGATACCTTGTCGATCCTTGATATCACGCGAGGCTCTGACCAGGATAGTAACGCCTTGCAGCAAGTGTTCATGGTTAGCCCATCGCAATCAGCCTTCTGCTGGGATAGCGATAGCAGCTATAATGGGTCATCCTTGTTCATCAGCGGGTGCAAAGCCTCTGATCCTCGCGCCAGTAACAATGTACAGGGTCCGAGCAGCCTTGTCGTTGAACCGGCTACAGGCGGTTCGCAGCACAGCATCCTCAATAGCCCGAAGATGGCCATCACCAGTGTGCGAGCAATCAGCAAAACGACATTGCTGCTGGTAGTCAATAATCAGGGGACGAACGCAGATACCAGCCAGAACGGGCTGTGGAAAATCAATACAGATGGCACCGGCCTGACCCGTATCGCGATTGTCGGCGCGGGTGTATCGAGCGTGGGGAACATGAACCTGAACCCATACACGCAGTATCCCTGGTCGAACATTTCTCGTGACGGCAGCATGTATGCGCTGCAGATCAATCATACCTCTGGGCAGCCTACTACCTCGTTAGTCTACGGCTCCATAAGCGGCGGCTCGCAAACCGTTTTCGCTGACATTGGCGCTGGGACGCAGCTGGCTATCGTGGGCTGGACGACGATGTAGAAGCAAACGCCCATTCCTCACTTCGCCTGGACTTGAACGGGAGGACCGTGCTGCGTAGCGGTCCCAGGAACGATCACCAGGTAGCGGCGTGGCACGTTGTCCTCTCCCTGCACGACTTGTCGGATCGGGCCGACGGTGTTGACAATTTGGGCGCCCGCCTGGTTCGTCGTGAATTCCTCCAGCGGCTCCAGGGCACCACTGCCATTCGGATCCTGGGAGAGCGCGAGCACGTAGGGATGATTGGGCTCCAGCCCGGTCACTGCTGCTTCCAGCACTTGCACCAACCCCTGATCGAACAGCGAGACACTGGTGGGCGCCTGCTGCCCGGTCGCCGGCTTGCCATGCTCCAGCGGCACGAGCGAGAGATGCGTGGCCTGCTCGGCGATGCCGAGCGACACGAGTCCCTGCGTGCCAGTGCCGCTCGGCACAGCATTGGGCACATACGCGATCGCCTGACACCCTTGGCCGATCGGGCTCGTCGCCATCACCTGGTTGGTCAGCGTATCGATCGCGACCAGGCTATCTCCGTTCTCGAGTCCGACATAGATCCGTGTTCCATCGCCGGACGGCCAGAGCCCATGCGGCAACGCGCCGACCGGA
>Ga0137388_10001133_pt1 | contig 16005 bp, 13 predicted proteins | sample 15con2h14AmetaG_FD_104644 | JGI IMG/M metagenome (GOLD analysis project Ga0137388, IMG submission 104644) | Vadose zone soil microbial communities from Angelo Coast Range Reserve, California, USA - 15con2h1.4A metaG | ecosystem: Environmental > Terrestrial > Soil > Vadose zone > Saprolite...
CGCTACATCGCAAAGGCATGGGAGGTGCGCGCACTTCTTTGTCTTTTGATTCGCCATTACGATTTCGTCCTTTCACAGTTTCGCCCGTCATCCTCGATCAGAAGAACAGCGCGACTCTTGACGTAGCGCCGTTTGCTGCACCGACCCGAGCGAGTGTGAGGGAAGGCACGAGTCGGTCAGCGTTCGGCGACTACGTCATCTCGGATGATTGCATGCAGATCTCCAAACATCGCCTGGCCGCTAAGCCACAGCGTTCCAAGGTGTTTGGTTCGATGTGCAAGAAAACGAACTGTCCCGGGTGTCGACAGGTCGATAGTGCTGTCGGTATGTGGACGGCTCCAACGCCGCGCCTCACCATGTCGAGACCTTCCGGCGCGTACTGGTCCGGGGCCACGCGAGGGCCGAGGACGCTTTCGCAGTTGGATTTGCCGAAGAACCGTCCCAATGGAACTTCAACTGCTATAGAGATTAAGAATAGAGACCACTGATACACACGACGCGTTGCCTCGAAGTACAGCCGGGGCTGCGGGAAACTATTAGCAGAAGGCAGATAGATAGTCCTGCCAGAAATGTTCACACCATGACCAGATCTTATTGGACGAAATGCTGTGTTGCCTGTTTGCTTGCAGTTGCGTGCGCGTATGCTCAGGCGGCAGCGCCGCGACGCTCGGCTAGTGATGCTGCCGTGAAGTCAAAGGCGCCGGCATCATCGAACTTACTGCGAGCTTTGGATAGCTCTCTTGAAACCGTCGTCTCGAAAGTTTCGCCGGCCGTGGTCCAGATCGTCGTCACCGGCTATGGCCCCGGTCGAGGATCACGGGCACGAGACGGGGCGAATCGCCCGGCGGCATTCCATCGGCTCCGGTGTCATCGTCGATCCTGATGGCTACATCATCACCAATGCGCACGTGGTGGAAGGAGCACAGCGCGTCCGGATCATCCTGCCGGCGCCCGCAGAAGACTCCCTGGTCGAACTCCAGCCCATCCATGCCGGGCAGATCCTGGAAGCAAAAGTTTTGGGGACACACAAACAATCCGACTTAGCGCTCCTCAAGGTAGAGGCGACGCACTTGCCTACCCTGCCTCTCCGCAACGACGTGCGAGTCCGCCAGGGAGAACTGGTTTTCGCAATCGGCAGTCCGGAGGGGCTGCGGGATTCAGTCACCATGGGCATCGTCAGCTCAGTCGCGCGCCAGACCGATCCCAATGATCCTATGACGTATATCCAGACCGACACTGCCCTCAATCCTGGAAACAGCGGCGGTCCGCTGGTAGATATCGATGGCAATCTTGTTGGGATTAACACCTTAATCTTGAGCCAGGGCGGCGGAAGCGAAGGGCTGGGCTTTGCCATCCCTGCAGCGATCGTCAATTTCGATTATCAGAACCTTCGCAAGTCCGGCCATGTGCAGCGAGTCACGATTGGCGCGAGAGCGCAGAACATAACTCCTACGCTTGCGGCCGGCCTCGGATTGGCGAGAAGCTGGGGAGCAATGATTTCGGATACAGTTCCCCGAGGACCGGCGGAAGCGGCGGGCCTCCAAGCCGAAGACATTGTACTGTCCATCGATGACCGGCCGATCTCCAGCCTTCCCGATTTCATGGCCGCGCTCTACCTCCATCCCCCTGACCAGGTCTTGAAAATCGACGTGCTTCGTGGCCCTAAGCAGATATCGTTCAACGTTCCCGTTACCGTGTACCACGACCAGATTGACGAACTCGCCGAAGTGCCTGACCTGCAGAAGATCTTGATCAGGAGGCTGAGCATTTTTGTCACTGATCTGGACGACGAGGTAAGGTCACTGCTGCCTGTCACACGAGGCGACTCCGGCGTTGTCGTGGTGGCCCAAACGAACGGCTCAAACGCGGTGGATACCGGGCTGCAGACCGGAGACATTATTCATGCAATCAACCGCACCCCGCTGCAGTCGACTTCCCAGTTTCAGGACATGGTTCGCAACCTCAAATCTGGAGACCCGGTCGTCCTTCAGATCGAACGCAGCGGAAAGCTGCAATATCTCGCATTCGAGATGGAGTGACTTTCGAATTCTCTGCCGCCCTCTGCGGGGAGAACTATCGTCAAGATTGTCCTTGCGGTCTGCTCGGTTGACGCCCTCGCGGAAGATTGCGAGCGACTAGCACGGTAGCCGTCAAGACACCGACGCTTCGACACCAGTCCGACGGCGGCAGGACTCGCTGCCCGATGTAGCCCTCCAAGAAGTCTTTTGTTCACAACGCATATTCGGTCCGAGTTTGGCACTTGGAGTGCCTTATGACATTCGTGGCAGTCGGACAGTAGGGCTGAAGGAGGCACTGTCGGATTTATAGCCTCAGTCCTGACTGGACAAAGCCACGCACAACGCAGAAGTAATTAAGGAGGAAAACATGAAGAAGGTAATTGCTCTGGTAGTGCTTTCTCTCTGTATGTCGGCCGCGTCATTTGGTGCCGAGTATGTTGTCACTCATTCTGCCAAGGTCGCGGGAAAGGAAACTTACAAAACCGCGAAGTACTCGGCGAAGGAAGCAGGCAAGGCAGGGAAATCGATTGCGAAGTTCCTGTTCTGATGTGAAGTGAAAAACAGAATTTTTTTCAAGGAGATGAACCAGCATGAAAATCAATAAAGGTTACATTGTCATAGGTTTAATCATTGCTTTTACTCTTTTTTTCGAACTCGCTGCTCACGCTGACGAGTCCGACCTGAACACCACAATCACTTTCAGTGAGCCGATCCAAATCCCAGGCCAGGTTCTGGCCGCAGGGACGTACCTATTCCGACTCGCTGATCCGGGCAGTACTCAAAATGTCGTGCAGATCTTCAATGCGGACAGGACTGTCCTGTACGCAACGCTCCAGACGGTTACTGCGGAGCGTCGGCAACCAACAGGCGACACTGCGGTTACACTGGCGAAACAGGGTCCCGGGAAACCGGATGCCCTGCTGAAGTGGTTTTATCCCGGGCGCGAAACTGGCAATGAGTTCGTGTATTCCAAGCAAGAAGAGAAGGCACTAGCTCAAGACACTCAGCAGACTATCGTAGCCAACCAACGCACACTATCCAACTCCGAGACTTCCGGAGCTGGCAACTGAGCTCAGGGCCGGGCATTCGCTGATACATCGCCGTCAGAACATGAACGTCGGTGTGAGCGAATGCCTGGCCGGAAAGCTGCTCGAAAAGTTTATGTCCGAGCTGCGGCGCCTGCCGACCGCGAAGCCCTCCCCCGTCGCATTGCAGGCAGTTCTGATCTGGACGCTGGAACGCCTGTGCGCGGCCCGCAGATCACTCCTGCCATCAAGGCAATTTCGTTCGGCCGAGACTCGCTCTTTAACTGTGACAAGCGAATTGTATTCCTTCGCAAACACCAGGCTGGCTGGGCTACTGCGCTATGATGTTCTGACGTCAGCGGCGTGCTGAGAGCGCGTTGACGACGAGGCGAGGCAGGCCATGGCCTGCGTAGGTGGAGCGTGATCGCGTTGTCGTGATCCCGTGTGAGGACATTCCAGCGCGTAAGAATGCGAAGAGAACGTGAATGACGCTCGCAGCTATTCCCACCGTGTTCGTTGTCGATGACGATGACTTGGTGCGTGCCTCCATCCAGGGCATGCTGAAGTCTGTCGGCTTGCGTTCCGAGACCTTTGGGACGCCGCAAGAATTCCTCCGTAGCAAGCGGCCGGACGGACCGAGTTGCCTGGTTCTGGACGTAAGACTCCCTGGAGTGAACGGTCTGGACTTTCAGCACCAGTTGGTTGACGCGGGCGTCCGGATTCCTGTCATCTTTATCACCGGTCATGGAGATATTCCAATGACGGTGAAGGCCATGAAATCCGGTGCGGTCGAGTTCCTTACCAAGCCATTCCGGGACCAGGACTTGCTGGATGCGATCCATCAGGCATTGGATCGTGACCGGGTGATGCGCCAACAGCAGAGTGAGCTTGGCGAGTTGCGAAAGCGCTATGAGTTGCTCACCGCGCGCGAACGTGAGGTCATGGGCCTGGTAGTTTCTGGCATGCTCAATAAGCAAATAGCTTTTGATCTCGGAACCAGCGAAATCACCGTGAAGATCCAGCGCGGACATGTGATGCGAAAGATGCAGGCGGACTCACTGGCGGAATTAGTCAGAATGGCGACGAAGCTTGAGCTTCCGACCGGCCGGAAGTAGTTTGTCGCCGCCCTTGTCTGCCAAATTGGAGAGCGAGAGAGACTCTCGATAATGGACTATCCGGGCAAGGCTAAAGGGAGTGCACACCCAGCAGCGTTAGCTGCGCGGTACGGATTGGCTTTCGGTTCAGTCGCAGTTGCTTTCGTTCTGGCGCAGACATTCTTGCACTTCCATTTGCCCCAGACATTTATTGCATTTGCGCTCTCTGCAATCGCAGTCACGTTTTGGTATGGAGGCACCAAGCCGGGAATACTAGCCGCTGTGCTCGCGTCGCTAGTCCGCATCCATTTCTTCGACCCGGATCTCAGCGCCATGTCTCGCGCCGTTTATTATCTCGTGTTTCTGATTTTCGCCCTGCTGATGATCGTTGCTACGCGAGCACGAGACGAGCTTGAGGAAAGAGTTGCGGAGCGAACAGCAGAGCTGACTCGAGCCAATGAAGATCTGAGCCTCGAGATTGCCGAGCGCAAGCGAGCCGACGAGAAGCTGCGGCAAAGCGAGGCTTACCTGACGGAAGCACAGAGACTCACGCATACGGGGAGCTGGGTCTGGCAGGTAGCACGAAGAGACGCCTCGCATCTCTCCGAGGAGTGGTATCGCATATATGGCTTCGCCCCGGAACAGGGCGTGCCGGTCTGGGAACAACGGCTCCAGCGGGTTCATCCGGAGGATCGAGCCAGATATCAAGAGGTAATCGATCGAGCAATCGCTGAAAAGTCAGCTTACGAAGTGGAATTCCGGATCCTTCTTCCGGGCGGTGCCGTTAAACACATCCATACCGTCGGCCATCCTGTGCTGAACGGCTCAGGCGATCTCGCGCAATTCGTGGGTAGTTCCACCGACATCACCGAAAGCAAGCGGGCCGAAGAAGCGTTGCGTCAGGCGCAGACGGATCTCGCACGCATCAGTCGGGTAACCACCATGGGAGAGTTAACGGCCTCGCTGGCGCACGAAGTGAATCAACCGATTACCGCCGCCGTCACGGACGCTAATACCTGCTTGCGCTGGCTTACACGCGATCACCCTGATGTGGCAGAGGCCCGTGAGGCCGCCTCAAGGGTCGTCAAGGATGTTATCCGCGCCTCCGAAATCATTAACCGAATGCGCTCGCTCTTCAAAAAGGGAACCTCGCAACGAGAGTTAGTGGATGTGAACGAAATTATTCAAGAGATGATCGTGCTCTTGCGCAGCGAGGCAACCCGATACTCCATATCAATACGAAGAGAACTGTCAGAAGATCTTCCCCAGATTATGGGAGATCGCGTGCAATTGCAGCAAGTGCTGATGAACCTGATGATCAATGGCATCGAAGCAATGAAAGATGTGGATGGGCTGCGCGAGCTCGCCGTCAAGTCGCAGCGAGCCGAAGACGAGCAACTAATGATCACCGTCAGCGATACCGGTGTGGGACTGCCCTCGCAGCAGGCGGAACAGATCTTTAATGCGTTCTTCACCACCAAGCCTCACGGCACCGGCATGGGACTTCGGATCAGCCGCTCCATCGTGGAATCGCATGGCGGCCGCTTGTGGGCGACTGATAACTCTCCGCGCGGCGCGAGTTTTAATCTCACTCTACCCAGCAAAGCAGACACTCACGAGTAACCTGCGCATTTCCCCACTTTGTTTGTCATCTGTGACCATGCCTTGATGGGTGCGGCTATCCAAGGCATCCGAGGTCAGTGGGGGGGTATGAGAACTTTCATACCAAAGTATGATTGCGCCAGTTTGAGGGCACTGCTAATTTTCTAACATGTCCCACCAAGGCAAGACGAAATTAGTAGCGATCGTCGATGACGACGATCTGATGCGCAGCGCATTGCAAGGCATGCTGAAGTCGGTTGGATTGCCGTCGCAGGCTTTTGCGTCAGCCGAGGAATACCTCAACTCCGGCCAACAGCACCAGACCGCATGCCTGATCGCGGATATCCGCATGCCGGGCATGTCGGGTCTGGAATTGCAGGCCAAACTGAACGCGGAGCATTGCCGGATTCCGACTATCTTCATCACGGCACACGGCGACACCAAAATGCGGATGCAAGCGTTGAGAGCAGGCGCTGTGGAGTTCCTGGCAAAACCATTCGACGATGACGCTCTGCTCGGGAGTGTTCGAGCAGCTCTGGAGAGTTGAGCCCCGATTAGGCGGTGTGCATGCGCGCGCCAGGAGGTTTCTGTGGGAGCTTTCGAAAGATTCGGGAGTGATCAAGTCACTTATGAGCGCAGATTCGAGCAGGTCATCGGCAACAGTCCTGCTCTTGAAGCAGTGCTCGAACAGGTAGAACGCGTCGCGCCTACGGATTCCACCGTTCTGATTCAGGGAGAAACGGGCACCGGTAAGGAGCTGATCGCGCATGCGCTCCACAACCTCAGCTCGCGCTGCGGACGCCCGTTCGTAAGGTTGAATTGCGCTGCCATCCCACTGGATTTACTGGAGAGTGAGCTTTTTGGCCACGAGAAAGGCGCGTTCACTGGGGCCATCGCGCAAAAGATTGGCCGTTTCGAGCTGGCCGACAAAGGCACACTCTTTCTGGATGAAGTGGGTGATATTCCGCCGGCGCTGCAGCCCAAACTACTACGCGTTTTGCAAGAACAGGAGTTTGAGCGTTTGGGGAGCGCTCGGACCCATCAGGTAGACGTTCGGCTCGTTGCTGCAACGAATCGGGATCTGACAGAGATGGTGAATCGGAACGAATTTCGCAGCGACCTCTACTATCGCCTGAATGTGTTCCCGATCCTGCTGCCACCGCTGCGCGAGCGCCGCGAGGATATTCCGGCTCTGGTGACACATTTTGTCGAGATTTTTGGCCGTCGCATGGGGAGGCCGATCGAAGAGGTTCCGCGTGAAACGATGTCTGCGCTGAGCTTGTACCAGTGGCCGGGAAATATCCGTGAGCTGCAGAACCTGATCGAACGTGCTGTGATCCTTTCTAACGATGGCGTGCTACCCAATCCTTTGCCGCCAGAAGGCACTCGAAGTGTCACCGTCGCTTCGGCAGCCGCTACTCCACCCGTCACTAGCCTGAAGGACTCCGAACGCAACTTGATTCTGCGCACCCTTGAAGCAGTGGGATGGGTGATCGGCGGCCCGAAAGGTGCTGCCACGAGACTTGGCTTGAAGCGCACCACGTTAATCCACAAGATGCAGAAGTTGGGGATCTCCCGACCTTATCTCCAAACCAGCGAGGATGTTACCGAACCAGCGCCGCATGATGCTGACTCCCTGCAGCGAGTGCAGTAGCCGCTCCTCGTCCCTCTGCCCCAGCAGTCGCCGCGATGGCAACCTGTCGCCTGTTGTACAAGCCTGAGGCTTGGTATAAAAAGGACTGGAACTTTCGGCAGAACACCTCATTGTCTAGGGCGACCCTTGTTCCTCCGGCCGACTACGCTCCGCGAAGCAACCCAAGCCCTCGCTGAAGGCGGGCAGGTGCTTGCCGGTGGAACCGATTTTTTTCCGGCGCTCGGAACTCGTCCAGTTATTGGCGCGGTCATCGACGTTTCGCGCGTCGGGGAATTACGGGGAATCGACCTCGGGTCCGATGAAGTCCGCATTGGAGGCGCTACCACCTGGAGCGAAATCGCCGCCGCTCCCCTGCCTCGTTGCTTCGGCGCCCTGCGCGCCGCGGCTCGCGAAGTGGGCGCTGTGCAAGTGCAAAACCGTGGGACGATCGCGGGAAATCTTTGCAACGCCTCTCCCGCGGCGGATGGCGTCCCGCCTCTTCTGATCCTGGACGCCGAGGTCGAGTTGACTTCCTGCTCAGGCGTTCGACGTGTGCTGCTGAAGGACTTCATCGTCGGCAATCGCAAAACGTGCCGCCGCCCCGACGAAATCTTGTCCAGCGTGATCGTGTCTCTCAGCTTCCAGGACGCACCGTCAGTCTTTCTCAAACTTGGCGCACGGCGATACCTGGTCATTTCCATCACCATGTTGGCAGCCCTGCTAAGCCACGACGGCAATGGACGAGTCGGTGTGGCACGCGTCGCCGTTGGATCGTGCTCCGTCACGGCCCAGCGCCTTCTCGAACTCGAAGGCGATCTGGCTGGCCAGCCCTTGCGTCGTGGACTTTCTTCCCTGGTGCGTGCCAGTCACCTCGCTCACCTTTCGCCGATTGACGATGTACGCGCCACCGCGGCCTATCGGCGTGACGCGACTTTGACGCTGGTCCGCCGCGCTCTGGATGCTTGCGTGGAGGCCCAGCCATGAGCCCCTCGCCCGCCATCGAAGCTCGCAGGCAGGAAGTGGATCTCGCCTTCAGGGTGAATGGCCGCGCACTGAAGGTTTCTACTTTGCCGGCGCGCCGGCTGTCCAATGTTCTGCGTGAAAACCTTGGGCTCACCGGCACCAAGGTAGGTTGTGACGCTGGCGACTGCGGGGCTTGCACGGTGCTGGTAGACGGCGAGGCGGTTTGCTCCTGCATGGTCGCGACCGCTCAGGTGGAAGGCTGCGAAATTACCACCGTTGAGGGACTTAAGACCCGCGGCCCATTGTATGATCGGCTCCAGAAATCCTTTCTCGCCTCGGGAGCAGCGCAGTGCGGAATCTGCACACCCGGCATGTTGATGTCAGCGACCGCTCTGTTGGAGCACAATCCCAACCCGACTGAAGCCGAAGTGATGGACGCAATAGGCGGTGTCCTTTGCCGTTGTACGGGCTATCGAAAGATTGTTTCTGCGATCCTGACCGCCCACTCTGAGCCCGTCCCCGCAATCACGTCCCCTGCCGGTACTGCAGTGGGACAACGGTTGGTTCGCCTCGACGGCCCACGTAAGGCCGACGGCACCGAAATTTTCGGGGCTGACGAAATGCCAGCTGATGCGTTGCTCCTCCGCGTCATTCGCAGCCCCTATCACCGCGCCCGTTTCACCTTTGGAGACCTTCGGTGCTACCTCGAAACGCATGCAGGCATTCATGCGGTCTTTACGGCCAAGGACATCCCCGGCAAGAATTGTTTTGGCGTGATCCCACGCTTCGCCGATCAGCCCGTTTTTGCAGAAGGCGAAACCCGATTTCGCGGCGAAGCCGTCGCCGCCGTGGTGGGCGAGGAACAGGCGGTGGAACGACTCGATCTTGAACAGTTTCCGGTGTCGTGGGACGAGTGCCGCGCGCTATTGGAGGTCGACGAAGCTTTGCAACCTGGCGCGCCGTTGTTGCACGCAAATCGGCCCGGCAACGTGCTGGTCGGGGGCCGTGTGGTGCGCGGGGATGTCGAGAAGGCTCTTGCCCAAGCCGACGTGGTCGTGGAAGGCGAGTATGAAACCAGTTTCGTCGAGCATGCCTGCATCGAACCGGAGGCTGGTTTTGCGCGGCGAGTCAGCGATCGAATGGAAGTCCAGGCTAGTACGCAGTCGCCATACATGGATCGTGCCGACCTCGCCGCCATCCTTGCGCTCCCTGCTGACCGCGTTCGCATTATCCCAACCGCAGTCGGGGGCGGATTCGGCACCAAGCTCGATCTCTCCGTGCAGCCGTTTATCGCACTGGCAGCATGGCATCTTAACCGCCCCGTGAAAATGACTTACTCGCGGGTCGAGTCCATCATGAGCACGACCAAGCGGCATCCAGCGCGCATTCGTGCGCGCGCCGGCGCGAGCAAGGACGGCAAGCTCATCGCCATGGACATCACTGCCGACTTCAACACCGGCGCCTACGCTTCGTGGGGACCGACGGTCGCGGCCCGCGTTCCGGTGCATGGTTCAGGCCCCTACCGCGTGCCGCACTACCGCGCACTCACCCGCGCGATCCACACTCATCTCGTGCCCGCTGGGGCGTTTCGCGGATTCGGCGTGCCCCAGGGAACGATCGCGCAGGAGCAACTTTACGACGATCTCGCGAATCGAGTAGGAATGGATCGCCTGGAATTCCGCATCCTGAATGCGCTTGACGATGATTCTCCAACCGTGACCGGACAGGTGCTCGGAGAAGGAGTCGGCATTCGCGAGTGTCTTGAAGCCCTGCGACCACGCTGGAAGGCAGCTCGCGCGGAAGGGGATGAATTCAACCGCACGACTAGCGCCCCACTGCGCCGGGGGGTCGGCGTCGCCGGCATGTGGTACGGATGCGGGAACACTTCCCTCTCGAATCCGTCCACCATCCGCATCGGATTAAGTCGCAATGCCCGGATTGTGCTGCACCAGGGCGCGGTCGATATAGGCCAGGGCTCGAACACGATCGTTACGCAGATATGTGCCGATGCTCTTGGTGCGCCCGTCGCCCAATTCGATTTGCTTTCCGGAGATACTGCCATTACGCCAGACTGCGGAAAGACTTCCGCATCGCGCCAAACGTTTGTAACCGGGAAGGCGGCATACTTGGCTGGGAAAGCCCTGCGCCAAACTCTCTTGCGCATGGCCGGTGCGTGTGACTGCGCATCTTTCGAATTTCGTGACGGAAAAATCAGCGCTGTCGACAACGGTAAGACTCTCCATATCGAACTTGCCGATCTGCCGCTCGACGAGCACGGGTACGTCCTGACTCAGGAAACCACGTTCGATCCTCCGACCAGCCCCCTCGACGAGAATGGCCAAGGAAATCCATATGCCGTGTACGGTTTCGGCGCGCATCTGGCCGAGGTGCAGGTGGATGTGGAACTCGGAACCGTGCGCGTGCTCCGGATTACGGCCGCTCATGATGTTGGACGGGCGATCAATCCCACCCTGATTGAGGGTCAGGTCGAAGGCGGCGCCGCACAAGGATTGGGCATGGCGCTCATGGAAGAGTTCACTCCCGGCAAAGGCGAGAATCTGCACGACTACCTGATTCCCACGGCGGGCGACATGCCTCCGGTAGAAACTATACTGATCGAAAAGCGTTCGTCCGTCGGTCCCTTCGGCGCCAAGGGAATCGGGGAGCAAGCGGTGATTCCCACGGCGCCGGCCATCCTCAACGCGATTCACGACGCCATCGGCGTTCGCATTCGCAAAGTGCCGGCAACCCCTGATCGGATTCGTGCCGCCATTCTGGCCGCGCGTGGCCCCGGAGACCCGCGTGGGTGACGACGCCATCCGTTGTGACGCCTGCCCGGTCCTGTGTTACATCAAGCCCGGCCGGACCGGATCGTGCGACCGCTATGCCAATCACGATGGAAAGCTGGTTCGTCTCGATCCCCACGTGCTGCTCGATCAGGCAGTTTCGCGCGGAGAGTCTGTCGTTCCCTTCCTTGAACACAGTCAGGACTGGAACGGTAACGTCGTCAATCAAGCCGGACCCTTCGTGACCGCCATCGGAGCGGGCACGACCTATCCCGATTACAAACCGGCTCCCTTCATCATCTCCTCCTCCATCAACGCAGTGGACATGGTGACGGTCGTGACCGAGGGCATCTTCAGCTACTGTGGCGTCAAAATGAAGATCGATACCGACCGCTATCTCGGGCTCGAAACCAATACCGTGCGCGCGCAGGGCGAAGCCGTCGGCCATGTAACTACCAGCGAATACGGTTCGCAGATGCTCTCGCTCGGCGGCGTTCGCCACCTTACCGGCGGAAGCCGCCAGGAAGGCACCGTTACGTGTCAAACTCTGCTCGATTTGTGCAATGGAAAACCGGCGGAATTGCAAATCGATGGCGGCGCGTCGATCGTCGTGCAATCCGGACAACCGCCGATCGTCGATGGTGTGCGCGAAGAGCGAATGCGCGTCGGATGTGGTTCGGCCGCGATCGGAATGTTTGCCAAGCAGTGGTTTGGCAAAGTGGATGAAGTCGTGGTCGTCGATGATCACATCACCGGCGTCCTCTCCCAGCACCAGGCCGGCAAGTTGCTCGGCGTGCCCGAGACCGGCATTCGACTGAAGGGCCGTCGCTCCACGCCGGGTAGATACTTTCAGGTAGCGGAGCCTGGCACCGCATGGGGCGGAACGAATCTCGATGACCCACGGTCCATCCTGAAACGTTTTGATCCGAAATCCGCCTGGCCCGGGCTGCACTTGTTGATGGTGAGCACTACCGGCGAGCATTCGGCTTACTACGAGCTCGATAACGATCTGGACCCCGTCGAAAAAGACCTGCCCCGCGCTCTGCAAGAGTCGGTTGCACGGATTCGAGAGAACTGTGAGCCCGCGCTCTCGACCGTTCTCTTCATGGGCGGCGCCGGAGGCTCCTTGCGTGCCGGAGTCACAGAGAACCCGGTTCGTCTCACACACTCCGTCAAGGACGCTCTCACGCGGATCACCTGCGGCGGCGCTCCGGCCTATGTCTGGCCCGGCGGCGGCATCACCTTCATGGTAGATGTCAGCCGTATGCCGGCGAATGCCTTCGGCTATGTGCCGACACCCGCGATTGTTGCCCCTATCGAGTTCACGTTGAAGCTGGCAGACTACGCAGTCCTGGGCGGACACATGGATCACGTGCGTCCTCTCGCTTCTATTACGTCGAGCGAAGACCGCCAGCGCCGCACCGCGCATCCAGAAAATCCGTGGCCACTGCAGCCCGCGAAAGGCTCAAGGCGAGCGGAATGAGAATGCCTCCGCAAATTCGCTGGCTGTCCGATGGCAAGCGTCTCCATCTGAACGACGGCCCCATCGATCTGGTTGTGGAAGCTTTCGGCGATCAAGAGCAGCTTCCGGTTGCGTATCGCGCAGCCGCGACTCGCTTCGTCACCGTTCTCGACGAGCTCTGCCAGGAACTCCCGCTCTTGCGTAAGCCAATGCTTTTGGATTCAGTTCTTCCCACAGGCGTGGTAGCGCGCCGCATGGCCGACGCCGTTGCTCCCTTCGTCCCGCGCTGCTTCATCACTCCCATGGCGGCGGTGGCCGGAGCGGTAGCCGAAGAGATCCTCGCCGCAATGACCTCGGTCGCATGTTTGACTCGCGCCTATGTGAACAACGGTGGCGACATCGCCTTCCACATTGCGTCCGGTCAACAGTTTGTGGCCGGCATGATTGAGCGTCCCGACCGTCCGTCCCTTCTCGGCACCGTCACTTTGCGATCCGATCAGCCGAGCCGAGGCCTCGCGACCAGCGGATGGCGTGGACGCAGTTTTTCTCTCGGCATCGCAGACGCCGTCACGGTTTTGGCCCGCAGCGCGTCGCTCGCGGATGCGGCCGCCACTGTCGTTGCCAACGCCGTCGACCTGCCCGGCCACGCCGGCATTGTGCGCCAACCGGCTTGCGCGCTCGCACCTGACAGTGATTTAGGCAGTATCCCCGTAACGCGTTCTGTCGGCCAACTAACCGAAGATGAAACACAGGAGGCTCTCGACTCCGGTGCGCGTGTCGCCAAAGAACTGCTGGCAAGTGACCTGATCTCGTCCGCCGCGCTCAGCCTGCAAAACCATTCGCGCATCATCAGTTCACCGCAGGATCAAACTCTCCACTCTGAGTCCTGGAGCCTTCTTCATGCCTGAGGTCCGCGTCCGGAAAAAACTCATTCTTCTCGAAGAGATTTTCCATGAAGGCGGCCCGGTGGCCGCCGTACCCCAAAGGCGAGGAGCCGCGCTCGCCGTTATTCACAATCCGTTTGCCGGCGCCTACGTCGAGAACATCGCAGAGTTTATGGAAGACCTGAAGCCCCTTGGCCTCTCGATGGCGCAATCGCTCGTCGCCGCCCTCGGTGGCAACCCACGTGTCGTCGAAGGCTACGGCAAGGGCGCAATCGTCGGAACTGCCGGCGAGCTCGAACACGGCGCGCTCTGGCATGTTCCGGGCGGCTATGCCATGCGTGATCTCCTGGGCGGAGCCAAGGCCATCGTCCCCTCCACCAAAAAGGTTGGCGCCCCGGGGACTCGGCTCGACATTCCTATCACGCACATCAACGCTTCCTACGTCCGTAGCCATTTCGACGCTGTTGAGATCGGCATCAACGACGCTCCGCGAGCCGCTGAGATCCTGCTGGCCCTCGTCATGACCACCGGCCCGCGCATTCACGCGCGCGTAGGCGGACTCAAGGCTTCCGAAATCAAAGGAGAGGACGGACTCCGATGAAGGCAAAGATTCGCAAGATCGCGGTATTTCTCGAAGAGACGCTCAGCGAAATGGACCGCGCCGTCGATCCTCCGACCCGCCGCGCCGCCGCGGCCGCCGTTATTGAGAATCCGTATGCGGGCCGATACGTCGAAGATCTGTCGGAATTGATGGATATTGGAGAAGAACTGGGCGAGTTACTCACTCAGAAAGCCGTGGCCGCGCTCGGAATTCCGGCCAACACTGCCGAAAGCTACGGCAAAGCGGCGGCCGTCGGAGAGAATGGAGAACTGGAGCACGCCGCTGCCATTTTGCATCCCAAGCTTGGTACGCCGGTGCGCCGTGTGCTCGGCAAGGGTGCCGCTCTGATTCCTTCCTCCAAGAAACGCGGGCCGTGCGGCGTAAGCCTTGACATCCCGCTCGGCCACAAGGACGCCGCGTTTGTCCGCAGCCATTTCGACGGCATGGAAGTACGGATCAACGATGCTCCCCGCCCCAACGAAATCCTGGTCGCGATCGCCGTCACTGACAGCGGACGTCCTCTTCCGCGGGTCGGAGGTTTGACCAAATCCCAGATCAAGGGCGAAGACGGCCTGCGCTGACAGCAAAGCGCTTGCTGGCTGAGGAAGACTGAGTTTTGATCTTGGTTTGAGAGGTTTTGATCTTGGTTTGAAAGGGTGCGGCTTTAAGCCGCGCCGTAAGTGTCCGAAAATCAACTACGGCTTTAGCCGCTGAGGGCGTCCGCAGCCGCTGGGCTTACACAACTTCCGGGATGGTCGCCGCCGGTGGAGTATTCCGGCTGCGCTGCACGCTGACCAATCCGTCCACGACTACCATCCCGATCCCGGGCAAATCTCCCAACTGGATACTCTCCAGCAAATTCTTCCCCGCGGAATGCTGGGCCTTGTCCATCAGCACGAACGTGGCCGCGCGGCCCGGAGCTACCAGCCCGCCGTCGAGCTTTCGGATCTTCGCAGTGTTCCCGGTTGCAAAACACAGCGCGACCTCCGCAGGAATTTCCCCCAATGCTGCCAGCATAGCGATCATCCGCAGAATTCCCAGAGGCTGCACTCCCGATCCCGCCGGCGAGTCGGTCCCGAGGATCACGCGATCCAGTTGCTTCAACTCCTTCGCGGTGCGCAACGTGAGCAACGCCGCCCTCTCGTTTCCGTTGTGCACGATCTCCAGCGCCCGCGTGGACTTCTCACAGAGCTCCACGATCTGATCGCCGGGCAACGCCGTGTGCCCGCCATTGATGTGCCCGATGACGTCGGCATCTGTCTCCAGCACCATGTCCTTATCGATCAGGCACGATCCCGGGATCGACGGCCCTCCGGTGTGAATCGTGCTCTGGATGCCGTACTTCCGCGCCCACAAGACCATCTGCCGCGCCGTCTTCCCATCCTTCACGCTACCCAGCCCGACTTCCCCCAAGATAGTCACGCCCGCCGCCGCCAATTCTTTGAAATCCTCTTCCACCATGCCGTGCTCGATCACCGGCGCTCCGCCATGAACCCTCACTCCACCCGGCCGGAACGCCGTGAATATTCGCTGCGCAAATACCGCCATCGCCTTGACGCCCACCACGTCCCGCGGCCGCCCCGGCGTGTGCACCTCGCCGGCAGACACCATCGTGGTCACCCCGCCGTGCAGATAGCTGTCGATCCAGCCGAGTTGGTTCTGGCGCGGTGTCCAATCCCCCGCGACCGGATGCACGTGACTGTCAATCAATCCCGGCGCCAGCGTCGTTCCCTTCGCGTCGATCGTAGTGGCCGCTCCCGCGATGTCAACGTCTCCGTGTTTGCCCACTGCGGTGATCTTTCCATCCACGGACACTACGGTATCGGCATCCAGAATCGGCTGCCGCAGATCCCCCGAGAGGAGCAATCCAATGTTGCGGATGCCCAGCTTGTTCGGACCGCCAGGCTTTTCGTTCGCCATGTGATAGGACCCTTCGC
>Ga0137388_10001138_pt1 | contig 15973 bp, 17 predicted proteins | sample 15con2h14AmetaG_FD_104644 | JGI IMG/M metagenome (GOLD analysis project Ga0137388, IMG submission 104644) | Vadose zone soil microbial communities from Angelo Coast Range Reserve, California, USA - 15con2h1.4A metaG | ecosystem: Environmental > Terrestrial > Soil > Vadose zone > Saprolite...
CTCGCCTAAACTGAACCGCTCACGCGCCTGTAGCTCACCGGATAGAGCGCTTGCCTGCGGAGCAAGAGGCAGCAAGTTCGATTCTTGCCAGGCGCACCAGCACGAGATGTCTCATTCGATGACTGCAGTTGCTCTAGGTTGCAAGCTATCCCGTGCGGTCGAGGCCAACGCAGGTAAAGCGCCATTGTGCGGCGCGATTTGACCCTCCCGTTCCCAAGCGCATGTGTCCGGTCCGAGGACTTCTTCAACCGCGACTCCGAGAACCTTGCAGATCTGACCCAGTGTGTAGGCGTGTGGGCCGTTTAGTCCTTGCTCCAGACGCGACACGGTGCGCTCAGTGACCCGTGCCTGCTGAGCTAGCTGCCACTGTGCGAGCCCCCGGGCGAGCCTAAGTTGCCTAATCACTCCTTCACGCAAGGTGCCGGCTCGGCGCACCCGGCGGTCAGATGGCCTCATGCGAGGAGATCCTCCGCTCCCGCCATAACCGGCACCTGTTGCAGCGCTTGAATCAGCTTTTCGATCGTGGTTGACGTAACCGACTTTCCACGGCGCGCTCGCGATACGGTTGAATGGTCGAGTGCGGCGAGCTTCGCTAGCTTGTCACCGTCCAAGCCACGCGCCGCAAGCGCGCGGTTGAACTTGACCGGATCGAGTCGAGTTCCGACTTTCATGGGCGCCCTCCGATAGAGCGTCCCTTGGCAGGTCTTTGTTTCTTACAGGAACACTGGTGGTGGCCTTCCCAGACCTGCGAGTCTCAGGACGAAGGTCGGCGGCGACCGCACGGCCGTGTCGGCACCGTCGAAACCACGTATTGACTTGTTTCAGAGTATACCGAGCGGCCGAACCTACTCAGCGCGGAGAAGGTCCAGCATCGCGGTATAGGAGTCCGAGGCGTTCAGGTGGCTGTAGACGGTCGAAATCATCGTCAAGTCGGCGTGACCGAGGATCCGCTGCAGCTGAAGTGGGTTCATGCCTTTTCGGAGCGCCCAGGTCGCGTACGAGTGCCTAAACAGGTGCGGGTGTACATGACGGCCAAGGCCGGCAGCCTCAGCGGTGAATCGAAGCATGTTCTGAACACTGCGAGCGGCTAGAGGCTCATATTCGCGCGTCCTGGGACTGCGCCGCACCGTGACGAAGATCCTGTCGTGACCTCGGGCAGCGAGGCGGCGCAAGCGCTGGTACAAGGCGGGTGCGACCGGCACTAGTCGTTGACGAGCGCCCTTGCCGTTGACCTTGACATAGCGCTCCCGGCCTTGCTCGATCAGGTCCGTCGACCGGAGCCCGAGAAGCTCGCCGAGGCGTACCCCAGAATCCGCCAGCAACCGGATGATCACCTTGTCGCGCTCGGTGACTGCCGCGTCCTCGAGCTTCGTGACCTCTTCGCGGCTCAGCGTCTCGATGAGCTTCTTCTCGGGTTTGGGCTGATGCATCCGGAGTTTCGCCTCGACGGCACCGTCGGCCTGAGCCCAGTGCACGAACGTGCCAACTGTTCGGGTATACGTCCGGGTAGATTCACGCGCGAGGTCGCGATTTAGGAGGTCGGCGCCGAAGCGGTCGAGCACCCGCTGCGTAAGCTGCTCGGTAGCCTGGATATGTTCGGCGGCACACCAGGGCAAGAAAGTCCGCTCAAGGACGTTGGCTGTCAATGCGGTCGTCCGAGGTGATAAGCCACGACTTCGCTGCTGGGCGAGGTAGTCGGACACGAGGATCTCGATTGCAGTCTGTGGACTGGGCTTGACTACCTTCAGCCTCTTGATCACTGATGGTCCCTCTGTGGCCAGTCGGCGCGGTAGTAGCCGGTGACGATTCGAGCGATGTCTCCTCGAGCGACAAGGTTACTGAGCGCCAGCTTCAGCACGGGCTTGTTTCCTGGCTGCGGCACCAGTTGGCGACCAACCAGCGTGTCGAAAATCTCACTTAGAAGCCAGGCGCGGCTAGTGTCGGTGAGCAAGAGGTTGAGCGCCGAAAACCGGTAGAGCTCGATCAGTGAGGTCCCCCACTCCAGCAGCCTGACCATTGCCGGATCGACCTCGTCCACGTCGGAACGCTCGTTGATATCTCTATTTCCATTCTGGTCTTCAATCCTTCGCGAACCTTCTGTGCACCCGATGCGAACACGAGGTCCAACAATGGCTGCTTTTTTTCGGCTCATCTGCTGCTTCGACAAGAGATCTCAATACGAATCGAGACCAGCTGGAGGATTCCGAACGAGTGCCATGCTTCTTGCACAATCAAGGCAGCCACGGGTCGCTGAACCAATTTCGAGTTCGCGTGACGCAATCCGACGTGCTTGCCCGCAGCTCTGTGAACAGTCTGCGAACGCCCGCTCAAGGCGAGTCCTCCGGCTTGCGGTTCATCTTGGCTTTTCTGCGCATTCGGCGGACCACAAGCCTGACCGCGTTGTCCTCACCAGGCAGAAAGGGCCCATACACGCCAAGGGTGAACGCTGGCCGGCTATGTCCCAGCACGCGAGCAAGGACCCCAGGCGACATACCGTTAGCGACAGCGTGTGCACCGAACGTCCGGCGCAATCCATGCAGGCTGACGTTTTTGGGGAGGCCTGCCCGCAAGGCAAAGTTATGGAACGCCGTACTCATCGAACCGGGCGACAGGGGTCGCCCATCAACGTGGGCGAAGACTAGGTCATCCCTACCCCAGGTCAGGCCCAATGCTGTTCTTAGCTCCGCCTGCTCTCTCATACGCGCCTTAAGCAGGCTCACCAGGTCTTTGTCGATACCTAGAGTGCGTAAGCCGCTATTGGACTTTGGCCTTTTGAAGATGAGCGACGTTGTCAAACCGGCGCCGGCCCGGTCCTGGAGTTCAATAAGTTGGCGGTGCACCGACAACCGACCGGCGTCGAGGTCTAGGTCGCGCCAGCGCATGCCCAGTCCCTCTCCTCGCCTCAACCCCATCTCGACACAGCAGATATGTAGTACAGGCCGTGCGGGTCGATCGAACAGGCCTGGTAAAAACCGGACAGGTCTGTGTGCGTCAAGACTTCGGTTCTTATGTTGTCCGGCGCCTTATGTGCGCCGGATGCTGGGTTCATGTGGAGATGTCGAGCCTCGACGGCGTCTGACATGGCGTGGTGGAACATGATGTGCATCGAGTGGATCGTGCCGTCAGAGAGGCCAGTCTTCTTCAGCTGTGCATACGCTAGGAGGACGTCTTCACGTCGCAAACCTTGTAACCGGATCTGCCCGAGGTGGGGCGCGAAACGTAGCCAGTAGCGTTCGTATTGCCTACGTGTTGTGTCAGCGATCTTGGGGACCATTCCGAGCCAGCCCTTCATGTACTCGTCGCATGTGATGCGCGATCGCTGGACGAGATGTCCGCCTGCCTGGTCACGGCGGACAGCGTTGAGGGCTGTCAGTGCAGTCGTTCGAGTCGGATAGGTCCCAGAGGCTGTGCGCCGTGTACCGCCCTCTGCGCCGACGTCGATCTTGAAACACCAGCGGAAGTCTTTGCGCCCATGCGTCGCGTCCCGCAGACAGTGACCGTCCTTCACGGATCCACCGCAGCGACAGCGCGGGAATAGCGAACCTTCTCGATTCATGATCCGTTGATCGCTACCTCCGATCGACGATGACCCGGGTCGCTTCGGTTTGGGCAGGTCCCCCGGCCGTTGAGCGCCCGGACATGAATGCTTCGATATCAACTTTCAAGACGCGAATGGTGCCCTGTACCCTCAAATGCCTAAGCCCGCCGGCTCTGAGCCACGCATACGTTCCGGCTTCCGAACGCCGCAAGAGTCGGGCGACCTCCCTGACGGTCAACAGGGGCGGCAGGTCATCTAGAACGACCCTGTCTTCCCTGTCAGATACACGTGAGCCATCGATTGATTTGAGTTTGGCGGCCGATGCGCGTCGCTGACCCGACAAATAAGTTGTCATTTATGGCCTTCCCGATCGCTGTCGCCGGATACCGGGCGTCGGATCTGGTGCAGCGCTTGGAGGCTTTGACATGTTGGGTGGCGGATCGAAGAAATAGCGCCTGCCCAGGTGCGTGATTGCAGGGATGCCTACCCGCCGTGCTAGTTGCCAAGCCTTGCGTAGTGCGACATCCCGCTCTCCATCGAATGCGGTGGAATCAGCCAGGGCGACCAGCTTAATTACGAGTCCCAGAGCCGCCCGGTAGCGAGCCTCGTCGATCATGATTCGTCCTGGTCGGATCCCGGATTGCTGCTCACTCGCCAGTAGCCGTGTGGATGTCGACTCGCGTGCGACTCGAGACCAACGCCGCTTAGCAATTCCTGGAGCTCGGCGTGGCGCGCCGGGTCTGCACCCAAGAGATGGTGAACGAGCCTCATGCCATGCACCACCTCTTTCAGCTGGTCGAGCGGCACGATGAATAGGACCACCCCTCCCTCGCGTTCATGCACACGCCATGCTGTGGCAGTGCCTCGGCGGCCGAGGTAGATGAGTCGCGTCCAGCACACTTCCTCTGCCATCTGGTCACTGAGCGTCCATCGCGCTGAGGTTGGCCAATGGAAGGGTGGCTCCCCGACCTTCGAGTTCAGCTATGCGACGCCTGATCACGAGCAATGCTTCTCGACGGGCTCTGCGGTCGCCCGGTCTGCGCGAGATGCGCGTGTTGGCCGATTCCTCCTCCCGAATGCGGGCCTCAATCCGACTCGCCCGCTCGATTAGCCAATCGACTCGGGACATCCAGTCGGTTGGCGATACGCGACCCAAGCCGGTTTCAAGTAAGAGCGATTCTGCGCATAGTCACACTATAGCAGACTAGCGTGGTTATGTAATAGGGCTGTTAAGCCATGCGCCGGGGCAGCATGCAGCGCTGTTGCACTCTCTCCTCTATGGTTCCAGCTATGGAAAAGGGACGCGAAGCGGCGGGAGTTAGGTTCGGCGTGTATTTGAGCCAAGACGAGGCCCGGTGGCTACGCGAAACTCGGGGGCGGTTTTTGCTGAAGTACGACCAAGACGTGACGGTAACCAGCATCGTCAGGGCCGGAATCGAGCACCTCCGCGAATTGGACGAACCGACTCTGTTGAAGGCACTTGAAGCCCATCGCGGTCGACGCAAAGAAAGCCAGTAGGTCTCGACCAGCCTCTGCTCATCTGGGGGTGGCGCAGTATGTGCCGGCGCGACCCTGTGTTAGGTCGGCTCAGCGAGAGCCCGAACCCCTTCTTCCGATTTCCGACCAAAGTGAGGCCAAGTCCTGTTCGACATGCGCGAGCATCCTCGCTGCGTCAAGTGACGCCTTTGGACGGGGCAAGTCCTTCCAAACCTCTGGTTCAGGACCCCAACTCCGCCCATGATCGTTTACGAAGAGCCTCAGCTCGGGCCTTTAACTGGTCGCGGCGCTTCTCCAGCCAGTCCTTCTTCGCCCAGAGCTGCCTTAGGTTCAGCTTCTTTAGCTCCTGGCGATTCATAGCGACGACTTAATCACAGATTGCACAACACGCTCCGGTGAGGATCAGACTGCGCCAGTCGGGATCCGGATTGAAAACTGGCCCGAGGGCAAAGTCATTAACTGCCTAGACTCCGGTTCGGAGCTTGTAGACCTTCGCCGTTTTCGACCGGACGCCAGACAATGCCAGACCTCTTGTTGACCGCACATCCAGACTAAAGATTGGATCCGGGAACATCTTGATCTGCGTCTCGTAGCCGCGCTCTACCCCTGAAACCACCACCAGCACGTATCTCTCCCTCTCAGTTCGCGCCCGCTCAAATTCGGTCAGTTCGAGATTCACCTCGTTCGGCATCTCCTGACCAGACACTTTCAACTCGTAATACCGACCGTCGTTATCCCGAAGGTCGGACCCCACTCCGTGCTGACGGTGGTAAGGCTTTACCTCTCGCCCGAGGCCCCGCACGACCTCTGTAAAAGTGTCGATGCCAGCCTGTTGTCGCTCCTCGTCCGTGTACGCACGGCGTCCGGTCCCGCGTGACTCGGGCGACTCCTGGTCCGGCTCAGACGGGTTGAGTTTCAGCGGCTGGCGCTTGCGCGACTTCTTGACGATCCCAGGCGAGACATCCTCGCCCTCAATCGCGACGGCAACGCTTGCGTTCTGGAAAGACTTTAGTTGCCGCGGAGGCGGCTCGGTTGGCCTGTCCGGCGGCGGCGACGCCTTGGTCAAAGACTTGATAGCAGCTGCGTTGGAAGTCACTTGTCTCCGGCCACCGCGCGTCGCTAAAGCCGTTTCCGTTTCGATTGGTTTGTGCTCGGGCTTGGCTGGGTCAGAGGCGAGACGAATTCCCCTTGCCTCTTTGCCGGATGCAGCCTTGGTCCATGCATACGCCCACAAGGCGTCTACCGCAGCGTCTGCTGAAGCAGTCGGGAATAGTGAAGCGATGACTGCGCCTCCTATGTCGATGTCGCCTATCGCTTCTTCGCTGCGAAAGTAGAACGTCGGAACTCCATCAACGATGACATGGGCAGGCGCTCTAAATCGGAGCGCCGCACCAGTTGGAACGTTGCCTTGCAGCGTGAGGTCCGGCGCGATCAGAACGTGACTCAACGGCAATGTATCCCATCCCGGCTCGCAAGCGGCATAGGTTGACTTGCTGCGGACCGCCAGAATGTCGCCGAGGTGAGTAATTGCGGTTCGAAACGTGTCCTGCGTGCCAGGTCTCTCAAGCAAAGCGTCGACTGGGAGATCGTATGGTGCGAATAGTGCCCGGTCGAGCAGCCTAACGCCTCTCGCCTGACAAAGCAGCGGAAGCGTCTGCGGACGGAGTGCAGTCCAGACAGGCACTTGTTCACTGAGCGCCACATGAAGATCAACGGCACCGTCGATCGCGAAGATCGGGCCGGTGTTCCAGTCCGTGCCTGTCCAGAGCGCCATGCTAGAAACCGCCTGACGATCTCTTCGGGAGGAGTCGGGCAGAGCTTCCTCGATTGCAGCGTAAGAGTCGATCATCACGGCTTCGTCGTCGCCCGTCGGTTCCCCAACCTTCGAGATCTCATCCAGGACATTGGTGCAGTCTTGGATGCCTGGGCGACGTATGCCCAGGAACTGCCACAGCGCGGATGTACCGGCGCGATCCGGCACAAACGCTCTGCGAGATTTGAAGATTGGCATTCCCAGGAAGACAGCATTTGGCGAAAGCCAGTGCCCATCGGCATAAACGAGGCCGGGGCGACCAGGATCGATACCAAATTTCCCCCGGAGCTGCTCTCGGGAGACATCGCCGATACGCCGACCTCGCGCTACCGTGCAGCGCCCGGCGAGAATTTGATATAGGCGACCAACCTCGCCATCAGTTACCGGACGTTCTTCGTGTCCATCTCGCATTTCCTCTAGTTGGGCCACCACGCTTGACGTCTCGGGGTCGAGCCCTACCCCGAGCGCCCGGAGAACGTCCTCCGAAAATGGCTCGCCGGCATGAGCTTCAGCGAGGAACTGACTTGGTCGCCCCTCGAATACAAGGACGTTGTCATGAGTGTCGAGAACCACGTCACAGGGTCGAGCCAGCCCACCTGCCTTGTTCGTGACCCACGGAATGCTGGCGGCATCTGCTACCCATGTTGAAGGCACCGTTCCAATTCGGTTGAATGAGTAGTAGGCATACGCCGCGCCGGCGGTCTTCCGGGTTCGGAGGCGCTCCCACGAGCGTGTGAGAACGGCCAGGAGGGCACGGGCGCGTCGGGTCCTTACCTCACTTGGTGGAGACGAAGCGATGTCACGCACGACCGCGCTCAAATGCGGAGAGTGATAGTCGTCGAGCAGGACCTCTGGCCAGCGAGGGAGGTTTTTGGCTGCGCGCAGCTGCATTTCTGGCATGCGGTTGAAAGACAGCTCGTAGGCGCCTTCTTCGCGTAGGTACTTGGTCTTGGGTGCGGCCTCGAGGCGTGGCGCATTCTCGGCTCCAAGCAGTCGGAACAACGCCGCTGCTCCAAACCTATCTCCCGATCTTTGACCGCTGAGCGGGTCGCCATAACGGGGGCTGATCCACTCGAGGCCAGGTGTTTCCCCAGCCGCAAGTGCCCAACTCATCCCATCGTCCTGCTTGTCGATCGTTCGTGGCAGATAACCGTTGACCGGCTTCAACTTAATGTCATGCCGTTCGCCATTTACGAATGCGTAGCCATCGACCAGGATGCCTTGACCTAGCCGGCGACCAAGCCGTGACCGCTCGGAGTCGTCGAGCTTAACCAGCTCGTCGCGGAGGGCACGTAAGTCGTCAACGGTCAGAACGATTGACTCGCTGGCACCTCGCGTGGCGAGCGAAGTCAGTATTTGGAGTGCGGTAGTCCGATCGGATAGGGCTCCTTGCGCCTCGAGCCATTCGCGAACGACCGTGGAGGCTCGAGTTCCGCGCAAATATTCCTGGTGTATCTGGACCGCCAGTCCCAGGCGGACCGCGAGAACGTTGCCAAGTGGACGCTGTACAACCAGAGCGCTGCGGGCCGCGGCGACCGTCAGGCGTGCACCTCCGTCCGTAACAAGGCAGGGCATGGTCATCAGGATTCGCTCGTGGCCAGCTCCAATTGCCAGTGCGCAGAGCGAAACAACTTGCGCAGCGGGAGGACCATCCTCTTCGCGGAGAAGGTCGAGTGAGTCGACGACCGACACTTGCTGGGAAGCGCCTATGGTCTCAAGGACCGAGCGCCAACGCCCGGGCGCGTCACGGGCCGTCGTTTGCAGGGGCACATAGCTGGGCCGCAAGAGACGCAAGTCATCCGCCGAGACAACGTTCTTCAACTCGACCGCCTCGTAGACGAGGCGATCTAACGCGGTCGGTACATCGTCGACCGAGATTCGCAGTTCAACTCCGGCATCCGCCAGGGTCTTGTTCAATGGCTCACCCGCGAGTTCGCGGAAGGAGTGCGAGTAGCCGACGTCGAGGCCGGCGGGGAGAGCTAACAGGCGCCAAGCCCGTCGCGGGGCGCGCGTACCGAGATTGAGAGCCACATCTAGCGACAGCCGGAACACCTCAGCCAGCAGCCACGCGTTCCAGGAACTGTCAACGATGCTCTCGCGGTCGGCGGTTGGTTCAAAGTCAGCGTTGAGGCTCCATGGAAGCCCACCGACCAACGTTGTGGGCAGGCGAACATAGACTGCTCCCGACTCATCCTGCCGCGGGACAGCAATCGCTACCCAGGTGTGATCGTCAACTCGCTTGTCCACTGGATGCGGCCCATCGCCCACCAGAGAAACGTCCCGCGAGTAGCGCGTCCATGCGCGACCGTCCGCCGCGGTCAAGGTCTCTGAAACGATTCCGGAGGGCATGCGAGCCGGGCGGGAGGCCACAAGTCGGATCTCCTGAACGCGCTGACCGACCTGAACACGAATCGCCTTAACAGAGCGTAGGAAGAGGAGTACTGGGTAGCTGAGGGAGTGAAGCCAGTTGACCAGCTTCGCAGTGTCCACCTCGGGACTGAGTTCAAGTGAGAGGTATGTCCGCGAGCCATCGCCGTTTCCCATCGGCACCGGAGGCGATGCAATCCATTCCAAGTCATCACGGGATATCGAGAAGTTGTACGGCTCGCAATAAACCGAGAGTGGCAATCCAAGGCGATCGAGGGTCTTCAGGCCAATCCCGAAGCGCCCTGTCGTATCCGATCGGTCCTCCTTATTCGTCACATATGGAAAGGCCATTGGTAGGACGTCGCGGACTCCGACGCGACGCCCGTCGTGCGAGAAGAGCAGACGGCCGCCCTCGACTCGCATGTCCAGGAAGGTCGCGCCCTGGTCGTCAGCGTTCTGGATGACCTCAAGCACACCCTGGTAGCGGTGCTCGCTCTGTGATGACGCTATACGCCGAGCTCGCCGAAACGCCTTCTTGTACAGACCCCGGCCCCGTTCGCGATGAAGCCGGGCAAATGTGAGAACAGCCGTCCTCGCGAAATCCGGTGTCCATCTCTCTGGCACGTCCGGCCAGGAGTCCCCTTCGTGGTTGAAAAGTGTGTGGGCTACGTCGACAGCGAGTTCCTCATCCCGCTGGTCCGTCTCTTCGACAAGGCCCGCACGCTCGTCCCCGACGACCGCCATCCCAGAGACGGTCGTGGGGCTCGGGTTACTTGTCAATTTCCCATCCCCCGTATCAACTGGCCTCGCTGACCCACTTCCATCGAACTCCTTACTAAATACCTGAGCGCCGATTTGAACTTGTAGTCCATCGTCGGGTCGGGTGGCACCGGGCCTGGCTTACCATTGCCACTATTGTTGCATTTCCTTGTTGGTGCAGTTTAGAATCACCATTCTAAATGTCAACCCGTGGCAGAGGCGATGAGTTGGACCCTGAACGGGTCCGGGAGTGGATCCTGGCGACGGAGATCGAAGTCAAGCAGCTCGACGGTAAAGCTGTACAAACTCAAGCCGCGCTCGCTCAGGCCCGTCAGCGCCTGATTTTGTTTCACGAGCTGCTTGCGACGCTGACTAAGTCCCCCGTGAGGATCTCAGACACCGATGTCGCAGTCGGCCGGACGACCAGGGACCGCACGATCGAGGCTGCCGCGGAGATCCTCGGCGAGTTCGAACGTCCGATGACGATCCAGGAAATCCACGCGGCGTTTGTTCGTCAGGGTAGGCCCCTTCCGGGCCGTGGAACACCGACGAACATCCTTGCCCACATTTCGACATCCGACGTGTTCGTGCGCCCCCAGCGCGGTGTATATGCCCTCGCGGCCTGGACGAAAGAGGAATCCGAAACGCCAGATCGGAAAGTCGCTTCTGGCGACCAGCAGAACGATCAGCCGCAGAACGCGGTGGGCTAGGAGGTAGCCATGGCAGTCGCAGTTTCGTCTGACAGGAAGGTTGCGGCAATGCTCTTCGCCGTGAAGACCGTCGCCGACGTCGAGGAGCTCATCGCCACCATTCCCAACCCGACTTGGATGCCTCTCGGTGGGAAGGCAAACAACCATCCGTTGGTCAATGCACTGAGTGACAGCGGCGATGCACTGGTCGAGAGAATTACTAATGGCATGGACGCGCTCATCGAGGCAGAGGTGCTGCGCGCGAAGCGGACGGACCTCAAATCACCGCGCGAGGCGGCGGACCTTTTCTTCGGCGTTCCCGCAGGCCACGTCGTTGGGCTGACCGATGACGTAAAGCGACGCAAGCTCGCAGAAGCGCTCGTTGTGACCCTCCGCGAGAGTGGAACGGAAAAGCAGCCCACCGTGATCATCGAGGACCGCGGCATTGGCCAACATCCCGAGGACTGGAAAAACACCTTGGTCTCTTTGAACGAGGCGAACAAGCGCTCCCACCTATATCTCATGGGCGCGTATGGCTGGGGCGGGGCCGCCTCCTTCTCGTTTTCCAAGTACGCAATCTTCGTGTCCAGGAGACAGCGCGACCTGCTTGGCGCCGGTCAGGACGACATCGTCGGCTGGACCGTGATCCGCTACAACGAACTGCCGAACGATCCCTTTGCTAAGCACGGCGTGTACGAGTACCTCTGCAACGGATCTGAAGGCGACCCAGCAATCCCAACCCTCCTGCCGTCAGCTTTGCCGGCGGAGCGGGCTGAATGGATGGGCACGCACTGCGCCTTGGTTGAGTACGAGCTAAGCCGCTATAGCGAGCCCATTTGGAGTCCAAAGCGCGGGCTTTGGCTCATGTTGAACGCAATCCTGTTCGACCCCATCATGCCGTTCCTCGTAAAGGACGAGCGCGACAAGGCGATCAAAGGCAACCCCAAGAGCGCACTCGAAGGCTTGGTGATCAACGGGAACGCTGCCCGTTTGGGGTGGAACGAGCACCGGGTCGCCTACAAGAACAGTTGGAACGCGAGTTTCGCAGATGGGGGCAACTTGCGGATCCACTATTACGTCCTTGAGATGAAGCCCGACGCCAAGGCTGACTGGGAGCCAGCAACGACTTTCGTGCCGAAGGAGCAGGCGGTCAGCATCACCCACAACGGCCAGCGGCAGGGGCAGTTTCGCCGTGAGCTGTTTGAGTCACGTTTGGGGCTCTCTTCACTTGCGAAATACCTGATCGTCCACGCGGACTGCGACGCACTGAGTTGGCACAGCAAGCGAATGCTCTTCGCCACCACTCGAGACCGTCTCAAGGACAACCCTTTGTCCGACGACCTTCGAAAGAAGGTAGAGGAAGCATTGGGGTCGGATAGCAAGTTGCACGAGCTCGACCGTGACCGGAAGGCGGCTGCTCTGCGCAGGACGTCGAAGGAGCAGACGGAGCGCATCAACAAGCTCCTCGTAAAAGCCATCGACAGCCTTCGCGAGGGCGACATTACGACCTTCAAGAAGCTCCTCTCTTCGAACCCAGACCTACCGATCTACGGTGACCAAACACTCATCAAACCTGAGGAGCCAGAGCCGTCGGAACCGAAGGAAAAGGAGCCGACCGTCCAGCCTGTCTTTCCGAATGAACCCACCCAGCTGACGGTCCTCAACAGAGTGGTCCGCGTGCCGGCCGGCGGCAAGGCCGTAGTTCGGCTCCTGCTGGATGCCCCCGACGGTTACATCGGCGTCGGCGAGGGCAGGGCTCCGTTCATTGGCCTGATTTCGAAGGGAGCCGACCAGTTCTCGATCGCTGGTTATTCAGAGCTCATGGGCGGCAGGATGCGATGCACGATCTCGGCGGAAAAGGCTGCCGTCAGCGACAAGGGGCGTGCGATGTTCACCGTGATTCGCCATGAGGGCCTTCCTCTAATCGACCAGGCGGACATCGAGGCGATCGAACCGCCAGTGAGGCGAGTGAAGGTCGCTGGCAAGGCGAAGGGGGACGAGAACAAACCGAACGTGAAGCAGGTCATGCGTGAGGGGTGGGGAACCCTTAACTTCCACGAGGGCTTGGTCGCGCGAGTCGAGCACAACGATCCACAGCCAGGTTTGACGACCATCTACGTGAACTGGGACTACCCGGCCATGGAGAAAAAGCTGCTGGCCGAGAAGAAACTGACTGAAGAGCACATGGAAACCTTCAAGGAGCACTGGACCGCTTCGATGGCGCTGCTTGCCTGGCTGCAGGACAGCGAACAACAAGATGCTGGCGCGGGTTTGAGCCAGGATCAGCGCGAGGCGGAGTTGCGTCGCGGTGCTGAGCTCTTCCTGTTTACGAAGTCGGTGCTCAGTTAGCGAGGCGAGAGCGTTCGGACCCCCGGCCGACGTCCTTTTTTGACCTTGTCCTCCTGGAGTGTGCGCTCGAGCCGGGCAAGCTGCTCGCGCGCAATCTTTACGTACGTAGGCGAGATGTCGCATCCAAAGTACCGCCGTTTGAGCCGTTTGGCCTCGAGTAGAGTCGTACCTTCTCCCGCGAAGGGGTCGAACACGATGTCCCGAGGCTTCGTACCGAGAAGAATGCAGCGCTTGGGGAGCTCCCCAGGGAAGCGGGCACTGTGGGTATTGCCTTTGTATACCGGTGGAAAGCTCCACACGGTTCTCGCGTTAAGGGGACTGCGGTCGCCGTTGAGTGTCGTAAAGATCCCTGAGCCATCAGGGTAGTAGTCGTAACGCACCGACCTGGTGAGCATCAGGAGATATTCGTGACCGACCACTGGCCGATCGCCGACGACCTCTGGCACGTGGGCCCTGACACCATCGCCTGAATCGTCCTCGGCACCCGATACCTTGTGGGTCTTCGACCAGACGATGATCGAACGGACCCAGAAGCCGAGCTTCTGCGCCCCCACGGCAATCAAGAATGGAACGAGCGTCAGGTCCTTATCTTTGAGATAGTCGTGCCCGGCCGAATAACGTCGGTAGGGGCTCTCCGACCACGTCGTATGCCGGTCGCCCGAGTAGTGCATGATTCGGTCTCTGCTGCTCTCGCGAGCTATCGAACGGGTCATATAACTGTCGCCGACATTCCACCAGATTGTGCCTGTGGGTTTCACCACACGCCGCAGCGCCGCCAGGATCTCAAGGCTATGGGCGACATAACCGTCGGGCCCTTCCTCACGACCAAATGGCGCTTTCGTTCCGTCTGCCCAACGAACCTGTCGCTCATCCGCGTATACGCGCTGACCCCAAAACGGTGGCGACGTGACGATGGCTTGGATTGAACCGGCTGGAAGGCCACTAACAACCTCAAGGACGTTTCCTTGGACGACAGCGTTCCAAGTTGGCTTGCTCTGCTTCTTGTAGCTGCCTGCGGGTCGCCGAGGCTTAGCGGTCGGTCTATCCAGGCCGAGATTGCCGACGAGCTTGACATCGGACAGGGCAATTAGGGGATCGAGAGTACTGCCGCGGTACTTCAACTTGCCGCGGCGAACCAAGTTCCGGAGCCTGTTCTCGGCAACCCCGGATAGTTCGCCAGCGCGTTTGATCGTGACGAACGTATCCGAGTCAGCAACCGCCTCGGAGGGGTCGACACGACCGATCTTAGTGAGCCTGCCAGTGGGCGACGGCCTAGGTTTTGCGGTGATGGAGGGACTCCTGCGATTGGAAAGCGGCAGGCGGCCTAAAGGGTAGCAGCGCCCCGTAATTTCCGGCGGACAGAACACATGTTTGGTATAGCCTGAGGCTCAGGCGGGGTCATGTCAACCCGCTTTAGCAATGAGCCGTCACGCGAAGCAAGATGACCGTAACCACCAGCAGGACGATGGATGTGCCAACCAGAATCCAGGTGCCGATCTCAAGCCTCTTGGAACTCTCTGCAATGCTTTTGGTCGCCTCCACCTGTCGAGCGCCAACCTCTAATTGCACCTGATTGAGCGATTCGTTCGGCCATTTCTTAAGTTCTTCGCTCAGCTGCTCCCAGGACTGATTCTCAAGCGGACGTTTTGCAATCGCCTTATTAGCACGGAGGGCTGCCCAGGCTGCGTGCCAGTTCATGCTTTTGGGCCGTTCATTCGACCTGTCGGTGCTCTCCGGACCAGGCGCGAATCGTCAATGTGCAGTTGTCGGCTAACGGTCACGGCTCACGCAGCTCCTTCGAGGCTGTGTCGGTTACGGCGTTCAGGAGCTTTCGAAGTTCATCGTTATGGTCAAAGTGCCACCAGTCGGCTGAATGGGTGAACTGCAGCAAAGCATCGATTTGCGACGCGGCGTCAGGGCACTCTAACCTCAGCGTTGCGGCTGCGTGCTCGTAGCGAATCGCGGCTTCATGGTGCAACAGCCCGTCCCCGGGCGCGTAACCGAAGATGCCCTGGGTGAGGTCCTTGATCGCTTCTCGTATCTGCGTCTGCCGGCTAGTGCGATCCTGCTGTCGGCGGTCCTCGCCTGCCGATTCCTCACGTAGCACGTGATAGATCGGTCGAAGAGCTCGGTTGATCAAGAACGTTCGGACGCGATTCGAGAAGATGCTTAGCACGCCACCAACGACGACCAGGACGATCGCCGCGGCGACAATGACGACTGACGCCTGAACCAGTGGCGCCATCACGTGCCTATCGCTTCCGGTTGGGGTCTTTGCCTCTCGCGTTCCCGGCGACGTCGTAGAGCATCCCGCAGTCGACGCATCGCCACTTCACAAAGGCCGAGCCGTCCTCGGTTGCGTCGACGCCGCTGCGCTCGATGAGTCGACCGCCGCAGTCGCAGTGACGCCGCACCATTGGCGTCTTGGGGTCGTCGCGAAACTCCTTGAGGGTGGCGATGATGCCCACCATAGCCGGGTCCCCAGTCGCCTCGTATTCGGCGATCATCCGATCGAACCCTTGCTGCACGACGTCATAGCGGGCTTTGCGCCAATCCTTCTCGAGGTGTCTGACCCGCTCGACGGCCTGGTCGGCCTCGAGTTTGCCTGCTCGCACTTCAGCGGTAATCGCCGCGAGGAGCTTGACGTAGTCGTCGTCGAGATCTTTGGGAATTGGCCCCGCGCTCATATCTGTCGGTGAGGCGTGAGCTGGCGCGACTCGAAGACCTCGATGTCCCACTCCTGCTCAGACAGCCCTGCCTGATGAGCGATCTGCCATGCCCACACCAGAGAACTCGCGTCTGCGTCGGCCTCCCTGAAGTGCACGTTCTCGATCGCGAGCAAGATCGTGCCGTCTCGCGAAGTGCTCAGGATCGGCTTGCGGTAAGGCTGAGGGTGCTTTAGGCCCAGGCCGTCGATCTCGCGCTGCAATCGAGTCGCAGCGGTCGCGACGTCGCGCGCCC
>Ga0137388_10001139_pt1 | contig 15959 bp, 12 predicted proteins | sample 15con2h14AmetaG_FD_104644 | JGI IMG/M metagenome (GOLD analysis project Ga0137388, IMG submission 104644) | Vadose zone soil microbial communities from Angelo Coast Range Reserve, California, USA - 15con2h1.4A metaG | ecosystem: Environmental > Terrestrial > Soil > Vadose zone > Saprolite...
ACACATAACGGAGAGCTACCTAGCAAGGCACGGCGTAAAAGCCCGCGTGGAGTTTTCCTGGGGTGCCACGGAAGTCAACGTGCCGCAACTGGCGGACGCTATTGTGGAAGTGACCGAGACGGGCTCGTCCCTGCGCGCGAATCGCTTGCGCATTGTCGATACCGTGCTGGAATCCGCGACGGTGTTCAGCATGAACCGCGCCCCTGCGGCCGATGCCTGGAAACGCGAAAAAGCGGAAAACCTGATTCTGATGCTACAAGGCGCGATCGCCGCCGCCAGCAAGGTGGGTCTTCTCCTCAACGTCCATCGTGATGATCTGCCCGCTGTTCTAGGTGTTCTTCCTGCGCTCAAGCAGCCGACGATTTCAGCTTTGAGCGATCCGGACTGGGTCGCCATCAACACCATCGTCGAGGAAGCCGTTGTGCGGCAGATTCTGCCAAAACTCAAAGCCGCCAAGGCCCAGGGGATCGTCGAATACCCCTTGAACAAGATCGTGCTCTGATGCGCATTCTCAAACTCACACGGGCAGTCGAGAAAAACGTTCTGCGCGTGCGCCAGCAGCATGATGAAGAGGCACAAGAAATCGCCGCGGAGATTATCTGTGATGTTCGCCAGCGCGGAGACGCGGCACTCTCCGCATGGGTGAGGAAACTCGACGGCATCGACCTTCAGCGTGAAAGTTTGTGGATCGAAGAGGGCGAAATTCGCGCCTCACGCAAGCAAGTGAGCCGCGAGTTCCTTCGTGCGCTGGAGCACGCCGCCCGCAATGTCCGCTGCGTCGCAGAAAAGCAGTTGCCGAAACCCTGGACGATGGAAGTCGAGCCGGGAGTGAAAATAGGCCAGATGGTGCGCCCGATTGATGCCATCGGGTGCTACATCCCGGGCGGACGGTTTGCCCTGGTTTCCACGATGGTGATGACCGTGGTGCCGGCCAAAGTGGCGGGCGTGCGCCACATCCAGGTTGTCTGCCCGCGGCCGAACGCTGCTCTTCTTGCCACCGCCGACATTCTCGGCGTGACGCGCGTCGCCAAAATGGGGGGCGCACAGGCCATTGCAACACTAGCCTACGGCACAAAGCGTGTGGCTCGCGTCGAGAAAATCTTCGGCCCGGGCAATCGCTTTGTTACTGCCGCCAAGCAACTGGTTAGCAGCGATTGCGCAATCGATCTGCCCGCGGGACCAACCGAGTCCATTGTCTTGGCCACAACCGGAAATCCGAGTTGGATCGCCGCGGACCTGCTCGCGCAGGCCGAACACGCTCACGATGCAGGGAGCTACCTAGTGACCACGTCGAACAGCCTCGCACGGCAGGTGCAAACCGAAGTAGCCCGGCAACTTGACGAATTGCCCGCAACGAATCCTGCGCAATTTTCGATGAAGCGCACTGGCGCAATCCTGGTCGCCTCGTCAATTGAGGCCGCCTGTGAATTCGTCAATCGTTTCGCCCCGGAGCACCTCAGCCTTCCCAGCAACGGGGAGTCGCTCATGAAGAAAATTTACGCTGCCGGTACCGTTTTTCTCGGTCGTTGGGGAGCGCAACCTCTCGGCGATTACGCCAGCGGGAGCAATCATGTCCTGCCGACCGGAGGTTGGGCGCGCATGCGCGGCGGCCTCTCAGCCGCGGACTTTGTGAAATGCATCAGCGTACAGTCCATCAGCAATAATGGTTTCGCGCGGTTGGCCTCTGATGTCCAGACGTTAGCCCGCGCGGAGGGTCTGCTGGCCCACGCGAACGCCGTGGAGGTTCGCCGATGAAGGTTCATTTGCCAATCCGCGAAGCGATCCTGAATCGCCGCACGTACGAAGCGCCCGCCGAGGGGCGCTCCGATAAATTGCGCCTCGACTTCAACGAGAACACAACTGGTTGTTCACCGGCGGTGCGGCGTGCGCTCGCAAAGCTCACCACCAAGCAGCTGGCAATGTACCCCGAATATCATGTGCGAACGCGGCGCATCGCGCGCTACTTCGGTGTCCGCCGGGAAGAACTGCTGCTTACCAACGGCGGTGACGACGCTCTGCGCGTTTTCTTCGATACCTTCGTCGAACCGCGCTGTGGCATTCTGATTTGCGAGCCCACCTTTCCGATGTATCGCTACTACGCGGAAATTTATGGCGCCCGGATTTCCGTCCTGCGCTACACCAGCGAAATGGAATTTCCGCTGGAAGGCGTCATCGCCGCGCTGCGCAAGAGGCCGCGCGTTCTTTTCATCGCCAATCCCAATAATCCGACGGGAACTCTCCTTCGAGAGGAAGGGTTGCGAAGAGTGTTGAAAGCCGCCACGCACACCGCGGTAGTAATGGATGAAGCTTATGCGGAATTCTCCGGCTTCTCCGTCGTGCGCTGGATCCAGAAATATCCGCAATTGTTCGTGGCAAGAACATTTTCAAAAGTGGCCGGGCTCGCGGCCTTGCGGCTCGGCGCAGTAATCGCCTGTGAAAAATCCCTTGCTCTCGTGCGCCGCGCCATGCCGCCCTTCCCGGTCAATCTTGCAGCTCTTGTCGCGGCGGAAGCGGCGCTGAACGATGGCGCCACGATGTTTCGGTACGTGCTTCAGGTCCAACTACTGCGGAAGTGGTTCGCGTCAGAATTGGAAAAGCTCGGCGTAAAAACTCATCCGAGCGCCGGAAATTTTCTCCTCGCGAATTTCGGGCCAGCCGGGCCGCCCCTCTTTCAAAAGCTGGAGAAGCAAGGGATTCTTCTCCGTGAACGAAGCAAAGACATCGGTCCCGGGTTTGTCCGCATCACCATTGGAACGCGATCCGAAATGCGCCGGTTGCTGAAAACAATTCGAAAGGAATGGAAGACTCCGGCCTGAAGCCTAGCGTCAGACAGAAACTCACCATGCCCCGAACCGCGACCATTCATCGCAAGACAAACGAGACTGATATCCGCCTAAAGCTGAATCTGGACGGACGCGGAAAGGCGCGCATCGCCACGGGTATTCGCTTCTTCGATCACATGCTCGAGCTGATTGCGCGGCACGGCGCACTCGATCTTAATGTAGACGCGCGCGGCGATCTCGACGTGGACCAGCATCACACCGTCGAAGACGTCGGCATCACGCTCGGAGAAGCGGTCCTGAAAGCCCTTGGCTCCAAGCGTGGCATTTTGCGCGCCGGTTATTTCCTCATGCCAATGGACGAAACGCTCGCTGCTGCAGCCGTGGATCTTGGCGGAAGGCCCTACTGCATAGTCCAAGCAAATATCGCCGCAAAGCGCGTGGGCGATTTCCAGGTGGAGCTAATGGAGGATTTTTTCCAAGGCTTCGCGCAAGCCGCAAAAGCCAACGTACATCTCCGCGCCCTCTACGGCCGCTCCTCGCACCATCAAGTCGAAGCAATTTTCAAAGCATTCGCGCGCGCTCTGCGTTTCGCCGTCTCTCGCGACAAGCGCCTCCGCAAAGTTTTGCCCAGCACAAAAGGGCTCCTATGAAAGTGACCATCCTCGACTACGGCGCCGGCAATGTGCCCTCCGTCGAACGCGCCCTGCAACGTCTCGGCGCTCAATCACACCGCACCGACTCGCCTGAATGCATTTCCAATGCAGCCGCTATGCTCCTCCCTGGGGTCGGTCATTACGGCGCTCTCGTTCGCGCCCTCGACGAAAAAAACCTCCGCGCACCTTTAGTCGACGCCATCAACCGCGGCGTGCCTTTTCTCGGAATTTGCCTCGGGCTGCAGGTATTGTTCAAGTCGAGCGAAGAAGCCTCCCAACTCCAAGGATTGTGTCTCATGCCGGGAATCGTTTCTGCATTGCCTCCAAACGTGAAGTTGCCTCACATGGGATGGAATCAGCTTAAAAGAAAGCGTGAGTCTTTCTTGCTCGCCGGCATTGACGCCGCAGCGTATTTTTATTTTGCCCACTCCTACGCCGCGCTTGATTCGAACGCCGCGGCAGCCGCCACCTGCTCCTATGGTGCGGAATTCGCCGCTATCGTCGAGCATAAAAACATCTATGCCGTGCAATTCCATCCGGAGAAAAGCGGCGCCCCTGGCGCCCGCGTCCTACAAAATTTTCTGAGGCTCGCAGCATGAGCCTCGCGCACCGCATCATTCCCTGCCTCGACACCGACGGCGAGCGCGTCGTCAAGGGCGTCAACTTCGTCGGTCTGCGCGACGCCGGTGATCCAATCGCTCTCGCCGCGCGTTACAACGCCGAAGGTGCCGACGAACTGGTCGTGCTCGACATAGCGGCTTCCCGCGATCGCCGACCCACTTTCCTCGAAACCATCCGCCGCGTCGCCGCGGAATTGGCCATCCCTCTCACCGCTGGCGGCGGTATTCGAACCCTCGAAGACGGCCGCGCCGTAGTGCGCGCAGGCGCTGACAAAGTCACTGTGAACACCGCCGCCGTAGACCGGCCTGAACTCATTTCCGAATTGTCGCGGGAATTTGGCGCGCAAGCCGTCGTTGTCGCAATCGACGCGAAACACGCAGGCGATCATTGGGATGTCATGGTTCGCGGCGGACGCGAATCTGCCTCCCTGGATGCCATCGAGTGGGCCAGCATGGCCGTTGCGCTCGGAGCCGGCGAAATACTGTTGACCTCCGTCGATCGTGATGGCACGCAAAGCGGTTTCGACGTAGCACTAACCGCAGCAATCTCCAAAGCCGTGACCGTTCCGGTGATCGCTTCTGGAGGCGCAAAGTCGCCAAAACATTTTGTCGAAATCTTCCAAGACGGCGCTGCGGACGCGGCGTTGGCGGCTTCGATCTTTCACGATGAGCTGCAATCCATTCGAACGCTGAAGGAATTCCTCGCCGCACATGGCATCGAGGTGCGCTTGCCGTGTTGATTCCCTGCATCGACTTGCAAGCTGGCCAAGCCGTTCAATTGGTGCACGGGCGAAAGCGCGAGCTTGCCGTGGCCGACGTCTTCGGCCTTCTCAGAAAATTCAAGGAATATCCCTGGTTGCACGTCATTGACCTGGATGCCGCGATGGGAAAAGGCGCGAACAACGAACTGGTGCGCGAACTCTGCGCCACAGCACGAAAAGACTTCGGCATGAAGGTGCGCGTTGGCGGCGGGATTCGAACCGTTGCTCGTGCCGAACAAATTGCCCGATGGGGAGCGAGCCAAATCATTGTTGGCAGCGCCGCTTTCCGCGGCGCGAAGGTGAACACCAGATTCCTGCAACGACTCACAAAAAAAGTCCATCGAAAACAAATCATCATCGCCCTCGATACAGCCCGAGGGAACATCACCATCCACGGCTGGCGAAAGCGCATCGCGCTTCAGGCCGAGAAAATGATGGCGGAGCTTGAACTCTACTGCGCAGGTTTCTTGTGCACCGACGTGGACCGCGAAGGCACGATGACCGGCGCAAACCTCGCGTGGTTCCGAACGCTACGCAACGCGACTTCGCATCTGATTATCGCCGCGGGCGGCATCAAAACGCGTCGCGAAATTACCGCACTCGAACAAATAGGCATGGATGCCGTCGTGGGTATGGCCATTTACAAAAACCGTTTGCGCTAACTCGCTCGCACAATCCTAGTCTGTTCTTCTATTTGGTCTTGCAATTTGGCGCCGCACCGCGCCCGCGCCGTTAGCGCAGATACGCGTCGGTGATGTACTGCTGCACCATGCGTTGCGTATTGAAGAACGAGCCGTTGATGGCGATGGCATGTTGCATGACTTCCAGGAATTTCGCGCGATCGTTGTAGTACATCGGAAGAATCACGTTTTCCAGCTTGTTATAAAGCGATTCGGCTTCGGCCGTATTGTCCGCCGGAGTATTTCCCGCCGCTGTCCGCCGAGATTCGCCGATGCACCAGCCGGTGACGCCCTCGATGTGACCTTCCACCCACCAGCCGTCCAGAATGCTCAAGCTGGGCACGCCATTTAGCGCGGCCTTCATTCCGCTAGTGCCGGAAGCTTCCAATGGAAATTGTGGTGTGTTCAGCCACAGGTCCACGCCGGAAGTGATTTTTCCACCGAGTTCTAAATTGTAGTCGTCGAGGAAAACCACCGGTATCACTTTCCGCAACGCCTTTTTCGCATGGAAAATCCGGCGAATAATGTCCTTCCCGCCGCCGTCATTGGGATGCGCCTTGCCGGCATAAATAATTTGGAAGTGGCCGGAGTTCTTGGCGATTTGTCGCAACCGGTCGAGGTCGGCCAGGATCAGGTCGGCACGTTTGTAACCCGTGGCACGGCGCGCAAAACCGATCGTGAATGCTTCAGGATCAAACTTGAGGCCGGTCTTTTGGCGAACCGTCTCGAGCAGATCGTGTTTGGCGATCAGATGGGCGGCCCAGACTTCCTCCGGCGGCAAGCCCAGCGCACTGCGCAAACTGTAGTTGTCCTCGCGCCAGGAGGAAATGTAGCGGTCGAAGAGTTGCTGGAATGGCGGCGAAGTCCAGGTCCCGGCGTGAACACCGTTAGTGATAGCCTCGATCGCAGCTCCCGGAAACATCTGCCGCGAAGTCTCGCCGTGTTGTTTGGCAACGCCGTTAACGTACGTGCTCAGCCCCAAAGCAAGCTGTGTCATATTCAACGAAGCTCCCTGCCGCGCCGCCTCCTGCAATCCCGGGAAATTCTGCTCCGCCTGCAGCGCGCGCTTCATCAGATCGGCGGTGGTGGGGTCTTTCAAGTCCAGAAAATCCGTCTGCCCGGGAAATACCCGCGTGAGGAATTCCATCGGAAAGCGGTCATGTCCGGCCGGAACGGGCGTGTGGGTGGTGAAAACGCATTTATTTCGCACTTTTTCGATGTCTTCGCCACGGATGGAACTACGCCCGGCCTTTTGTGCTTCTTCGCCAAGCAGCTCCAGCGTCAGCAGCGCCGCGTGCCCTTCGTTCATGTGGTAGCGCGTAAGGTCGCCGTAGCCCATCGCCCGCAGCATGCGCACCCCGCCGATCCCCAAGAGCACTTCCTGCCGCAGCCGGTAGTACGGATCGCCGCCATACAGCGTGCCGGTTAACGCGCGGTCCGCTTCCGCGTTCGGCGGCAGATCGGCGTCCAGAAAATATACGGGAACCTCAAATCCGCGCACGCCCTTCACTGCATAGCGCCAGCAGCGCAACTCAACTCGGCGGCCTTCCATCGGAACGCTGGCTCGCGCCGGTTCTTCTGTAAGAAAATCTTCCACGCGCCACTCGACCGGTTCTTCCGTTTGCGAGCCGTCTTCTGCAAGCCGCTGCGTGAAGAATCCTTTGCGGTAAAGGAGGGAGACCGCCACCATGGGCAGCCGCAGGTCGGCAGCCGCGCGAATCGTGTCGCCCGCCAGGACGCCCAGCCCGCCGCTGTAGCTCGGCATGGCGTTTTCGAGCGCAATCTCCATCGAAAAGTAAGCGACCAATCGCCTTATGGAATTCGCCTGACTTGTCATCTCACTCGCTTTTCATTTAGCGCGGCATCCGGAACCATGCGGAAAATCACGCCTGTTTAAACCTTAGATTCTCAGGGATTCGCCGCGCGCAAGCAAGTGTTCCGGAGACGGAAGGTTTCTATTCGTACCATTTGGATATTTCATCAAGGGTTGCATTCTGGAGCGGATTTCAAGGCATTGCGTCCTCACGCGCAAGGCACGGACCGGTCAAGGGACACGAGTGCGGGAAAGACAAAGCGCAGGGTCGGAACTGTTCTCCTCGTCCCGAAGTGCGCGGACTGGGCAAAGCTCCGCTATTGGGTCACGGTTTTTACGGCGTCGCCAACTTTGAATCCCGAGCCGGACACTGCGACGGCGACAGCGGAAATGTCATCCACTTCGGTGATCTTTACCATGCCGACCGCCGAGGCCAAACGGCGGATGACCTGGCCGGTGGCCGGGTCCTTGATCTCCCGGGTGACGCGCTCGACATTGAGCTGGTCGCCCACCTTCAGACCCGCCTTACCGCCAACGTTTAGAATGATCTGTCCGCCTTCCACGGCCGCCACCAGCCCGGAGACGTTGATCGTGCGGGTTTGTAGTTTCGTGTTATTGGCAACCAATCCGGTGCTCATCTGATCGACCGCGTTCTTCACCGCTTCTCCGAGAATCGTCTGTTGGAAGTCGCTGCTGCCAAAATTGGCGCCACCGGCGCCAAACCCATGTCAATTGCCTCCGCCTCCGAGCAACGACGTGCTCTCGCGCTGCGATTCGCCCTTGCCATCAGCCACGCCGAGAATTTCGCCGGTATCGATGTCCACCATACGGGCGTTGACCGCAACGATGGCCTTGCTTTTTTTCTTTCCGAATCCCCCAATACCAAAGCCACCCAGGCCGGCGCCAGCGCCGCCGACATTTGTGTTCTTGGTTTCGTTCCCGAATTGCGTGATGCTCCCGACGATGATGGTGTCCACTCCGAGGAGCTTACCGATTTTGGCGGCGGAGTTTGGATTGGCACGATCGCTGTTCGAGAAATTCTGCTCCGCAAGAATCTTGTCCAGTGCTTTGCGCTCGATGACGGAATACGTGCCATCCTTGACGAGATCGGTTATCAGTAAGTCGGAGATACCCTTGCCGACGTCCACATTCGTGCCGAAGAGCGCGGCGGTGGAGGTCTGCACCGTTGCATAGTCGAAATCGAAAATGGCTACGCGCTTCTTGCGGCCTTGCGACGCAGATGGCGCGGGGGCGGCCGCTGGAGCTGCGGCTGGAGCGGGCGCCGCGGGCTTTGCCTGGGCGTTCGACGCAGGCACGGTGACCAGCAGGCCGAGAGCCAAGACCGAGGCAGACCACACAAGATATTTCATGACGGTCCTCGCACTTAGAGCTTGTTTCTTCATGTGACAGAATACTGTTGCGAATTGGCAAGAATGCAAGAATGCTGCGGGTGTCAATCCAAGTCTCCACGTTGCCACGACTTTGCTTACGTGAGGGAAACCGAAGGACGGAGCAATCCTTTCACGCGCACGGCAGCAGAAAAAATCGAAAAACGGATGGCTCAGTTGATGAAGTTGCGGAATTCGCGAGATGGACTGCCACCAGCTATCCCTCTTAACCCCGCAAAACGAAGAAGGGCGCCCAAGCGCCCCTCTTCTGATGATTGTTATTGTGGCTGCCACCCGCTTCGTTAGAACTGCAAGCGTATAGACAGTTGCGCCTCTCTGGGATCGCCCACACCCTGCCGGATGAATCCGTCGAAATCAAACAAGGGCGTACCGCTGCCGCTGATTGTGTTTATGTTGTTTTTGTTATTAAACAGGTTGAAGACCTCCACCTTGGGGATGATCTGGAACCGCTCTCCAAGGTGCACTGGTCTTGACGCCCCAAAGTTAAACGCAAAGTAGCCGTTGTCCTTGCGAAGGAAATTTCTTCCGCAGTCGACGTTGGTTCCGCCTGGGCCTTTGCCAATTTGCACGCGATGCGCAGCTTCTGAGTTGCTGCAAAGAGGCCCAGTGCCAGCGGCATTGGGATTGGCGCTATAGGGTTGGGCCGAGTGCGCCTGCATTCGCACGTCAAGAGCCACCTTCCACGGCAATTCGGCGTGAGTGACGAGGTTGAATTTATGCTTTTCATCCCGGTCGGAGTAGGAATACTCCTTCGCGAGATTGTAGAAGTCATAATAGTGGAAGCTGAAAGGATCTCTTTCGTTGGAATCATCGTCCAGATCTTCCGACCAGACGTAATTCGCATCCAGCTGGAACCGATTGTTAAAGCGCTTGCGCACCCCAATCGTTGCGCCGCGATAGAGCGACTTTGCGGAACTAGCCGTGTCGGTAACCGCCCCCAAATTCGCGAATGGGCCCGGTTTTGAGTAGGACGGACCACTCCCGAGATTCACATCGGCGGTTACATTCAAATCCGCTGTCGAGCAGCACACGTTCGGATTAATGAACCGGGTCAGATGAACTCCCTTGGAGACTGTTAAATCAAGGTAGCCGGCCCACCCGGACGCGATCTGCTGCTCGTAACCAACGTTTGCCGTATAAATTCGGGGGTTGGCATAGGCTTTGTCAAATACTTGCACCGCGGCAAATGGTGGCGGTGGTGAGCCTTTCGCCGGGGGATTATTGATAGGTCCCGCGTTTTGGCCGAATACCGGTTCCGGGCAGCATGGCCCGACAAACAAGCCCGCCGCGAACGATTGCTGTTGCACCCCGTTGGTCGTGATGGATCCGACCTGCGTCAGCATATTCTGCCTGGCGTTGTAGATCCCCCAACTTGCACGCAGCGCAGACTTGCCATTGCCTCGAACGTCCCAAGCGAACCCAATTCGCGGCTGAAACATCTTGTTTTGGTTGTGCAACGTCCCATCGGAAGGAAACTTCGGGTCGCTCAAGTTCGGGCCGTACGCCGTCTGTGCAGGAGGAATAACCGGATTTGGAAGGTGCTGTGCCTCCCAACGCAGACCCAGATTTACGGTTAGGTTGCGCGTAATCTTCCAAGTATCCTGTCCAAACACCGCGAAATCTTCATTATTGATGGACGAGGCCCCAGACTGGTCAAAAGTCTCTCCTTGGGTCGCAGGCCCATGTTGGAGAAACAGGAATAGCGGTGTCCCCGTTGACGTGGACGCTCCTGGGCAAGTGGTCACACTAAATGATCCGTCCGAGCACCCATGTACGGCAGGCCCATCCGCTACGTAGTGCATAAAGCCCACGGCGTTATCGAAAAAGTACAATCCTTTGAAAAACCCGCGAAACACCTGGGTGTTATTGCTGTGAATCCACTCCCCGCCGGCCTTTATGGTGTGCTTGCCGTGAATGAGGGTGAAGTTGTCTCTCACATCGGTACGCCAAAAGACTTCGTCAATCGTAGGCTCGAGGAAGAAAGGCTGGCCAAACCGGAAAGCGAAGGCCGTTGGGCTGTTCGCAGAGCCGATATTTGTGTCCGGCACTGCAGTGGCATCGACCGCGTTGCGCGGCCGGTTCTCTCGCGCGTAGGTAAAATGCGCTTCGTTGAGTTTGCTGCTCGAAACGGTGCTAAACCAGTTTGTATTGACCGCCTGGATTTTTGACGGTCCTTCGATGCCGTTTGCTGCCGTTCCATAGGCGGGAACGTCAAACGTCTGATTTGAGTTCTTTGAATAATCGTAGTTGTACGAACCAAAGATCTGGTTCTTCGCATTCAGGTTGTAGTCGATCCTGCCAAAGGCCGCACCATTACGTATCGCGTGATTTACCGGTGTGCCATCTTTCTCACTGAAATGGCTCTGCATGAAGTTCAGAAGCGCTACTCGCTGACAGTCCGGATTAGCCAGAATCTGGGCGTCAGTTCCGGGGGTGCCGTTGAACACGATATTTGACCCGCATGGAGTGCCAATGGCCGCGCTGAGATTCTGGCGGGTGAGATTCTCGCGAATGCCCTCAGCGGCCCCGAAGAAAAAGAGCTTGTCCTTGTAAATGGGGCCACCCAAGCTTCCCCCAAACTGATTGCGACGAAAATCCTGCAGCGGCTTCCCATCTGAGGTATTAGCCGATAGCGATTCCGTGCGGAAGTATTCGAAAGCGCTGCCATGGATTTCGTTCGTTCCGGACTTGGTAATGACGTTGATTACCCCTCCGGCCGTGCGCCCGAATTCCGCATTGGCGCCGCTTGCCACTACCTGGAACTCCTTTACCGCATCCAGCGTAATGTCGATCGCCGCGCGCTGACCGCCTTCCTGCTCTCCAAAGAATCCGTTGTTATAGTCACCACCGTCCAAGCTGACGTTGTTAAAGATTCCGCGCTGACCGTTGAAGGTGATCTCGTCGCCGTCGGGACCTTGGGTAATTGACACGCCGGGCGTGAGCGTGAGGAGATCTTCAAACTTGCGCCCGAGTACAGGCGTGGAGCTTACCGTAAGTTCATTGATGGTCGAAGAGGACTCCGTTTTCGTGACTTCCACGACGGGCACGTCGGTGACCACGATCTGCTGTGCTACAGAGGAAACCTTCATCGTGACGGGGATGGTGATGGTCTGGCCGACTGTCAAGTTCACGTTTTGCTGCAAGACAGTCGCGAATCCTGATTTGCTGATGGTAACGGTGTAGCGGCCCGGAGCGAGGCTCAAGAAGGCGAAATGGCCGTCGGGGCCGGTGGTGTCCGTTTGCGTGAAATTGGTATCCAGATTTTTTGCTTCAACGGTCGCCCCCGCGACGCTTCCGCCCTTCTCATCCAAAACATCTCCCTGCACGGTTCCCGCGGTGATCTGCGACTGCCCCCACCCGGACGAAGAAATACACAGCACGAGCATCAAGACAAAGACCGCACCCAACAATTTTCTCATTTCTCTCCCCCCCAGACATCACAGCCCCTATTCACCCGAGCCTGGAATTCCCCAGAAGGTTGAGGCGGCTCGCAAGAATGAATACTGCGAGGGAGTTTATGTCGAGAAGGTGCAAAAACACAAGATGGGCACCTGTGGAAACCTCCTTCGCTTCGAACGAACTTTCGAGTGTAATCCATCAATTTGCGAAGATGCGCGGCGGTTGTTGAACGCAAGCAGCGCGCAATGTCGGTTATAATCGCGCCCGTGAAAACAATTCTCGATTCCATTCTCGTCGTCGAAATGACGGAGGCGCTCGCCGGCCCGTATTGCGCCATGTTGCTTGGTGATTTCGGCGCTGACGTCATCAAGGTGGAGCGGCCGGGAACCGGCGACCAGTCGCGCGGCTGGGGCCCGCCATTTGTTGGGAGTGAATCTGCTTACTATCTCGCGGCGAATCGCAACAAGCGATCGATCACACTCAACTACGATCATCCGCGTGGGACGGAAGCGCTGCAAAAACTTATCGCGAGTACGGATATTTTCATCGTCAACCAGCCATCACTGGCATCGCTGCAAAAACGCGGCATCGATCCGGATTCGCTGGGTGAAAAATATCCGCGGCTTATTTATTGCAGCATTACCGGGTACGGATTCACGGGGCCGAAAGCGGGGATGCCGGGCTACGACATTATTGCGCAGGCGGAGGCGGGTGTTATGAGCTTCACCGGGGAGGCGGAGGGCGGGCCGATGCGTTATCCGATCGCGATTGCGGACATGACTTGCGGGATGTATGCGGCGATGGGCATTCTGGCAGCGCTTTTTGCGAGGGAGAAAACAGGGCACGGGCAATTTATCGATATGGCGCTGTTCGATTCGCAACTAACGTGGCTGGCGAACGTGGGGAGCAGTTATCTGAACGCCGGCGTTTCGCCGGAGCGTTGGGGCAATGCGCATCCGAATATCGTGCCGTACGAAGTGTACTGCGGCCGGGATGGCAAATATTTTGTGGTTGGAGTGGGAACGGAAGGGTTGTGGAAGAAATTTGTGCAAGTGTCGAACGTTCAAGACAACATTGGAAGAGACGAACGGTTCAACACCAATGCGCTAAGAATCAAGAACCGGGAAATCCTGGTGCCGCTGCTGCAAAATATTTTTCAGCTAGAGCCGGCGGCGGTGTGGCTGGAAAAATTCGCGCAGGCGGACATTCCCGCCGGGCCGATCAACACGGTAGCCGAGGCCATCGAAGACAGGCAGACGCACGGGCGGGGCTTGATTGTACAGCTCGAACATCCCGCAATCGGCACAGCGAAGAGTATCGCGAACCCCATCCGATTTTCGAACACCCCGGTGAGTTACCGTTTGCCGCCGCCGATGCTGGGGGAACATACTGGCGAGATTCTGCAGGGCCTGGGCTATTCGGCCAAAGACGCGGCGGGCGGTGGCGGCTGATTCCCCGACCTGACGCGGCCGTTGATTGTCAGGAGTAGGAGTCTGGCTAGATCTCAGGACAGACACCCTTCGTTGGTGTCTGGTTAACCATAACCGGGATCCCTCCCCCCTGTGATTTTTATAAGTGTTGCATCTAAAGGACTTAGAGCTTATGTAAGTGGTTTAGAATCAACACTTACGGACATTTTTATAAGTGTTGATTCTAAAGAAGATAGCTCAAAAATGGCTGGACCCCTTTCAGTCTTGAGAGACGCGTAAGCTCGCAGGCCGGAGGGAAATTGGCAATCATGGAAATCTCCGGAAGCGGGGATTCACACCGCAGGCAAGTCTTTCAGTGCGGAGGCGAACTACTTCAGCGGACTAATATACAAGCATAGTGACCGCGTTGTCAACAAAAACTTGCCGCTAAGCTGAGATTTCCGGCAGAGTTCGTCGGAGAGGCGTGTTAGAACAGGGATGGGCGCACGCCACCGCCAAGCAACGAGGTGTTCACGTTGGCAATCGTGTGGGTCCCTTCTTTGCCGCCCCAGGAGAAGAGCAAATAGACCTGGGGAAAGCCACCCGCGCGAAGCGTGAGGCCGGTGGAGAAGCTGTGTGCGAGATGGTTGAGGCCGATATCGCCGCGGGTGAGGGCAACCTTCCCTTCGTCAAACATGAACGCGAAACCGAGCGGCGAGTTCCAGATGGAATGCTCGAAGCTGCCCCTTAGCAAAAGAACATTCGGTGCGCGGAACCGATAATCCTGGTAGCTGCTGAGTGCAGAATTCCCGTTAATGTTCGAGCCGCCGAGCGTAGGCTGGAAGTAAAAAGGCACGACGTGTCCCCAGGGCGCCATCGATTCCGAGATGAAAAGGCGAACGCCGAAGCTGCCTTCGAGATTTCTGGTAATCGCGGGACACGTGTGCTCGTCCAGGCTCTTGGAGCAATCATCGGGACCATTATGACTGCTGGGCAGATAGGTCTTGGTGGTCGAATAGATGGGAATCTGATGCGAGAGATCCGTGGTGAAGCGCCGGAAGGAAAACTGCGAATTCCCCGGTGCGATGTATTGCTGGAAGGTGAGCAGGTAATTCAGCCGAACGTGGTCGGCAAGAAACAAGGACTTGGTCTTAAAGCGGAATCCTTCCCCATGTTGGACGAATCCAGGTTGGCTGGTCAGGCCGGGAGCAGTGGCTTCGGTATAGAGCTGTTCAATGGAGGGACTGGGCTGGCCCTGGCTCCCGCGAATTGCGACGAAGCGCCCGTTCAATTCACCGTAGAGGGAGACTTCCGCGAGCGTGGGCTGGTAGATGGGCCACCAAACGTTGATGCCGGGAATGGTTTCACGCATTCCGTAGAAGGACCGCGCAACCGGCATGGTACTGGAACCCAAGCCGAAGTAATCGATTTTGTTCAGAGAAATGGCCTGGGCGTAGAGGTGGAAAACCGGATTTTCGAGACCGACCGGCTGGGTCGTGGCGGGATGCCTTCCTCTCTGTTTGACGATCTTCTTAGTCGGGACGTAGATCCCTTTCATGTATACGCCAGCGCGCCAGGAACCATTCATGGATCCGACAGCGTCCGCGTTCCAACTGAGACGCCAATTCTCGTTTGGGGTGTAGTGAGCGACGAATGCGAGGCCCGCGCCAAATCCATTCTGCGGGGCGATACTGCCGACGGCGATGTGGAGGGGATGATCGGTGAAGAGAACTTGCGCGCAACTGAGGATGGATTTGAAGCTTGAGCAACTACCGGACATCTCTAACAATGCCGGCTCGTGTCAAGACCTTTTTTTGAATTTTGTTCTGTCTTTTCTGGTGGTCTCAATGGGTCAACGCAACGTCGGCTAGAAGTCTACTTGCAGGAGTCTCAACAGCTAAAATCGTTCGCGAGCGTTGATTCAAACGGAACACTACCCTTTCCAGGTCTGATTGAGTACAGCCGGACAGATCGGGTCTCTAGAGGGAAGTATTGTCGGATCAACTGATTAGCTGGTGTTGCGTCGACCGGCTGAGCTCGCACTTTTTTTCGGACACACAACTCCGTTCACTCCGAAGAGTGGTCTTATTTGTTCCGTTAAACTTTACTTCGACGACCACGGCTCGTTCGTAATCTTTCGATCGGTTTCAGTCCGACCTATACATCTCTTCGATCATTACTTCGACCATGATTACTAATGCAAACTCCCTTTGCAGGGAGCGGGATGCCCCATCAAGTGCACGACGCTCTACTTCACGCCATGTCCGGTACCGAGCTGTCCCGCGTACGAACCGAACTCTAACGACGGCGAATACTCACAACCATTCCGCCACATCCAGTACAACCGAACCGCCAGCCGGCGTCCCATCGCGACCTTGGCAATGCTCTTGTGCCGGCGCATCGCTAGGTGCATGTACCGACGTCTCCAGTCC
>Ga0137388_10001143_pt1 | contig 15928 bp, 16 predicted proteins | sample 15con2h14AmetaG_FD_104644 | JGI IMG/M metagenome (GOLD analysis project Ga0137388, IMG submission 104644) | Vadose zone soil microbial communities from Angelo Coast Range Reserve, California, USA - 15con2h1.4A metaG | ecosystem: Environmental > Terrestrial > Soil > Vadose zone > Saprolite...
CGCCATCCTCGGCATCGACGAGCTCTCGGAAGAAGACAAGGTCATCGTGGCCCGGGCCCGCAAGATCCAGCGCTTCCTCTCGCAGCCGTTCTTCGTGGCCGAGCAGTTCACGGGAAGCCCGGGCCGCTACGTGAAAGTTCAGGACACGGTGAAAGGCTTCAAGGAAATTGTCGAAGGCAAACACGACGACATTTCCGAGCAGGCCTTTTACATGAAAGGCACGATTGACGAAGTCCTCGAAGCCGCCGAGAAACTGAAGAGCGCGGCGGCAGCATAAAGAAAGCTATCAGTCTGTCAGCCATTGGCTTTCAGCTTGAATTCAAGCGCGGAGCTGAGAAATGACAGCTGAGAACTGGGAGCTCAGATGCCTGACACCTTCCAACTTGAGATCGTCACCCCTGAGAAGCTGGTGGTGAAGGACGTGGCTGAGGAGATGCAGATTCCCGGTAAGAACGGATATTTGGGTATTTTGCCCGGCCATGCCCCGCTGATTACCGAAGTGGCAGTCGGTGAGATCAGCTACCGTAATAACGGTTACACCCATCACCTTGCCGTAGCCTGGGGCTTTGCCGAAGTTCTACCGGATAAGGTCACCATTCTTGCGGAGACGTTCGAACGCCCCGAAGACATCGACGTGCAGCGGGCTGAGAAAGCCAAAGCACGTGCCGAGCAACTCCTGAAGAGCGGCAATACGGAAACCAATTATGCGCGTGCCAATTCAGCTCTCCAGCGGGCCCAAGCCCGGCTGCAGGTGGCGACGGAAAAGGGAAAGTAGTCATGGGTCGTTAGTCGTCGGTCGTTGGTCAAAGAGACTTTGCCGGCCAACTCGGTCTGGAATTGCAGTTCTGATGTTCAGGCAAGCCGCCGGAATTCCAGCGGCTTTTTGCCCCAACGGCACTAATAACTCCCGACTAACGACCAACCACCCGTCTACCCTCAGTACCCGCGCCGATGGCCGAACACTGACTCGTACCCGGCACGGTAACCGTTGGCATATTGCGCCTTGTATGCGTTCTTGTCGCCATCGCGGTGATAGCCATGGTCTTCATCATCGTAGCGGCCTCGCGGATTCGGGTTATAAGGCTTGCCCTTCGCTATGTCCTCGCGGGCGACCGAAGAACCATCCTGGTAGCCGAAGTTGTAAGCGCCATTGTAGCCAGCGCCGCCAAACCACGGCCGATTATTCCCGTAGCTTCCGCTACCGTAGTCGCCGTAGCCACCGCCATCATAGACGCCGTAGCCGCCGCGATCATACACGCGATCATCAGCATCGCCGTCTCCATCACCCCAACGATGATGCACACTCTGGTAGCCGGATCGAAAACCAGCGCGGTACCCGTCACGGTATCCTTGCTGGAACAGACCAAGTGGACCCATCCAGCTTTGATAGCCTCGGCTCGCACTATCCCACTCGCGGCTGCGAAAGTCGCCGGGGTCGTTTTCTCTACCTTCATGTTTGCCTTTATGGAGCCCATCCCGATAGCCATTCTGGTATCCGTACTGCCGGGCCTGCGCCCCATTATCGCGGTTGTAATAGTAGTCGTCACTATCGCGATATTGCGCCAGCGCCAAACCGCCCAGCACCAGTGTCACCGCAACCGCGAATGCAGCGGTCCTCATTTTTCGCAACATGATTTCCTCCCACCGGGCCCCCTGCGACCCTCCAGGAGGAAGGCGGGCATCCCTCCGAATAGCCTGCCTTCCTCCCCCCGTGCACTCCCCCGGTATCTACATGCGTGTGATGCAGGCAGGTCGCAGCCGTGCTGCCTTACTGAAGTGAAAGTGAGATTCGAACGGACAATTCTAATGTGACCTGTGGATCGCGCAACTTTCCTGATGATCTGGTGTTTAATAGGATCGCTATTGAATGCGGACGAATCATGCGGCGCGCGATTGGTGATGGCCAATTTGCGGCTTGCTGATTCGCACTGCCCGGACCTTTTCTCGCTCCATCCTTGCGTACCAGTGTTTCTGTTAGACTTTTTTGCTTTCCTACGCGCCCAAAAAGCAGCCTGAAAAATGGAGAAGCCGGTATGGAGGTCAAGAGAGTCGGGGTCGTGGGCGCGGGCACCATGGGCAACGGCATCGCCCACGTGTTCGCACGCAGTGGCTATCAAGTGCTCCTGTGTGACGTAGAGCAGCGTTTTTTGGACCGTGCTCTCGACACCATTGGCAAGAACCTGGACCGCGAAGTCGCCAAAAACGAAATCACCGCCGACGATAAATCATCTGCACTGAAGCGCATCGAGCCCATGCTGGAGCAGCGAAAACTCGCCAACTGCGACTTCGTGGTCGAAGCTGTGACCGAGAAATTCGAAATCAAATCGGAAATTTTCCGCGACCTCGACAGAATCTGCCCGCCCGCAGCCATTCTCTCTTCCAATACATCTTCCATTTCGATCACCAAACTCGCGGCCCTAACCCAGCGTCCCGAAAAAGTGATTGGAATGCACTTCTTCAATCCTGTACCGGTTATGAAGCTGGTGGAAGTGATCCGTGGGCTGGCCACTTCTCAGGAAACCTTCGAACTCGTGCGCGACCTCGCGGTCAAGCTGGAAAAGACACCGGTAGAGGTCAACGATGCTCCCGGCTTCGTATCCAACCGCGTGCTCATGCCACTGCTCAACGAGGCCATGTACGCAGTCATGGAAGGCGTGGCTACGCCGGAGGCGGTTGACCAAGTGTTTAAACTCGGCATGGCGCATCCCATGGGCCCACTGACACTCGCCGATTTTATTGGTCTCGATGTTTGCCTCGACATCATGCGCGTTCTGCACGATGGCCTAGGCGACCCCAAGTATCGCCCTTGCCCGCTGCTTATCAAGATGGTGGACGCGGGTCGCCTAGGAAGAAAGAGCGGCAGAGGATTTTACAAATATGAATGATTCACCTCGGCGGTCGTAGAGGCGTTGCTTGCAGCGTCCGTTATGCGCTCGTGTGCGTGAAAGACCTAGGAAGCCGCGTCTCTATAGTGGTCCGTTTGGGAGAAAGGTCGGATTTCGAGTGCAATGACAACCGCTCGGGGGCAAGTTAAACGAGAAGACGAGTGCTGATTTGCAAGATTTATATTTGTACATTTTCGCAATGATCGCCGGCGCTTTCGCCGGATGGGTCGGCATAAGAGTCGGCGACCTGCTCTTTACCGCACTCCTCGTGCTTGCGCCTTGCATGTTGTTGGGAGTTCTCGGGCCCAAGAAACCTTGGCGCTGGGTCGTGCTGGTTGGAATCTTCGTGCCGATTGCGGAGTTGTTTGCATACGTCGCGATAACGCAGAAGCCTTATCGATCGCAGATTTACGAATCGTTCCTGGCCTTCCTGCCTGGGATCGCCGGCGCATACGGCGGATCGCTTATGCGTGGGGTAATCGATAACCTACGCGCAGGAAAGTAAACCTGGCCGCACCGATCCGTCACCCCGCTCACAATGCGGCCGCAGATTTCACCCAAAGGTCTTGGATAACCAGAAAGTCACTCCCGGTTCCGCAGCTTTGCAGGTATGCTGCGAGGCTATGAGTGTGTCAGTCTCGCTGTTGGCTAGCGGCAGCCGTGGTAACTGTGCCATTGTCGCCAGCAGTTGTACCCGCATTTTGGTGGATGCCGGCATTTCCTGCCGTGAAACCTTCAAGCGCATGCGGGGGCTTGGCGAAGACCCGCACTCTCTTTCCGCTGTCCTCATTACTCACGAGCATTCCGATCACGTCTACGGGTTGCGCGTCCTGGCTAGAAAAGTCAGAACTCCAATCTTCATGACTGGGGCTAGCCATCAGGCTTGGGCGAAATCGGTGCGCGATACCGATGGCGAGCGCCCGAAACTGGAAAAGCTGGAAGTATTTTTCTCAGGCAAGACTTTCCAGATCGGGGACATCGCCGTCACGCCGTTCACCATCCCTCACGATGCGGCGGATCCGGTGGGATTCACGTTTCGAGCCGAAGGGGTAAAGGTTGGCTTTGTCACCGATTTGGGTTACATTCCGGCCAGCGTGTGCGACAACTTGCGCCGCTGCGACCTGCTGGTCATGGAGTCAAATCACGATCTGGAGATGCTGCGCGGCGGCCCCTACCCTTGGTCGGTGAAACAGCGGGTCATGAGCCGGGTTGGCCACCTTTCTAACGAAGCACTCGCGGAATTCTTCGCTAGCGACTATGATGCAGAAGCAGCCTATGTGGTACTGGCGCATCTCTCGGAGCAGAATAACCACCCTGAGATTGCCCGGGCAGCGGCAGAAAAGGCGTTAGCTCCCCGGCGGAATCTGCTCCGCAATCGCGTCATGTTGGCTACGCAGTCCGAACCTATGGAGCCGATTCGACTGTAGTTCCATATGAGTCAGCAGTGCGTTGACCCTATCGTGGGCAAGATTCTGGCCGGCTGGCGTTATGATATCTCCGGACTGGCGCCAGAAATGCGCGGTGACTACGAGCATCACTTCGCAGCTTGCGAGTACTGCCGCTCCCGCCAGCGCCTGCACCGCATCATCGATGTCTCCTTGATTGTTCTAGCTTCGGTCTCGGCTGGAGTGTTCCTGCTTGCCTTCGGTGTGATTCGGCATTTTGGGCCACGGCATACTTTCTGGCTGGAAATTGCCGCGCTGGGCGGCTTCGCGCTTTCCGCTCTGATCTGGCTGGCGGTGGCGGTGGCAACTCCCGCGCCAATGGCCGTCGTGGATGCGGCCAAGCTTGGGGCACGCCACGTACATGACCGCTTGCCCCAAGAAATTCGCGAACGTCTTCCCGAAGACCTGCGCCTGAAAATCACGGGATCGTAGGCTCGCCGCCACTTCGGCTTTGCCAACTCGGGCACCGCATCGGATATTTGACATTCGGCAAAGCATTCGGATGATGCAGCATCTCTGTAATGGAATCTGCGGTCAAAACTGTGCGCATCCTCCAAATTGCAATGCTGGTGAGCATCGCGATATATGTGTTCATCGGCGAGCGGATAGCTCCGGGACCGAGATCCGCCAGCCCCGTGTTCTTCTACACTTTTTCTTTGGTAGGCATGACGCTCGTGGGCATAATTCTGCTTGTCCGGCGCACTCTGATCCTGCAATCCGAGGCAACACTCAGGACAGGTGCCACCGACGTCGGGACGCTGAATCGCTGGAGGTCTGGCTACATCGTCACCTACGCGCTCTCCGAATCGCTGGCGCTGTTTGGGCTCATCCTGCGTTTTATGGGTTTCAACCTCGTGCAAGTGGTGCCGTTCTATCTGGCAGGCTTTATCCTGATGCTTTTTTTCGGACCGCGCCAGCCTTCTGGTGAACTCAGTTAAACTGAAAAATAAAGTTTAAGAACGAGGCCTGGAGCACTCTGGAGATCTCTCTGACGACTTATGATAAGAGAGTCTGTACGGGAGGAGTCCGTGTCCATTAGCGGCCCCGAAGAACTCGAAGGCATGCGCGCGGTGGGAGCAGTGGTGCGCCGCGTCATCGAAGCCATGAGGGAGAGTGTGCGTCCAGGAGTCACCACCGCGGAATTGGACGCGATTGGCGATAAGGTCATGCGCGACCAGGGTGCGCAATCCGCACCGGCACTGGTCTACCATTTCCCCGGAAGCTCATGCATCAGCTTGAACGATGAGGCTGTCCACGGCATCCCGGGGGAAAGGATTCTGCGCGAAGGTGACCTGGTGAAGCTCGATGTAACCGTGGAAAAAAATGGGTTCATGGCCGACGCCGCGGTTACCGTGGCCGTGGGCGCCGTGTCCGAAGAATCCAAGCGCCTCATTGCGTGCGCCGAGCGAGCATTTGCCAAAGCCATGTTAGTGGCCCGGGCCGGCTTCCGCGTTTCTGAAATCGGACGCGCAGTCGAACGTGAGGTCCGCCGCGACGGCTTTTCCGTGATCCGCGATCTTGGCGGACACGGCATCGGCCGCACTATTCATGAAGCACCGCGAGTGCCCAACTACGCTGATCCCCAAGCCAATCAGATCCTCACGGAAGGAATGGTCATTACTGTCGAACCAATCATCGCTGCCGGGAGCGGCAGAGCGGTGCTGGCAAAAGACGGCTGGACGGTGCAGACTGCCGATCACAAGCCTTCCGCCCACTACGAACACACCATCGTGATCACGAAGGGAACACCCATGGTGCTGACGGCGGCCTAGGCGATTCTCGTTGCTTGGTTCTTAGCGAGAACAGAAAAATTCTTAGCGAGAACGGAGAACTGAGAATTCTTACTTGATATGGCAGCTCGCCAGCCCGCGCTTCTCGAGATATTGCTGGTGGTAGTCTTCAGCCTCGTAAAACGTCGTGGCCGGGACAATCCGAGTCACGATTGGCTTGCTGAAGCGGCCAGACTTCCCCAACACTTCCTTTGAAGCATTGGCAGCCGATTCCTGCTCCGGTGTATGGAAGAAGATCGCGGAACGATATTGTGTGCCCCAGTCCGGTCCCTGCCGATTAAGCTGGGTGGGATCGTGGTTTTCCCAGAATACATTCAGCAACTGCTCGTAAGAGATCTTTGCGGGATCGTATTCAACTTCCACCGCTTCAGCGTGTCCGGTCCGGTCAGTGCAAACATCTTTGTAAGTCGGATTGGGAAGTTGTCCGCCGGTATAGCCGACGCGCGTCGAGATCACTCCCTGCAATTGGCGGAACGTGGCTTCCACTCCCCAGAAGCAGCCCGCAGCAAACGTAGCTTTCTCCATGTTTAATGACTCCAGATCGCAGTTTACCGCTACTTGTTGGATGTTGAGAACCGGAGAAAGTTACGCGACGGCTGCGGCTATCGCATCTTCGCAGTTGACTGCAATGATGTTTTCGGCATAGATTCGCTGGGCTTTCCCGCTCCCAGGGAGGGGTTGTGCGTTCGCGCCACTTGGGCCCTAGCTATCATCCGATCGCAATCATAATCCTGTTGATATTCCTGCTTGCCCCAGCCGCTCTGGTTGCCAAGTCGAGGTTTTCGCCGCAGAGTCGCGTCGGCTTTACAGACGGCGACCAGTGGGAACCGGCCATTGCTGCCGATGGCTATGGCCATGTCTACATCCTCTATCCGCAATACGTTACTGTGCCGAATTGTCCCACTTGCTCGCTGCCCAGTATGGTGCTGGTAGTGAGCAATGACAATGGAAAAACCTGGCAATCGCCGCGGCTGATTTCGCCAGTCGGTTCAGGGCAGTTCGATGCTCAGATCGTGGTGGACCCGCTTGATCGTCGCACCGTTTACGCCTCCTGGCTGCAAAACAACAAGAGCGACACGGTCGTGGCCAAGTCCCTGGACTTTGGTCAGACCTGGTCGATCGTAATGGCCGACAGCACAAACGCCGGTGTGGACAAGCCGATCCTGGCGGTACGCGGCAAGGATGTATACGTAGGTTTCAACCGCGCACAGAAGGTTTGGGTGTCATCGTCGCACGATGCAGGCAATACTTTCACCTCTGTGAATGTAAATTCCAATGCGAAGCTGGGATGGTCGCTTGCGGGCGGGGCGGCAATCGATCCGGCCGGCAACGTGTACTTTTCCTGGGCAGGCTACACGCAGAGCGGCGGCGCCAAAGGACCGGTGAATCTCTACATCAGCAAATCGTCTGACGGCGGTCAGACCTGGACTACCACGCTGCTCGACGTTTCGGGCTCACCGCCCGACTGCTCAGTGTACCAATGCGGTTGGGCGTACCTGGGTGCTCAGATCACAATGACGGCCGACTCGGCTGGTACGCTGTACGCGCTTTGGAACGCGGGCCCTGCGAATAAGCAACCCGAGCGCATCTATTTCTCGAGTTCCACCACAGCCGGCGCCACCTGGTTGCCGACGCTGGACGTGTCCGCTGCGCCATTGGGAGTCGAACACAGCTTCCCCGCAATCGTGGCTGGCTCGGCTGGCGACGTACGAATCGCTTGGATGGATTCGCGCCAGAACCCCCTCTGGAACACCTACTACCGCAGCTCAACCAATGGCGGCGCGACCTGGTCGAGCGAAGCACAACTCTCCACATACTTTCCCGGATACAGCTACATCCAACGTAACGGCTTCAGCTTTCCTTTCGGCGACTACTTCGAAATGGACATCGACAGCCGCGGCCAGACGCAAGCGGTATGGGGCGAAGGACTGAACTACGACACTCCGGGTTCGATCTGGTACACCAGCGGGCGATAAACACTCGGTCCAATGACAATCTGTGAATGTGCATGTTGGGGGACGCTGAGGCCCTTTCCTCATACCGATCGCAAGTTCCAGCACCCTGTCTTGGCCGCGAGGAATCTGCATTTCACAAAGGCGAAAAAATAGACCCTCGCTCGCAGCCGGAATGACCGTCCTTTGGTTCACTCCATTACCAACCCGCCCGTCAGATCCGTCAGCCGCTCAATGTGATGTTCCACGCAATACCGCTGCAACTCATCCACAATCTTTTCCGTAGCGCATGGATCCCAGTAGCTTGCGGTCCCAATCTGCACAGCGGTAGCCCCCGCGAGCATGAATTCCACGACATCCGTTGCCGTCGAGATCCCGCCCATGCCGATGACGGGGATCTTTACCGCGTGCGCCGCGTCGTACACCATGCGCACCGCAATCGGCTTGATCGCCGGCCCGGAGAGCCCTGCCGTTACGTTTGAAATTCTCGGCTTGCGGGTTTCGGTATCAATGGCCATCGCCACGCATGTGTTCACGAGAGAAATGGCGTCGGCGCCGGCATCCTGGGCCACACGCGCCATCTGCGCGATGCTGGTCACATTGGGCGAGAGCTTCACAATCAGGGGGCGCTGCGTAGCGCGTTTCGCCGTGCTCACGACCTCATCCAGCTGTCGCGGGTCGCTGCCAAACTGTATGCCTCCTTCCGCCGTATTCGGACATGATACGTTCAGTTCGTAAGCGGAAATCCCTTCGCCTTCGTTCAGAATCTGGATCGTGCTCTCGTAGTCTTCGCGCGTGTAGCCGAACACATTGGCAAAGATCACGATATTTCTTTTCCGGCGCAGAGCCGGAAGTTTTTCCTGTATGAATGCGCGCGCACCAATGTTTTGCAGTCCAATCGCATTCAGCATGCCAGCAGCAGTTTCGTAGAGCCGTGGTGGCGGATGGCCCGCCATCGGCTCCCTGGATAGCCCCTTCACGACAAAGCCGCCAAGCTTGTCCAGGTGAACGACATCTTCGAACTCGATTCCGTAGCCAAACGTACCACTGGCGGCGATCACCGGATTCTTAAGCTGAATACCGGCAACCGTGACCCTCATACGGGATGCGCCGCGTGCTCCCCTAGCAGGAGATGCCGTCACCGCTCACCTCCTTGCACTGAACTCAAATCCACCGGCTTTACTTCCCCAGAAGGTTTGGAATGTGGATTTGATCTTCCCGGCGGGCTGCCGGAATCCTCCGCTCGATGCGCAGGAGCCAGTGCCTCGGTCAGCACCCGTCCCACAGAATGCGTCGGCCCATTGATGCCGAGCAGGGAAGCCAAAGTTACGGCGAGATCCACGGGTTCGGCGTGCGTGCGGTATGTTCCTGTCTGGAAGGGAAGCCCATAAAAAGCCAGTGGCACGTGCGTGTCGTAAGTGTAGGGAGAGCCATGGTCGCTACCGTTCGGAATGCCTAGTGTGTACGGCGCAGGAACACCCATCACATACCAGCCGCCTTGCGGCGAATAGCTGTGCAGATATTTACGCCCGATCTCCGTGTTTGGCACCGCACCCTGCGCTAACTGCCAACGTGTGTAGTAGCCACGCATACCGATCTGCTTCATGGCCTCGCCAACATCCCGCTCGGCTTCTTCTTCTTTGATCTTAAGCGCGGCAAACGCTTCTTCATTAACCCAGGCCACTGGATATTTGAGGGTCTTTACGTATTCACCCTGATGAGCCGGGGAAAGCTTGCGGTTGAGCGCGGCATTTAGCTGTACCTGCAACTTGTCAGGGGTGAAATTTGCGGCAGGGATACGCAAACTTTTGGCCACACTCGGCAAAGGCGACACGCCATGATCCGCGGATAATGCAATCCAGATATTAGCCAGTCCGATCTGGTGTCCCAGATAGTTGAAGAGGTCAGCCAATTGGCGATCGGTAGCCAGTATCATTGCCTGTGATTCAGGCGAGTCGGGGCCGACTGCGTGACCGAGAATATCGTTCCCAGATAGGCCGATAATCAGCAAGTCAGTCGCAGGGCCGTTACCCAACTTTTCGTACACGACCAATTCTTTCGCGAACTCAAACTCGAAATCATTGGCGAACGGAGTTGCCCCGACAACTTCATAGAATCCGGCCACCGATCCGTCTTTAATTTTTCGCGGCGTCGTCGTGCGCAGCGTATTGCCGCTGCTGTCTTTCCACTCCCGGTTCCAATACTTTTCGGCGCGATTGCCGGAGTTGAAGTCCTGTGCCCACTTGGGGAGTTCGTTCCGGTAATACGTGGAAGTAATCCAGGCGCCGGTCTTCTGCTCGATCCAGTAAGCGCCATCGCCAGCGAAACCCGCGGACAGGATAGCGGCCCGATCTTTCAGTGCGATCCCGAAAACGCGCGCCTTGCCTTGCGTGGCCAGCTTGAGTTCGTCCCCTAGAGTGTCGGCGAGCAGATTGTGGGGAGATGCGCCCGGACCATTGCTCGCGGCGCCGACAATCTTTGTGCTTTCATCTTGCACCGAGGTGACCATCTTTTTCTTCTGCGGGTCCCACCACTCATTAGCCTGGATGCCATGCCCGCTGCTGTACGTGCCGGTGAGCAGGGTAGCGTGTCCCGGGGCGGTGCGCGTATTGGCGTAGTCGTAATTGCAGTCACTAAAGTAGGCGCCGTGATCGAGGAATAGACGAAAGCCGCCTTCGCCGAACTGATCGCGGTAGCGCTCCAGATAATCACCACGAAATTGGTCGATGACGATCACCACGATCAGCTTCGGGCGAGCATTGTAGGCGGAGCCGAAACTAAAGCTCACCACGCCCCAGCAAACGAGCAGTACAGCGAACCAGCGCAAGCGGAATTTCATGGCGATGTAGTTTACCGCCTACCGTCTGCCATGCCAAAAAAGACGGCGTTCAACAGCGTATTCTCCACGCTTATAGTATTTTTGGAAGTTGTTGCAATTGATTCCCGGAGGACTCACCCATGAAACTTGGCGCGCATGCCTTCGGACTCGCTCTGTTACTCATTTTCACCCTCTGCAACATTCCGGTTTCGCAAGTACAATCTTCAGCAACTGGATCCCCCGCTATAACTCGCGGGAAGTATCTGGTCGAGCAGGTGACGCAGTGTCGCGATTGCCACACCCCACATAACGAAAAAGGTGAACCCATCAACTCGCAGTCGCTGCGGGGAGCCTCTCTGACATTCAAGCCGATAGTGCCGATGCCGGTCTGGGCCGACAAGGCTCCGAACATTGCAGGTTTGCGAGGTTGGGACGAAGCCGATGCCATCAAATTTTTCATGACGGGGATCGCCTACAACGATCTGCCTGCCCGGCCGCCCATGCCGCAGTATCGCCTGTCCAAAGAGGACGCGACTGCCGTGGTGGCCTACCTGAAATCACTGTCGCCTGCGGCCAAGTCCGCTGGCGAAGGGAAATAGCGCGCTTTCACACGAAATTACGTCGTCTCTGCTTGTCACCGCCGGGCTTCAGCCCGTGAGGAATCTGCTTTTGATTGAGCGTTTGTGTGTGAGCTCGCTTTCGCAGTCAGCGTTGGAACAACGTTCCTGTATGAGCCCCGAGAAGGGACAAGTATCCCGTGCATTCCCAGCAAGCTTTTCGATACAGTAGCTAGTTTCCATGCTTGATCTCAATTTCGTCCGTGACAACCTGTCCTTGGTCGAAGAGAAGCTGCAGCAGCGCGGCCTGGATCCCGCTGACGTCCTCAAGGACTTCCGCGAGCTCGATACCGAGCGTCGCCAGGCCATCACCGAAGCGGAGACGCTAAAGGCACGCCGCAACCGGGCTTCCGAAGAAATTGCGAAACTGAAGAAGAGCGGTCAGGACGCCACCGCGCTGATAGCCGAAACTAAGGAATTCCGCGAGAGAATTCAGGAGAAAGAAAAAGCTGCGGCAGAATACGAGACCCGCCTGCACCAGATGCTTGCCGGAATTCCTAACATCCCGCACGACAGCGTTCCCGTTGGCAAGACTCCCGAACATAATGTCGAGGTCCGCCGCTGGGGCACGCCGCCGAACTTTGATTTCACGCCCAAGCCTCATTGGGAAATTGGCGAGCGGCTTGGCATACTCGATTTCGAGCGCGCTGCCAAGCTTTCCGGCGCGCGCTTTGCCGTGTACTGGGAGATGGGTGCGAAGCTGGAGCGAGCCCTCGCCAACTTCATGCTCGACTTGCACACCCGGGAACACCGCTATACCGAAGTGCTTCCGCCTTACCTGGTCAATTCCGATTCGATGTACGCTACAGGGCAGCTCCCCAAATTCGCATCCGATCTGTTTCGCGTGCCGCACGGCGAGAAGGAACTCTGGCTGATCCCTACCGCGGAAGTGCCGCTAACCAATCTTTACCGTGATGAGATACTCGATGGCTCCCGTCTGCCAGTGTGCCTCACCGCGTACACGCCTTGTTTCCGCAGCGAGGCCGGTTCTTACGGCAAGGACGTACGCGGTATCATCCGCCAACATCAATTCCAGAAAGTTGAGCTGGTGAAGTTTTCCCGTCCTGACGATTCTTACGATGAACTGGAGAAACTCACGCACGACGCCGAGAGGGTGCTCCAGAAACTAGGCCTGCATTACCGTGTGGTGACGCTGTGTACAGGCGACATGGGATTCGCTTCCGCCAAGACCTACGACCTTGAAGTGTGGTTGCCGGGACAGCAGTTGTTTCGCGAGATTTCTTCGTGTTCAAATTTCGAATCGTTCCAGGCGCGGCGCGCCAACATCCGCTATCGTTCCGAAGGCAGGAGCAAGACAGACTTTGTGCACACGTTGAACGGTAGTGGTCTGGCGATCGGTCGTACGTGGGTGGCGCTGGTCGAGAACTATCAAAACTCAGACGGCAGCGTGGCGATCCCAGAGATCCTGCAACCCTACCTCGGCAGCAATCGCATAACGCCCCGCGAGCTCTGATTCACTCGCGAGAGAATCTCTGGTCCGCTTGTTAGTGGTGTATGATCGCCGGGGCTTTGATTGCTAACAACTTCGATTGCTAACAACAAGGAGTTGAAAATAGACTTGCAAAGAGCCGACGCCAGCCCATCCGTCACTAGCGCGCCGTCCCTGCCGATGAACGCCGTCTGGCGCACAATTCGCGGCTATGTTCTCTGGTCCTACGAGCGCGGAACTCTCCATTACGATGTAATGGTCACGCTCATTCTCTTGTTCGTTTTTCTCTCGCCTTATTGGATCAATTTTAATGATAAACCAGTCGAGCGCAACCCGCATCCAACCGGGGTGGTGGTACTTCCCGACGGTCAGGGAGGACTCATCTATCAGGTTGACGGGTCGGCACTTGCTGGCCGAAATGACAGCATCGGCAGAGATAATGACAGCATCGGCAGAGATGAAGATGCCATCCGTGACGAACTGAGACAAATCATTGAGCCCATTTCGGGTGCGGTGACGATCACGAGATACGACATCATTCGCGACGGCAAAGGGCACATTCAAATTTACAAGGTTTGGGTTCAGAAGGAGTAGCTGGGCCAAGCATGAGTGCGGCCACCGGTGTTCGTTAGCCTGAGCCAGAAGGAAACCGATGAAGCACGCGTTCAATTTCCTTGTTTGCCTGCTGGCAATTGTTCTCATGGGAGGGGTGGTGTCCGCCCAGGATGCCTCTAAAGCCCCGTCCAGCGTCCCGAGAACTCAGCCTCAGGCAGATCCGGCATTAGAACGCGTCCTGAAGCAGATGGATTCGACTGCGGCAGCCTTCCGCAGCACCGAAGCCACTTTCGTCTGGAATCAATACCAAAAGGTGGTCAACGACACTGACACGCAAAAAGGCAAAATCTACTTCCGCCGGCAGGATAAGGAAATTCAGATGGCCGCGGATATTACCGAGCACAATAACCAGCCTGAAAAGAAATACGTGCTTTTCAGCAATGGAAAGGTTCAGGTTTACCAGCCCAGCATTGACCAGGTTACTGAATACAATGCAGGAAAGAACCGCTCTGAGCTTGAGAGTTTTCTTGTCCTGGGTTTCGGGGGCGGGGGACACGACTTGCTTAAGTCCTATGAGATCAAGTACCTGGGCAACGAGAAGGCCGACGGGGTGAACGCAAGCAAGCTGGAACTCGTTCCCAAATCCGTCAAGGTACGCAATAATATCGGCCGAATTTTGTTGTGGATTGATCCCGCCCGAGGGGTTTCCGTGCAGCAGCAGTTCTTTGAGCCGAGCGGCGACTATCGCCTGGCAAAATATTCCGATATTCAGTTGAACCCGAAGATTTCTGATAATGTCTTCAAATTAAAGACTACAAGCAAGACCAAAGTAGTCGCGCCCCAAGGCTAGCCTTTGGTGTGGAAGACCGCAAAATCAAGCTGAAAAATACCAACCGGGGCTATATACTGCTCGAACGCCAGTATGGGTGAGTGATATTCATGGCCAAAGTTTTCACGATTCCAGTCCCTCCCGATCTCGGCCGTAAGAAACGTGAACGTACCTCGGACCCTCGGTATGTTGACGGCCAACGTCTGCTGGTCGAAGCCATGAGGTATTTGGCGCAAACGGATCCGGTCAACAATCGTTCGGCCATCGAATTGCTTTCCGAGCATGTACGCACGCGCTTCCGCATGAGTGACTCGCCGCTAGGCTAAATGCTCGAAGACGCGCCGCTCCTTAATTCCCATCTCGCCGGGGATCACAACACTAGGCAATCCGCCACTTTTGGGCATCCTCCTCCATGGCAATAAGTGTCGGTAGACGCTCTTTAACAGAGCCTCTTTGGCAGAGCCTCTTTGGTGGGACTCCGCATAAACAATTCCAAGACCGTTGTATTCGTCCACCGGCGTTGCGCCGAAGTGCCTCGCAATCGCAAAGGAGTAGGGAAGGTAGCAAGCAGCCTCTGGCGGTTGTATAGCCTCCCCTCAGCCCTTCGCTTTTAGCGATGCAGCCATTATGCCGCTGTCACGGTTCATGACCGACCGAGATGCAGCGAGAGCGATTGCTCCTATCGTGGTTCAAAAAGCTAGAGAGCGCGGAAAAATCAAGATTTAGGGAAAACTCCAACCCGCTAATCCACAAGGTTTCCCACAATTCTGTGGAAAAATAGGGGCCGAAAATGCTGTAAGGGCTTTTTCCTGCAACATATTTACCAGATCAAAGACTGTCCGGCTAACTTTTGCTGTGGATAACATTGCAACGCGAGTGTAAGGCCGACGTAGAGCCTGGGCCACTCCAGCAGAGTCTTGATTTGGGATTGCTTCGCACACATGCTCATTCCTAAAATCCCGGGGCTTTTTCCCCTACAGCAAAAACGGGTGAAACGTACCGAACCTGTGTTAAAATTTGAGAGCGTCACGATTCATGACACCTCGCAGTTGCGAGTATCTGCAGGCCACAAGCTCCCAAGACCGTTGACCTGACCTCGATGATTTCGCGACTTCGGCAGTAAAGTGAAACAGATTCAGAACACAACTCCCGAGTGGGCTCTTAGGATCGCCTCGCTGCGCCGCCGTCTTCACCTGAGCCAGACGCAATTGGGCGAGAGACTGCGGTGTTCGGCCATGACCGTATCCCGGTGGGAGCGTGGAGTCCAGGCACCATCGGCAGAGTTTTACATCGAACTGGGCAATCTCGGTGGTAAAGCAGACTGCTGGTTTTTCTGGAGGCACGCCGGGTTGCAGACGGCACACCTGATGCGTGTATTGCCAAGTCGTTCCCCGAGATATGTACGTGCCTCTGCATTCGCTCACCTCGACACTGCCGTAGCAGGGAGTGGGGGCAAGGGGAAAACTCACCAAACGGCGCGACTGGTAGCGATTCCACTCTTGAAGGCCAGCGCGGGCACACACGGGGAAGAAAGGGACAAGTTATTAGATTTAAGCGAAGCTCCGGCGGAAGAAATGATTGCGGCTC
>Ga0137388_10001149_pt1 | contig 15899 bp, 13 predicted proteins | sample 15con2h14AmetaG_FD_104644 | JGI IMG/M metagenome (GOLD analysis project Ga0137388, IMG submission 104644) | Vadose zone soil microbial communities from Angelo Coast Range Reserve, California, USA - 15con2h1.4A metaG | ecosystem: Environmental > Terrestrial > Soil > Vadose zone > Saprolite...
TCAATAGATCCAATTCCAATGAGAACATTGCGTCATCAAAGGGCGTCACGAACCCTTTTGCTCTCAGGGAGTGCCCGATTGTTTCCAGCGAGCGGCGGTACTCTTCCTCTCCAATGAAATCGACTACTACCGCCGCGTCGCGAGAGATGTCCCCGACGTCGTTAACGTCTCGATACCGCATCTTGCAGCTCCCCTCGAATCTATCATCCGAGAATATCCCCTTTCCCCGGACGGGCTAACCGGAAGGCTATCGGGTGCTGGCGAAACATTGCCATTTCACTCACCGACAGGTCAATCAGCAATACTCCGCATCAATCCACGACGCCTGGGCGCACAGCCCGGTTCTCTCCTCGCGCAAAACGGGGTTCGCGCCTTCGCGCCGGAAACCTCACCAAAATTTCTTAGCTCGACTTTAGGCTTATCGCTCGGGGGTGGCCTTCGCAAATACAATGGGACCCCACGCGGACGAAGGGTTTAGAAAGTTGAAAATTGGAGTGGGCCACAGGATCCTCCCTCCAGCCTCCAATGAATGGAGAGGGTACAATTTCGGGCATGGCTGAGCTTGGCCAAAATGCCGAACAAGCACCCAAAGAGCTAGAAAAACTTCCCAACAAAGATGCCCTGCTCAGCGAGTTGTCTACGCAAATCCAAAATGGGAAGCTAGCGTCGGTGGCTTTCATTGATTTGGATAATTTCAAACAAGTGAACGATCAACACGGGCACTCGGAGGGAGATAAGTGCTTGGTGGCAGTCGTAGCCTCACTTGCAGCGGTGATGTTGGGGAAAGGGAAAATTTATCGAGTCGGGGGAGACGAATTCTGCGTGCTGCTCCCGAATTTTTCCAGCTTCGAGGCTGCGGCAACTGCCGAAAGGATAAGGTTGGGACTGGATACCCTTCAACCGTTCGGTGGAACGACTAGGGTGACGACAAGCATCGGAGTTGCTGCCTGTGATGCGAGGGGGATACACGCAAACGCTGAATCATTAGTCAAGGCTGCCGACGAAGCAATGTATGTCTCGAAGTGGACTACGAAGAATCGGGTGACGATTTGGCCAGCCCCTGAAGCAGATCGGCAGCTTGCAGATGACAACCGCAAACGAGCGCAGTCCGACCAGAGGCTAAGCGCGCTTGAGCAACAAGTTCAGAACCTCCAAACGCAACAACAAGAGTTTGCAATTCAAGAAGTAAATAGGGAGAAAGAGAAACAGCAAAGGCAGCAGATTAAGGGCCAGCTTGCCGGCTTTTTGAAAGAAGCGCAAGGAATCCAAAATAGCATTCACTACAATAATCCCGCCTCTCTGTATGAAAAGAGCGACTGGGAGCGGCGCGTTGAGGAGTACCTAGCCGACAACCTTGACCAGTCCTTCGCCGTTAGGTTTCATAGCCCGAAGCAGCAAGTGACAGCCTTCCCCGTTGGCATGAACCCACCCATGCGAGGGCCATGGTCAGACCTAACAGCAAAAATGGGAATGCTGCACGATTTTATCTCCGAGCTTCGAGAATAACCCCGGCGGGTGGGCCCGATTAACGCGGAAAGCATAACGCGGGTTTGAAACACTGAAGCGAAACAACTGGGGGTGCGCCACTTCTCACGCTTTTTGAGAAGTGGCCTGCGTCGCTGCCGCCATCGCCCAGGTTATGGTTGTCCGGCCGGATGGCCCACGTCTCGCCGCGAGTATAAGGCGACTTTTTCATCACACGCAACCGTGACTACTATCACAGACGCGCAACTCAGCCCATGCGACAATGATCTCTGACCGGCAAAGCCGGAGCGCTGTCTTCAAGCAGGTCCGAGAAGCCACAGCCGCTAGTTACTCTTTGATAAACCATGCTGTTCAGCGAATGTGAGTAAACGCAGTGCAAAGAGAAGCGCGAATCCTTCCAAAAACCGCCCCAAAACGGGAATTTAGGCCGAGAATCGGGCTTAAGTCCATATCCATGTAGTTGTTAGGAGTAAGTCATTTACAATCATAGCGTTGCGGGGAATTGGGGGGGGACATAAAGTAATATACTGTGTAATACCCATCCAGTAAACATCCAAAAATGGAGTAAAAACCGCACAAATTCGGAAACCCTTCGAGGCAACTTTCTCCGCCCAAATAAAAAACCCTCTTCACACATCTAAGAGGGTTTGCGAACTTCCCTGGTTCTCGCGTCTGGTTGCTGTCCAAGTGCGATTCGATCTCGACCATTCCCTCTTCTCCGAGAACAAGTCAAAGGCCGCGGGCGAGGGCGCCCGCGCTACACAACCCTGGCGGCGCTCCACTAGGGCGTAATCCGTTTCGCTTTGAAGGCGTAGATGACTGGCAGCAGCGGAGGCGCGAGCAGGCGGGGTGCCCGTCCTATCGCCAAGCGAAGGGCGGGGCTCTTAGGCTGGATCGCGTCGCCGAACGGTGGGATAAATTCCCTGGTTCTCGCGTCCGGTTGCTGTCCAGTGCGATTCGATCTCGACTACTCCCTCTTCTTCGTGCGTGAGTCAAAGGCAGCGGACAGGAGTGTCCGCTCTACACAAACCAATCCTCCGGACGCTCCACTAATCCGCGCTTTACTGGGTTACGGTGAAGGCTGAGGATCTCCACTAACAGTTGCCTTCCGAGAGCTAATCCGCCGAGAGCCTCTGAATACGAGCCTAGCGACAAGCCATGCGCGACATTCTCTGTCTCGTTACTTCGCCGATGCCTGAAATTCCGCGCGGATGAACGCCTTTATTCCTTCTTCTCCGGTCAATCGCAAGCAAAGCAGGCTACCCTCATGTTCCAAGTCAATATGAAAATCGAAAAAGGGACAGCATTTGCTCTCGGCAACCACCCAATCGGCCAACTCCGCAAGCGAGACATTTGCCGGGGTGAACTGGAATTCGTAGCCCCTTTCCGTTTCCACGATGTCCTTTCTCGCGGCGACCAGTTTGTCGGTCAATTGTTTGTGGCGTGCCCGTTCGTTCGGATTGAGCGCTTTGCTGTTGCAATAGAATTTACTTTGCCTCGTCATCGTCTGTTTCTCCGCATTCGTTGTCAGGGGCGAGGCTTGCCCTTGCACCCGACCCCCGCCACCCCCGGCTATCAGCAACGCCAGACCCCCTCCCAATAGACTCCCTTTCCTCAGCCGGCAAAATTGCTCCTTCTCCATGTTCATTGTTTCCTCCACCATGATTTGCAACGCCCCACGTCAACATGCTAGAAGTTAAAGTCAGCTTTAAGTCAAGCGTTGTTCTAACGAAAGAATAAAGAAATGAAAATCGGAGAACTCGCCAGCCGCGCAAGCCTCAACAGCTCCGCTATCCGCTACTACGAAAAATCCGGCCTTCTGACAGCCCCCTACCGTATCGGAGGTCAACGCGTGTATTCGAACGATGCTCTGCATCGTTTGCTCCTCATCCGATTCGCCAGTGAGATGGGCTTTTCTTTGACCGAGATCAAGCTCTTCCTCAGCGGCCTGCAGGATCGGGCCCCAGTGGGCCAGCGATGGAAGAAACTAGCTTGCGAGAAAATTAAAGAGGTTGATGAAACCATCCAGCGCTCACGCCGACTCAAGTCGCTTCTTCAACACCTACTGCAGTACCATTGTGCCTCGCTCCAGGTCTGTGTCGAACGTCTGAGCCTGAGCCGGAACATGCGTGGTATCCGCCACCGCGCGGCTGAGCTGGCGAGAATCGGAAACCTGCAACGCCACTAACTCCAGCATTTCATGATTCCAAAGGCGAGGTTTTTCGAAACACTCGCTTGACACTTCACCATATTTCTGCAACTATAGAAATATGGTCGCTGCCCAAAAATCCAGGAAATCCATCGAGCAGGTGGTCAAGTACGCGGATATGTTCTCTGCGATGGGAACGGAACCACGGCTTCGGATCATGCAATTGCTTCTGTCCGCTCATCCCGAGGGTCTTGTTGTCGGCGAGATTCAGCAAGAGCTGGACATTCCAAACTCTACCCTCTCCCATCATCTCGACAAGCTTAAGGCGGAAGACCTTGTGCATGTCCGTCGCGAAAGCACGTTCCTCCATTACACAGCCAACACCGAAGCACTTCAGGAGCTATTGCAGTTCTTGTATGCCGAGTGCTGCACTCGCAACAAAGCGCTCAAGCCAGAATCAATCATTCAGATCCGCAAATGAAAGGGGAATTACATGAGCACTACAGATATTAAGGAAGTTGTGAAAGAAAAATACGGACAAGCGGCTCTGCGAGTGACGAGCGGTGGTAGCTCTTGCTGTGGGAGCAGCCCGGTTACCGGCAGCGGTTGTGGTGATCCGATCACCTCTAACCTCTACGATGCATCGCAAGCAGGCCAGATTCCTGAAGAAGCTCTACTCGCATCATTAGGCTGCGGGAATCCCACAGCTCTGGCCAAACTGAATCCCGGCGAAGTTGTCCTCGATCTTGGCTCCGGCGGCGGCATCGATGTCCTGCTCTCTGCCAAGCGAGTTGGGCCCACCGGCAAAGCTTACGGCCTCGACATGACTGACGAAATGCTTCGGTTGGCGAACGAGAACAAGCGCAGGGCAGGAGTCGATAACGTCGAATTCCTGAAAGGTGAAATTGAGCACATCCCGCTACCCGACAATTCTGTGGATGTAATCATCTCCAATTGCGTCATCAATCTCTCCGCAGACAAGGATCGTGTTTTACGGGAAGCCTTCCGAGTCCTCAAGCCGGGAGGGCGCTTTGCCGTCTCGGATGTAGTAACGCGTGGGGAAATGCTTCCCGAGATACGCAAAAATGTCCTTCTGTGGGTCGGTTGCGTTGCAGGAGCACTTGAGGAAAACGAGTACCGCAGCAAGCTAACGTCGGCTGGATTCGAACAGATTGACCTTGAACCGACAAGAGTCTACCGAATCGAAGATGCCCGCGAATTCCTTTCGGGCCAGAACATTGATGTGGATGCGATTGCACCGCAAGTGGACGGCAAGTTCATGAGTGCTTTCGTACGAGCAGTAAAACCACAGAGCAACGAAGTATGCTGCGGCCCAAGCTGTTGCAACTGAGGAGATGCAATGCAAGGACGCTGGTGCGCCGCGTCGGATTCCCGCAGTAGAGGTATCTAGAGAACCGCAGTATCGGGTTGGCCCTCATCGCGGGTGAAAAGTATTGTCAGAAAGAACTGTGATCTATGACATGGAGCCGGCCGGTTCGAACGGATAGTGCCGCGGTTTGTGCTGAACAGAAACCCATTTCAGGGTGGTGAATTCTTCCAGCGCCCACTTGCCGTTCAACCTGCCGAAGCCCGATGCTTTCTCTCCGCCAAAGGCCACCAGAGGCTCATCGTTGATGGTCCCGTCATTGACGTGGACCATGCCGGAATCGATCTGCTGTGCAAGCTCGGCTCCCTGCTCCACATTTCGCGTGTGGATGGCTCCGCTTAAACCGTAGGGGCTGTCGTTGGCTATGCGAATTGCTTCCTCGGTCGAGTCGAACGGGATGACGCACACTGCCGGACCGAACATCTCGTTGCGAGCGATCGCCATGTCGGGACGAACGTCAGCGAAGATGGTAGGCGAAATGACATTACCTTCACTCTTCCCGCGCAACACGACCCGGGCTCCTTCGTCGATGGCCTTCTGAATTTGTTTGCAGAGGGTGTCAACCTGTGCCTTGTTGATCAGTGGGCCGATATCGGTTTCGGGTTTGCGGGGATCGCCTACTTTCAGGTTCGACACCCGGCCAACGTATTTCTCCAGAAATTGTGGGTACAGGCTGCGATGTACTAGGACGCGGTTCGCCGACATGCAGATCTGGCCTTGATGAGTAAAGCGGCTGAACACTGCGGCATTGAGAGCGTAGTCGAGATCGGCGTCGGCCATGACGATCAGCGCGCTGTTGCCCCCTAGTTCCAGTACGGCTCTTTTGAGGCAGCGGCCAGCCACCGCCCCAATATGCCGACCGACACTTTCGGAACCGGTAAAGGAAATAATGCGCGGAATCGGATGCTCCACAAAAGCATCGCCAATTTCGCGAATGTCGGCCATGATTACGTTGACCAGACCTTTTGGCATACCGGTTTCCTCGAAGACGCGCGCCACTAGCGTTCCACCGGTGATGGGGGTATCGTCGTGCGGTTTTAACACTACGCCGTTGCCAGCGCCCAGTGCCGGCGCCACCGAGCGCATGCTCAGGAAGAACGGGAAATTGAAGGGGCTGATCACGCCCACCACGCCCACCGGAATCCGATAGAGGCGGTTTTCTTTGCCGTCAACTGGCGAAGGGAAGATTTCGCCCTTCATGCGCAGAGGGTAGGTGGAAGCCTCCTTGATAATGTTCTTGACCAAGCCGATCTCGAAGAACGCTTTGAGAGCAGTGCCACCGAGTTCCTCGATGATGATGTCCGTAATTTCCGACTCGTGCTGCTCGACCCAGGTGATCGCCTTTTCCATGATTGTGCGCCTTTCAAACGGATTGATTTCCGTCCAGATCTTCTGAGCGGCGGCGGCGGAACGATAGGCCTCATCGAGATCAGAAATGCTCGCCAGCCTGAAATCGGCGATTTTCTTGCCATTGTAGGGATTAGAGTCGGTCAGGGTTTTCTGACTCGATCCTTCCCGCCATACTCCCCCGATGTATTGCTTGTTCAAGGCAGCAAGTTGGTTCATAAGCCTCCCAGGAAAAGTGTGTTTTTTCAGTCCGCGATATCGGGATGATGGGTCGCAATCCGGTAGCGCCCGGAATGAAACACCAGTGGCTCCCCGTCGTTGTACTTGTACTCCTCTACCTCGCCGAGAAAGATGACGTGGTCGCCGCCGTCATACTGTTTTACTTTGCGGCATACGAACTGTGCGATCGCGCCACTCATGATCGGAACACCAGCCTTGCCCTCGGCGAAATCTACCCCGGCGAACTTGTCCGGCCAGGGCGTTGAGAACTGGCGCGAAAGGTGATGCTGTTTGGCTTCCAAGACATTCACCGCGAAATGAGTGCAGCTGGTGAAATCGGCAAAGCTGGGCGCCTGGCGGGCCAGGCTCCACAGGATGAGCGGAGGATTGAGCGAGACGGAAGAGAAGGAGTTAACCGTGACGCCAATCTTGCGTCCGTCAGATGCACGGGCCGTGACCACCGTGACCCCGGTCGCGAACTGGCCAAGAGCCCGACGAAAGTCCCGCCGGTCGAACCGTTCGGCGACCGTCTCTGCTTCCTGCTGGATGAACTTGTCACCTTCGGCCGGGTCCGTGAACCACGGGAATAGGGTACGGGGATCGTCAAATCCATTCACAAAAGCACTCGCGATGGCAGGGTTCTTTCCGGCGCAGTCCAGCAGCCGGAGCACGTGGGCAGGCGGCCTCAGCAGCAAGTTGGTCCACTCCGTTACCCATTTGGCATAGCCGGCCCAGTAACGATCAAAAGTTTGCTGCATCCATTCGGCATCGGCGGGTCCATCTCCTCGCTCAAGGATAGCTTCCAGGTAGATCTCGGCACAGCGGGCGGCATTGTTCGAGCCTTGCCCGGTAATGGGATCGTTCAGAACCACCGCATCGGCCATGCCCAAAATTGGAACTCCCGCGATATTTGCCACGGGGTTGCGCACGGTCGGCACGACACAGCCCGAAAGAATGCCGTTGTCATCCGTGAGTTCGAGGTTCCGGCAGCGCGCCGCTTCCCAGGGAAGAAAGGTCTCGAGGAGCTCCTTGCTGCGCGCGAGATGCTTAGCGGGCGTGAGGTTCCCGGACCAGCAATCCATCGGGCCGCCGCGCACACCTTCAAAGACCATGATCTCACAGGGGCCGCTGGTGGTCAGAGCAGGAAAGACGAAGTACTCGCCAACGTTCGGGATAAGGTTAAAGCAGACTGCCGAGTAGGGTACGCGGGGCTGCATCCCGGTGACGTAGGTCAAGGCCAGTGCGCGCTGTGCCTGCGAAAACGGCGAGCGGGCGGGATCGCGCTCGAAGAGTTGACCGAGGGCACCTTTTCCGCTGGCGACAATGACCAGGTCGTGAGTGCGCGCACACTCCGCCAGATCCTCCGGACCGGCTGCCTTGATGCGGAGCTCGCCACCTCGACCCTCGAATTGGGCGAGCCAGCGCGGGATTTTCAGCCGCTGATCGATGGATTGAGCGAAATTGTCTAGCCGGGCCGCCCAATCGATGGACGAGCCTCCGATTCCATCCGGAACCGTGAAGGAGACTCCCTCAACTTTGGGGCACTGTTCCTCCCAATGATTCAGGTTGAGGTCCCGTTCGATCTCGAGGGCCGAGTCGAACATGCACTGGCTCGACCGGACGCGGCCTTCGAGAATTTCATCTGCGGAGTGGTCGGAGAAGAGGGTTACTTGGTAGCCAGCTGCCAGCAATCCGTGGGCGAGTTGCAGGCCCGACTGACCTGCTCCGACAATCGCGATGCGTTTCACGAGGTTCGGCCTTTAGTTACTCCGTCAGTTTTGAAATCGCGGGCGTGGCCATCTCCGGGCCCATAGCGGAATAACCACCATCCACGGCCAGGTCGGTTCCGGTGATGAAGGAAGCATGGCTGGAGCAGAGGAAGAGAACGCCCTGGGCGACTTCTTCCGGTTCGCCGACGCGGCCGAGCAGGTGAAACGGACCGCCGACACGATTTGTCTTTTCCTTATCGCCGTGCGTCAGTTCGTCCATCACGCGCGACCAGGTCCAGCCGGGCGAAATCGAATTCACACGAATCTTGTCGGAGGCCAGGTCCATGGCTTCGTTTCGGGTGAGTTGCAGAATCGCTGCTTTGGTTACGGGATAAAGCCAGCGGCCGGTCTGCGCAACTTTCGCGCTGATGCTGCCGAAATTCACGACTGCGCCGCCGCCGCGCTTCACCATGTGCGGACGCGCGGCTTTGAGCAGCATGACACCGCCGACGACATTGACGTTGTAGCTGTCGAGCCAGTCTTTGCGCGTGGCATTCAGGGCGTCATCGATGTAGACACAAGCAAGGTTCACAAGAAAATCGATTCCGCCAAAGGCAGCGACCGCGCGCTCGACACAGTTCGCAACCTGAGAGTCATCGGCGAGATCGGTCCGCACGAAGAGCGCGTCTTGGCCGAGAGCGTTGGCAACGGCTTGTCCGTCTTTATCGTTGATGTCGGCGATCACAACCTTAGTGCCTTCGCGCTGAAATGCGCGAGCCACGGCCGCGCCGATCTTGGTGGCGCCGCCGGTCACGATGGCGACTTTGCCTTTCAATCCATCCATGCTCGTCTCCGGAGTTTCTTGTCTTTGGAGCGGGAAGGCTATCACGAGGTTCGGACGCCGAGCAAGAGGGGGGCGGATATTTGGAGATGATCGGTCGCACGGAAAACGCGCCCGGCATTTGGCGAAACTTGACGAGGTCGGTTATAGTTTGGCACCCAGAGATCGTATGCAGGGCATCGTGTAACCGGAGAAAATCGGATGAGGAAAATCGCCATCGTGGGAGGCGGGCAGTCGGGATTGCAACTGGCGTTAGGACTCCTGCAAAAGAAGTATGAAGTCACGGTCGTCAGTAACCGCACGCCGGAGCAGATCTTCAACGGCCGTGTCACCTCCAGCCAATTCATGTTCCATGATTCTCTCCAGAACGAACGGGACCTGGGGATCAACTTCTGGGAAAAAGACTGCCCGATCACCGAGGGCATCGCGTTCACGATTCCCGGACCAAACAAGACGCGCGCACTGTTCTGGGAGGCAAAGCTCGACCACTACGGGCAATCGGTGGATCAGCGGGTGAAGTTTGCCGGGGAGCTGAACAAGTTTGCCAAGCGTGGTGGGAACCTCATTATCCAGGACGCAAGCCCGCAGGACGTGGACGCTTACAGCAAGAGCCACGACCTGGTGATTGTGGCGGCGGGCAAAGGCGAAGTGAACCGTATGTTCGAACGCGACGCGACGCGGTCTCCGTTCGACAAACCCATGCGGGCGCTGGCCTTGACGTACGTCAAGAACATGCTTCCGCGGACGCCATTTACCGCGGTGTCGTTCAACCTGGTTCCGGGCGTGGGCGAGTACTTTGTGTTCCCGGCGCTCACGGTAAATGGTCACTGCGAAATCATGGTCTTCGAGGGGGTCCCAGGCGGCCCGATGGACTGTTGGAACGACATCAAGACGCCCGAACAGCACCTGGCAAAAAGCAAGTGGTTGCTGGAAACATTCATGCCGTTGGAGCGTGAGCGGTGCGACCACATCGAATTGACCGACGAGAATGGCATCCTCACGGGGCGATTCGCGCCAACCGTGCGGAAGCCAGTGTGCCGGCTGCCCTCCGGCGATTTCGCTTTGGGCATGGCCGACGTGGTTGCTACCAATGACCCGATTACCGGGCAAGGCTCGAATACGGCTAGCAAAGCAGCGGCCATCTACCTGCAGCGGATCCTGGAGCGGGGCGCCAAGCCATTCGACGCCCAATGGATGCAGGAGACTTTTGACATTTTCTGGGACTATGCCCAGTGGGTGGTTAAGTGGACCAACTCGCTGCTCGTCCCACCCGAGCCGCAGATCCTGCAACTGATGGGTGCTGCCAGCCAGATTCCGCCGCTGGCGCGCCGAATCGCGAACGGGTTCAACAATCCTCCCGATTATGCACCCTGGTGGTTCGATGCCGCCGAGGCGGAGAAGACAATTGCGTCGACAGCTGGGGCCGGCGCCTGAGACCATGCTGGCACGTTACGAGAATTTGACTTGACTTGGCCTTTGGACCTGTTGTTGAATAGCGCGCATCACATCACCGCCGTTGCCGGATGTCAGGGTCTAATCGCTTGGATGAAGATAATTTGTAAGGCTGCAGATCAGTCGATCTGGTTCGCGATGACGCAGTAACCAACACTTCAATCAGAGAAGAAAGCTGGGGGCAAGACGCGCTCGAAGGAAGCTTGGACGAGAGTCGTGTTCAGCAGCTCGTTTTGTTGAACATTATGATTGTTGAACAATTCAACAAATAGGTGATTTCAAAACCCGGCGCAACGCCATAGCGCCGATCCAAGAGGGGGCATGATGCGTCAAGACCGGTGGTCATGTGTTCTTGGCTTGTTGATACTGGGGTTTGCGAGTTGCCTGTTTGCGCAAGACTTGGCCACGCTGAAGACGACCGTCAGCGATCAGACCGGGGCGGTCATACCTGGTGCATCGATCACGATCACTAACGCGCAAACCGGAGCCAAGAGGACGGATGTGACCGAGTCTCACGGGCTTTCGGTGATTCCTGGGCTTCCCCCGGGCAACTATGAACTGACGGCGGACGCGAAAGGATTCACTTCGCGCAAGGTCGCCGTCACTCTCGCGGTTGGGCAGATCGCATCCGTTGTCGTAACGATGGGTCTGTCGATCAAGGAAGAAGTTCAGGTGCAGGATGTCATCCAGGGGATCGACACTGAAAAATCGGAAGTCAGCCAGGTCATCGACACCCTCAAGATTTCTGACTTACCGGTCTCGGGGCGCGACTTCATCGATTTCGTGCTGCTCACGCCATCCGTAAACGTTGGCAGGAGCACCGCGGTGGGCGCGCAGTCGCCTTTCACCGAGACGGTTCTCAAGCTCAGTTTTGGCGGTGTCCGCGAGAGCCACTCTTCGTTTTTCGCACTGGACGGTATCGACTATACGACCAGCATCTCCGGCGTGCAACGCATCAGCCCATCGCAGGACTGGGTCCAGGAGTTCCGCGTCGTGGACGGCACGTATACGGCGGACACTGGACGCAACCTGGGCTCAGTGGTCAACACGGTCACCAAATCAGGTAGTAATGATGTGCACGGTTCGGCCTACGAATTCTTTCGCAACAACCACATGGACGCCCACAACCTGCTTTCGGCTCCGGGCTTCAATACCCTGCGGTTCAACCAGTTCGGCGCGACCGTGGGCGGTCCGATCCGCACCGAAAAGAACTTTTATTTCCTTGGCTATGAGGGACAGAGACGAGCCGAGTCGCCGCTGTACTCCAGTTTCATCCTGAATGCTATTCCAGGTATCAACGCGGTGAAGGAGTTTCTTGGCTTGCAGCCGGAAGTACTAAACTCGTTCTTGACCATCGACGACTATGACAAGATCATTGCCAAGAGCAACAACGTTCTGACCGACAAGACGTTTCTCAATATTACGTATCTGTTTAACGACTCCCGCAAGAAAAACGCGCGGGGTGCAGCGCCGGGCGAAGGGCTGCCTTCCTCCTACCGCGACAACCCGGTTCGTGACCAAACCGTCTATTCCAACCTGGTCCACGTCTTCACCCACGACCTGACCTCGGAGACCCTGGTGCAGTACGGCAAACGACTTTTCAACCTGGAACCCAAGGGGTTGGGATTCGAGCCAGCCCTGGGTATTCCCGATCTGATGTCGTCGGGCGGGTTTGTGGGCAGCGTCCGTCTCTACCGCGAGCAGCATTTCCAGGCCAGCGAGAACCTCACCTATACTCACGGCAACCATACCTTTAAGTTCGGCGGTGAAATCCAGCCAATCTGGACCAGCACACAGGTGCCCCTGTTCAGCCCGGGCTTTGCGATCTTCAGCCCGCAAAGCTTTTTTGGCCTCCCCCCGTTCGATGGTTTCGGTGGACCGGGTATACCGGTAGCGTTCCTGTTTTTAGAGCCACGTTCGCTGTTTGGCTCACAGATTCCCAATCGCGATCCTAATTTCCAGGATGGTCTATACGCCGGACCAAGCGAGCAAGTTTTCAATGATGCCACGAGCGTGTCATACCGGCACATTCTGTGGTCCGCCTACGTTCAAGACCAATGGAAAGCCAGACCTAACCTCAGCTTCACGCTCGGACTTCGTTACGACGTCGATAGCTTGCCCTCCGGGTCCGAACTGAAGCAGGTGGGAGGGTTTCACCCCACCAACTACAACAACGTCCAGCCGCGCGCTTCATTCGCCTATGCCTTTCATGGAGGCAAGGGCGTGGTGCGCAGCGGCTTCGGGTTATTCGACGGACCGTTTGTCTACAGCGACATTCTGGTGAGTTGGGTGGGAGCTTCCGAGTTCACTACCATGACTCAACCATTTTTGCGCGAGTTCCAGCATCCCAGTCAGGACTTGATCGGCTTCGGGCCTTCGGGCGCGGTGGGCGCATGCACGCCTGACAATCCTATAACGCCTGGCGTCTGCTTTCCGTGGTTTCCGTTTCTCCGACAAACCGTCAAGGACTTCGTTGGTGCCGGCACCTATCCCCTTCCCAGCAATCTGGTTCAAGTCCCCCTCGGCTATGCCCAGAAGAAGTTCAACCAGCCCTTGTCCGAGCAAGCCAGTCTCGAAGTCGAGCACCAGGTGGGCAAGGACTTCTACGTTTCGTTGGGGTATCAATGGATGCATGCCAGCCGCTTGCCGGTGTATACCAGCATCAACGGCGACTGCCCCGGACACGTGGAAGCAAATTGCCCGCGACTGCCGAGCGGCAAGGAATATTTTTGTAATGCGCCCACCACAGCTCTTTGTCCCCCCCTGCCACCCAATGTCGGGGCGCCTACCCCTGGCGGGCCTGCTGATCCTGGCTTCGGCTTCGTACTCTACGTGAGGCCGATGGGTTTTTCGCTCTACAACGCCGGTACCCTCAGCGTGAGAAAGGCCCTCTCCCACCACTTTAATTTTCTGGCCAATTACACGTACTCGAAATCCATCGACATTTCGACGACAGTCAACCTGCCCAATACCCCGGAAAACTATCTGCACCCGGAACTTGACAAAGCGGTAGGCGACAACGATGTGCGCCATCGTTTCACCCTGGCACTTCTTGCGGAGTCCCCGAAGGAGTGGCCGATTGTTGCGCGCGACTTCAAATTCTCCGTCTTGACCAGCCTGCAGAGCGCACGCTTTTTCAGTATCAATGCGGGATTTGATACGAATGGCGATGGGTTTCCCTTTCCAGACCGTGTAGGATCGAGCCCGCGCAACTCCTACAGGGGTGATCCCTTCTACGATGTCGATGTGCGCTTGCAGCGTGTGATTCCTTTCACGGAGCGCATCCAGGGCGAAGCTAGCATCGAGGCGTTCAACCTTTTCAACCGGCCCAATGTTTTGGATGTCGACCACGTCTACGGCCTCCGGGATTTCGCTGGTCCGGTGCCAAGAGAGTTCGGAGACCATATCTCAAGCCCCGGGAACCCCGGCTTCGGCTTGCCGAAGTTTGCCTCCGATGGACGTCAGCTCCAGCTTTCGTTCCGGGTAATGTTCTAGAAACTCAGGGGAGAGGGCGCCAGCCTCTTCGCAAAACTATCCGCGCGTCGGTGAGGGATTGTCTTGGTAAAGCCATATACCACTGTCGGCCTGATTCCTGCTGTACGCGGAATCCGCCGCCGCAAAGACATCAAGATCAACCTGGAACACCTGAAGCACCTGGTCAAGGCGGCCAGTTGGCTTTCCGCCCTGGATCTTCCGGTGCGGCTCATCGCTCTTCCCGAAGGAGCCTTGCAGGCTTTTAATGACGAGGTGCTCGATCTCGATCACGTACAGTTTGCTCGAGAATGCGCCATCGATATCCCCGGAGAAGAGACCGAAGAACTCGGCAAGATCGCCCGCGAGTACAACGCCTTCATCATGGCGCAGGCCAAGGCGCGGCACCCCGATATCAAGGATCGCTTCTTTAATGTTGGATTCATCCTCAACCCAAAAGGCAAGGTGATCCTCAAACATTACAAGGTGTCGCCCCTGTTCCCGGTTGAGCACTCGGTATGCCCGCACGACATTTATGACTGGTGGGTGGAAAAATACGGGCGGAACCTGGACGCCTTCTGGCCGGTCGTGGATACCGAGATTGGCCGTCTGGGCATCATGATGGCGAATGAAGGATCGTATCCGGAAAACGCTCGAGCCTTGGCGCTGAATGGCGCGGAGGTAGTCTATCGCGCTTCGTACCCCCACCCCGCAACCGGCAACGAGATTTTCGAAATTCAAAGCCGGGCGCGCGCCCTCGATAACAACATGTACATCGTGGCGCCCAACCTGGGGACATATTACCTGTTCCCCGAAGAGACCACCCCCATTGACACCTTTGGTGGACGTTCTTTCATCATTAACTACAAGGGACAAATCGTGGGGCGGCAGGAGTACGGAGGCGGGTCAACCTACGTGGCCGGGGTGGTCGATATCGAGGCACTGCGCGACCACCGCGCCCGCGCGCAGTGGGATAACTGGCTGAAAGACCTGCGGTCCGAGCTTTACCAGATCCTTTACGAGCAACCCATCTATCCCAAGAATCTCTACCTGAAGCGCGCACCGATGAAGCACGCGGAATACCGAAAGAAGGTCATCCAGCGGCAGATTCGCCTAATGCACGATCGTGGCATCTGGAAGAAGCCGGAGCGCTGAAGCACAACGGCCTGAGAGTGGAGTATTTGGGAATGTCCCCTGACAGTTTTTCGGTTTTCCTGATGTGGGCGCTCTCCTGTCCGGCACGGCGGAAGCAAAGCACCCGTCACAGGGCCAGACCCGGAGACAGTTCATAGGCAGGTCCACTCCCATGATTCCCACGTTCAACTGCTTAGCCGCCCCACTGCAGCCCGTCAATATCCCAGAATCGGGTAGGCACCGATTGTGGCGCCGAGAGGGCCGCTTCCTGATGTTGGACTTATTCATCGATACCACCTCGCCCCTGACGCTGGTGACGAACTGGCATACGGAGTTGAGAAAATGAGTCTTGCGTCTGAGGCAAGACTCGAGCCCTGCGCGATCCTCTCTGCGCTGGGCGCGGGCGGGATGGGGGAGGTGTGTCGCGGCCGAGTGACGGGCAACCCTTCCGTAATCCGGTAAGGTAAGGGTTGCCGACCACTCGCTAGCAATCGTTGCATCCGCTGCAAGCGGTGAACGTCGAAAATTGGGTGAGCACCCGGATCACGGGCGACTCTGACAATAGCGGATCGTGGAAGAGTTGCCGACTACTCGCCCAGAATCGTCGAATCTGCTGCGCACCGATGGACGGCAAAATGCGGATTGCCACAACCACGGTTTGCCGTTATACCGCGAAGTGGATGTAGACTATTGCAAATCAGACCA
>Ga0137388_10001150_pt1 | contig 15877 bp, 12 predicted proteins | sample 15con2h14AmetaG_FD_104644 | JGI IMG/M metagenome (GOLD analysis project Ga0137388, IMG submission 104644) | Vadose zone soil microbial communities from Angelo Coast Range Reserve, California, USA - 15con2h1.4A metaG | ecosystem: Environmental > Terrestrial > Soil > Vadose zone > Saprolite...
CATAAGTTGCCCCTTTTCACGCTCACAGGATAAGGCAAGATATCCACATACCCACACCTCTCAGCAATCTTCATCATTTGATTTTGAGCGCGGGATTGGTTACACTGTTGTACACATGAGATTTGACAGCGTCGCATCATATCCTTTACATCTGACACACAAGGCATAGAACTTGACTATCCATACCTGCTGGGGGAGCAAAAGGCATGGAAAAACTCTTACCACAGAATATAGAGGCTGAGTGTGGTGTACTCGGCAGTATTATTATCGATCCAGAGGCTATCGTCCAGGTGGCAGATTTCCTGCTGCCCGAAGACTTCTATCGTGATGCTCATCGTATCATTTACCAAACAATCATACAGCTTTATGAACAACATGAGCCAGCCGACTATATTACGCTTTGCGACGAACTAGAGCGTACCAACAAATTAGAGGAAGTCGGTGGGGCCAGCTATATCACTTCGCTTATTAACCAAGTACCGACCAGCGGAAACGTCGAGTTCTACGGGCGCATTGTCGAACGCACTGCAATCTTGCGCCGCCTGATTCATGCGGCAGGGCAGATTGCAGCCATAGCATATGAAGAAGGCGATGCCAGTGTTGCCCTGGACAAAGCCGAACAACTTATCTTTGCCATTAGCCAGCGCCATGCCCGTGCCGACTTCTCCGCGCTCCGCGACCTGCTCTCCGACTACATGTCCAAACTCGATCAGTTGCACGAGCGGCGCGGCACAATTGTTGGTGTCCCCACAGGGTTCACCGACCTGGACCGACTCACAGGCGGGTTGCAGCGCTCAGACTTAATCATTTTAGCTGCAAGACCGTCAATTGGAAAGACCTCGCTCTGTTTGAGCATGGCGCACAATTCAGCTATCAAGCATAGTCAGTCTGTTGCCATCTTCAGCCTGGAAATGAGCAAGGAGCAGCTCGTACAGCGCCTGCTCTCCAAGGACGCAGGAATCGACCAGCACCGTCTGCGCACTGGTTGGATCGAAGATAAAGAGTGGGACCCCATCATCTATGCCAGGGGGACGCTGTCTGAGGCCAATATCTGGATAGACGACACTCCTGGTATCTCCACCATGGAGATGCGCAGTAAGGCACGACGTTTACAGGCAGAACACAACATTGACCTGATTATTGTTGACTACCTACAGCTTATGCAATCATCGGTGGGAGGTAAACGTAACGAAAACCGTGTGCAGGAAATCTCGGAGATCAGCCGCAACTTGAAGGGGCTGGCACGTGAGCTCGATGTGCCGGTAATGGCACTGGCGCAGCTGTCGCGTCAAGTGGAGTCACGGCAGTCGAAAGTGCCGCAATTGTCTGATTTACGTGAAAGTGGATCTATCGAGCAGGATGCGGATATAGTAATGTTCATTTATAGAGAAGACGTGTATAATCCCGATACAGAGCGTAAAAATATTGCAGATATTATTGTAGCGAAACATCGTAATGGGCCGGTGGGCGAAGTCAGTCTCTATTTCCAGGCCAGCCAGACCAGATTCTGCGACCTGGAGGTTACACCTCCAGCTGATGCATAATGGGGGAACAGAGCATCATGACAAATTTTGCGGGCTTCCCCACCGGGAAGAACCCATATGTACCTGTGCCAGAGGTTTTCTTCACGCAAATCCTGCCTCAGATCCAGGATAGCGCTGAACTCAAGGTGACCTTGCATCTCTTCTGGCTCCTGGCAAAAAAGCAAAAGCAGCCACGTTGTATCAGTGATCGAGAGTTACAACAAGATCAGCTCTTGTTGCGTAGTCTCAGGCGAGCAGGTGACCCGCGTCCAGCGCAAGAACGCGTGCTTCAAGGGTTGGAACAGGCGGTCGCACGTGGTACACTTTTGCGTATCTATCTTCATATGGTCGACGAAGAGCAGGATGCAGATAGCACTATAGCCTGGCACTTCTTTAATACGACTCGCAACCAGAGAATCGTTGCAGAACTAGAAGGGGGCGAAATGATCCCGGCTCGCCAACTCCTTGTACACACTGATGGGCATGAACACGAGTACCACGAGCAAAAAGAGGAAAGGATTGTTGGGACAGGTATGTATCCTAAACCTGGAGGATATGAAAATGTTAAAAATATATACGTTGAGGTGGATCGTCCAAACATTTTCGCCCTTTATGAACAGAACATTGGATTACTTACACCGCTGATTGCAGAAGATCTCAAAGATGCTGTCAGCCACTATCCAGAAGAGTGGATCGAAGCTGCATTTCGAGAAGCATTGCAGCACAATAAACGTAAATGGAGTTATATTAGCGCCATTCTCAGGCGCTGGGAAACGGAAGGCAGGCAATAGCAATCATGGAACCCCTGAATGACATTCTTGGGAGAGTTACGCCACGGCGTCAACCAAGCAGCAATCATCCAACACACCAAGGAACCACCTCCCCAAGTTCCAGGGCTGCTCAGCCATCGCAACCGCCGACACGCCAGCAGTCGCCAGAACAGATAGCACGCCTGAGGGAGAAACATTCTTATGGTTCTCAACAGCAGCCGTCGGATCATGCCGCAGTAGACCCACGTCGCCCCCAGGATGGATCGATAATGTCTCGCCAGCTGGGCAGGTCTACAGGTCAGGATTATCGTGAACCGGACAGATATCAAACTTCTCTCTCTCCGCGCTCCGAAAACAGGCTACCGGGCCATCGACAGACTCAGCAGCAGACAGGGCGCATGCTGCCACAGGCTCAGCAGGAACTCCCATCAACCCAGCCTCTCCTGCCATCTGCTGCAAGCAAAACAGGCAATTACCATCGCGCCGATGACTCCATTTCCAATTATTATGGAGATGTTATCGATGAGTGGGATGGGGAGGAGGAAGATGTTGACGATCAGGGGATGCGCTATGGTGATTGGGAAAGCGGCGAGCCAGAGCCTCCTGTCTACAGGAGGCCGGAACTGGAAGTACTACCTAATCCCAGAACCCATCATCCATCATATCTGCGGGAAACTGTGCCGCCACATAGAGCACCAGTGGGCCGTCCAACGCGTGATCTGCGCAATATATATACCGATACCCATACGCCTGTGGGATCGTCGCCACCATCGACGCAGCTACCGCATCCCACTGTACACACGCAGGATATACAACAGTACCAGCGCATCACGCAGCCGATCAACCCACAGATCGTCTCCGGACTGAAACGCGAGCATGGATTAACACCACCCGATGTCCAGCATGCAAGTGATGAAAAAATAAGGCCGTCGAGGCCATCGCGTGGTCGCGTTTCACAAGCCCATCAACTGCCAGAACCACCACAATCACCAATGTCTATCATGCCAGCCAAAATTATCTGCTCGAGGTGTCAAGGAGCAGGATACCTGCGTGCTGATGTCCCCTTTGGACATCCTCATTTCGGTAAAGCGATTGCCTGCGAGTGTAAGGAGGCTGAACGGAGGGCAAAACGCCGTCAACAGTTGCGTGAAATGTCTAATCTGGATGCTCTTCGTGACCAGAATTTCCAGACATTCAATCCGCGTGTTCCCGGAGTGCAGGAGGCTTACAACGCAACACTGGCATTTGCGGAGAATCCTGAAGGCTGGCTCCTGCTCGTTGGCCCCAATGGTTGTGGAAAAACCCATCTGGCTACCGCAGTCGCTAACCAAGCACTGGACAGTGGATCTGTTGTGCTCTTTGAGCCAGTACCTGACCTACTCGATCACCTGCGAGCTGCCTTCGCTCCATCATCTAACGAAGTATATGATCAGCTCTTTGCCAAGATGCGCGAGGCCGAAGTACTAATTCTCGATGACTTGGGGGCGCAGCAAAGTTCGTCGTGGGCCAATGAAAAGCTCTTCCAACTGCTCAACTATCGCTACAATATGGGCATGCCCACTGTCATTACTGCTAACCTGAAAGGCATACAAGGTGTAGATGAGCGTATCCGCTCACGGCTCAGTGACATCGCGTTAGTGCAGACTGTTCATATGGATCGTGCATACGACTATAGGCCGAAGCGACCCAAGAGATATTAGAGCACATACGTTCAGCAAACTCAACCATAGATAGCAAACGCTACAATATTGGCAATAAAAAAGATCACAGAAAATACCAGCAAAAGCCAATTGTGCGTGTAAAAGCGGCCAAAAAGCCGCACAGTCCTGCCAGCCACCAGTCGAGCGGTTTCCCACGGCGCAGAAAGAGGAAGAAGGCTAGCGTCAGCAGCAAGAAAAGCGACTCGGTATAGCCAACGAAAAAGAAGATGCCATAGGGAGCAAAGGCCAGATAGACCAGGGCATATCTGGCAACTCTATGACCAAAATCTTTGGATACCAAGTGGTGGAACAAGACCAGGACCCCGTAGAAACAGCTATTGGCAAGGATGAGTCCGGCAGCATAGTCAGCAATGATAGATCCTCCTAAGAGAAATCCCACACTATGCATCAATAATGGAAAAAGTGGGAAGAAGACGGTGAGCAGTTTCCCGGAATAGCCGCTATAAGCAATTTGCACATAATGAACGGCATCCCAACGCCACCAGCTCAACCAGAAACATGCTATATTATTTGGTACACTTCTCTGGCCCAATATACATCCCGGGGGGAGGGAAGAAAGGTAAGAAAGTTAGAGCTAGATACGAAAACAGCAGTATTGTCAGGCGGCTTAGCCCAAAAACCCAAGCTGCCTCTTTCCAAGCTGTTTTTTGCTTTACTATCATAAAGACCTCTGAAATTTCTCGGGTATCCTTATTAAGGATACTTGATGGAAGAGCTATTTCTAGAGAGAAAAGAGGGACAGTTTTCTCTGGTTGTTTCTGTTCCTTGCCTTATGCTATAATCTGACACGGAAAATGATCCCATTTGATACGTATATCAAGAACGCATGTTATACGTATACGATATAAAGAGCAATATATTTTCCCACAAGCGTAGATCTAGTGCTTGCAGGGGATAGCATTGAAGAAAAGGCCATGTAAACTGGTCGTGGCGAAAGCCTGAGCCTTCGCACCCTATATAGGGTGCGAATTTACCTTCCGAGTTTGTAAAAAATGTCTGGTGCTCAGGAAAGGATTTTATAAGATGATAGATCCCGATCGTGAATTAGAAGCAAGATACCGCTCAGTGATGGTCACTCCGGATTGGTATCAGACAAATATTCCTTGTCAGGTTGGTTGTCCTGCTCATACGGACGTTTCTACCTACATTGGTTTGATCTCACAAGCTCGTTTCGACGAAGCTTACCTCTTGAATCGCCAGGCGAATGTCGTACCAGGCGTGCTGGGACGCACTTGTGCACGTCCCTGTGAGCCTGTCTGTCGACGTAATAAGGTCGATGGTAAGCCCATTGCCATCTGCTGGCTGAAGCGTGCAGCTGCTGATCACCGTGAATATCGTCATCACGCCGAGTGTCCACCAATTACAAAGGACAAGAAGGTCGCTATTGTCGGTGCTGGTTCGGCTGGTCTGGCCTGTGCTCGTGATCTGCGTGAGATGGGTTACTCCGTGACTGTCTATGAACAGTATCCTACGGCTGGCGGTGTAATGGTCAATGGTATCCCCATCTGGCGTCTTCCCCGCTATGTGACCACGGAAGAGTGTGACGAGTACATGGAGGACATCGGGGTAGAGATTAAATACAATATCCGCGTGGGACGCGATATCCAGATTTCCGATCTACTCAAGCAATACAACGCTGTCTATCTTGGAGCTGGCTGCTATATCCCCAATGCGCTGACAGGTCCCGATGGCAAGATTATTGCGGGCGCGGACCTGGAAGGTGTAATTGACGGTATCCGCTTGCTTGAAAAGACCAATTATGGTGAGCCAGCCTTTATCGGCAAGCGGGTTGCCGTGCTAGGTGCTGGTTTCACCGCTATGGACTGCTGCCGTACAGCAATCCGTTTCGGTGCTGAGAAGGTCTACGTCATGTATCGCCGCTCAAAAGAAGAGGCTGGCTCTGACGAGTACGAAGTTGACGAGGCTATGTATGAGAACGTGGAGTTCCAGTATCTTGTTACGCAGACGGCGATCTCAAGCAACGATGGAGTCCATGTCAGTAGTATGAGCTTCATCCGCAACAAATTGGGTGATCCTGATGCCAGTGGTCGTCGTCGCCCGATAGCTCTTTCCGGCACCGAGTTTGAGATCGAGGTTGATACGGTCATTCCTGCCTTCGGTCAGTATAGCGATACCTCCTGGATTCAGACCGAGGAACTAGGCTTGGAGGTGAACAAGTGGGGTGTTCCTCTACTGGATCTCGATACCTGGATGACAAGCCATCCCGGTCTCTTTGCTGGTGGTGACTTTACTCAGGGATCACGCAATCTGATCTCTGCAATTGGCGATGGCCGTGACGCTGCTGCTGCTATCAATCGCTATCTGGGTGGTGTTGATAAGCCCGCCGAGGCTGCTGAGGAGATTGAACTGCCCGATTACCGCCGTGGTATGGTCGATAACTATGAGTCCATTCCACATGAAATGATGCCATCCCTGCCGTTGAACGAGCGTTATAGCAATACACGTGAAACGGAGACAGGTTATACACCTGAGCAGGCAGTCGTCCAGGCTCGTCGGTGTCTACAATGCCAGTTGAACATCATGATTGATCCTTCAATCTGTATTCTCTGTTCTGGCTGTGTGGATATCTGCCCCTATGACTGCATAAGCATGGAAGGCCTCTCGCGTGTGGTCAAAGGTGATATTATGCACCAGGGTGCCGAGAGCTGGCGCGGTGGCGCAGACATGATTATCGACGAGGAGAAGTGTATCCGTTGTGGCTTGTGTGTCGTGCGTTGTCCAACGGATGCTATCTCGATGGTCCAATTCGAAGTTGCCAGCCCGAATGAGCGCTGGACTGTTTCGAAGATTCCAGTCATTAATGTAAAATAAGGCTGAATATGTTAAGAGGGGCAGCAGTTCTGTTGCCCCTCTTTTGACAGCAATACTTATGCTGATAATGTCACAAAAATGACCCCACCAACATCAACCCTTTATGCCCTTACACTAGTAAAATTAACCCACAAAGCTTGACATTTTATGGTCTGTGAAGCAAAATTGCGAAGAAGCTTGCGCCTGCGAGAGATTAGGAGTCTCAAGTGGACGTATACCACTATAAATGAAAATGAAAAGGAAGAGGCGGCATTTCTGTTCGCTTGATCGCGACGAACCCCAGATGGGGACACAGGAGTCTCCACGCCGCATATGAGACGATGGTGCGATATGACTGTTCCGATGAGGATCTTGTCCAACAATTACGCGAGCGGGACCCTCAGGCATTGGAGACGCTCATCTCTCGATATTCTCGAGAAATGTTTTACTTTATTCGTCTTGTGCTTGATGGAGTTGGTGTCACACAGGACATTGAAGAATGTGTTAATGATCTGTTTGTCGCTGTCTGGCAAGAGATTGATGCCTTTGACTCCTCGCGGGGAGCCTTGCGCACCTGGTTAACAATGCGTGCCAAGTATATTGCTTTGGATCGACGACGCCAATTATGTCGTCGTCAGACACATATGGTACAATCTGCTGATGAAATCAAACACTGGAATTCATCTGATAGTAATGGAGGCCGCAACTTTGAATATGAGCATAAAGCCACTCTACCCGCTCATCCAGAGGCCAGTATGGAATCCTTGTTAGAGCAGAGTGAGAGGCGCGAAGAGTTGAGTCTTGCCTTGGCGAAGTTGTCTGAGCTTGACCGTTTCCTTATCTATCAACGCTATTTTAGGTTCGCTACCACCGAGGAACTTGCAGCGAAGACAGGCTTGACCCGCCATGCCCTGGATACACGCCTCTGGCGAGCGCGGAAAAGCTTACGCGAGGTGCTCAGGGAGCATGCATATGAGTACGAGCGAATTTGAAAGAATGCCCTCAGAATCAGGCTTTGGTCATTTCGGCCTTTCCAAACACGATGGGGAGTTCCCGGATGATTTTTCTGAGGAGGATTCGGAGTTTGCGCAGGAACTGAATGCACTTTTTTCTCTTGATCAAGAGGAGATGCCTCCTCTTTTTGTTCAGACATTACTGGCAAGCGAAGATCCTCGTCTGCGGCCTGTCGAGTCTGGCTTTGAAAAAAAGACGTATGTCCGTGTTTTTCGGAGATTGCAGCTCAAGCGCCAGCTTTTTCCCTCACGTCGGTTCTCTGTGCGTACTACGCTGAATGCTCTCCTTGTGTCTCGCCCTCTTACAGCTGTTATGGCTGCCTGTATGCTCTTTATGGTCTTGACCATGGTAATTGCAAGCCCCTCATTCGCAGCAGGCTGGACTTACCTATGGTCAGGTGATCACAGCGGGGTGCTCCTGGTAGATGCCTATCCGCATGTCTCTACTTCTTCTTCAATGGCTACCCACAATAGCGATGACAGGCAGATGACTCTCATGGAGGCGCAGGCAAAGCTCCATTTCCCAATGTTCTGGCCGCAGAATATCCCTAGCCGTTATACACAAAGCGATACTTATCTCTATCCAGGTGATCCTTCCTGGACCGATGGCCCGATGATCGTCTTGAATTTCTCCTATTCTCTTCCTGGCTTGGTTCCCCGGCAAATTGCCATCTGCGAATTTAAGCCGCAAGGCACGGTGCTTCAGATGGTGCAGGAAGGGGCTGCGCATCAGATGCAAATCGGGCGTGGTGGCTCTGCTTTGGCTATCTATGTGGAAGGTCAGTGGATGCAGGACAGTACTTCTTCTCCTTCCTGGGTTTATACTGATCGTAGCGAACTTATTTATGAGGACCAAAATAGTGGTGTGGTCTTCTGGATTGTTGGTGATAAACGTGATGGGATCGATGGTGACGCGTTGCGCTCGATTGCCAATTCCTTGTCTCTAGTTGATACGAGTCGCACCACTCCTGTGGACGGTCCCGTAAGCCAAGTTGCTCAGAATACGAGTGGGGCTTCATGGCTGTTCTCTGATAATGTTATTTATCTGGATAATGGGGATGATGCTGATGGTCCGTCTTTCGAGGTGCTAGGTGTCAATCCTGCTCCTCTGCATCCTCCTTATCCCCGTAGGCATGCCTAGTCTCCTTGTGGCTTCTGTACTTAACATGGTTCATGGCTAAATTTTGAAAAACAGTGGGTCATGTCCACTAGACAACAACATCTTTTATCTGATATGCTATTTGCTGTAGGGACAATCTGTATTCACAGAATTTACCTCGGACAACTTCTCCTGCAATGTCGCTGGAGAGGATCCCAAAGGTACCTCGAAGGAGAGGAACATGAAACAAATGATCGTTAAGCCAAAAGTGATAAAACCCCACGGTATTCCTAATCTGCGCATCCTTCGCCAACGGAAAGGTTTGAGTCTGGGCCAACTGGCAGATTTGTCTGGTCTGCGCAGGGATACCATTGCTCACCTGGAAAACGGGCGCGAAGAGGCGCAACCCTATCATGTGCGTATGCTTGCACGTGCGCTTGGAGTGACAACATTTGACCTTGTTTCATAATTGCTGTATCGTTTAAATTGAACAGCAGAAAATGTAATAACGAAAAGAGTTGGCTAGACAAGCTTGCTCATGCTCCTTTTCCCCTTGTTTTTGTCTCCCATAGTTTGTAAGAAGCGTAGCACTACGTAACCGATCCATCCCGGATAGGGTAGCTGTATAAGGATGCCCTACCCGGTTTTTTATCATAAAGAAAATCACCATTATTATTTGAAATGATGCACTTTGAGATCTTTGGGGAAAGATGTTGGTCTGCTCATTAAGTACTTTTGTCGTGAGTAATTTGGTTGAAGGAAGCTAGTTGAATAGCATAGAATCTGAAGGACTGTATTCGAGTTACAACTCTTTGGAGGTGCTTCCATGCAACATCCAACCAGTGAGCATACTCGTAGTGCTCATATGCATGAGGTGAAAAGTGTAGAGAAAACGACGTGCTGTATCGTTGGTGGAGGACCCGCTGGCGCGGTTCTAGCTCTTTTGCTGGTTCGCAAAGGTATCCCTGTGACCTTGCTTGAGGCACATATGGATTTTGACCGTGAGTTTCGGGGCGATACGATCCATCCCTCTACGCTAAATATCCTGAATGAAATCGGCTTGGCTGATCGCCTTCTGCAAATCCCTCATACACGACTGACGCATTTGAACGCACAGGCTGCAAATGGTATGGTAACGATTGCCGAAAGGCCACTATCAGGAAATACGTGCTGGCGGTTTGGAGCAGTTCCGGCAATCAATTGCTGAAGTCTGGCCTGAGCTAGCTGATCGCGTCAATGAACTGCAGGATTGGAAACAGGTTTCGGTACTTTCCGTTGAGTCGAGTCGCCTGCCATGCTGGTATCGTCGTGGTTTGCTGCTCATTGGTGATGCTGCGCATGTGATGTCTCCTGTTGGAGGAGTTGGCATTAATTACGCCATCCAGGATGCGGTAGTTACAGCAAATGTCTTAGGCGGGAAGCTTGCATATGGCATAGTGCAACTGCGTGATCTTGCCACCGTACAACGGCTGCGCGAGTGGCCGACAAGGTTTATCCAGGCCTATCAGGGCCTATTGCAAAAGAACGTCTTTGTGTCTGTATTCAATTCGGATCAGCCATTTACTGTACCTCTCTGGACCAAGCTAATGCTGCGTATCCCGTTTATTCGCGATATTCCGGGACGCATCATTGCTCTTGGTTTCAGGCCTGTACATCTGAAGGAACCATGAACTTTGGGGTATAAGGGACTCTCAAATAGATAATCATCCCAACTCGCCAATAGGACAAACGGCAGAAGTGGGACAATCTATTTCTCGCGAGTCCCTAAAGCTCTCATATAGCCCATATAATGATTGTTTTATCTGTAGAGCCGCTAGCTAATGCCTGTTGTCCCCATGCAACTGTTGTGACTAGTCCCTGGTGACCTGCATGAAGGGTACGTTCGTTTGTATGAATATTCCAGACAACTACTGTGTCACTGTTTGAAGCGATAGCCAGACGCCCGGTGCTGTCTGGCTCCCAGGAGATATCATTCACAATCCTAGCGAGTGGTAACGTGTATGCTATGGCTTTTGTCCTAATGTCCATTACCCGTACCATTTTGTCCATGCCACCTGATGCCAAAAGCATGTTGTCGGGGGACCAGACAAGTGAACGTACCGGGCCGGAGTGAATAGGTTTCTCTATCAAGGGAGTGCTGGGACTGGTCATATCTAAGACAACAATATAGCCATTCTCGGCACCTGTCGCCAGATAACGTCCATTAGGCGAAAGGGCAAGGCTATAGTTTCCAAGTGATCTTCCTGATGGCGTGACCGTATTACTATTCAGTGCTATCGTACGTAGCCCGTGGCTACGAATGCTGATAATAAGTCTTTCGTCATTTATTGTCCAAATAGCTTTGCTAACTGCACCTTTTTGTTTTGAAAAGCTATGTTTTGTATTGCCTGCTGTATCCCATACGAGTACCCTGTTATCCTCGCCTCCAGAAGCTAGTAGGTTATTATTATGGCTCCATGCAACAGTCAGAACTTCCTGGGTATGTCCTGTATACGTGGTCGTATTCTGCTGGGAGGCAAGACTCCAGAGTCGAACGCTATGGTCGAGCGAAGCCGATGCCAGTTGTGAGCCATCTGGTGACCAGGAGAGGTTTGTTACCTCTCCATTATGCCCGCGGAGTATGTACTTTATGTCGCTGGGTGTATTCTGTTGTTGTCCTGTATTTGGTCCTACTGGAGAGTTCTGCTGCTGATTGGAAAAGGGATGGTTCTCATACAAATAAATCCCTATGCCTGCTCCTATGCCCAAACCAAGTACCGTTATTCCTCCAAAAATCCAGCCCAGGGCACCGCGACGACTCGTGCGATGGTCCATGCTTTGCGTGCTAGATACAATGTCGGATAGGTTTTGTGACTTTGGTGGAAGCGTGGGTACTGACAGTATTTGCTGGCTTTGTGCTGGTGAAAGCGGTGGCACCGATGGTGCTGGTGATGATGCGTTTTGGAAAAGAGTTGGCGCGGCATAATCTCCCTGTGAGAATGCTGCTACCGTCTTATCAACTGTGATAGGTTGGGGCGTTTGAGGTGCCACTGACTGCTGGCTTAGTGCTTGCTGCGAACTTCCTCCCAGCGCACCATTCTGCGCTGGCAGCGAGAAGAGTGGTGGCGCCGCCAGGGTACGTGATGCTTTAGGTTGTATTTCATGCATATGCTGTGTGAAATCTTCTGCAAACGCACTGACCGAAGGATAACGTTCGGATGGCTTTTTGGCGAGCGCACGTGTCAGGACCTGCTCTATGCCTGCTGGTAGTGTTGGGACAAATGTGCGTATGGGGGGAGGATCTGAGTTGAGGTGTTGACTTAGTAGGTGTATTGGGTCACCCGTAAAAGGAGGACGCCCGGCGAGCAGATAGTATACCATGACAGCTAGCGCGTATTGGTCGCTTTCTGGTCCGGCACTGCCGTCGAATTGTTCGGGAGCCATATAGGTTGGTGTGCCGAGAATACTGCTAGTAGCTGATGATGATGAGTAGAATTTTGCTAGTCCAAAGTCTGAGAGTAGTAAAAAAGCGCTTGTAGCGCCTGTAGTTGGATTAGTGTCGAAACGCAATAAAAAGTTTGCCGATTTTATGTCTCGATGTATGATACCACGGTCATGAGCATATTGTAGTGCGGAGGCGGCCTGCATCAAGTAGTCAGATGCTTCTTCGGTACTCAGTGGCCAGTCGGTTGGTAAGCCTAGAGGGAGTTGTGTAGGTGCCTGAGGTGGTAGGGGTACTGATGCTTCACCTAGAACGTTGCGGGCACGTTTCTTTTGCCAGTCCAAGAGTGAACCTTCAGGGCGGTACTGCATGACCATATAGGCCCGTGTGCCATAACCCGTCTCTTCCTCGCCGTAGCGGTAGAGCGGCAGGATATGCAGGTGGTCAAGGCTGGCAACTGCTCGCGCCTCTTGTCGAAAGCGTTCTGCAGCCTGACCTTTGCTCATCATTTCTGCATATTCCTCATCGTCACTGGCGCGGACAACTTTGATAGCTACCTGTTGACCGATAGCCTTGTCCTCCGCCAGATAGACAGTGCCCATGCCGCCACTACCTAAAATGCGGGTTAATATATACCCGCTGATGGTCATTCCAACAAGGGTTTCCACGCCTTTTTTGCCTCTTGCTGTTTGTAGTATTTGGTGTGACTAAGTCGTCATCAGACTATGCAAATCCAAGCTCATCATAACATGCAATGGGGTCAACTGTCCACCTTAAAAATGTCATGACCCCAGGCGTGCCTCTTTCGCTTCTGACATTATTCTTGTGTGAATTTCTTGTATATCTTTACCATAAAATTGAGTATTGTCTATATTTACATGTTATGATATAATCGTTGGGGTCTACTGTACAGTAGATCAGAAAAGTATTTTAAGTAATAGCAGTAAAATATGTATATAATCTCATCATCATTTAAGCATCCTTTCTTTGTTTTGATTGCAATGATGACGGAGGACAACTATGGCCAAGATTGTCTTTTGCGAAGATGAGAAGTTGCTGCAAAAGCTGTTTCGTGCTCTCTTGCGCTCAACGGAGCATGAGGTTTATGTAGCATCAGATGGTCTCGAAGGCTTAGCAATTATCGAGCGTGAGCACCCAGACTTGATCTTGACGGATATTTCGATGCCACGCTGCGATGGGTTTCAATTGGCTGATGCCGTCAAGGCGCATCCAAGTCTGGCTGCTATCCCGATTATTTTCGTGACGGGGTTTGCCCAGAAGCATGATATGGAAGAAGCTGCTCGTCATGGGCCAATAGGCTATCTCATTAAACCGTTCGCAGCAGCGGATTTACGAGCCACGATTGCAGCGGCCCTCGTTCTTCATGAAAAATGCAATGTAGGAGGAAGCGATGAAAGCACGCCCTTCACAGAGGGACACTAATAGAAGACTTCTCCGGGGGATGCTCACGGAACTAAGTATGGGTGCTCAACAGAGTATTGCAGACTCCTGGCTTGTACGTATCAGTCTGGCTGCCACAGTCGTCCTTCTCTTGCTCTTCATCTGGACAAGGCTGATCAATGTATTCGCGACCGAGGGATTTGGACCGCATGGTGAGTGCTTGTTGTGGCTTCCCAGTTTGATCACGCTCTTCGTGGGATCTGATACCTCCATTGGGCTTGCCTACGTCTCTATTTCCGCAATGCTGATCTATTTGGTCTATAGAGCACGCCGTACTATCCCGTTCCAGTGGATATTTGTGGCCTTTGGCATCTTTATCATTGCTTGTGGGGCAACGCACTTTCTGGATGTCTGGACGCTGTGGGTGCCCGCCTATTGGTTGCTGGGGACGGTGAAATTGCTGACAGCGCTCGCGTCGGTGACAACGGCGCTGGCTCTGCCCCTACAACTCCCCAAGGTGCTGGCCTTGATCCATCAAGCCTCCATCTCTGAGGAGCGCAAACGACAATTGGAGCAAGCCCATAGTGAACTAGAGGTACTCTATGAGAAGAGCCAGCACCTCGACCGACTCAAGACGACGTTCTTTGCCAATATCAGCCATGACTTGCGCACCCCACTCACCTTGATTCTTGGGCCGACGCAGAAGCTGCTGACAGCGCAGCAACTGACTGAAGAGCAACATCAGACGCTGGAAATCGTGCAACGCAACGCTCTGACGCTACTTAAGCAGGTCAATGATCTGCTCGCCTTAGCTCAGCTTGAAATGGGGCAAATGACTCTCAACACAACCGAGGTCGACCTCGCGCGGCTCCTGCGGGGATGTGCAGCTCATTTCGAGGCACTGGCGCAGGAGCGCCAACTGGCTTTGACTGTGGAGGGTGCCACCTCTGTCTTGGCATGCGTGGATACGGAGAAGTTCCAGCAGATATGCTTGAACTTGCTCTCCAACGCCTTTAAGTTCGTCCCTGTAGGGGGGAAGATTCGCTGTATGCTGTCCCAAGAAGGGGAACGAAGTATCATCACCGTGCAAGATAATGGCCCGGGTATCAGGCCTGAACTACGCCAAGCCATCTTCGAGCGCTTCTGGCAAGGGGAGGACTACCTGACTAGGCCCTTTGGGGGGGCAGGGTTAGGACTAGCCATTGTGAAGGAATTTGTCGAGTTGCACAAAGGCACCATTACAGTGGGCGACGCCCCGGAAGGGGGAGCTCTCTTCACCGTCGAGTTGCCCCTTGGGGCAATGGCATCCACCTATCCTCAGCCCACTCTGCTTGAGGTTCCTATCACTGAGGAACTGGTCTCTCCATTCCTGGCAAACCTGTCCCGAGAGCCGAAGGATGAGGAGAGCTTGGAGCAAGCTCGCCAGATCGGATCGCTGGAAGATTCGCAACCTCTTGTGCTGGTGATTGAGGACCATCAGGATATGGTCCGTTTCCTTGTTGATATCCTTGCGCCTGAGTACCGAGTGGTGGTGGTAGGGGATGGTCAGGACGGTCTCTCGAAAACGCTTACCTTGCAGCCAGATCTCATACTCTGTGACCTGATGATGCCGCGTATGAGTGGAGAGCAATTCATTGAGCAGGTGCGGGCGCAGCGTGCCCTTGATGCTATCCCTATCATGGTCCTCTCAGCGCGTGCCGATGACACTTTACGCGTCAGGTTGCTACGCGAGGGCATCCAAGAGTATCTCGTCAAGCCATTCTTTCCAGAGGAGCTACGAGCCCGGATGGCTAATCTCATTGCGATGAAGCAAGCTCGCTACGTGCTTCAACAGGAAGTGGCGAGCCAGAATCAGAGTCTGGTGATCTTGGCCAAGGAGGTTGCCCTGCGTAAACGAGAGAGTCAGCAGGCGCTCATCGAAATCCAACGGGTCAATGAGGAACTCGTACATGCGAGTCGGGTGCAACGCAACTTTGTCGCGATTGTCAGTCATGAGTTCCGCACGGCGTTGACCAGTATCCAAGGGTTCAGTGAGCTGATGTGTGAGGAGATAACCAGTCCAGAAGAGATCAAGGAGTATGCATCTGATATCTTTAGCGAGACCAAACGGCTTGGTCG
>Ga0137388_10001151_pt1 | contig 15876 bp, 17 predicted proteins | sample 15con2h14AmetaG_FD_104644 | JGI IMG/M metagenome (GOLD analysis project Ga0137388, IMG submission 104644) | Vadose zone soil microbial communities from Angelo Coast Range Reserve, California, USA - 15con2h1.4A metaG | ecosystem: Environmental > Terrestrial > Soil > Vadose zone > Saprolite...
CAAGAGCCCTCCGCTGATAAACCTGAAGGTGGTTACGTTGAAGTTAAGAAGATTTATGATGTAAATGGTAATGAACCGGGTAAAGGACCAGCAACACAAACCAATAACGGATTTGATCAACAGCAACAGACTATTGAAAAACCCTCTGTACAACATAATTGGGGAGGTAACACAGCTTCTCAAGATAACCCTACTGGTGGTTGGCAGCAAGGTACTAATGAAACTAAACCGCCATGGTCGTGATTACGTCCACTAAAGACTAATATAAATAGGACGTAATAACTCACTCTGCTAGTAGTTCTGGACAAGCCTCTAGCAGAGCTTTTGTTTTTAATGGTGAATAATGACCAATCTTACTCACACTCAACTCCAAGAATTAAAAACCAATATTGAAACTGCATTAGAAAAATGGTCAATCAATTATCACAAATCAGAACCTAGAACACATTTGGGTATTTCTGAAATAGGAGAAAATTGTAAACGAAAACTTTATTATAAGTTTAGATGGTTTGCATTTGAAAAACATGATGGGCGTATATTGCGATTATTTGCTCGTGGTCATCGTGAAGAAGAAAAATATATTAATTATCTTGAAGGAATTGGATGTAGAGTAAATAGATTTTCTAATCCTATTCTTAATTATCATCCTGAGAACGATGATTATTTTCTATCAGATAAATTTAAAACTAATGGTTTAGTAAAAGATGTGACAGGATTAGAGAGACACGAAATAGAAGCAGCTAAACGCGGATTAGAACGAAAACAATTCCGCGTTTCTGGAGTAATGGGCCATTATGGTGGTAGCTGCGATGGTGTAGTATTTACATCTTGGTATCCTGATATTCCAATGATATTAGAATGTAAAACTCATAATACTAAATCATTTGTTCATTATGTTGATAAAGGTTTACAAATTTCAAAACCAAAGCACTATGATCAAATGAGTTGCTACGGAGAAAAAATGGGTATACAATATGGATTGTATTTTCCAGAAAATAAGAACGATGACGATATTCAAATAACTGCTATAAAATTAGATTGGGATAGAGCTAAACAGTTAGAAATTAAAGCTCAAGAGATAATAACAGCAAACGAACCACCTCCTAGAATAAGCGACAATCCTGCATTTTGGGAATGTAAGTTTTGTGCATTCATTAACGTATGTCATCATGAGGCAATACCACAAAAGAATTGTCGCAGTTGTAAAAACAGTAAAACAACTAAAGAAGCTACTTGGACTTGTAATAAGTTTGGATTAATTCCGAGTGAATTCGTTAAGATCGGATGTAACGAGTGGATGCCGATATGAAAGAAAAACACTATAAAGATTATACTTTAGATGAAAAAATTATATACGCTAAAGGATGGAACGCTGCTATCGAGGCTGCTACTGAAACAGCTAAAATAAATCAATATAAAAATCCATACAATATGTTAAAAGAAATTAGAAAATTAGATAAATCTATTCAAGCTTATGATGATTAAATGATTGAATTACGTCAATACCAAATAGATGGAATGACCGCTCTATGGCGATATTACACCAATGGTGGTAAAGGTAATGTTCTTTTATGCTGGCCAACTGGTACCGGAAAAAGTATCTGTCCTGCTATTTTTATTCGAGAAGCAATGAAGCTATGGCCGAATCAAAAATTCATGCTTTTGACGCATTCCAGTGAATTAGTAAAACAAGATGCTGATGCATTAAAATCAGTTTGGCCTAATGTTCCACTCGGTTTATATTGTGCTGGATTAAAGAAAAAAGATGTAATATCACCTATTATATATGGGACCATACAAAGTACTTATAGAATTGGAGCTAGTAATTTTGGTCATAGAGACATTTTGTGGGTAGACGAAGCGCATCTTATTTCTGATGAAGATGCTTCAATGTATATTAAATTTATAAATGAATTAAAAGTAACTAATCCTAAATTAAAAGTCATTGGACTAACAGCTACACCATTTAGACAAGGAATGGGGATGCTTGTTGATGGTAAGCTATGGGACGAAATTGTCCATAATCTTACTAGCATGGAAAATTTTAATAAACTAATCGAAGATAATTATCTATGCCCGATCATTCCTAAAAGTACACAAGTAAAATTAGATATCTCAAATGTTGATATTCAACGTGGTGAATTTGTAATTAATCAACTTCAACACGAAGTTGATAAAGCAGAAATAACTTGGAAAGCATTACAGGAAGCTTGTTATCATGGTCAAAACAGACAATCTTGGCTTATATTTGCATCAGGAATTGATCACGCGAATCACATAGCTACTATGTTAAATCAGTTAGGAATTAATTGTGTTGCAGTTCACTCAAAACAATCTAATGAAATAAATAGTAAAGCTATCACAGATTTCAAATCTTACAAACTCAGAGCTATTGTCAATTATGGAAAGCTTACCACCGGATTTAATCACGAAGGAATAGATTTTATTATAATGTTACGTCCTACAATGAGTGTTGGATTGTGGATACAAATGTTAGGTAGAGGTACAAGACCGTGTGAAGGTAAGAAAAACACACTAGTATTAGATTTTGCGCGCAACACACCGCGCCTTGGTCCAATTAATATGCCAATCATCCCTAATAAAAAAGGTAATAAAATTGGTGACTTGCCTATAAAAATATGCAATACTTGCGGAGTTTATAATCACATATCAGCTAAAAAATGTGACGCTTGTGACAACTCATTCGAATTTCAAGTTAAGATTGTTGAACATGCTGGAACTGAAGAATTAATCAAAACACCAGAAGCATTAATTATTGATTATTTTAATGTTAATCATGTAATCTATAAGAAACATCAAAAAGCAGATAAACCTGAATACATTACTGTGACATATTTTAGCGATATGAATAACTTTAAAGAATTTGTATTTCCACAATCTAAGAATAGATCATTTTTTGCTAATTGGTGGAAACAACGAAGTCAAAGAGAAGTACCAATTACAGCAAATGAAGCAATCGCTTTTACTAGTGAGTTACGACAACCTAAGCGAATAAGAGTGCATGTTAATAGGATTATTAAAGGTCGTAATTATCCAGAAGTGTTAAATGCGGAGTTTTAGCAAATCAAAATAATAGGCGGTCAAAATTATAACAATTCTATTCAACTAGAAATAGAAAATAGTTTAAATAAATTAAGTTATGCTTCTTATCATATAGATACTGACACTGTTATATTATATGGTGAATTTAGCTTAATGGAATTAGAAGCAATATTAAAATATATGAAATAATATTAAAATGACCGACGAAGAACTAATCAAAACATTTAAAAGATGGGCACAAGATAGAAGTTGTTTACAATGTATACATTGGCAAGAACAAAAAGAAATATGTGAAAAATTTAAGCAAAGACCACCGGCAAAGACGATAGTTAATGGTTGCCAATACCATGAATTTATTCCGTTTTAGGAGAATAAAAAATGAACATTGATATTCAAGAGATAATAAAGCAGATGCAGACTAAAAAAGATGAATTTGACGCTTTGATTAAATTATTCAAAGCTTATAATAATTTACCTGCTATAGTTGATGACGACTATCCTAAAATGCGCCATTACTATGAAAGTTCATTGTATAATTTCATTACAACACTTAAAAATAATAAAAGGATTTAAAAATGCGAATTACACTTTGTGGCTCTGCTAAATTCGAAAATGAATTTCACGAATATAATGAAAAATTAACTTTGGCTGGACATGTTGTTTATGGCCTAGCTGCGTATCCTTCTAAACATTCTAACAATAAAGATTGGTATACAGAAGAACAAAAACAAACATTAGACCTTATTCATTTTGCTAAAATTGATAATTCAGATGCAATTGTTATTTTAAATTTAAATGGTTATATTGGATTTTCTACAAGACGTGAAATTGAATATGCTAGAATTAAAGAAAAAAAAGAATTTTATATTGAAAATGCAAAACATGAAGAACATGTTAAATCATTGCTAAGATGAAATGCCCCATCAAAATCGATAGCCAACTACTATCATCTTTAAAAGTGCTTTCAAGCATTCTTAAGGATGATGGCTCAATATTAGAACGTCACATTCTTTTAAAGAATAATTGGTGCACTGCAACAAACGGCATCCTCTCGATTGGGGAACCCATTGTTGAAGATTTGATCGTCGCTCCCAACGGTTTATTAATGCGAGAGGCTTTAGCTAAATGTGGAGCATCTTTTTCGATCACGCAGCTACCTCACACTCTCGAAATCAAAGGCGGTCGGTTTAAAGCCGTAATCCCTTGTATGCCTCCTGAAGATTTACAAGGTACTTTCCCTGATCCTCCTGTAGCCTCATTAGACGATCGCCTGTGCACTTCCCTAAAAGCCGTGGCTCCTCTAGCTCTTGACGAGAATAGCGTTGTGACAGCCTCCGTATTGATCCACAATGGCACTGTGACGGCTACTGACCGAAAAGTGATTATTCAGGCATTTCATGGCAACGACATGCCAACCTTAGTTATTCCTAAAATATTTGTTAAATTAGTCATTAAAAATAAAATTCCATTTAAAAGTTTTGGTTTTTCTAATAGCAGTTTTACTATTTATTTAGAAAATGGTGGATGGCTCAAAACTCAACTATGTGCTGACAAATGGCCGGACATAGATACCATATTAAATCATCCTAGCAATAGACATCCTCTACCTGAAAATTTTTGGGAAGCTATTGATGCAGTAGAAGCTTTTACAGAAAATGGTTGGATGTATACAAAAAATTGCAAAATATGTAGTCATGAAGATCAAATAGCAGGAGCGACATTCGAATGTAAAGTTCCCGACGATATAGTATTTTCATCCAATCAAATAAAATTGACAAAAAATTGGGCCAAGACTATAGATTTTACTGCTATAAATCCTAATGGTATGAAATGTATAAAAATTTATGGTGATACAATAAGATGCGCAATAGCCGGAAGAATTTAAATCCTTGTATTTATAAAATTACTTGTTTATCGAATAATAAAATATATATTGGAAGCGCTATAGATACAAATAAACATGCTAACCGATATCTCCAATTTGCTTAAATTAAATAATTGGCATTAAATGCTCCTAAACTCCGACAACCAAATAATTGTGGGCAAAAAAGTATCTTTAAAGCCATATATGCCACGCGAATATTTGCCTCGAAAATATATGACTGAAAATGAAATTCGTTCATGCGCTGGCGATGACATTATTCTAGATGTTGAAATATTTCCAAATTACTATTTAGCTGGATTTAAACATGTTCAATCAAATAATTATATTCGTCTCGACAACGATTTTGATCCTTACATGCTTAGTTGGATTCTTAATTCTTACCGATCTGTGGGATTTAACTCTATCACTTTTGATCTTGTTATATTATGGGCTAGTTATATAAATCGTGATCCATTATTTTTAAAAGATATCGCTGATGCATTAATCAGATATGGAAAACGAAAAGAAGAAGTGGAGAAAGATTTTAATTTTAAATGCTATAAACTTCAACCAAGACAACATATAGATTTATTTAACGTATGCCCATTAAAAGGTTCATTAAAGCTTTATGGAGCTAGACTGCATTCGCCACGTATTCAGGATTTACCATTTCCTGATGATCAAAAGCTTTCACTAGAGCAGATAAAAATTGTTCAAGAATATAATTGTAATGATCTAGATGTTACTGATCAAATATTTAGATTTTGTAAAGAAAGACTTCAATTAAGAGAATCCATCTCTATCGAATATAATTTAGACCTTATGAGCAAATCTGATGCTCAAATGGCTGAAGCAGTTATTGCACAAGAAGTATCAAAATTAAATGGAAAGTATGTCAAACGTCCAGAAATAGAAACAGGAACAATATTCAAATATCGATGCCCACAATATATCAGATTCGCAACTCCGCAAATGCAAAAACTATTAGAAAAAGTCAAGCAAATAAATTTTCAAATTGATCATGATGGAAGAATTGCTTTACCAAAAGAATTGAATGAACCTGTACAAATAGGAGCGAATTATTACAATCTCGGCATTGGTGGTTTACATTCAAAAGATAAATGTAAAGCGTATGAAGCTAACGATGGATGGAAAATAAAAGATATTGATGTTAGAAGCTATTATCCTAATGCTATTATCAATTTAGAATTAATGCCAATCGCAATGGGACCAAATTTCTTAACAGTTTATAAGAAATTTAAAAATGAGAGAGAAGCGGCTAAGAAAAAAGCAAATGAATTAAAAAAAGAAATAGATAAAATAGAAAAGCAATTAAGAGAATTAAAGAAGAAAACACAATTAAATCTAATAGGTTTTATCATTATTGGGTGATATATGAATCGAATAGAATTAGAGTTGAAACTAGCGGACCTGAAGCATCAATATTCTCAATTATTCGCAGAAGATAAAGGAAAAAAAATCTACCTTAATGGCGTATCTGGTAAATGGTCCGATCCTTGGTCTAAAATGTATTCGCCTTGGAACACTGTTCATATGAATTTAACAGGACAATTATTAATTCTAATGCTTGCTGAAATGCTCACTTGTCAAGGAATGGAAATCATATCAGCTAACACAGACGGTTTGGTTGTTTATTATAAAGAAGAAGATGAAGAAAAATTAAAATATTGGATTAAATACTGGGAAGAAATGACTGGGTTTGTACTTGAAAATGCTGAATATACTAAATATTATGCGAGAGATATTAACGCCTATTTTGCGGTGAAAGACAATGACGTTAAGGTTAAAGGACCATATTCAGAAGTTGGTTCACAGTCAGGAACACAACTTGATAATAATCCTAACATGCTTATATGTAGTGACGCTATTAAGCTGTACTTATCTGTGGGGAAACCTATCAGTGATACAATATTGGAATGTAAGGATATCACACGTTTTGTCGTGGTTAGGAATGTAAAAGGTGGAGCATGCTTTCAGAATCAATATTTAGGAAAGGTTGTTAGATGGTATTATAGTAATAAAAGTTATGATTATATTCAATATGTGAATAGTGGAAATAAAGTAGCTGATAGCGATAACTGTAAACCAATAATGGATTTACCAGATAAATTTCCAGATGATTTAGATTTTAATTTTTATATAAAAAAATGTGTTGATATTTTATATGATATAGGATATTACACTAAAGAAAAGCAAGTAAGTTTTTTCTAAATGATAGCAATTATCAGAAAAAGAAATAGTATCTAAAAAGTCACACTTAATCTAAATCATTCCAAAGCTATCGCCATCTATGATCACTTATCATAAGCTAAAAACTCCCTTAATAGGAGTTTAAAATATGAAAAAGCTAATCTTCGCTTTCTCTTTACTCGCTTCACCTGCTTTAGCCGCTGATCTTCCTGTTAAAGCTACTCCGTATCTTTCAGCAACTCCATGTGCTGCTGGTAGCTGTAGCGGCTGGTATGCTGGCTTTGGTATCCTTGGAGATGGCACCAATGTTGACGTTATCGGTAATGGTATCAATGGCTCAGTATTTGCCGCTGGTGGAGCACTTAAAGTACACGGTGGATATCAGTTCTGGAATGGTAACTGGTTTGCAGCGATTGAAGGTGGTGTTGGTTACGAATTCACTCGCGCTTCTAGCAGCAATCTCCCAATTACTAATAATTTTGGTTCCAAGTTTATCGGCACTGAATTAATTAAACTTGGTTATAATTTATTTCCTTCTACTCAATCTGCTGTAGTTGTACCGTCACAATCTCCGATTCCTCTAGTGTCTCCTGCTAACTTCTTTGCTGCGACAACTCCATATATGGTATTTGGTGGTATGCAGCGACGTGGTAAATCACTGTGGGTAAATGGTGCTGGTGCAGAAACAATTATTGCAGCAGGTTGGACTTCGAGTGTTCAATATCTCTATGCGCCTTCTCAAAATGGCGATCCTGCGACCAATATTGTAATGATTGATTTGAGTAAGCATTTTCAGTATTGACAAACACCATTGAACGGGATATAGAAGTCCCGTTCAACTAAATAACCAAATTGATAGGATATGTCATGATAACAGCCGGGGGAAATCCCCGGCAATCATGTTTGAATAAGGAAATAGATAAATATGAGATATTTAGTCATTATACTTTTAAAGCTTATATTAATGCCTTCATCAGCAGCAGCTGATGAAAGTGATATGATTTGGAAGCTTCATCTAAAAGCAAATTCACATTTTATCATTGATACTCATGGTAATCCAATTGCATTGCGTTTAAATTATGCGGCTCGTAAAGAATGGAAGCTATTACACAAATGAGAAAATATCAAAAATATAAACATGATATTAAATCATATTCTAAATATTTAGAACCACCACTCATTAAAAGTATTTGGCGTATCATATATGAATTTTTAACGAGGAAATAATTAAATGCCCACACTTAGTCACGACATTACTAATTCCAGTACGAAAAAATACTAATACATCTGTTCCATATTGGAAAGGATAACGCGATTATTATTCATATAATGATCCGAAATATCTAAATCATGTTAAACATATCGAAATACAAAATAGAATTAATACACAAATAGATGCGAGCGCTGGCGATGGTTCATATTTAATCATACTTAATGGATGAATTTAGCTATTACGGCTGCAATACTTGCACCAATTAATGCACTTACTGTAGCTGTAATAGTATGAGCCATTTTCATTCCACCATAATATTGACTACCTTTATTCTCTAAATGTCTTATCGCTTCCCAAGCTCGTCGCTGATCATCAGCCAAACGCTCATTTTGTCGCCGCAAATCTGCAATTTGTTCGGACTTCAATTCTTGAATCTCACGCACGATCAGGCCTTCCAGCCTTTGAACGCTAGCTGTTAAATGCTCAAGCTGTTGCATGATCGCAGGTATACGCTCGACACGATTAACGTCTGTCACTTTAATTAACCATTCTTAGCAATAGCTTGAATTTTAAACTTATCGCTATCAATGGGACTAATTTTAGGTTCGCTTGGATCAACAGCCATAGCAGCTAAAGTGGGAGTGGCTTTAGCATTTACAACAATATCTTCAACACCGGGCATTGAACGCACAGCTTTAACTATAGTTCCTTGATCTATAGATTTAACCATATTAGCAGAAGTTGAAAACATAGTCACAAGTCCACCAAGAAAACCATTTCCTAATGTAGCTACAGCTAAAATAGCTTTTACAACAACAGAACTAAGAGCCAAATCACCTAATTGGCTAGCACCACCTAAAAGAGTGCTGTTAAATAAAATAATAATACCGATCCAACCGAGAGGTGTAATTGTGGGCATTTTATATTATCCTTTTTAAAGAAGTATAAGCTAACATTAATGATATAATAAAAAATATACTATAAATTATAAATAACGCTAATAACATTTTAATGATATCCTAATGTATAATTTTACATTTGCCATATTCTAATAGAGCAATAACACCCAATCCGGTTCCGATAGTAAGTTTAGACATCAATACACCTTGAGCATTATACTTTACAGGGTCTTTTCGTGCTTCTTCTGACTTGAGACAATAGACATTGAGATATTCTTGTAATATTGCAGTCTGAGCTAGATTGGCGTAACGTGTTGGATTAACGATAAGCAATAGCAACACCGATCCAATCAGTATTTTCGTGCAAGTGAGAATGGCGTGACCTAATTTCATGGAATTAGTTTGGTGCTTATGAGGTACATGAGCTAAGAACAGATGCTGTGCATATCACAACGCTCTAAATAAAATAAACTTGAAATTGACGGCACTATAGTCACCGCTAAGACTCTGTTGAATTTGGTCATCAACTTGAATGTACGTGCCATCGAAGTTATCGTTAGCATTACCGGCGTTACCATTACTGGTCATCTGTTGGATATGGCCAATAATCTGATCACCGGCCTTTACGCCGGGAACGCTGCTGAAACCATTCCATTGCGACCGGTGAACATAATGGTAGACATGATATTTCCTTTCTAGAATGGTACATATGTTTGACAGGACGATGGAGTAGACGCCACTCCAATGGTTCCATTCTTGACAAACGGACCAACCACGCAATTAGTAGCAGTTTGAGTGCCAACCGACACAGCTTGGTTGCTTCCAGCTCCTGTAGCCCAAATAAGACCGCCGCCGATATAGAGGCCGTTAACAGTGGTAGAGATTTGATATCCAATAGACGAGCCGGTATTGGCTGTTTGACAATTATTTCCGATAATAGTCAGCCCTGTTAACCATTGTCCAGTAGCGTCAACCGGTTCCTCAACACAGACTTGTCCACCGCCAAATTCATTACCTTGGATTATAACATGGTTCAAACTACCGGTCGTACCCAATCGAACTAAGTTGACACCGATGCCTGAGGTAGCGAGCCCTTCAACGCTATTTCCGATAATGAATATGTCTGATGTGCTGGCTCCGCTCGCAAGAGTGATTTGGATACCTTGGTTCATACTAATGCCAAGGAGTTTATTATTTTCAATTCTCAAGCCACCGGAACTAGTCCAAGTGATTGCGTTGCCCGAACCGCCAGTTGACTGAAGCATATTGCCATAGATAGTGCTATCGCCACTATCGACGTTGTTTTGATTGGCCACCCGAACGGCGATGCCACTGGCAAGAGAAGAAACAATCGTGGAATTTACAAGTCTCCAAGTAGAGGCTTTTACAAAGTCGACGCCGATAGCTATTCCAGTGTTCAGCACCAGCCGTTCTAATACAGAACCGGCATTTTCATTGGCCGCGGTTCCGGTAAGAGTGATGGCCGCTATGCCAGCGTTGGCCACTGGATTATAAGATATCCCAAAGTCATGAAGATTGACTGGATTGCCATTGGCTGTGGTGACGGTGATGGCAAGCACGGAGGCAGATGTAACAACAAGGCGGGTCTGACTGGTATAAATGCCGCCGCTGAAGCCACCAAAGTCCACAGATGAAGTTATCGAGAGGCCTGTGAAGATAGCACAACTGCCAATCCAACGGACAGGGCGGCCGGAAGTCTGGCCTTGGTTTATTGCGTTTTGAAACGCTGTGTGATCGTCTGTGATCCCATCACAAACCAAGCCATAATCATTAACCCAAATGATGCGGTCGAGCTCGGCCTTGACTGTCGTGGCAACACCACCAGTACCAACAGGCGTGTAGGTAATCTGCCCTGCGTTATAGTCACTATTAGCTGCAATAACAGCGCCACTTCTTCCATTAAACGTACTAACCCCGCTAATAGCATTAGCGCTTATAGTATTTCCAGTACAAGTTAATCCAGTACCACAAGCAATATCACCAGTCATTGTACCTAATGATGTAACACCAGAAGCAGTGGTTGAATTAGCATCAGGAGTTACTTTAATAATATAATTAATAGTTTTAGATGGTTGAATAATACTAAACGCAACACTAGTTCCAGTACCATTATCAGTAGTAAATGGATGTGTATGATTTACACTTTCAGTACCAGTCTGTGCACTAAATCCAGCACCGCCGATGGCATCTGTTTTTATAACTGCTACTGTTGGTGAAGTTTGAGGAACACTAGCTGAAGTAACATTAGTACCCATATTATGAGTATGCGTCGCACTTTCAACTCCAGTATTTCCACTATGAGTATGAGGTGGAACATTAGCTGTTAATAAAATTTGACTTTGTGCACCTCCGGTTCCACCAGCAGAATTAGCGCTTTGAGAACCAAAAAAAGTATCGCTAATGTTACTACTAGCAACACCACCCATAATATTATTGCCAACAGGAATTAATCCTCTAAAATCAGGTAATGTAAAAGTAGTAGAATGATTTCCATTTCCCCAAGGAAAAAATGTAATATTAGTATTTACTGTAGCATTTGCATTTACCGCTAATGTTACAGAAGAAGATGTTTTTGCAATGATAGTAGTAAATCCAGCAGGAATACAAGAAGTTTCTACTGACATACCAATCCAAAAATTAGTAGTATCGCTTAAACCAGTTAATATTGGATTACCAGACGTACAAAACACAGCTTGAGTAGAAGTGATAGCATTAAATAAAGCAGAAAAAGTAGTTCTATTTAATGTTTGCCCATAAGTAAACATATATTGATTTGGAGCAATAATGCCAGCCCAAGGTTTAATTGTACCCACAAGATCACCGTCGCCTGTAGCTGTTGAGCCTCCACTACCTCCACTGCCAGTTGATGATGTAACTTGATCCCAAATTAAATTACCAAGTCTATCTTTAACAACTTGACGATAGCTGCCAGAACCTAAAAGTAAAGTTCTACCAGCAGCATCTAATGTAAGAGGATTTAAATTAGGAATGGTTTCAGCAGCGTCTTGCCAAGTTGTCTTGTGGGTAGTGGTAGACGGAATAAAACTTTCAACAGTTCCAGACGTTAAAGGATTACCATTCGAATCGAAAAAAGTTGTCTTTGCTGGAGGAAGTATGCTAGCAGTTTGAGCATAAGCAAAATGAACTTGCGATATAATCATCAAGGAAATCAAAATGGATTGGATGATATTTCCAGCATTAATTTTATTTTTCTTCATCGCACGTCGCTTCATTTGGATGCCTATAATTTTTATACTAGCTGCATATTTTAAATGGAAAGCAATTGATCCTATTATATTACAATGTAAATTATGGAGATATAGGAAGTCTGTTAGCGATACGAGTCATCAAAGATTGCTTAGGTTTAGGCAAGAAACTCTCAAGATCACTGATTAATTGAGTACGAGCTGGACCTTCAATCGGTAACGCCATTTTAGCTAAATGTAAATTTCTTTCTTTGGCTAATTTCATATCAATTGCGTGTTTAGCAGCAGAACCAACTTTAAAAGCCCCAATTGCACCAGCACCAAGTATTCCACCTACTCCGGGAGTTCCAGCCAATGTACCTAAATATTCAGCACCTATAGGTAACGCATAACTTAAAGGACTGCCTTCACCTTTAACCGGCAATGCAACAGCCTGATCACCAGCGCGTCGCATTTCAGTCTGAGAACCTTCAGTTATTTTTTGATCAGTATTTTTAATTGCACGAGTATTTTCTAAATCTTTTAATAATTTTTCTGTTTCAGGACCACCAAAAATAGTTTTTAATTTTTCTTGATTAAATTCTGATCTAGCAAAATTAGTACCACTCAATGAAGCATTATCAGAAGCTCCCATTTTACTCCTAACAGCCAATCTAGCACCTTCTTTAGCTGCTTCTTTTTCTTGATCACTTAATTTATCAAACCATCGTTTAGTTACTTCTGGTGCATTTTCTATCTTTGTAGATTTAGAAAATACATCATCGTGAGCATGTCTGAAAGCTTCAGCAATATTTTTTTCATCCCGATAAGCACTCAAACCAGCCTTATAACCCGGTGCAGAAGTTTCAATATCATTTACAAGATTATTACGGACTTTTGAAAGCTCAAAGCCTAATTGTCTTTCTGATGCCATAGAGCTACTTAATAAACTTTCTGCTGTTTTACGCAATCCAGATTGAAACTTATGTAACTCATTAGCATCAGTTCTCATTTCTGTTTTATTAGCCAGATAACCTTTAATATTAGCTAATTCTTTTTTAACATTGGATAAGGGTAAAGAACTTTCAGCTTCTACTTTAGACCAAACTCCCGGTTTTAAAATATTATCAATAGAAGATAATGTATTAGAAACATCTACAGGTTTAGCTTTTGCTAATGCTGGATTAATTAAATCATTACCAACTTTTTTAGATGCTTCTGAAAGATTAGATAATTTCTGTACAACATTAACAGGAACACCACCAGCAGTATTATATGCTTCAGTAACATCTTGAGGTAAATTAGCAACTCTGTTCTTTGAAGTATTAAATAAATGATTTTTAGCTGCATCACCTTCAGTTGTAAATAATTTTTGCGTCATATTTAAAACAGCAGGAGAAGTATCAACAGGACCAATGCGAGGATCAGCTTTCATTTTAGTAATGGTATCAGCTAAAGCTTGCGGATCACGTCCATTAGAAGTAATTTTATCAACTAACGTAGTCAGAGCTTTATTTTTAGGTAAGCTCTGAGCTACAGCATTCACTACTTTTCCAACAGGCACAGCGCCAGCAATAAATCCTAACCTATTTCCAATATCTTCACTTCCACTGATATCACTACCAACAGAACTGATACCTTCAAATGGCGATCCTATAACACCAAGCGCACCTGATCCAATCTTACCCACACCTGTAGCAGGCTGTCCTGAAAATATATCACCTATACCACTACCAGCAGTAAGTACACCAGATTTAGCAGCCTCATAAACTTTTCCACTAGCTTTTGAAGCCACATCACTTAATCCCTCGCGAGGATTTGCACCACCTTGTGTTGTGAGCATAGCATTAATTTCAGCGCTTTGCTCTGCTGTAGCACCAGAGATAGGCGGCTTAGGTGCTCTATAAACATCTATTTTTGGTTTATTATCAGGAGTATTCATATACTCATTAATAATGTTATTGGGTTTAGCAACTACCGCAACAGGAGCAGCTTCAGAAGAAGACACACCAGACATATAATCATCTAAGATACCCATCAGTCGGGCTTTCTTATATTATAATTTTTAATACAATCTTTACAAATTATTTTATCGTCACCTTTAATAATTTTATTTACTAATTTGAATGAACCTTCTAAAGTATGATAAAATTCTTTACAATCATCACATGTAAATTCTTTACACATTTATTTTCTACCGGGAGGTTCAATTAAACCAGCATCATTAGCGAATGATAGAGATTGCTCGAATTTATTAAATTCTTTTTGCTTATCTTTTTTAGCAATCCAATTATCTGATTTATCTTTAGTGGCTATATTTTCCATTAATTTAGTTTTAGCATTATTATCCATGTTATCAAAACCAAATGCTCTTGGATCAAGAACATTTTGATTTTTACTAATCCATTTTGAATATTCGCTATCAAGCAATCCCTGTTGACCAAATAGTAATGTTTGAGCATGTTGCATTTTACGCAAAGCTAAATTAGATTTAACAATAGTATCAATAGTTGCGCTATTCATAGTCACATTAGGATTAGCTTCAAATGCCGCTGCTAATTGATCGTTAGTTCCTGTATTTCCAGCACTTCTAGCAGTTTGAACTAAATATTTTCTAACTTGTTCAAAATTAGAAATACCGTCAATCATTTTTTGATCTGTATTAGGAAGCCATGTAGCAAGAGCCGATTTAATAGTATTTAACTGAGGTGTCCCGGGACCAAACGCTTGTGGACCAGCTTCTTTAACAATATCTAATACTCTTTGCATAGGATATAGATCAGCTTGAAAATTCTTAGCTCTAGTTAAATCAGTAGCGTAATCTTCACCAGATTTCTTACCTACAGTTTCCATAGCGCTAGCGACACCTGGAGAAGGTCCGGTTTGAACAGCATTTGGAAAAGCAGCATTGAAACGATTATTAAATTCAGTTCCATTATTAACTGTCGGGGCTGTTGGTCCACTGACCATAGATTTATTCGCAATAGGAAGCCCCGGCCTAGGCTGTGGAGTTGGCATGACAGGATATACCCCGGAAGGCGCAGAAGGCCCTACAATACCCGGAATGCCTTGTGCATTAGAAATAGGCTGTGTTGGTGGAAGTTGAATAGGCATACGAGTAGCAGGCGTAAATCCACCACCTTGAATTGGACTTTGTTGTACACCACTATATTGATTAGCTACATCTTCTCTAGTAACAGGAGCACCAAATTGAGTATCAATAGCTTCTTTTATTGTTTGTGCATGATTTAACCATGTACCTAAATGTTGTTTTAAAACACCTGCTGCTTGATCAGATTTCATTCCCTGTGTTGGCGGTAATTGAGTTATAAATGTACCAGCCATATCAGGAGTAACGATACCTAATTTTACATCAGTCTCAATTCGCTTTCTAATCTTATCTTCATTTAAATCAGACTG
>Ga0137388_10001156_pt1 | contig 15806 bp, 23 predicted proteins | sample 15con2h14AmetaG_FD_104644 | JGI IMG/M metagenome (GOLD analysis project Ga0137388, IMG submission 104644) | Vadose zone soil microbial communities from Angelo Coast Range Reserve, California, USA - 15con2h1.4A metaG | ecosystem: Environmental > Terrestrial > Soil > Vadose zone > Saprolite...
CGATCCGCTTGCAGTCGCTGCGGACATCGGCGAGGACCGTGGCCGCATCGATGGCACTCTTGAGGGTCCGCAGGCCGTCAGCCGCGAGCTGGATCTCCTGGTCCAGGGACATCTTCGCCCCGGCGTCGACGTTCGGGGCGGCATCCACATCGGTCAGGAGGTGCCCGAGGGCAAGCTCCCGGGTTGCGACCGCGTTGTCGCACGTGAGCTTTGCTGCCTGGATGCCGGTGTTCTGGGCAACGGCCAGGCCCGGGGCGCCGATGAGCGCCGCGACGCCGACGGCGGTGGTGACGGCGACGGTCCGGAGGCGCCTCACGGGTTGACGTCCCCCTCGGTGTTCGGGTTGGCGTTGAGGCCCGAATCTGCCGCACTGAGCGCCTTCTCGAGGTCGGCGATGTCCTGCTGGGCCTGGTTGAGGTCCTGCTGCTCGGCCTGCGCCTCGGCGGCCGAGCTCGTGGGGATGGGGACCGGGCTCGAGGACTGGTTCGGCGGGCCGGTGGTGACCGTTGATGTTGTGGTCGCCGGCGGCGTCGTGGCCGACGACGAGGGGGCGGACGGCGTCCCGCACCCTGCGCCGAGCAGCGCCGCTCCAGCAAGCGCGCAGATCAGACAAGCATTCCACGACTTGGGGATCACGCCGCCCGGGAGTCTACACCCGGGCGCGCCGGCTTCTGGATGCTACGCCGGCACCCACTCGTCAGGCTCGACGATCACGGGCTCGGCCTTTTCCTCGTGGACGTACCTGATCCCCCGCATCCACGAGGCGGCGGCTGCGACGAGCATCAGGACCACCGACGCGGAGAACACGATGCGGAGACCGTGGACGAAAGGTCCCGAGATGAGCTGGGGGAAGAACGTCTTGCCCGTGATGAAGCTCGCCCTCGCCGCCGGCAGGCCGTTGAGCGCGACCGAGCAGGGTCTTCATGGGGTTGTAGCCAAGGAAGGCGGCGAAGAGGCTGCCCACCGGCGGCAGGCTCGCCACCCTGGTGGCCACCGGGGCCGGGATCCCCTGGGCAGTGAGCCCGGCGCTCATCGTGTGGGGCAGGGCCGAGGCGAGGCCGGCGATCATCAGCGAGAAGAACAGGCCGATGGACAACAGCACGCCGCTGTTCATGAACGTCGCCCGCATGCCCGAGGCCGAACCGCGCAGCCGGGCCGGGACGGCATTCATGATCCCTGTCGTGTTGGGGGCGGCGAACAGCCCGAAGCCGATGCCATTGAAGAACAGGAGTGCCCCGAAGGCCGGGTAGGAGAAGTTGGCGGGCAGCGTCATGAGGAGACCGAATGTGGCCGCGGCGATGAGCATGCCGCCGGTCGCGAAGGGGCGAGCGCCGTTGAGAATTCGTTCCCGGAGAACAAGAACGTACGAAACCTCTCCCCCAGGCCCACGGGGGCTCACCAGTTGCTTGCCACGACCAACTAACTGATCTAGACTTGCTGCATGTCCACCGCACCGATCGGCACCACGACCACCGGCCAGCTGTCGGAGGTCGAGCGCGCCTTGACGATGATCGTCCGGTGGGGCAACCTCCCCCGGATCCGGGAGCGGTTCGCTGCCGCCGCCGGCGTCGCCATCGACCGGGCGAGCTACAGCCTGCTCGCCCGGCTGGACGGGAGTGGCCCCACCCGCCTGTCGGATCTCGCCCAGCGGGTCGGGGTCGACCTTTCGACCGCCAGCCGGCAGGTCCACCACCTCGAGGCCGGCGGGTTCGTGGGCAAGACGATCGTGGAGGAGGACCGGCGGGCGGCCCTCCTGACGGTCACCGACAAGGGCCAGGACCTCATCCAGCGGCTGCGGGCCGCGAAGCGGGCCGTCATCACCGAGATGCTGGCCGGGTGGACGCCGGACGAGCGCGAGGAACTCGGCCGTGTGCTCGGCCGCCTCGCCGACGAAATGGTGGCCTTCGGCTGCCGGGACCGCTGAGCGGCATGGCAGCGAGCCGCCTGGACGAGGCGTCTCCCCCCATCGGGGTCACCGGCGGCGAGCGTCCGGCCATCGAGGCGCTGGACCTGCGCAAGCGCTTCGGCGACTTCGAGGCGGTCCGGGGCGTCACGTTCGACGTCCAACCGGGTGAGACCTTCGGCTTCCTCGGCCCCAACGGGGCGGGCAAGTCGACGACGATCTCGATGCTGTGCACGCTGCTCAAACCCTCGGTCGGGAGCGCCCGCGTTGCAGGGCACGACATCGTCAATGCCCGGGCGGAGGTCCGGCGCCGGATCGGGCTCGTCTTCCAGGACACGACGCTCGACGACTACCTCACCGCCGCCGAGAACCTGCGGTTCCACGCCGAGCTGTACGGCGTGCCGAAGCAGATCACCGGCCGGCGCGTGCGCCAGGTGCTCGAAATGGTGGGGCTCTGGGACCGTCGGGACAGCATCACCCGCACGTTCTCGGGGGGCATGAAGCGCCGCCTGGAGATCGCCCGGGGGCTGCTGCACTCCCCCAGGGTCCTGTTCCTCGACGAGCCGACGGTCGGTCTCGACCCTCAGACCCGGCTGCACATCTGGACCTACATCAACGAGTTGAAGCGCCGGGAGCAGATCACGATGTTCCTCACGACGCACTACATGGAGGAGGCGGAGTACTGCGACCGCATCGCCATCATGGACAACGGCGTCATCGTCGTGACGGGCACGCCCGAGGAGCTGAAGGCCGGCGTCGGCAAGGACCGGGTGGAACTGCGCACGGACGACGACGACCTTGCCCAGAAACGCCTGACGGAGGTCTTCGGGCTCGAAGCAACCAGAGGCGAGGGCGGCATCACGGTCTACGCCGAGCACGGCGAGGAGTTCATCCCCCGCCTGTTCGCCTCCCTCGGCGTCGAGATCCGGTCGGTGAGCGTCGCCCGGCCCACGCTGGACGACGTTTTCATGGAACACACCGGCCGCACCATCCGTGACGCCGAGGCCGGCGGGTCGACGATCCGCAACAACCCGTTCATGCGGGCGCAGGCGGGCCGGCGGTAGCGGTGGGCGCCGGCACCGCGACGCTCGACGTCGTCCCCGTCACCGAGGCCACCGGGTCGTGGCGCGATGCCCTGCGGGCGGTCCGGGTGGTGTGGAAGCGTGAGCTCATCCGCTGGTCCCGGAACCGCACCCGGATCCTCACCACCCTCGTCCAACCGGTGCTCTTCCTCTTCGTCCTCGGCAGTGGCCTTGCGTCGCTGCTGCCGAGGCAGGGCGGCGGCCTCGACTTCCGCACCTTCATGTTCCCGGGCGTCCTGGCGATGGTCGTGCTCTTCACGTCGATCTTCTCGGCGGTGTCCATCGTGTGGGACCGCGAGTTCGGCTTCATGCGGGAGATGATGGTGGCCCCCGTCCCTCGGGGGGCCCTGGTGCTCGGCAAGTGCCTCGGCGGTGCCACGGTGGCGACGGTCCAGGGGACGATCCTCCTGTCGCTCGCGGGCCTCGTCCACGTGCCCTACAACCCCATCCTCCTCGTGACGTTGCTGGGGGAGATGGCCCTGACGGCGTTCACGCTCACGTCGTTCGGCGTCTTCGCCGCCAGCCGCATGAGCCAAGTCGAGTCGTTCCAGGTCGTGATGCAGTTGTTCGTGTTCCCGATGTTCTTCCTGTCGGGGGCGGTGTTCCCGCTGGGTGACCTGCCCCGCTGGCTGGACATCCTCACCAAGATCGACCCGCTGACCTATGCCGTCGACGCCATCCGCCGGGGGATCCTTTCCCACCTGTCCCTCGGCCCGGGGAGCTCCCATCTCGCCCACCCCCTCACGTGGGGCACCTGGGTGCTGCCGGTGGGCGTCGAACTGGCGATCGTCGCGGCAGTGGGGGCGGCGTTCATCGGCGGCGCGATCATCCAGTTCTCGAGGGCCGAGTAGCCGCTTCGGGGTGAGAGGGCGGCCATCACGGCTCCATCAGATCGATCTCTTAGGGGTGGTCACAGGCCCGCCCAAGCGCCGTTCCAGATTGACCGGGGACGGTTGGGGTGACCGCAGCCCTGAAGGAGGTCACCATGAGCCACCGCAAGCTGTTGGCCGCCGTTGCCCTGCTCGCCGCCGTCGGTGCCGGGGCAACGCTCGGCCTCTTCCTCGGTATCCCCGGCCTGTCGGGCGCCCAGACGCCAACCCCGAGCCCGACGTCGAACGCTTCGCCTCGGCCCGGCATGGGACCCCGCTGGGCCTTCGGGAAGTTCGGCTTCGGGGGTGGCGCCGCGTCCCTCGACATCGTCGCCAAGGACCTCACCATGACGCCCGCCGACCTGAAGAGCGCCTTGCGGGCTGGGCAGAGCATCGCCGCCATCGCCAGTTCCAAGAACGTCGACGTCCAGAAGATCATCAACGACCTCGTCGCCGACGCAACGAGCCGGATCGACGCCGCCGTCTCGTCGGGCAAGATCACCGCCGCGATGGCCGCGACGATCAAGTCCAACCTGACGGCAGGCATCACCGCCTTCGTGAACGGGACGCCCGGACCGGGGCTGCCCTTCGGGCCCGGCTTCGGTGGTCCATTCGGTGGTCCATTCGGTGGTCCGTTCGGTGGTCCGTTCGGCAAGGTGCCGGGCGGTCGGGGCCACCGCCCGACGAGTACCGCGACGCCGGCAAGCGTCTGACGATCCCGACGTAGTCTGGTTGCATGCCCGGTTCCCCGGGTGGCGGCGGGACGCGTCGACAAGCTCAGCGCATCCATATCGCCGGCACAGGCCATACACAGTTGCCGGTGCAATTCTGGCCAACAGGTATTACGAGGACGAAGGAGAAGGAGCACCACGACGATGGACGGACGCTTCAACGGACCCGTCTTCCACGACGGCTTCCGGTTTCTGGGGGGGCTCTTTGGGATCGCGCTGTTCGCGCTCTTCATCGGCCTGCTGGTCTGGGCGCTCATGCGCCTGGTGAGCCATGACCAGCGCCGCCACCTGGCGGCTCCGATGGGCGGCCCTTGGGCGCCGCGGGACGAGGCCCTCCTCGCAGCCCGCATGCGCTACGCACGAGGCGAGCTGGACAGGGACCAGTGCTTCCGCCTGGTTGAGGACCTGACGGGCGTCCCCCGGCCCGCAGAGGCCGCGGGCCCAATGCCCCCGTACCCGGCACCCCCTGCCACGGAGCCTGGCGCGCCGGACATACCACCCCAGGCGTAGCAGAGGAGACCGCCCCCACATGGATCAGACCGACCGCCTCGGCCAGCCACCGGCAGACGGCCAGGCCCCGGCACCACCGTCCCCGGCCCCGACGGCCCCGCCACCACCGCACCCGGCCCCGACGGCCCCGCCGCCACAGGCCCCTGCACCACCGCCCCCGGCCCCGACGGCCCCGGGACCACCTCCGGCGCAGCCGCCCCCTTCCACGACCCCGTACCCGGGGTTTGGCCCGGGCCAGGCGGCGCCCTACTGGACGCCGCCCGCTGGTCCGGGAGGCTACGGCCAAGGCCCGTACGTCAACCCCTACGGCAGCCCCTACGGCGCTCCCCCACCGGCCCCGGAGCCTCCGAAGCCGGAGGGCTTCTCGCACCGCGTCCTTCCCTGGGCCAAGGGCCTGCTGGCAGCCGCGGTGCTCGTGGTCGTGGTGTTCCTCGTCGCGAACGCCCTCGGGGCGTTCCGCAGCAGTACGACCACCGTGCCCTCGGGGACCGACGCCTCGCTGCGCACCGCCGCCACGACCCCGCCGACCGGCACCGCGCCGTCGCTGGACGTGCGGTCGGTCCTGCGGGCGGTCGAGCCCGGCGTGGTCAACATCAGCACCTCCGCGTCCGGCACGTTCGGAGGGACCACCCAGGGTGAGGGCTCGGGCATGATCCTCGACACCCAGGGCCACGTCCTCACCAACGCCCACGCCGTCAGCGGATCCACGACCGTCAGCGTGCAGGTCTTCGGCCAGGCGACCATCTACCAGGCCAAGGTCCTGGGCACCGACACGGCAGACGACGTCGCCGTGCTCCAGATCCAGAAACCCGGCACCCTCACCCCGGTGCCCCTCGGCAAGTCCTCCGGCCTGCAGGTCGGCGACCCGGTGGTCGCGATCGGCAACGCCCTCGGGCTGGCCCCCGGTGGCCCCTCGGTGACGTCGGGCATCATCTCGGCACTCAACCGCTCGCTCAACACCGGCGGGGAGCGCCTCACCGGCCTCCTGCAGACCGATGCACCCATCAACCCCGGCAACTCCGGCGGCCCGCTGATCGACGCCAGCGGGCAGGTCATCGGGATGAACACCGCGGTGTCCAACGACGGGCAGAACATCGGCTTCGCCATCCCCATCGACCGCGTTACCCCCCTGATCGAGGGCCTCAAGAAGGGTTCGGTCACCACGACCGGGCGGGGCTTCCTCGGCGTCCAGATCACCGCGGCGGCGAATGGGGGCGCTCAGATCACGGCCATCACCCCGAACTCGCCCGCAGCATCCGCCGGCCTGCAGGTGGGCGACATCATCGTCACCGTGAACAACCAGCCGGTCGCAACCAGTGCCGACGCCGCCGATGCCATCGGCTCGGTCAGCCCCGGCAGCAAGGTGAGCATCGAGTACCAACGAGGGAGCTCTACCAAGACCATCACCGTGACGCTGGCGACCACCCCCGCCACCGCCACGGGCTAGGACCCCCGGGGACCGCTGGCCCGCCGCCCACGTGGCCATCGAGAACTGAAGGGATCGCCGGCGCATGGCGCCGCCCCGCCGGCGCTGGCGATCCCGCCCCGGGGCACCCGAGGGCCCGGCCTCGGACGTTTGGTGGATTTTCGTTTGCTGCTGCGAACGAATTTCAACCAAACGTCGAAGAATCACCGGGAACGTTGCGCGCTAGCTCAGCACCCGTTTGCGGAACCCGCCGATCCCCAAGCGTAGGAACAGCGCGGTGAACCCGATGAGCACGGGATAGATGACGTACAGGTGCATGTGGGGCGCGGTGGTGAGGGCGGCCCGGAAGCCCTCCGTGATGTAGATGAGCGGGTTGATGGTCACCAGGGTCTGCAGCCACGGGAACGTCCCCACCTTCACGGCGTTCAGGGTGGTCCACGAGTAGTAGACGCCGCCGAGGAAGGTCATCGGCAGGATGACCAGCGCGAACAGTGCAGGCACCTGGCGGGGGTCGAAGCGCGTGCCGAACGTGAGCCCGAGCGAAGCGGTCGTGAGGCACGCCAGGGGGATCAGCGTCACGAGGATCAGCCAGTGGACCGTGAGGTGGGGCTGGACGCCGGCCGCGTGCACGACCGCGGCGATCGGGAACACGACGCAGGCGGCGATCAGGCCCTGGAGGGCGCCGGCGACCACCTTGCCGACGGCGACGAGGCTCACCGGCAGCGGGGCCAGCACCCGGTCTTCGATCTCCTTGGTGTAGCCGAACTCCTGCACCATCGGCAGGGCCACCGACTGGATGCCCTGGAACATGATCGACAGCCCGACCACGCCGGCGACCAGGATGGTGGCGAAGAACGACTCACCGCCCGACCTGCCGCCGCCGACGCCCTGGCCGATCTTGGGGAACACGTAGAGGAACACGAACACCAGCAGGAACGGCTGGATGAGCGTGCGGGGAATGAACTCACCGAGGTTCTTCTTGAGGACGCTCAGGTCGCGGAGCAGGAGGGCGGCGAAGGCGCTGCGGCTGGCCTGCGAGGCCGACCTGCCGATCTGGGCCCCCTGGGGGGCGGGAGGTGACGTCGTGGCGCTGGGGGCGGTGACGGTGGCCATCAGTCGCGCAGCTCCTTTCCGGTGAGGTGGATGAAGACGGTCTCCAGGCTGGGCTCGGCGAGCGACAGGTCGCGGACGGCGAACCCGCCCCGCTCGGCGGCGTTCACCACCTGGGGCAGCAGCCCGGAGGCCCCGGTGGCATGCAGCACCACGGTCCCCTCGACCTGCCGGCTGGCGACGACCCCCTGCACCTCACGGCCAAGCAGGAGCGCCAGTTCTCCGAGGTCGCCGTCGGCGGTCACGGTCACGATCGTCTCGGCCCCCAGCGACGACTTGAGCGCGGCGGGGGTGTCGAGGGCCAGGACCTTGCCGTGGTCCATGATCGCCACGCGGCTGCAGAGCTGGTCCGCCTCTTCCATGTAGTGGGTCGTGAGCAGGATGGTCTGGCCCTCGGCATGCAACTCCATGAGGATCTCCCAGAGCGCGAGGCGGCTCTGGGGATCGAGCCCGGCCGTGGGCTCGTCGAGGAAGAGGATCCGGGGCCGGTGCAGGATGGCCCGGGCGACCATCAGCCGCTGCGCCATCCCGCCGGAGAGGGCGAACACCGAGGCCTTGGCCCACTTGGCCAGGTGGAACTGCTCGAGGAGCGCGTCCGCAGCCGCGTGGGACGCCTTGCGGCTCATCCCGAAGAACCGGCCGTGGTAGTAGAGGTTCTCCCAGACCGTCAGCGACCGGTCGAGCGTGTTCTGCTGGGGGACGACGCCGATGGCCTGCTTGGCCAGGGCGGGGTGTGCGACCACGTCGATCCCCCCGACGACGGCCTTCCCCGAGGTCGGGATCACCCGGGTCGTCAGCATGCCGGCGGTCGTGGTCTTCCCCGCCCCGTTCGGGCCGAGCAGGCCGAAGATCTCCCCGTGGGTGACCGACAGGTCGAGGTGGTCCACGGCCGGGATGTCCATGCCCGGGTACTCCTTGGTGAGGCCCTCCGTGTGGATGACCTCCCGGTCGGCGGGCTCGGGCCTCGGGTCGGGCGGCGCCTCGGTCGCCGTTTCCTGCGCCAGATCGGGCTCAGAGGGTTGCGTGAGCATTGGCCTTCCTTTCTCCTGCCAGCCGGGTCATGTGCTCCCGGAGACGCTCCAGCGCTGCCGCGATCGCAACGTAGGTCTCCGGGCCGAGCAGCGTTTCGATCTCTTCGTCCATGGCGTCCGCCACCCGCCGCAGCGCCCCGAGCAGCACGCTCCCGGCGGGCGTGACGGTGATCCGCGTCACTCTCCGGTCGTTGGTGTCCCGGCGGCGCTGGATCAGGCCCTCCTTCTCCAGACGGTCGAGGTGGCGGACCATGGTAGGACCCTCGACCCCCATACGCCCCGCAAGCTCCCGCTGGGACAGCTCCAGGCCACCGGGCGCCTCGTCGGCGAGGCGCAGCACGATGAAGGTCGTCAGGCTGCCGCCCACCTCGGACAGCCGGGCATCGAACTCGGCCCGGGTGGCCTTGGAGGTCCAGGCAAGCTGCCTGCCGAGGGACCGGCCCGGCGAGTGATGCGGCGAATGATTCATAGCTAATGATTAGCTTACGATCGGTTGTCCGGAGACGCAACCACCGGAGTAGAGTCGCCGAACACGCGAAGGGAGACACGGATGAGCCAGCAGATGCGTCAGCCGGTGCGTCAGGAGTGGCGCGAGTTCCTCGATGTGGTGACCCGCGAACTCGAAGGCGAACCCGTCACCATCGAGGTCGTGACGGCCGAGCTCGGCAGCCGGGTGGAAGCCGACCAGCTGCCGCTCGCGATGGTCAACTACGACGACAAGGACGAGGTCTTCATCGTTTCCGTGCGCGGCCGCGATACCGACGACCCCGTTCTGGAACATCTGGTACAGAACCCCTGGAAGATCGTCTTCGACCCCCCGTCACCGAGCGCGGTCCGCAGCATCGACGTCGAGGGCCCCGACGGAGCCCACACGCTCGTGACGCTCCACGGGCGGGAGGTCCCCGAGGACGCCTGAGCCGTGCATGGCCGGCCGTCTACCCGCGCAACTCCTTGACCCATTCCCGGAGGCGGGGTAGGTGCTCGGCGTAGTGCTCGGGGCCTGCCTTGCGCAGCCACACCGCGGCTTGCTCGGTGACGCCCTCCAGCAGCTGGACCTCCTGCAGCAGGCGGGTCCGGGACGCGTGGGCCTCGGTCGCCACGATGGTGAAGGGTTCCGGTTTGTTGGCCTCGAGAAAGACCGCGTTCATGGCGTCGATGTCCATATCGGTCCCGATGTAGGTACCGGCGCGCATCTGCTCCAGGACGAGAACGGCCTCGGCCAGCCAGCCCGCGACATGGGCCAGCAGGTCCTTTGCCGACCAACCCTCCTCGAAGTACCCGGGCTGGAGCAGCTGCTCAGGGCCGAGGGCCCCGATGAGCGACTGGAACTGCTCCCAGCTGGTCCGCTCGGCGACGACGAGCTCCCGGATGTCGATCACCGTCGACGGGGCCAAATGCCTACTGGGCAGGAACGCCGGTGGGGTCGATGACGCTGAACCGGGCTCCCTCGGGATCGACCAGCCCTGCGAGGCGGCCCTGGGGGCTGTCGAAGGCCGCCAGGTATGCCGTGCCGCCCAGCTCCTCGGCCTTGGCCACCGTGGCGTCGACGTCGGTAACCATGAAGTAGATACCCCAGTGCGACGGCAACTGGGCGGGCATGCCGGGGGGCTTGGCCATCATCCCGCCGATGGTGCGATCGCCGAGCTTCCACTCCGTGTACCCGCCCGGAGGGCCCCCTTCGTGGGAGGCGCTGCCCCAGCCGAACACGGCGCCGTAGAACGTCTTCGACCCCTCGACGTCTGAGGTGACCAGCTCGTTCCAGGTGAGGGTTCCATCCTCGTTAACCAAGCCGGCACCCTTGTGCGCACCGGGCTGCCAGACGCCGAACACGGCACCGGCGGGGTCCATGAAGATGGCCATACGGCCGGCCTCCATGACGTCCATCGGTGCGACAAGGACCTGGCCCCCGTTCTCCGTGACCTTGGCGGCGGCATCGTCGGCCGAGTCCACGTTGACGTAGGTGCTCCAGACCGTCGGGCCCGGCCCCATCAGCGGGCCGATGCCAGCGACGTCCTTGCCCGCCTTGCGCGCCATCGCGTAGCCGCCGTACTCGGGGGGGCCGACGTCGACGGTCCAGCCGAACAGTCCGCTGTAGAACTCCCCTGCCTTTGCCGGGTCAGGGCTGCTGTGGTCGACCCAGGACGGTACGCCGTCCTCGTACGACTCGACTTCCATGCGGCGCTCCTCTCGATGGCTGGCGGTGTGGCGGCGCAGCTCGCCCGCAGCGGCTTCGAGGCACGCGCCGGCCGGGTTGACTCAGTGTGCTGCCTGGGCCTCCGAGAGGAGGGTCCGCATGCGATCGAGGAACTCGTCACGCAGACTGACCAGCTCCGGAGCCTGTTCGCCGAGCGCACGCTGGGCCTCGAGGTAGTCGGGCTCCTGGGTGAGCAGGCGGGGGTCCTCACAGAGCTTCTCCACGAGGTCGAGCAGCCCGGCGAGCTGGACGGCCGGGACGGTCACGGACTCAGCGGTCGTCGGGAAGGCGAAGAGGTCGTTCTGGCCGTGGCCGCCGCAGCACGCGCCCTCCTCCATACCGCAGGCCTCGGCGCTGCCGGCACAGGCGGCATCCTGGGCGCACAGCTCACCGGTCGCTGCATGGTCGTGAGAGCAGCCTTCTGCGTGGTGGTGGCCCTCGGCTTCGGCGTGCGTCATCCTCGGTCTCCTTGGTCAAAGCAGTCGTGTGGGTCCCCATTCTACGTGGCAATGCGGAAGGCACGAACGGGTATCCTCTCCTGGGAAGTTTCAACCCGAACGATCCCCGACGGGAGGCGCCCATGGTCAGCGTCAACCCCATCCCCGAGCACTACCCCCAGGTCACTCCCTACCTCTGCGTCGACGGAGCGGCCCGAGCCATCGAGTTCTACAAAACGGTCCTCGGCACCACCGAGCGCGTCCGCCTGCCGATGCCTGACGGCACCGTCGGCCACTGTGAGCTGGTATTGGGCAACTGCCTCATCATGCTGTCCGACCCGTACCCGGGGGCGGCCCGCAGCCCCAAAGAGCTCGGTGGCACCGCGGTCACGATCAGCGTCTACGTCGAGGACGTGGACGAGGTCTTCGACCGCGCCCTCCAGGAGGGGGCGACCTCCATCCGCGCCGTGGAGGACCAGTTCTACGGCGATCGGTCTGGCCAGTTCGAGGATCCGTTCGGCCACCGCTGGAACGTGAACTCCCACATCGAGGACGTGACGCGGGAGGAGATGCAACGGCGCATGGGCTCGCAGGCCGACAGCGGATCCTGACCCCGGGGCGCCGCGCCCTCAGGGATCCACGACCTCAGGGATCGACGACTCGGGCCATGACCTCAGGGATCCACGACTCGGGCCATGAACAGGACGGACCCGGTCGCCCGGTGGGTGACGAGCAGCCAAAAGGGCCGGTCCACCAGCATCTCGACCGCAGGGAGCGGGCGGTGGGCTGCCCGCAGCATGAGCATGGCGGTTGCGGCCGCTGCCTCGATGCCGACCTCGTCCATGTGCAGCACGGCCTGGTGCACGGCGTCGGAGACGTAGAGCGGCTCGTCGACCACGCCGGTGACCGCCGATGCGCCAGGATCGAAGATGCGTCGCACACCAAGGTCCGCCAGGGGGCCCTCAAGCCCGGCCCTCCCCTCGACCCGGACCCGTGGAAGGCGGAGCTGGACGTGGTGAGCGGTCGCGGCCTTCCGTGCCGCGGCGATCGCAGCGCCCGTCACGGTAAGGGGCCCGGGTGGCGGCAGCAGCACCTCGGCCGCCAGCCCCAGCCCCAGCCCCAGGTGCAGGCTCACGTACTCCCCGCCGGGGCTGCGGGCGTAGGGGGCCTCCAGTCTGGCCCGCATCATCGGGACCTCCCGGTCGCCACCAGGGGAACGGAACGGTTCCGGGGCGGTCGCCTCGGGGTTGAACGGGTGCAGCCAGCCGGCGAGGAGGTACAAGGCGTTCACGAGTACCGCCCGAGCGCCCTGCAGCATGCCCGGCGCAAGGATTTCGGGAATGAGGTCCCGGGTCGTCGAGGCCACGTCCCCGTTGATCGCCACCCGGGCTGCCTCGGGATCGCGGCCGATGGGGGCCTGGAGCACCGCGGCCCCGGGCCAGGCGGCCAACGACGAGGCGAATCTCGGATCGGGCATGGCGTGCTCGTCCACCCACAACCGGTTGGCGACGGCGAGCACCGAATCCGCCGACTGGGGAGCCTCGGCGACGAGCCGGGCCGTGTCCCTCAGGGCGTTGACGGGGCCTACGGCGGCAACGATCTCCTCCCGGGCTGCGGCGTCCGTCCCGTGGGCGAGGGCCGACAACGCCGTGGCAACCGACCACGGGGAGCAGACGAAGTTGGTGCCGGCGTCGCCCCCTGCGGCGGCGAAAAGGGCGGCGGCGAAGTCCAAGGCAGTCGACGTGGTTGTCATGACGGATCTGGCAGTCCTCGACCTCGACCCTCGCCGTCGGCTCCGACGGAGAGCGTAGATCAAATGTGCCCACCCGGTGCCAGATGACTACAAACCGACGACGAGATGCAGACCCGCGTCGAGGGCACGCACCTGCACTGAACCGAGCGTGCCGACCTGGGCCTGAAGCAGGTCGCGGTCGATGGTGAGCAACTGGGAAACGTTGATCACCGATGGTTTGGGGAGGCCGCTATCAGCTGGCGTGAGGACCACATTGCCGGGTGCGTCGCCCAGCTTGAGGTTGGAGGTCACCGCGGCCACGATCACTGTGGCGAGCCTGGATCGATTGAACCTGTCGGAGGACACAACCGCGGCAGGCCGGCGGTACGCAGGTGCGGAACCAAGGGGATCGCCGAAGTCAACCCACCAGACCTCGCCCCGCCTCACCACTCCCAGGCACCCCGTTCGATGAGCCTGCGACCGGCTGCGGCACCGGCGCCTGAACCGAACTCGCCGGCCAGCTCATCGAGCTTGGCCGTGACCGGATCGGGATCCTGCGACTTGAGAAAGCGCTGAATGGCTTGGGCGTAGAGCTGCGACCGATTCAGCCCCAAGCGAGCGGCGACCTGCTCAGCCTCAGCAAACAGGTCGTCAGCAATCGAAATGGCCACCTTCATACCGCCAGTATAACGGGTATGACCAGGTCGGAGAACACCTGCTGCCAGCCCCAGACGGTCGCCGGTTCCACCGACTCACGATGTATGCTACGTACACCATGAAGCGCACGCAGATCTATCTGGATGAGGATCAGGATGCTCGTCTGTCGAAGCGGGCAGCAACGTCTGGCACCACGAAGTCAGCTCTTGTGCGCGAGGCGATCGACGCGTTCCTCACCGGGCCGAACACCGACGAGATCGCTTTGAACCGCTTCCGCGCTGCCATGGACGAAGTCGAGTCGCGGCCCATCCTGCTGCCCGAAGGCGCTCAGTACGTTGAGGCCCTGCGCCTCCGGGACGTTGTCCGCCGAGCCGACTTGGATGCTCGACGCTCCGAGTGAGCGTGCTCCTCGATACCTCCGTGGTCATCGACATCCTTCGGGCCTTCCCTCCAGCTCTTGCTTACGCCCGCAACCTCACTGAGCCCCCCGTCTGCTCCGAGGTGACCCGCGTAGAGATCCTGCAGGGTGTGCGAGATGGGGAGGAGATCCGAACGGAGCGAATGTTCCAGACTCTGCGTTGGGTGGCCCTGGACGAGCCCATCGCCCGAAGGGCCGGCGACATGGGGCGCCTCTATCGCGGGAGCCACTCCGGTGTGGGAACGTCCGATCTGATCATCGCGGCCACGGCCCAGGAACAAGGCCTGGCGCTTGCGACCGGCAACGTCAAACACTTCCCGATGTTCCCCGGCCTGAAAGCCCCGTATGGATTGTGAGAAGCCCCGGACCGGGGACCGGTAACTGGTGGCGGCCGGCAGCCTGACGGTAGGTGCATCATCGAGCTCGGCTGCGATTCACGGTTCGTAGCGGTAGCGAGCCTGCAGCACGACGAGGTCCTCGCCGTTGACAAGGTAGACGAGTCGGTGTTCGTCATCGATGCGCCGGGACCAGCAGCCCGCCAGGATGTGGCGCAGCGCCTCCGGTTTGCCGATGCCACTCAGTGGGTCGCGGAGGGTCGCGTCCAGGAGCCGGTTGACCCGCTTGAGCGTCGTCTTGTCCGTCGACTGCCAATGCCGGTAATCGTCCCAGCCGTGCGGGGTGAAGACCAGGCGTATTCAGCTCAGATCATGGGCTTGGCGTTCCCCTGCGTGCGCCTGGGCCAGGCTTTCGAGGAGTCGACGCGCGTTGGCTGGGACCCGCAGCAACCAGGCGGTCTCGGTCAGGGCGTCGTAGTCGGCACGTGACAGAAGGACCGCATCGCCATGCTTGGACGTGATCTCCACCGGTTCCCGGTCGTTATTGACCTGTTCAATGAGGGGGAACAGGTTCTTGCGGGCCTGGCTCGCCGTGATAGCCAACCTAGTGACCTCCATGAATAGTTGTACCAGTTATGGTACCACTAGTAGATGGCGGGCTCGTCCTTTGGATCAAGGAGCGGTTCCACCCACGAAACTCAGTGCTCTTGGTGGAGTCGTATTCGAACCACTGACTTTCCTCAGAAGGTCCCAATACGATCCGTCTTTCCTTTAAGACAACAGCGGAGGAACTCGGTTTGGTGAGCCCCTCCACTTCGCTTCCGACTCTGCTGTCAATCGCAACTGAAGGTGGCACCATTGAAGACGACGTGGAACGACGGGAGCTGCTCCGCCTACTGGGAGGCGGTCTTGGAGCCGCCGTTCTCATGCCGGGCCTGCGCCACCTTGCGGTCCGGCCCTTCCCGTTGAAGGACGATGCCCTTCCCTTGGAGGCGGCCATGTCCATCACAGAGCACGATCGTCACGTTGTTGACTCCCAGCCTGCGCAGGAGCTTCTGGGTCCGGTGCTTGGTCACCTTCATTTCGTATCGGAGCTTCTGGAATCCAGTCATGCCCGGTCCACTCAGGTTCAGCTCGCTGCGGCCGCCAGCGAGGCGGCGGGGTTCGCGAGCCGATTGGCTTTCGACCTGAACAACCACCCGGCAGGGTGGAGGTATCACCGCACTGCCGTGGCCTACGCCGAGCGAGCGGGTAACGACATGCTGCGGGCGTATCACCTGGCGGACATGAGCTTGTGGGCAGGAATCCTGGAAGACGGGAAGCTGGCAGTACAGCTCATTCACGGTGCGAACAGCCTCATTCCGGGGAACG
>Ga0137388_10001160_pt1 | contig 15780 bp, 15 predicted proteins | sample 15con2h14AmetaG_FD_104644 | JGI IMG/M metagenome (GOLD analysis project Ga0137388, IMG submission 104644) | Vadose zone soil microbial communities from Angelo Coast Range Reserve, California, USA - 15con2h1.4A metaG | ecosystem: Environmental > Terrestrial > Soil > Vadose zone > Saprolite...
CTATTCGCTGCTGAAGACGATCGAGGCCTCGTGGCTGCTCAAACCGCTGACGGCCAACGATGCGGGCGCTCAGCCGATGAGCGACTTCTTCGGCCTGGGCCCGCCGCCGACCCCCACGCCGACGCCTCCTCCGGCGCCGACGCCTCCTCCGGTTCCGACGCCAACGCCGTCGCTCAGCTCGACGCCAACGCCCGCACCGTCTCCCACCGCCCTGCCCACGCCAACGCCCCTGCCCACGCCAACGCCCCTGCCCACGCCAACCCCGACCCCGACGCGGCCTGGAGGCGGCCCGCCGGTGGTCACCGGGGTCGATCCGATCTCCGGGCCGAGGGCCGGCGGCGGCAGCGTCACGATCACTGGCAGCGGCTTCACGCCCGGCAGCGTCGTCAAGTTCGGTCCGGTGGTCGCCGGCAGTGTGAACGCACAGTCCGACTCATCGATCGTCGTCCAGGTCCCTGCGGGGTCGGGCACCACCGACGTTACGGTCCAGACCCCGGGTGGCACGAGCCTCGTCTCGCCGCTGGACGAGTACACGTACACGTTCTCGAACCCCCCGTACGCGATCGGCATCACGGCAAGCTCCCTCTCGCCTGGCGCCAACGGGTCGGTGACCCTGGTCGCCTCGGCCAACCTCGACGTCGGGCCGACCCCGTACGGTCTCTCCATCATGGACGTGACCCTCGGTGACGAGGTCGCCCACGCCGGGTCTGGTTCCAGTATCTCGTTCGTGGCCACCCAGCCTCGGGGTGGCACCCACCGCTACGTCGGGCTGGTCTCGAACCTGGCAGGCGCCAACGCGCAGGCGATGTCCTCGCCGGTCGTCGTGACCTGGCCGGGATCCGGTACGCCACCGCCCGTCCCGGTACCAACACCGGTACCCACGCCGCTGCCGTCGCCCAGCCCGACGCCGACGCCAACCCCGGTGCCGGGCCCGCCGCCCCCGGTCACGACCAACGGCTTCGCCATCAGCCTGACGGCCAGCGCGACGTCGGCAGGGGTCGGCTCGCCCGTCAACCTGACGGGGACCGCCAACCGGGACATCGGTCCGACGCCCTACGGCCTGTCGATCTTCGACACGAGCACGGGCCAGGAACTGGCCCATGTGGGATCGGGATCGGTGATCGCCGTGTCGGTGAGCCAGCCGTCGGTCGCCACCCACAGCTTCGTGGCAATGGTCTGCAACCCTGGTGGCATCAACTCGCAGGCTTCCTCGAGCCCGGTCACCGTCACCTGGTCCTGAGCGGCTCTGCTCTCATGGCACAGATGCGTTGGATGGCTGCCGGCTGCGGGTCACCGACGACGACGTCCTCGTAGGCGACGACCTGGAGGCGGCCCCGGGCAAGGGCCAGCAACTCGCCGTGGCGCAGCAGGAAGTCTGGGTTCGTGGGCCGGCCCCCGAGCCGCTCGTTGCCCTCGGCGAAGGTCTCGTAGATCAGCACGCCGCCCGGGGCCACCGCGGCGACCAGGCCCTCCAGCAGGGGGCGGTGGAGGTAGTTGGTCACGACCACGCCGCCGAACGTGCGTCCGTGGAGGGGACCCAACACCGAGAAGGGATCGCTGCCTTCGAGGTCTGCCTCGACGCGCTGGACTCCTCGGTTTCCGGCAAGGTCACCGAGCCCGCTGACGTCGATGTCGACGGCCGTCACGGGGTGACCTGCCGCAGCGAAGAGCCGGGTGTGCCGCCCGCTCCCGCAGGCGAGGTCCAGCACCGGGGCGCCGCCGGGCACCATCGAGGCAAAGCGCTCCACCCACGTCGAGGGGCCTGCCCCCTGGTGCACCGGCGGCGCTACCGGAAGGCGAGGAACAGGCCGAAGTCGCCGCCCCCGTCCGTCCAGAAATGGCGGAGCTCCAGGCCTGCGGTCGCCAGCTCGCGCTCGACGCCGTCGGGCCGGAACTTGGTCGAGATCTCCGTGCGCATCTCCTCGCTGGCGGCGAAGTCGACCTCGATGCCGAGGTCCACCACGGGGACGGTCTGGTCTTCGAGGGAGCGGAGCCGCATCTCCATCCACTCGTTGACAGGATCGAAGAACGCCACGTGGGCGAAGCGCTCGGGGACGAACCTGGCGCCGAGCTCCCGGTTGAGGACCGAGAGGACGTTGAGGTTGAAGGCGGCAGTGACCCCGAGGCGGTCGTTGTAGGCAGTGGTGAGGCGGGCGGGGTCCTTGACGAGGTCGCAGCCCAGCAGCAGCGAGTCCCCCTCGGCCAGGCCCCCGGCGATCTCGGACAGCAGCTTCGCCCGCTTGGCCGGTAGCAGGTTGCCGATGGTGGAGCCGAGGAACGCGACCATCCGCCGGCCGCCCCCGGGTAGCAGACCGACGTGCTGTTCGAAGTCACCGACCACGGCGTGGACGCTCGTGCCCGGATACTCCGACGCCACGGCAGCCGCCGCCGAGCGCAGCGTCTGCTCCGCGATGTCGAAGGGGACGAAACGGCGGAGCGCGCCCGCCTCGGCGAACGCATCGAGCAGCAGCCGGGTCTTCTCCGAGGTGCCGGAGCCGAGTTCGACGAGGGTGTCCGCACCGGTGACCACGGCGATGTCGTCGGCATGGTCCGCGAGGATCTCCCGCTCCTTGCGGGTGAGGTAGTACTCGTCGAGGCACGTGATCTCGTCGAACAGCGAGCAGCCCACGTCGTCGTAGAACCACCGTGGCTGCAGGTGCTTCGGCATCGAGGTCAAGCCAGAGAGGACGTCGGAGCGCAGGGCGGTGGCCATGTCGTCGGGACCGAGGTGCACGTCGAGGGTGAGCGCCTCCACGCGGTCTGGGCTCACGGGGACGTCACCGGGCCCCGGCCTGGGGCCAAGTCGGCGGCGATGGTGGTGTCGACCACGGACCCGTCCGGCACCTCCCGCCAGCCGGGCTCGTCGTCGTACGGTTCGGAGGCGACGACGAACCCTGGGGCGTCCTCCCGCACGTAGAGCGAGTCGCCGCACGCCGTGGCAGCAACCGTGCGGCCGTCCGTGAGCACCATGTTCAACCTCCCACCTGTTGTTCCCGTGACGGTTTCGACCACGCTGCCGAGGGCGCCCGCCGGTGACGCCCCGGCATCGATGCGGTCCAGCACCATTGCGAAGAGCACTTCCGAATCCGCTGAGCCCTGGATGGCCGTCGCCCGCCGCTCAGAGACCAGCTCAAGCAGCGCCCGCCGACCTCCCGCAGCGAAGCCGGTGACCTCACCGTTGTGGGCGAACAGCCAGGGGCCGGCCACGAACGGCGGCGTGTTCGACTCCTCCACAGGCGACGGGACCGTGGCGTCACGCACCGCCGCGAGGATGGCGCCCGAGTGGATGATGCCTGCGATCGAGGCGAAGGTCCGGTCGGACCATATCGGGGTGGCACGGCGGTAGAGTGCCGGCTCGTCGCGGACGCCGAAGTCGTACCAGCCCACCCCGAAGCCGTCGGCGTTGACCCTGCCTCGATGCTGGAGGCGGGGCTCGTAGCTCTGCCGAAGCAGCGAGAACGGGGGAGCCAGGATCACCGACGCCAGGCTGGTGTCGGGCCCGAGATAGGCCAGGAGACGGCACATCGGTGCTCAGGCGTCCCGTGCGCAACGGAAGCCGGCGAAGATCTGCCGGCGGATCGGGTAGTCCCAGTTCCGGAACGTCGCCCGGACCGCGGTGGGATCGGTGGCCCACGAGCCACCCCGGAGCACCTTGAAGTCGTCGCCCCTCTCGAAGAACACCGCCGAATACTCCTTGTAGGGGAACGCGGTGTAGCCCGGATAGGGCCTGAAGGCCGACGAGGTCCACTCCCAGACGTCGCCGATCATCTGCTCGCATCCCCAGGGGCTGACACCCTGCGGGTAGGCACCCGCCGCGGCGGGCCGGAAGTGGCGCTGCCCGAGGTTGGCAAGATCCGGGGTTGGGGCGGCGTCCCCCCACGGGTACCGGCGTTTCGCACCGGTGGGCTCCACCGAGGCAGCCTTCTCCCACTCCGCCTCGGCCGGCAGGCGCTTGCCGGCCCAGCGGGCGTAGGCGTCGGCCTCGAACCAGCACACGTGGCAGACCGGCTCGTTCGGCGGGAGGTCCTCACGCCAGCCGAACCGCAGGCGGCTCCAGACACCTTCGCATTCCTTGCGCCAGAACTGCGGGGCGACCAGGCCGGCCCTCTGGCGGTACGCCCAACCTTGCGGGGTCCACCAGCGTGGGTCGTCGTAGCCGCCCGCCTCCACGAAGGCGAGGTAGTCCCGGTTCGTCACCGGGGTGACGTCGATGAAGAACGGGGCCAGCTCCACCGTATGGGCGGGGCGCTCGTTGTCGTAGGCCCAAGGCTCCAGGGAGGACCCCATGACGAAGGGCCCGCCCTCGACGAGGACCTCGGTCGTGGTCATCTTCCGCCCCCGGGGTGGCACGGGGGCCTGGGGCCGGTAGCCGTCGCCGTCCATCAGTTGCAGGGTCGCCAGCATGGTTTCGTCGTGCTGATGTTCGTGCTGGACGACCATGCCGTAGACGTAGGCGCCGCCGAGCAGCCGGTGGTCGGGATCGAACTCGACGCGCTCGAGGACCTCCAGCGCCTTGCCCCGGACCCCGGCGATGTAGGTGCGGGCCTCGGCTGGGCCGAGCAGCGGCAGCGCCAGGCGCTCGGCGCGGGAGTGCCGGAAGGCGTCGTAGAGGTCGTCGTAGTTGCGGGGTCCCGCCCGCATCCCCGCAACGGCATCGAGGAGCCAGATCTCCTCGTAGTTGCCGACGTGGGCGAGGTCCCAGACCAGCGGCGACATGATCGGCGAGTGTTGCCGTAGGAGGTCGGACTCCGGCAGCGGGTCGAGCAGGGCGAGAGAGCGGCGCCGGACGGCGCCGAGCTGATCGGCGATCGTCTGCTTCAGGGATCCTTCGTCTAGGTCCATGCTGGCTCCAGGGGCTGGTCGTTGGGGAACAGAGCGCCGGTGGACGCCCAGGCATCGAGGAGATCGTCGGCGGGGCTGCGGCCGCGGCTGGTGAAGCGGTCGTGGAATGCCTCGACTGCCCACGCGGCCCCCCCGAAGGCGCCGATGCGCGGGAGGGCATCGAGGGCGGCGGCGAAGGACTCGGCCGCCGCCGCGGCGAGGGCCGGGTGGGCGAGCCCGTGACGGGCCGCTTTGGCCCACAGCCCCGAGGTGTCCGCACACGCCCGGGCGGCGCGCTCGGCCGCCTCGGCATCGGAGACCAGGGCCGTGGCGACGATCACGGGGACGCGCCACCACGGGTCGGGCAGCGAGTCGATCATCCGGAGTTCCAGCCAGCCGCGTGGCCGCACCGGCGGGAACAGGGTCGAGAGGTGGTAGTCGAGGTCGCCGGCGTCGGGGAAGCCCTCCTCGTGGCCGCGCACGAGCCACTCGCCGAACGTGAGGCGGTCGGTCACGGGGAGGAAGCGGTCCTCACCCTGGCGGATCAGCATCACCCGAGCGTTGAAGGCGTAGCTGGCCCACGCTTCCGGGCCGGGGGTCCAGAGGCTCACGGGTGCGGTCCGGCTGCGATCGATCGCTTGCCACACCGCGAGCCGGGTGGAGCGCCACCCGCTGGGGCCGCCCTCCTGGAATGGCGAGTTCGCGAAGGCGGCGGCGAGCATCGGCCCGACGAGGTGCGCCTGCTGCCACCGCCGCTCGGCCTCCTGTTCGGACCCGAAGTCGAGATTGGCCTGGACCGAGGCGGTCCCGGACATCATGGCGCGCCCGGCGGAGCCAAGCGCGTCGAAGTAGGCCTCCATCGCCACGTACCTGGCGGAGTCGAGCACGCGTCGTTCGGGTCGCAGCGGGTCCCGGCCCATGCCGACGAGGGCGATGCCGTAGTCCGCCAGATGGCGGCGGAGGTGGGCGGCGTCCTCGGCGACCGCCTGGCAGGCGGCCGTCGGCAGGTCGGCGGGCGAGCTGAGCTCGAGCTGGCCGCCCGGCTCGTAGGTGACCCGGCAACCGCCAGGCAGCGTTCCCGCCGCTGCGACGGCGCCGCGCGTGTCTCGGAGGGGGATGTGGATCTCCTTGTTGTGGAGGGAGACGGTCAGCCATTCGACCTCGACACCGGCGTGTGCCTCGAGCGGTGATCCCACCGGCCCCCGATCGCCGCGTGGGGAGAAGCTCTGTTCACCGATGAGGCGACGTGCATCTTCGGTCCGAAGGATGGGAGTTTTTGAAGGCATGGCTCTTGTACCTAGGAGTGGCACCGCCCCCGCACGCAAGCTGGCGGGGTCGCCCTGGCGTCTAGCAGCTTAGGCCAAAATCACATATAGATTGAGTTCTCCACGCGAGCCGCTCCTTCCTCGCCCGTTACCAAATGATACGCACCCTGGATGGCCGCGGATTGAGATCGTTTGCACGATGCTCATACCCACACCGGGTGTCGTCGCCACCCTGGGTGACTGCCCGTATCTCCGAGCAACGGGCATGCCGAATTCTTTGAGTACGGACCGGGGTTCTACGACACTTTGTACTCACAGTTTTTCGGTCAGAATGTGAAATCGGACGAAGCGGTCCCACGGGGCTCCCAGCTGTCACTCGACGATCACTCTGGGTGAGTGACCTGGGTGAGTGACCTGGGTGAGTGACCGCCCCGGTCCTCAGCGCTCGAGGTGTGCGGCCCGCACGCCGCGCTCCGCGAGGAGCGCGAGGAACCGCCCCGGCTCGAACGCGGACTCGGGGGGAGAGATCCCCCGGGACTGGACCTCGCCCCATCCCGCCATCAGGCACGCGACGACCAGGGGGGCCGTTTCGAGGTTGCCGAGGTGGTCGACGATGCCGTAGGTCTCGTGGCGAGCCGCCCCGGCGCTGCGGCCTCGGACGTCGACGCGCAGCGCCGACCATCCCGAACCCCGGGTGTTCAGCGGTGTGAGGCCCGCGGCCGCCGTCCGAGCGACGACCCCCAGCGTCGGCCGGACCGCTCTGCCGAGCACGCCTCCCCGGCCTCGGGTGCGGGCGGCGGCGAGGGCCACCGAGGCTGCGGACCCCCCGTCCGTGCCGGCTTCGACGTGCAGGGACCGCATGTCGCCGACGGTCTCCGCCAGGGTGAGCACCTCCGCCCCGCGTGCGAGGCTGACGCGCTGCCAGCCCACGGGTTCGGGGAAGAAGCGTCGCTCCGGGTTGGTGCCCGCTGGCCGGTGCCGGCGTTCGCCATCCTCGATGACCTCCGCCGTGCCGGACCAGGCGGCGAGCAGGCGGGCCAGGTCGGCACCCTCGTCCCGGCGGGAGACGGTCCAGGCGATGCGCACGGACTCGATCGTGTCGAGCTGGTCGGCGGCTGCGCGGACCAGCAGGTTGCTCACCCCCGGCGTCCAGCTCATACCCGGGACGGCGACGGCGGGCGCAGCATCGACTTTGGCGCATTGGCCGAGCATCGCCTCGATCGTGTCCGGGTCTTCGCAGGCGGAGACGTAGGGGACGCCGGTCGCGACGGCAGCCTCGAACGCAGTCAGCTCCGGCTCTCCGGCCCTCTGGAGGCAGGCGACCGCCACGTCGAGGCCGTTGAAGGCCCCGGAGATCCCCTCGACGGTGAAGGGGACGGCCGCCGCCGACACCCTTCGCGGATCCCATGCGGCCACCAGCCGGGCGAGTTCACGTTCGTGGGGGCCGACGAGGACGACGCTGGAGACTTCCGGTCGCTCGAGGAGATCCCGGACGACCCGTCGCCCGCGTCCGCCGGGCGCCCCGAGGACTGCTACTCGCATCTGGGAGGGTCCGGCTCAGCGGCGGTCGCCGGAAACCAACCCGTTCCCAGAGATCCCTTCATGCCAATGGCCCTCAGGAGGGACCTGGCGTGGGCGCAGCAGGCGGGCCGCCACCACGCCCAGCGCCGCCAGCGCCGAGACGCGGAGAAGGCGGACAAGGATGCGCTTCGTCGACGCCGAGGCCATGCCTGAAGGCTAGCACGGACCTCATGCGGCGCCGCCGCCGCTATCCGCTCCCTGCCGGGGGCGCTTAGGGGGCCCGAACGGGTAGCCTATAAAGCATGGGGAGGCTGGCAGATCTTGATGCTTCGCCCGAGGCCCTGCTCGACAAGCTCGGGCGACCGGTTCGCGACCTGCGCATATCGGTCACGGACCGGTGCAATTTCCGGTGCGTCTACTGCATGCCCAAGGCGGTCTTCGGGCCCGGGTACCGCTTCCTCAAGATGTCGAGCCTCCTCACATACGAGGAGATGGAGCGCCTGGCTCGCATCTTCGCCGGCCTGGGGGTAACGAAGCTCCGCCTGACCGGCGGCGAGCCGCTGGTCCGGCGCCACATCGAGCGGCTGATCCGGATGCTGGCGGCCATCCCGGACATGGACATCGCCCTGACGACGAACGGCTCGCTGCTCACGGACAAGGCCCAGCCCCTGGCCGACGCGGGCCTCAAGCGCATCACCATCAGCCTCGACTCGCTGGACAACGACGTGTTCATGGCGATGAACGACGTCGAGTTCCCGGTCGAGAAGGTCCTTGCCGGCATCGATGCCGCCGCGGCGGCGGGCCTGGACCCGATCAAGATCAACACAGTCGTCAAGCGGGGGGTCAACGACGACTCGATCCTGGCGCTGGCCCGCTACTTCCAGGGGACCGGCCACGTCGTGCGGTTCATCGAGTACATGGACGTCGGCAACGCCAACGGGTGGCGGATGGACGACGTCGTGACGGCGGCGGAGATCGTCGCCAAAATCGACGCCGAGCTGCCCCTCGAACCGGTGGACCCCAACTACACGGGGGAGGTCGCCTCCCGCTGGCGCTACCGGGACGGCAGCGGCGAGGTCGGCGTGATCTCCTCGGTCAGCCAGCCCTTCTGCAGCACCTGCACGAGGGCCCGGCTGTCATCGGAGGGCCGGCTGTACACCTGCCTCTTCGCCACGCAGGGCCACGACCTGCGCAGCCTGATCCGGGCGGGGCGCACCGACGAGGAGATCGCCGATTCGATCCGCGACATCTGGCGGAGCCGGGCCGACCGCTACTCGGAGATCCGCTCCTCCCACACGCGGACCGACCTGCCCCTGCTGCCGAAGGTGGAAATGTCCCACATCGGGGGCTGACCTCCCGGTAGTTTGGCCTTTTGGGCCGCACCCCGCGACTCAACGGAATCGGGCGAAGCCCTTCCTGCGGGGGACGGGGGCCTCTTCGGGCTCCGGCTCCGGTGCCGCAGGCGGTTCGGGAGCGGGTGCCCCGTTGCCGCCTCCGGCGTCACCGCCGAGTGCCCGCCAGAAGCCCAGGTAGCCGAGGAAGTCGTCCACGTGCTGGCGGACCTCGGCGATCTGCCCCGAGCGGATCCGGTAGGCGGTCAGGGTCGTGTAGTTGACCGCCGTCCCGGCCGCCTCGGCCCGGGTCTCGATGTAGACGAAGACGTGGTCGTCGCTGCCTGCGACTGCCCGGAGGTCGGCCTCGAAGACCTCTGCGGCGTCGAGGAGGTCTGCCTGGCGGTCCCAGGTGGCGAGGAGGTTGTCCCGGCCCACGGTCGACTCCTCGCCCGGAAGGATCAGCGCGACGTCCTCGGCGAGCAGGCGCCGGAGGGCGGCCTGGTCGTCGTCCCGGCGGGCGTCCAACAATGCCCGGACCAGCGCTTCGTTGGCCTGGCGGGGGGTCGGCCTGGGTGCTGCGGGCGCGGGTGGAGCGGCGGCCGCAGGGGCTTCGGTCGCGGGGGCCGGAGCAGGCTCGGGAGCGGGAGCAGGTTCTGGGGCGGCGGGCGGAGCGGGGGCCTCTTCGGCTTTGGCACCGAGCTTCATGCGACGCCGGCGACGCTGGATCGGCGACCCTTCCTCGGGCGTGGGAGTGGGCTCGGGGACCGCGGACTCGGGAGCTGGCGGTTCAGGCGTGGGAGTGGGCTCGGGGGCTGGCGTCGCCGGCCCGGACGAGGAGGAGCTCCGGCCCCGGCGACGCGGCCGGAGCGGGGGGGCCTCCTCCGCTGCAGCCGGCTCGGGTGCCGCGGGCGCGGGTGCTTCCGGCTCGGCTGGCGATCCCAGGGAGCTGCGTCCGCGGCGCCGGGGCTTCGAGGTTTCCGGCTGCGGTTCTGGCTCCCGCGTGGGCTCGGGTACCGGGGGGGTCTCGGCGGCCTTGACGAAGGACGACCCGCCTCGACGGCGAGGCGCGGGCGCAGGAGGCGGCGCTGCCTCGGGAGGGGGAGCCGGAGCCTCGGCCGGTGGCGGGGCGGCTGCCTTCTTGCTCTTGGCCTTGGCGGGCTTCTCGTCGTCCGAGAGGTAGCGGAATTTCTTTGACATGCCTCTGTCTCCGTCCTGGTTCGCCGCTCAAACCGGTCAGTGGGATCTTCGTCAGGTGCCTACCCGGACCAGCCTAATTCATCTCCGTCAACAGTCCGTTTCCTCGTATCCTCCGCCTATGCCCGGAGCGTTGTTCGTCAACATCCCGGCCAGGGGCCACATCCATCCGACCCTGCCCGTCGTCGCCGATCTCGTAGGGGCCGGCGAGCCGGTCACGTACTGCCTGCCGGCTGAAGACGAGTCCCTCATCTTGGCAACCGGGGCACGGTTCCGGCCGGTCGGCAACAACCTGCCCGAAGCCCGGGCTCGCAAGGGCGGCGCCATGTCGCTCGCCGAGCTCCCTGCGGCAGCCGTGCGGGGAGCCATCCGGACCCTGCCCGAGCTGCTGGACGTGGTCGCCGATGTCCGGCCCTCCTATGTCGTCTACGACGCCTACTGCTATGCGGGGCGCCTGGTGGCCCAACTGGCCGGACTCCCGGCCGTCGCCACCTACGCCACCTACGGGTTCAACGTGCAGGCGCTCGGCTCCGGCGCCTTCGGGAGCCTCTCCAGCCCCTCGTCGGGCCCCTCCTCGGGGCAGCGGACCCTCCCCGGCTTCGAGGAGGCGGTCGCCGAGCTCGTCCAGCGCTTCGGCGTCGGCCCGCCTACCCTCTTCGATCTGCTCCTGCACGCCGAGCCGCTCAACCTCGTGTTCCTTCCTCGGGAGTTCCAACCCGCCGGGGACTCGTTCGACGACAGTTGGGTCTTCGTCGGTCCGTCGATGGGGTCCCGGGGAGAAACCGCCGACTTGCCGTTGGGGCACCTGGAAGGAGGGCCGGCGGCCTACGTTTCGCTCGGCACCATTTACAACGAGCGGCCTGGCTTCTTCCGGGCGTGCCTCGAGGCCTTCGCCGGAACCGAGTGGCGGGTGGTGGTCGCCACCGGCGAGTGGGTCGACGCCGGGACGCTCGGGCCCGTGCCGCCCAACGTGGCCCTCAGCCGTTGGGTGCCCCAGCTCGAGATGCTCGCCAGGGCAAGGGTCTTCGTGACCCACGGTGGGATGAACTCGACGATGGAGGCGCTGGCACACGCCGTCCCACTGGTCGTGGTGCCGCAGCAGTCGGAGCAGCGGGTGACGGCAGACCGGGTCGCCACGCTCGGCCTGGGGCGGCGGCTCGACCCCGACGACGTCACGCCTGCAGCGCTCGGGGAAGCGGTGGCGTCTGTCGCGTTCAACGAGGATGTCGCCGGGCGCCTCGCCTCCATGCAGGCGGCTGTGCTGGCAGGTGGTGGCCACCGCCGGGCTGCCGACGAGGTCCTCCGGTTCGCTGGCGGCCTCGCCCAGGTGCCGGACCGGCGTTGAGCTGTGCAGGAGGTCGCTGATGATCGCGCCTGCGGGCGTCTGGCCGAATTTCCCACTCTCAGCGGGCCCCCACGTGTTACTCTTGAGGGCAGGGACGACGATGTTGTCCCGTGAGGTTCTTCGCTTGAAGCTGCTCCTTTCGGAATTCTCGGGCGATCGATACCTCTCCTGAGATACGCCTCGGCCTTCATTGGCCGGAAAGGAGTTGCTTCACATCATGTCGACATCGTTCGCCGCGGACACCGACCCACAGGAGTTCGACACTCTGCCTGAACTTGACGATGAGGCCGCCGAGCTTGAGCTCGACGGGTCCGATATCGAGATCGAGTCCGCACAATTCCCCACGTTCGCCGAGCTCGGTGCCTCCGAGGGTGTCATCGCTGCCCTGGCGGCCACCGGGGTCATCGCCCCGTTCGAGATCCAGGCCCGGGTCATCCCGGACGCCATCGCCGGGCGTGACGTCCTCGCCAAGAGCCGCACCGGATCGGGCAAGACCCTGGCGTTTGCCATCCCGATCGTCGAGCGCCTCAAAGGTGCCCCCAGCCGGCCGGCCGCCGTCATCATGGTGCCGACCCGGGAGCTCTGTTCGCAGGTCACGGCAGAGCTGCAGATCGTCGCCAAGCCGCAGGGGCTCAAGGTGGCCGCCGTCTATGGCGGCGTCGGGCTGATCGACCAGGCCCGCATCGCTTCACGGGCCCAGATCATCGTGGCCACGCCGGGGCGCCTGTTCGACCTGATCCAGCGCAGGAGCGTCAGCCTCCGGGAGGTGCGGATCCTCGTGCTCGACGAGGCGGACCGCCTGCTCGACATGGGGTTCAAGCCTCAGGTCGACCGGATCGCCACCACCATCCCGACCGACCGCCAGACCATGTTCTTCTCCGCCACGCTCGACGGCGAGGTCGGCATCCTGGCCGCCCAGTACACGAGGGAGCCCCGCCGCCACGAGACGATCTCCCCCAGGGAGACCGTCGACTCGGTGGAACACCGGTTCGTGCCGGTCACCATCGACGGCAAGACGACGGCGCTGGCCGACCTGCTCTCGCAGGAGGCGGGCCGGGCGCTCGTCTTCGTGAAGACCAAGCGGGGCGCCGACCGGCTCGTGCAGCGGCTCAAGAGCCACGGGATCACCGCAGCCGCCATGCACGGCGACCTCAGCCAGAGCCAGCGTGAGCGGGCACTGGCCTCGTTCGATGCGGGCCGGGTGCAGACCCTGATCGCGACGGACGTCGCGGCCCGGGGACTCGACCTTGACTGCATCACGCACGTCATCAACTTCGACCCACCGGAGGACGACAAGGCGTACGTCCACCGGGTCGGCCGCACGGCCCGTGCCGGCCGCAACGGCATCGGGATCACGTTCGTCCTGCCGGATCAGGAGCGTGAGGTGAGCCGCATCGCCGCCCGCCTGAAGCTGCGGGACGAGTTCGAGGGCGAGGGCCTGAAGGTCGCCGCACCGGCGCCCGTCTACCAGAGCCGCAGGCGGGGCCGGAGCAACACGCTGCTCGGCCGCCGTCCCCGCCGGCGCTAGGCTTTTTCCGTGCCCGGCCGGCCGCCGCCGGGGACGTGACACACCTTCATCGGAACGACTCGGTTCGTTCGCGGGTCGTTTACATGGGCCGGGTAAGGTGGTGGTGTTAGTAAAGTAAGCAGTTGCTAACTACGTTGCTAGCTACCCCATGATGCGAGCATGGGACCGTCCCCCGAGACCTGTTGCCCCACCCGCCCGGACTTCGGGCGAGGTGCGCCCCGTCCGTGAGACACCGTCCGCGAGACACCCCAACCCAAAGGAGCATGGCATCCACGCGCATCACGATCGTCCTGGAGGTCGAGCACGAACCCGAGGTGGACCTGCCCCTGCGGGCCGCCGCGTTCCTCGAGCGGACGCTGGTCGGCGTCGAGGGCTTCGGCAGCGTTGACGTGATCCGGGGCGAGACCGACGACGTAGTCTGGACGCCGCTGTCGACGCCGCAGCGGGTCAGGCGAGCGAGTTAGGGGGTCGCGTTTGGGGGTCGCTGCCCCCCGCCCAAGCCAACAGCGCCGCCTCGTCGCGGAACACGGGGATGCCCAGCGATGCCGCCTCGTCGGTCTCGACGTCGGCCCCTTTGCTCGGGCCGGTCACACGGAGAACGGCGTCGCAACGCCTGAGCAGGTGGAGGTCGTAGTCGTACCAGTACTCCGCCGGGTGCGGCTCGATCGCGTGCCACAGCAGCGTGAGGTGTGGAACGAGCGGGACGACGAGTTTCGTCTCGTACAGCCGCGAGGCGAGCTTGATCACGTCATGGGTGTTCCAGACAGGGTCGGGCGCAAGGTACGGGGCGGCGATGTAGACCAGCGGTAGCGGCTGCTCCGGCGTGTGCTTGGTCACGTCGGTCACGTCGGTCGCGTCGGTGGCGTCGGTCGCGAGACGAACGGCACGGGGAGCAGCTCGGCCAGCGGCATCGTGCAGCGGCCCTTCTCGCCGATGAAGGAGACTTGCGGGTTCCCGAACTCGGCGAGGACCTGGCGGCAGGCTCCGCACGGGGGGGCGACCATCGGAGGATCGCTGGTGATGTAGATGGCCACGAGCTCCGGTCTCCGATCCGAAGCGGTCACGGCAGAGAAGACGGCGTTGCGCTCGGCGCAGATCGTGAGCCCGTAGGAGACGTTCTCGACGTTGCAACCCGCGAAGACCTTCCCGTCGCTGGTGAGGACCGCCGCCCCAACCCCGAAGCGGGAGTAGGGGGCATAGGCGTGACCGGAGGCCTCCTCGGCTGCGGCGCCGAGCGCTTGCCAGGTCGACTCGTCGATGGGGGCGGGGGGCACGGTCCTGCCATCCTATTGGTCCGGACCTCTGGTCCCCAGATACTCGTCCGGACCTCTGGTCCTGGGGGCCCCGACCATTGTTGGATGACTGGCACTGATGACTGGCACTATGGCCAACAACGAGCAACCGCCTCCGGCCACGGTCGCCCTGTCGTACATCGATGTCTTGTTCGGCCTTGCCGCCGGGCGGGCGTTCATGTCCGCGTTCGACGACGTCTCACGGCTCTCGTCGGTGGAGTGGTCACACTTCCTCGTGGCCCTGGTCCTCATCACCTGCAGCTGGATCGGCTACCACCTCAACCGATCCCGGACCCACCCAAAGGAGGCGGAGTTCACCCGGGACGCCCGTGCCCCTCTGGCCCAGATCGGGATCGACATCGCCCTCGTGGCGCTGTACTACCGGCTGGCCTCGCGGATCCGCCTCGACCACACGACCCACACCGAGCTTCGCATCGTGCTCCTGGTCTTCGTGCTGTACGCCGTATGGGACTTCGTGAACCTCCAGGTCAGCCCGGACCGGAAGGACACCAGGGTCCGAGCGATGGTCGACGTGGCCTGGGTGGGCCTCTTCCTTGCGGTCGCCAACCTGCACCTCGCCACCCCCTGGACCGAGGCGAGGGTGGTCCTGGTGGACGTTGTGCTCATGGGCCTGCTGTTGGTCTACCGCTACGCGCCGGGCACCCTGACGAAGTTGCCGAGTAGCTCGTGGCTGTCGTGACGCTCCAGCAGCCGTTCGGCTTCAACAGACCGCCGTGCCGGGGAGGCCCCGCGGCGGCCGCGCCCGGTCGGGCAGGGCCTGCTCCGGCGGGACCTTGGAGGCCGGCGTGATGATGGCCAATTCGCCCTCCTGGGTTTCCCGGAACGGCCCCCCTGTGCGGATGAGGGAGATGCCGATCTGGGTATCGAGGCAACCCCGCCCATGGCGACATACGCTGCCCGGGGTGCGGAGCGGACCGCCTGCTCGTAGGGCCGGTAGCGCACGATCTGGCCCGGTGCCCCGCTCATCGCCTGTTGGTCTCGGCAGTCATCCAATGGACGAGCCAGTAGTCCCCCCAGACCCGGTCGATGCCCTGCTGGTGGAGGGCTCGCAGCGCGGCTGCGACAAGCACTCGGGGGCGGCGGGCGGCCACGATTGCGGCAGCGAGAGCAGCCACCATCGCCAGGGTCAAAGCTTTGCCGGTGCTGCCGCCGACCCAGGGTCAGGTGGATCGGCACCCGCACGCCAAGAGCCACCCGCAGGCCCAGTGCCAGTAGAATCCGAGGCGGTCGTCGGCGCTGGCGAGGGCAGGCCTGTACGAGGTCGGCGAGCACTTTCATGTCGCAACAGGCACAGTGGCCTACGCGTTTCGGAAAGCAGGACTACCAACGCGAGAGCGCCACAGTAGTGGGGCGCCACGCTGGCTGATCATGGTGTCGCCAGCTTCGGTGATGAACGTCGCGAGCCCGCGCCGGAGCCGCCTGAGGGGGTTTGTTGCAGGAGATCAGGTAGTCAGCGCCA
>Ga0137388_10001171_pt1 | contig 15701 bp, 14 predicted proteins | sample 15con2h14AmetaG_FD_104644 | JGI IMG/M metagenome (GOLD analysis project Ga0137388, IMG submission 104644) | Vadose zone soil microbial communities from Angelo Coast Range Reserve, California, USA - 15con2h1.4A metaG | ecosystem: Environmental > Terrestrial > Soil > Vadose zone > Saprolite...
CCAGGTCCTCGATGAAGGAAGACTCGGGCTTGATCTCGTCCTCTCCCACACCGAGTTGATCGGCGATGATCGACTTGACCTTCGCCTCGATGTTTGTCGTCGCCATTTGTCAGCCCTCCAAAATCCAGCGTTGCCCGGACCACAGGTCCGGTAACCGTGCGGGCGCGGTATATCCCACGCCGCCCATCGTTCCAACCTCGACGCTACATGTACATCCCGCCGTTGACCCTGAGCACTTCACCGGTGATGTAGGAAGCCTCGTCGCTGGCAAGAAAAACCACCGCATGGGCGATTTCCGAGGCCGCACCCAACCGCGAAAGGGGTATCTCCTCGAGCATTTGGGCGCGGGTTTCGCCGGAGATTCGGGCGGTCATGTCGGTCTCAATAAGCCCCGGGGACACAGCATTCACCCGAATATTTCGCGATGCCAACTCCCGGGCCACGGACTTGGTCAGGCCGATCAACCCTGCCTTGGAGGCGCTGTACGCCACCTGCCCCGCATTGCCGGTCTCGCCGACGACCGAGGTCAGATTCACGATCGCCCCGCTGCGCTGCTTGATCATCGGCCGGGCGGCTGCCCGGATCAGGGCGAATGCGCCTTTGAGATTGGTATCGAGCTGTCGGTCCCAGTCTTCTTCCTTGGTGCGAAGGACCAGCCCGTCCAACGCCACCCCCGCATTGTTGACGAGCACATCGAGCCGCCCAAACTCTTCCACCACGCTGTCCACCGCCTTGGCGCAGGCGGCCGCGTCGGCGACGTCAAAGCGCAGCGCTCGCCCCTTGGTCCGAAGCAAAGCAAGGGTCTCGTTGGCAGCCGCCTCGTTGCCGGCGTAACCGATCACCACCTGGGCGCCGAGGTCCGCGAACGCCACCGCGCAGGCCCGACCGATGCCCCGAGATCCTCCGGTCACGAGGACTACTTTTCGACTGAAGTCGCTCACCCTCCGCCCATTCCCGCCAGCGCTCGATCCAGGCTTTGCGCATCCTCGATGCCGAAGACCGGCGTGTCTTTGGAAATCTGCTTGATCAACCCTCGCAGCACCTTTCCCGGTCCAAGCTCAATGAAGTGGGTCACGCCTTGCCGCCGCATCTCCTCGACGCACTCCACCCAACGGACCGGCCGGCTGACTTGCTCGAGCAGGAGGGTCAAGGTGCGATTCGCGTCGGCGTTCGGTCGGGCTTCGACGTTGGTCACTACCGGGCTGCGCGGTGGAGCAAAGGTGGCGCGCTGCAGCACCTCCCTGAGCAGGGGCTTCACCGGGTCCATCAGCGCGCAGTGAAATGGCGCGGAGACTTGCAGCGGAATCACCCGCTTCGCCCCGGCGTCGATCATCGGCTGAGCCGCACCTTGCACCGCACCGGCGTGGCCGGCGATCACCGTTTGTTCGGGCGAGTTGTAGTTGGCCGGCGAAAGGACGCGTCCCTGGGCGAGGCGGACGCAGACCTGCCCGACCTGGTCGGCGGGCAAGCCGAGCACCGCAGCCATCGCGCCAACGCCCGCGGGCACCGCCTCTTGCATCAAGCGCCCGCGATCGCGGACCGCGCGGACCGCCGATCCCAGCGAGAGCGATCCGGTCGCCACCAGAGCCGCGTATTCGCCCAGCGAGTGTCCCGCGGCGCACAAGGGGACCGGCGCGCGCTTGGCGAAAACCGCCCATGCCGCAATGGAGGTGGTGAGGACGGCAGGCTGGGTGTTCGCGGTCAGCTTCAGCGTCTCCTCGGGACCCTCGAAGCAAAGTTGGGAAAGCTTTTCTCCCAGCGCGTCATCGGCCGCATCGAAGACGGCCCGCGCTTCGGGGAAGCGGGTGAAGAGATCCTTCCCCATCCCCACCCATTGGCATCCCTGTCCTGGAAAAACGAAACCGAGTTTCATTTCCGCGACCTACCAACGCACGATGGCGCCGCCCCATGCGAGCCCCGCCCCCACGGCCATCATCGCGATAATGTCGCCCGGTCGCAGCCGGCCCGCGCGGTTGGCCTCATCGAGCGTCGTCGGGACCGAAGCGGAAGAGGTGTTGCCGTACTTGGCGATGTTCAACCAGCATTTTTCGAGCGGGATGCCCAGCCTGCCCATCACCGATTCGATGATTCGGAGGTTCGCCTGATGGGCGATCACATGGGTGATTTGATCGGGGGTCAATCGGTTCGCCTCCAACGCTTCGCCCACCACCTCCATCAGGGCGCGGATCGCGGCCCGGTAGACCTCCCGCCCGTTCATCGAAACCTTGTGCATCTTTTTCTCGAGCACCTCCTGCGAGAGGGGGTACATGCTCCCGCCGCCCCGGATGCAAAGGATCTCCGCCAACGCTCCGTCGGTGTGCAGGTGGGTGGAGAGGATTCCGCGCGATTCATCGGCCGACGGACCGAGCACCATTGCGCCGGCGGCGTCGCCGAACAACACGCAGGTGTTGCGGTCGGTCCAGTCGAGAATGCGGGTCAAAAGCTCGACCCCGATGATCAGCGCGCGCTTGGCCGCGCCGGTCTTGACGTACTGATCGGCGATCGACAGGGCATACAAAGAACCGGCGCAGGCCGCGGAGACGTCGAAGGCGAAGGCATTCTTCGCCCCCAGCTTTGCCTGGACCAGGGAAGCACAGGAGGGCATTGGCATGTCCGGGGAGATCGTCCCGACGATGATCAGATCGAGCTCCTCGGCGCGGGTGCCCGCCATTTCCAGCGCGCGGATCGACGCCTTGACCGCCATGTCGGAGGTCTGCTCGCCTTCGGCCGCCTGGTGTCGCTGCTCGATGCCGGTGCGTTCACGGATCCACTGATCCGAGGTTTTGACCATCTTCTCGAGGTCGTGGTTGGTGATGATCTTCTCCGGCGCGTACGAGCCGGTCCCGATGATTTTCGATCTGGCCACTGTTGCCATCTTTACGCTCGTCACTCCGAAACGGCGTCCTCAGTAGTCCCTTTTACCCTCTTCGCCACCCGGGAGGGTAACCAACTTTGCGCCGCCTCGATTCTAACCGCCAACTCCTCGTTCAGGCGCGCTTGCGCCGTCTGCATCGCCGCTTTGAGGGCATTCTTCACCGCCCGGGCGTGGGACCGACCGTGGGCAACGATCGCCACGCCGTTGATCCCGAGGACCGGAGCCCCGCCGTACTCGGCGTAGTCCACGACTTTTCGCAAACCGGCCAGCGTCGGCTTGAGCAACAGCGCGCCCAGCTTCTCGGAGAGGCCCGCCCGCTGGATCGCGGTGCGGATCAACCCCGCCACCGCCATCGCCGTCCCTTCCGATGTCTTGAGCACGATGTTCCCGGTAAAGCCATCGGTCACCACGACCTCCACGTCGCCGGAAAAGATGTCCTTTCCTTCGACGTAACCCAGAAGCCTGAGATCCGATTTCTGCAGCAGCTCGAGCGCTCCTCGAGTGAGCGCCGTTCCTTTGGTCGCCTCTTCCCCGTTGGACAGAATGGCCACCCGCGGCTTTTCGACGCCGAGGAGCTTGCGCACGTAGACCTCACCGATCAGGGCGAACTGCGCCAGGTGGGCGGGCTTGCAGTCCACGTTGGCCCCCGCATCGAGCAGCAGGCAGCGCCCTTCACCCTTGAGCGCGGGGAAGAGGGCGGCAAACGCAGGACGATCGAAGCCGGGGATTCTGCCGAGGACGAGCAGCGCGCCGGCCATCACCGCACCCGAATTGCCGGCGGAGACCATGGCCGCCGCTTCGCCGGAGCGGATGAGCTCAAAGCAGACGCGGATCGACGAGTCCTTTTTCTTCCGGATCGCCGCCGAGGGGTGATCGTCCATCTCCACCGCTTCGGATGCGTGCCGCACCGAGAGGCGAAGGGCGCCCAATTCGTTGAGCGCGTCGCGAATCCGGCGCTCTTGCCCGACAAGGATTACCTCGTGCTCGGGGTTTTCCCGCGCGAACAACACCGCACCGTCCACTACCTCAGACGGGCCATGGTCTCCGCCCATGGCATCGAGCGCGATCCGCAAGCCTTTATTCTACCGCGATGACCTCGCGGCCCCGGTAAAAGCCGCAGGCGGCACAAGCGCGATGCGGAAGGACCGGCTCCTTACATTTGGGACACAAGATGACCTGCACCGCCGTTCGGAGGTTGCTGTTGGCGGCCCTTCGACGGTTGCGGCGCATCTTCGACGTGCGCTTTTTCGGAACTCCCACTTTTCGCCTCTCTAGTTCAGCTTGATGTTCTTGAGCGCCATCCAACGAGGATCCACGACTTCACGCTCGCATTGACACTGCTTCTCGTTGAGATTCTCGCCGCAGACGGGGCACAATCCCCGGCAGGTCTCCCTGCAGACCAGGTTCATCGGCAGGGCGAGGAGTACCTGTTCTCGGATGATGGGGTCCAGATCAATCTTCTTTCCATCGAACCATTCGCGGTCCGCATCCTGCAGGTCGAACGAACCCGCCCGCTCGGACTCCTCGTCATCCTCGTCCGGCGTGAGCTCTTCGTCCTTCGCCAGACTTCGGGGAATGAGGGTCAAAGTGAACGAAACCGGTAGGGTGGCGGTCACTTCGCCGAGGCATCTCTTGCACGGGGCCGCGACGTCGACCCGGAATCCCGCCTTCAGCAAGACGCCTCCGCTGACGCGGCGAAGCGAAGCTTTGAGTTGTGCTGCCCGCAACGCCCGAAAGCCTGTCTCTTCCCCCTTGCGCGCAAGCGCGTCCTCGAGAACCCCGAGGGGAATCGGCTCGTTGAGCTCGAGCCCTTCACGAATTTCCTCAATTTTAACGAACATTTGCAGCAGCACTCACAAAAAAACGCCAGACTCTAGGAGCGTGTTGTCTTCGAGTCAACGCGTTCCTTGGGCAAAGGTAACCCTGCCACCCCATCCGTGCGGGTAGAATGGGCGGGCGATGCGGGTGGCGATTCTGGCGGACATCCACGGCAACTTGCCGGCTTGTGAGGCGGTTCTGGAAGATGTTGCGCGCGCTACGCCCGATTACGTCGTCGCTGCCGGAGATCTGGCATTGCGCGGTGCCCACCCGAAGGAAACCGTGGAGCTGCTCCTGGACCGGTGCGACGAGCTCCTGATCGGCAACACCGATTGCTATCTCGCTGGCAACTACCTGGGTGGGGGCTATCGGGAACAGAATCATTGGAAGACGGATCTGCTCGGTTGGACGCGGGACCAACTCGGCGATCTGGCGGTGAAGCTGGGCAGGTTTCCGTTTGCGGTTCGCTATTCGGCTCGCCGGGGACAAGACCTGTACATCTGTCATGCGAATCCGCGAAATCTCGAAGATTCGCTCGATCCGTTGCTCGATGAGGCCGCCCTTCGCCGGTACTTTCAGTTCGTCGATGCCACCGCCTGCGCGTTCGGGCATTTGCACTTCCCCTATCGCCGCCGGTTCGGTCGCATGGTGATCGCCGACGTCGCTTCCGTCGGCATCCCGCGAGACGGAGACTTGCGCGCGGTTTATGGTCTTTTCACCTTCACCCCCCGCGGGTGGCGGGTGCAGATACGCCGCGTCCGCTATCCCGTTCGAAAGGCCACACAGGCGATCATCGCCCGCCGTGTTCCAGGTGGGCCGCTGCTTGTCCACAAGATGCTCGAGGCCCGTTACCGACACCACGATGCAATGGTCGAGGCGGCGCGGCGCCACTCCGGCCTACCCAAGCTTGTTCCGCTGGGCCAACACCGCGGGCTGACGAACGCGAATGCGCATTTCCCGAGCGTCCTGCCCCACGTCGACCCGGTTCACGACGATGCGCAGAGCGAAAATGAGGAGATGACCAACCAGGGCGAGCCACTGCTCGCCTCTCGCGATCCCGAAAAAGGGCTCTCATGAGAGCGAAGTGCCGCCTGTTTGCCCGCTTGCAAGGCCGGCGACTGCCGGGACTGACCGAATTGGATCGCCGCGGAAGGTGTTGCTAATCAAATTGGAAGACCTCTCCGATAGAAAAAGCCAGAAGGTCCTGGTCGTCGACGACGATCTGGAATGGCGGGAGTTTCTCCGCGCCTGTCTGGACGACCTCGGGTACACGACGCTGGAAGCCTCCAACGGAGAAGAAGCGCTCGAGCGCATCGCGCGGGACGCGCCCTCGGTCATGCTCCTCGACATCCGAATGCCGGGAATGAGCGGCGAAGACGTCTTGCGACACCTGCCTGAGGATCCTCCGCGGATCGTCCTCGTCACCGCCGCGACGGCCGAAGAGGCGGGGTCCGCCCTACGAACAGGGCCCCACTACTACCTACCCAAAGGCGCCACCCGGGAAGAGCTCGCGCTATTGCTCGAGTCGCTGGCCGAGTAGATCAAACCCCGGGCGAAATCCACGACGATGCAGCCTCGAGTACGGCTTCCGGCGATTGCTCCCGCATGCATCGGTGATGCGTCAGCGGACAGGCCACGATGCCGGCTCGATTGCACGGGCGACACTCCAGATCCCGCGTCAAAATCAGCCGATGCTTGGAGACCAGAATCGATCCCGGCTCATTCGGTCCGAACAGAAATACCGTGGGCGTTCCGCAAGCTGCCGCGGCATGGGACAGCCCGGAGTCGATTCCTACCGCCACTTTGCATACCGCCGATTCGGCAATGGCTTCGGCCACGGAATTGCCGACCGAGCTCAAAACGAGCCCCTTGGCCATCGCCGCGATCTCCTTCGCGCGGGCGGCGTCCCCCGCGCTGCCTTGAAGCAACACCTTCGCCCCGTACCGCTGGTCCGCGAGACGAGCGAAATCCCCGATGTGCTCGACCGGCCACTGCTTGGTCGGCCACCCGCCGCCGATGTGGACGGCGATCAGGGCCTGGCGGCCGTCCCATCCTCGCCGGCGCAAACTCTCGCCCGCTTCCTCCCGCTGCTCCTTTGAGATTTCGAGGGCCGGGGCTCGCGCCACGTTCGGAATACCCAGGGCCTCCGCGAGCCGTTGGTAACGGCGCGAGAAGACAACTTCGAACGGACGAAGTGAAGCCCGGTGCGTTAACAGTATGCGCCCCAGCGCCGAGTCGAAACCCGCGCGAACCCTGGCTCCGGTTCCCCAGATCAGATACGTGGCGCGGGCGGAAACGCTCGTGGTCACCGCGACGTCGAAGGGCTCGCCCTGGAGAGCCGCGCGTGCCTCGCTCACCGACCACGGCCGCTCCATCTCGCCCACCGCGATGATGCGGTCGATCCGCGGGCTGAATCGAAGGACCTGTTCGCCTTTGGAGTGCGTGAGAACGACCAGCCGAGCCTTCGGAAATGCCGCGCGAAGATCGTCGATCAGCGGCACCGCGAAGACGATGTCCCCAATACCACCCCTGTGGAATAAGAGAACCTGCACCGGACCGGTACGTTGTAGCCTGTCCAAAGAACGTGTGCCGCGGCGATCGCCGTGGGTTAAGGTGCCCTCTCTGAAACCCTTCGCGGAGTGGAAGAAAATGAGAAGAGGCACGGCATTGCTTGCGCAGATTGGCTTTTTAGGGCTCGCGGCACCCGCGGTTGCTGGAGTCACGGTGACGCTGCAGGGAGGCAAGGACCGCTCGGTGGTCTACGTGGAGGGCAACAAGATGCGGGTCGAATCGGAGAAAGGCCAGTCGCAAGGCGGCTTGATGATCTACGACGGAGACCAGCAAAAGATGATCGTTCTCGACCCGGCCAAGAAGACCTATTCCGAGATGACACCTGAGAGCCTCAAAGCGATGACCAAATCGATGACCGCCCGAATGGAAGAGGCCAAGGCAAAGATGAGCCCTGAGCAGCGCAAGCAGATGGACGAGATGATGGCCAAAATGAGCCCTGAGCAACGAAAGCAGCTTCAAGGGGCGATGGGGGAGAAGCCAGCTCCCGGCGAAAAGCCGAAGACTCCACAGATCAAGTGGGAACGCACCGGAACGAAGCAAACTGTGGCCGGCTTTTCCTGCGAGGGTTTCAAGGAATTGAAAGACGGCAAGGCGGATGCGGAGGGTTGCTACATCCCCTGGAACGCTGGGGCGATCAGCAAGAGCGATCTCGCGCCGATGCGTAAGATGGACGAGTTTTTATCGCAATCCGGCATGAATTCTCCTTCCCAGCGGGGTTTCACCACCTTCTCGCAGCTCGACCAGATGCCCGGTTTCCCCGGCGTTTGGACCCGCACATCGTCCGGCGAGGCAAAGGAAGAACAGCGGGTGACGGACATCAAACGGGGGAGCATCCCGGCAGACAAGTTTCAACTTCCTGCCGGTTACACGAAGAAGGATTTGGGTTCAGAGCACTGAGCTCGATCGCGCTGGACCTCAACTCTCGACCGCCTTTTCGCCCTTTGCCCGCTCCGGCGCTGTCGATCCCTGCCCAAGCTCCTGCGCTCGTCGGGTTGCCACTTCGACCGCGTTCATCAGCGTGGTCCGCAGTCCTCCTGCCTCGAGCGTGTGGAGGCCTGCGATCGCGGTGCCGCCTGGCGAGGTGATCTGATCTTTCAGACGACCGGGGTGCTCCCCGGTTTCGAGGAGCATGGTGGCGGATCCGAGCAGCGTTTGGGCCGCGAGTTGCAGCGCGACCTCCCTCGAAAGGCCGACCTTGACCCCGGCATCGGCCAGGGCCTCGATGATCAGGAAGATGTAGGCCGGACCGCTTCCAGAAAGCCCGGTCACCGCGTTGAGGTGAACCTCGTCGACCACCACCACGCGCCCGACCGCTTCGAAGATCGCTCGAGCAACATCGAGGTCACCCGCGTTGGCCAGACTGCCCGGGCTGATCGCCGTCGCGCTCTGTCCCACCATCGCCGCGGCATTGGGCATGCTTCGAATCACCCGGGCAGGAGGCTTGAGCAGACGCTCGAGGGCCGACGTGGTCACGCCCGCGGCCACCGAGATCACCAGCGCTTCGGGGGAAATCGCGCCGGCGGCAGCCGAAACCACCTGGGCGAGGACCTGGGGCTTGACCGCGATCACCACGATCGACGCTCCGCGGACGCAAGATTCATTGTCGGTCGCGGCCCGCGCGCCGTATCGCCGGGCGACCTGCTCGGCGCGCTCGGGACGGCGGGCGGAGAGAACGAGGTCCTGGCGCGCGACCTTTCCCGAGGCGACCAGTCCTTTGACCAATGCTTCGGCAATGTTGCCGGCTCCGATGAATGAAATGCGCTTCCCGCTCAGCATGGGACATCGAGCTTAACCTCAGCCATGCTAGAAGTCTGCTGGTGGAACGCGAAGCACTTCGCCAAAGCCAACGGTGCCTGATCAAAGTCGGCACCAGTGTGCTCACCCGCGAGGATGGACGGATCGATCAGCGCGTCCTCGAAGGGATCGCCGCTCAGTGCGCCGATGCGATCAGCGCCCGGCGCAGCATCGTGATCGTCTCCTCTGGAGCCATTGCCCTGGGGGTCAGGCAGCTTGGCCTACAAGGCCGACCGAAACGGATGGACGCCCTTCAGGCCTGCGCCGCGGCGGGACAAGGGCAGTTGATTCGCCTCTGGAGCGAGGCATTTGCTCCCTTTGAGCGGATCGTGGCGCAGATGCTCTTGACCCACGCCGACCTGGCGGACCGCGAGCGCTTTCTCAATGCCCGGCGCTGCATGTCCGAGCTCCAGGCCCGGGGAGCGATCGCGGTGATCAACGAAAATGACACCGTGGCGATCGAGGAAATCGCTTTCGGCGACAATGATTCGCTCGCCGTTCAGGTCGCCAACCTGGTCAACGCGGACCTCATGGTGATGCTCTCCGTCACCCCCGGGTTGATGGACGGGAAACGCCGCATTTCGGTCGTGCGTCCGGATGACCTCTCCGCCGAGCGTCTGGTCCGCCCCGAAAAGAGTCGCGGCGGCAGCGGAGGGATGGCCACCAAGCTCAATGCCGCCCGGAGCGCTGCGGCGAGGGGAATCGCCACGGTGATCGCCGACGGAAAGAACCCGGACATTCTGCGCCACATCATCGCCGGCGATGACGTGGGAACGCTGTTCATACCCGCGACGGAAGGAATGGGCAGCCGGGCCCACTGGATCGCTCACACCCTGCGCCCCAAGGGGACGGTCGTCGTGGATCCCGGCGCGGTCGACGCGCTGATCGGGCGCAATCGGAGCTTGCTTCCGTCGGGGGTGGTGTCGGTGACCGGGACCTTCTCCCAAGGAGACCCGATCGACCTGGCCGATTCCAGCCTCAAGGTATTCGGCCGCGGCCTCTCCACCTACTCCTCAACGGAGCTCGAGGCGATTCGAGGCAAGCGGAGCACGGAGATCCTCGGCATTCTTCACTATCATCTCGGAGACGAGGTCGTGCACAAGGACGATTTGGTCATCCTCGATCGCGACGCGGCGATCCAGGTCCCCGATAAGACATGAAACAGATGAAGGACCTTCTCTCGGACGCGCGCGACGCTGCGCGCGCCTTGTCCCGCGCCGGTGAAGCCAGCCGGAACGCCGCGCTCGAGGCCATCATCGGGGCGCTGGATGAGTCGCGAGCGCCGGTTCTCACCGAGAACGCGGAGGATCTCGCTGCGGCCCGCCGGGCGGGAATCTCCGAGGCGCTGGTCGATCGCCTGGGGATCGGCGGCGGCAGGTTCCAAGGCATCCTCGATTCCGTTCGCCAAGTGATCGCCCTTTCCGATCCCCTCTCCGAAATAAGAGAGCTGGGAGAGCGCCCCAACGGCCTTCGCGTTCTGAAGCGCCGCGTTCCACTCGGCGTTCTGGCGGTGATCTACGAGTCGCGCCCCAATGTCACCGTGGAGGCCGCCTCCCTGGCGATCAAGAGTGGCAATGCGGTCATTCTCCGCGGAGGGCGCGAGGCAATTCGCAGCAATGCCGCGCTGGTCTCCGCAATCCGAAGCGGGCTCGAGCGGGCGAATCTCCCAACCGATTGCGTCCAACTCGTGGAAGATCCGTCCCGGGACCGCGTGGTGGAGCTGCTTGGCAGCAAAGGGAGGCTGGACCTCGCCATCGCCCGCGGCGGCTCGGAGCTGATGGCGATGGTCGACGCTTGCGCGCAGGTGCCGGTGATGCGACACGGACAGGGAATCACCCATCTATTTGTCGACAAATCCGCCGATGCTCTGATGGCCCAGCGAATTGTGGTCAACGCCAAAACCCAACGTCCGGGCGTCTGCAATGCGCTGGAAACCCTGCTCCTCCACCAGGCCACCCTGGAAAACGGCGCCTGGGAGGGGATCGCCAAAGCCCTGGTGGACAGCGGGGTGGAGCTTCGGGTGGACCCGGAAGCCGGGGAAGCACTGCGGCGAGCCGATATCCCCTGGGTCGCGGCAACCGACGCGGATTGGGACACCGAATTCCTCTCGCTCACCCTCGCGGTCCGTACCGTCGCCTCGCTGGATGCCGCCCTCGCTCACATCGCCGAGCACGGGACCCAGCACACCGCTTCGATTGTGACGAGCGACCGGGCCAACGCCGAGCGGTTTTTGCACGAGGTCGACGCCTCCTGCGTTCTTTGGAATGCCTCGACGCGGTTCAACGACGGCGGAGAGCTCGGCCTCGGGTCGGAGATGGGCATCTCCACCTCCAAGATGCACGCGTTCGGGCCGATGGGTCTGCGAGAGCTCACCGCGGAGAAGTTCGTGGTGTATGGCGCCGGCCAGGTTCGCTCCTAGCTTTACGGAATTCGAATCATCGCGCGAACAAATCTCGCGCCTCCGTTGTTGAAGGCCCGTTTTGACCACGGAGGGCGTTGAATGGTCACTTCCCGAAGGACATTCCTGACTTCGTCCGCTCTTGCGGCTCTGGGGCTGAACCTCCGCTGCGCAACGGCAGGGGACGGTGGGCGCGTCGCGTCAAATCCGCCCGAACCCCTGCCACAGAACAGCGGATTATCCCCACCGGCCAAGGCGGCAAAGCCGCTTCGAATCCTGATTCTGGGTGGAACGGGGTTCATCGGACCCCATGAGGTTCACTACGCGCTGGCGCGGGGACATCGGCTGACCTTGTTCAATCGAGGCAAGACCAACCCAACGTTGTTTCCGGACGTCGAAAAACTGCAAGGGGACCGCGCCGTCGGAGACTACCGATCGCTTCAAGGACGCGACTGGGATGCGGTGATCGACAACCCGACCTCGCTTCCGCGTTGGGTGCGGCAGGCGGCGGAAACGCTGAAGGGGCACACCCGTCAATACGTGTTTATTTCCACCATTTCTGTCTACGCCAAGAATGACACGCCGAACGCGGATGAGACGGCGGAGTTGGCGACCGCCGAGGAACCAGAGAGCGAGGACATCCGCAAATACTACGGCGCCCTGAAGGCGCTCTCCGAAAAGGAGTCCGAAAGAGCATTTCCTGGGCACGCGTGCATCATCCGGCCGGGACTGATCGTCGGGCCCGGAGATTTGAGCGATCGTTTCACCTATTGGCCTGCCCGCCTTGCCAGGGGTGGCGAGGTCCTCGCGCCGGGAAATCCGACCGACCCTGTTCAGATCATCGATGCGCGCGATCTCGCCGAATTCACCGTTCGCGTTTGCGAGGACATGACGACTGGTACCTTCAACTGTACCGGGCCCAAATCGAGGCTCACCATGTCTGAGCTTCTGGGTGCGGTGCGCGCGGTGATGTCCCCGGATGCATCTCTCACCTGGGTGGAGGCCGACTTTCTCCAGGAGCACAATGCCAGACCGTGGGTTGACCTTCCGGTCTGGGTGCCCCCCCAAAGCTCCGCCGGCTTTGCAACGCGCGACATCCGCCGGGCACTGGCCAAGGGGCTCACCTTCCGGCCGCTGGCGATCACCGCCAAGGACACCCTGGACTTCTACAACTCGGAGCCCGAGGACCGCAGGGTGAAGCTTCGAGCGGGGCTCGCACCGGAGGCCGAGCGAACCATCCTTGCCGCCTGGCACGCGCGGAGCAAAGCCTGAGCCCGGACCCTCCCCCCATCCCTCCCTCTCCTGGGCACGGTTCGAGTCCCTGGCTTCGGTTGATCCGACGGGTGGTCGATGTCCAACCCTCCGAGCTGAGGGCAATGCTCCTCGGCTGCGCCTATTTCTTTTTTCTCTTTTCGAGCTACTTCATTCTTCGCCCCATCCGTGATGCAATGGCGGTGGCCGCCGGAATCTCCAAGTTGCCGTGGCTTTTCGCGGGAACCCTGGCGGCGATGTTGCTCGCCAATCCGCTCTTTTCCACGCTGGTGGTCCGCTTCCCGGTGCGGCGCTTCATCGTGATTACCTATCAATTCTTCGCCCTCAATCTGATCGGTTTCTACCTGCTGAGCAGGGTGCTGAACGGCCAGGGCCAGGCGGTGCTCGGCACGGTGTTTTTCGTCTGGACGAGTGTTTTCAATTTGTTCGTCCCCTCCGTGTTCTGGTCTTTCATGGCCGACCATTTCCGCAGCGATCAAGCCAAGCGATTGTTCGGCTTCATCGGGATCGGTGGAACGACAGGCTCGATCGTCGGCTCGGCGGTCACCGCGCTGCTCGCACGCCAGATCGGTCCAACCAATTTATTGCTGGTCTCCGTCGCGCTGTTGGAGCTCGCGGTGCTGATGGTTGCGATTTTCCCAGCCCGCTCCGGCACCGCCGAGGGAGATCCGGTCCCGGACCCGAAGCTGCCGATCGGTGGCAGCGTCTGGGCGGGCCTGACCCGGGTCGCACAGTCGCGCTATCTGCTCGGCATCGTCGCCTTCATGCTCCTCTACACGCTCGGCTCCACGGTGCTCTACTTCGAGCAGACCGACATCGTGGGCCGCTACTTCAAGACGCCGAGCGCGCGAACGGAGATTCTCGCGCGAATGGAGCTCGCCACTCAAACGCTGACCGCCTTCACCCAGGCATTCCTCACCGGGCGGATCGTCCGCTGGTTCGGTTTGGCCGCGACCCTGGCAATCATGCCCGCGGTGAGCGCTATTGGATTCGCTCTGGTGGGCCTGAGCGCCACCGGTCTGGTCCCGCTGCTGGCAACATTCGTTGTCTTTTCCGTGCTCAGGCGCGGAACCCAGTTCTCGCTCACCCATCCGGCTTTGGAGGTTTGCTACACCGTGGTGAGCAGAGAGGACAAATTCAAGGCGAAGAATTTCATTGGAACATTCGTCTATCGGGCGGGAGACCAGCTTGCGGCGTGGACGTACGGGGGACTGACCGCGCTGGGATTGGGCCTGGCAGGTATCGCCTGGGTGACGGCCCCCGTTTCGCTCGTCTTGCTCGCGCTGACCGTCTGGATTGGGCACAAGCAAGAACAGCTGGCGTCAGTGCGCAGAAGTTGAGACGTACGCCACCAGATTTCCAACCGCTGGGCGGTGAACGGGCGGCGGATACCCCCTCTGGCGCCGCAGAAGACGCACCGGGTACTTCGATCGCTTGATCCTTTGGCGCTTGCTGGGAGACGGTCTAGTGTCGCCCGCCGACGGAAGGAGCAGGCATGGGACCTGGGCGTGGCTCTCGTGGGAAATGGCTCATCGCCGGGGCCGTCGTTCTCTTTGGGCTTGAAGCGATGGGGCAGGACGCGGGGGCGCCCCGCCCCACCGCGACCCAGCGGTGGCGAGCAAGCCATGCGACGGGCATCGTTCGGGAACTTGCGGATTTTGTCGCACTTCCCAATGTCGCTGCGGACAAAGTGAACATCGAGCAGAACGCCAGGGTGTTGATGGCCATGCTCAAGAAGCGCGGGATCGAGCCCCGCCTTTTACAAGAGCCCGGCGCTCCCCCGGCCGTCTTTGGAGAGCTGCGCGCCCCTGCCGCGAAGCAGACCGTGGTGTTCTATGCGCATTACGACGGGCAGCCTGTCGACCCGACGCAATGGACGGGTTCCCCGTGGAAACCGGTGCTTCGAGACAACGCGCTGGAGCAGGGCGGTCGAGAAATCCCATTCCCGGCGCAGGGGGCTCCGTTCCCCGAGGGCGCGCGCCTCTACGGCCGCTCGACCAGCGACGACAAGGCGGCGATCATCGCGATGCTCTCCGCCCTGGACGCGCTGCGGGCCGCGTCGTTGCAGCCATCGGTGAATCTCAAGCTCTTCTTCGAAGGCGAGGAGGAGGCGGGCTCGCCGCACTTGCGCGATTTCCTCGAGCACAACCGGGAGCTGCTCAGGGCCGACGCCTGGATTTTCTGCGACGGTCCGGTGCACCAGAGCCGGCAAATGCAGATCGTCTACGGCGTCCGCGGATCGATGGGGCTGGAGCTCACGGTCTACGGAGCCACGCGGAGCCTTCACAGCGGCCACTACGGCAACTGGGCACCGAACCCGGCCGCGATTCTGTCTCAATTGCTGTCGGGAATGCGAGACGACGACGGTCGCGTGCAGATCGCCGGTTTCTACGATTCGGTCAAGCCTTTGACCGAGCAGGAGAAACGCGCCATTTCGGCCGCTCCCAACATCGATGGCGAGTTGCGCCAGTCGCTGGGTCTCACCAGCACCGAAGCGGCCAACGCACCCTTGGCGGAGCGGATCTTCGGACCGGCGATGAACATCCGGGGGCTGCTCTCAGGACACGTCGGGGCACAGGCGTCGAACGCGATTCCCACCGAGGCGCGGGCATCGATCGATTTCAGGCTGGTGCCCGACCAGACGACCGAGGGGGTGAAGGCCGCCGTGGAGCGACATCTGAAAGGCCGGGGCTACTACCTCGTTCACGAGGCCCCCGACGCCGTGACCCGCCTTGCGCACGGGCGCATCGTCCGCGTCGAGTGGCAGGCCGGTTACCCCGGGATACGCACGTCGATGCAATTGCCCCTCGGCCGCGCGGTGACGCGGGTGGTGCGGGAGGCGATCGCCAGTCCCATCGTGGAGCTGCCCAACATGGGCGGTAGTCTGCCCCTCTACCTGCTGCAGGATGTGCTCGCGACTCCGTTTCTCATCGTCCCGATCGCCAATCACGACAACAATCAGCACGCCGCCAA
>Ga0137388_10001177_pt1 | contig 15670 bp, 18 predicted proteins | sample 15con2h14AmetaG_FD_104644 | JGI IMG/M metagenome (GOLD analysis project Ga0137388, IMG submission 104644) | Vadose zone soil microbial communities from Angelo Coast Range Reserve, California, USA - 15con2h1.4A metaG | ecosystem: Environmental > Terrestrial > Soil > Vadose zone > Saprolite...
CTAGAGCAAAATGCCACGCAAGATGATGCTTGCCACGGTGAAGTAGATGATCAGACCGGTGACGTCAACGAGCGTGGCAACAAACGGGGCAGAGGCGCTCGCGGGATCCAATCCACAACTGCGCAAGATAAATGGCAACATCGAGCCCGCGAGCGTGCCAAACATGACCACGCCGATCAGACTACAGCCTATGGTAAGAGCGATCACCAGATAATGCTCCCCGTAGGTCCCGCGCAGCCCGTGCCAAAGAAGAATTCTCGTGACGCCGATGACCCCGAGGATTGCTCCGAGTACGAAACCCGCGAGCAACTCCCGGCGGATCACTTTCCACCAATCGCGAAGCCGAATTTCGCCGAGCGCCATCGCCCGAATCACCAGTGTTGTGGCTTGCGAGCCCGAATTTCCTCCGCTGCTGATAATCAACGGGATGAACAAGGCAAGAACCACAGCGCGCGAAATTTCTTCGGAGAAATAACCCATCGCCGTTGCGGTCAGCATCTCGCCCAGGAAAAGGATAGCGAGCCATCCAGCTCGCTTTCGCACCATCTGTGCGAAGGTCACTTCCATGTACGGACCTTCGAGCGCTTCCATACCGCCGATCTTTAGAATGTCCTCGCTGGCCGCCCGCTGCGCCACACCCGCCAGGTCTGCGCTGCTGACGATGCCCATCATGTGCTTATCCGTGTCCACGACCGGCACTGCCAGCAAGCGATGTTTTGCAAGTAAGTGCGCAACTGCCTCCTTGTCTTCGTCTTCCGGCACAGAAACGTAATCCGTGCGCATGACATCGCGAACCTTTTTCGACCTTTCCGCAGAGATCAGTTCACGAAACGAGATCACGCCCAACAGGCGCTGAGCATCGTCCAAAACATACGCGTAGTAAATCATTTCGACTTGCCCAGCTTGACGGCGAATCTCGGCGATCGCCTCCTCGTCAATCATCTCCGGCGAGATCCGCACATAGCCCGAATGCATCAGTCCTGCGGCTTCATCTTCCGGATACAGGGACGGTCTGCCGCCTTCGCGGCTGCGCTCCGCAACCACCGTCACTTCCAGATCGCGCGCCTGGTAAAGCAATTGGTCGGTGAAGTCCAGCCCACGAAACCATTTTCTTGGCGGTTCGCTAGCCGGGCCCACAAAAATCTGCGTCACGACGTTCTTGTGCGCGTAATCTGCGAGCGTGTCCGCGCGGTTCTTGCCTTGCACCACGGCGGTGTCAATGTGCAAATTTTCGGCGAAACGAAAATGGCGCTCGATTGCCAGGCGTTCTTGCGCCGGCAGAGCAGAAAATTCCTTTTCTCTAGAAACAAAAACGGCCACACACCCTGCGTGGATGTAGTCGGCCACGCGACGCGCGCGACGCAACAACATCGCTGTTGAAGGATCGGCTGTGACGTTCACCAGAATTTTCTCGGAGCGCGCTTCGGAATGTTCCTTTTTTGCCATCGCCCGCGCTTCCAATGCCTGGGCGGTCTGCCGAATAGCCAACTCTCGAAGCGCGACCAGTGTCGGTTCCTGAAAAAGTCTCACCGATTCGGCCTTCGCCTTTTCCGGAGGATAGATGACTCCGCGCTCCAGGCGGTGAAGCAACGCGCGTGGCGTGACGTCGACCATCACCACCTCGTCCGCCTCCTGAAAGACCCAGTCCGGCACTGTCTCGCGTACACGCAACCCGGTGATCTGCAAGATCTGGTCGCTAAGGCTTGCCAGATCTTGCACATTCATTGTAGTGAGAACGTTCACGTCTCCGTCGAGCAGCGCCTGAACATCTTGCCAGCGCCTCTGGCGCTCCGAACCGGGTGCATTCGTATGCGCCAAATCATCCACAATGCACACTTTTGGGCGACGCTGCAGGATGCCGGCCACATCAATCTCCTCGGTGTAGCTACCGCGGCACGCCACCCGGAGCAGTGGCACCATTTCAAATTCCTTAGAGCGCTCAATCAGATCACCGCGACCCTGCGGCTCAAGAAACGCGAGGACGACATCCACACCTCGCGCTTTGAGTTCGCGCGCGTCCTCAAGCATCTGATAGGTTTTGCCAACGCCAGCGGCATATCCCAGGTAAATCTTCAGGTGACCTCGACGTTTTTGATGGCTCATGGTTGCCGCCCTCGGTCTAGTGAGGAAACACTCGAACGTCAATGCCTCGTGCTGCCCGGACCAGGCGGCTCACGGTGCTCCCGAACATTCGCGTTCCCAAATCCTTCTTCACACTGTGTCCAACGAAAATCTGTGTGACGCCGTGCGAACGCGCGTATTGCACGATGGTCTCGACGGGATCTTGACCTTCGAGCACTTCAACTTGTGCGCCGTTCTCTCGCGCTTTGGCCAAGCCTTCTTCTAATAATTTTTGATCAGCTTCCGAGAGATCCGGCCGCCGTACATACGCGGCAAAAACATCGCAGTGGAAGCGGGTGGCGTTTCGTCGCGCCGTAGCCATCATGCGCTCGAAGTCAGCGCGCGGCGTAAGGCAGATCAGGAATCGTTCGTTTGTGCCCAAATGCTGTTCGAGCCCGTGCGAGTGCATGTAGCGCTGCAAACCCGCGTCAATCACATCGGCCGAAAGAACCAGCGCCATTTCTCTCAGGGCAGAACGTCGCTCTGTCGCGGCTTCGGTGGGCGCGTCCACGATCACGATTTCGTCCGCGGTATTCAGAAACTCGCGCGGGATGGTCTGGTTGACCCGCTTCCTGGTTAGCTTCTCCACGGCCTCGCGCTGATCACCGATGTATTGAAGGTTCACGGAAGCAACGATGGTGATTCCAGCCGACAGTAGTTCTTCGACATCTCGCCAACGATGAGCGTTGCGGCTGCCCGGCGGGTTGTCGTATGCGAGTCCATCAATCAGGCAGACTTGCGGGCGTCGTTGCAGAATCGCTTGCACGTCAATGACAGGGACGCCTTTGATGTTGAACGTGGGAATGATTTCAAGCGAACTCAAGAGCGGCTGAATTTCCACCGGAACTTTCGGTTGCAGAGCCCCAACCACCACATCCTGTCCACGGTCGCGGCGCCGCCTACCCTCGTCGAACATGCGGAACGATTTGCCTACGCCGGATGCGTAGCCAAGAAAAACTTTGAGGCGGCCCCGTGCTGAGTGTGAAGTTTTTTCCTTGTCCGACATAGCCCGCTGATTGTAACCCGAGGACGTTTCCTACGACGTTAAGGAACCAGCCAATTCATTCCGGTTTTCGCGTTGGGCGCTACTGCAGAGTTTGCCTGCGACTGCGGTCGGCGACAACTGTGACTTGAAGGTCTTGTGCCAGGCGCACGATGTCCTCGGTAAAATCTTTGCCGCGCAGCCGTTTCAGAAGACCCACTTGTGAGTGCGCCACAAAAATTTGTGTGACTTGACTGCGGCGCGCGAAGTCCACCACAGTCTTGGCGATGTCGCTGCCAGCGAAAACCCGCGTTTCGATCTGCAGGCTCCGGGCAAAGCGAAGATGCTTCTCTACCGCCTGTCGTTCCTCGACCGGTAATTGCGACAATTCGGGAGTCTGGTGCACAAACAGCGCCGTGCAATCGGCATGGAGGTAGTCGGCTACGCGCCGTCCTCGACGGATGAGCATAGCGGTTGAAGGATCGGCGGTGATATGGATGAGAATGCGCTCCTTCGGATGGTTATCGGGCGTACCGCCAGGGCGCGCTTCAGAAATACGCGGAACCTGGAATCCCCTCGGATTGGTAATCCATCCAGACAAACGCCGACATCACTGCCTCCCGCTTGCCAGACGCAGATCCTCGTGTTCAAAAGCCGACGCCATGCGGTCGATCTCCGCTTTGCTGAGACCGTGTGGCGCAGATTCGTCACGCCACTTCGACACCGCCTTGCCGACCTGACCCGCTATTTCACGCGCTTGCGCAGCATCCAGTTCGAAATACCCAGCAACGTCCAGGGCTAGTGCTAGAGAGGCGGTGCTGTCATTTTCATTAATTGCCGTACTGAGAATACGAGGCTTTACGTCGGTCGGCACGGGGTTGAGATCATAAGCTGGTGACAGGCGCCAGCCATCCTGACCCGCGTAAAGAAATCCATGATTGCGCAGGTGATCGTCGCTGTTGGAAATCAGAATATTGAATACCACCCGCCGCCACAGCGCCTCCATGTCGGCTTTCGGCGCAGCCCCGTGCTGGCGCAGCGCGTCCACGATTTCCAGATAGCTTCTCGTTTCGTTGTCCTTCGATCCGAGCATGCTCATGGCGGAGAGAAACGGAATACGCCTTGCGCCGTCACGGTCAAAACGTCGCAGCAAAAGCACCGGCTTTTTCGCGAGGAGTTCCACGCGAAACGGGGGGACCGCGATGCCCGCCTTCTTCGCTAGCCCCAGAGCCACGGCTTCCCATACGACTGTGTCGATTTCGTCGTCCTTGCGCGGAAACTTTGCAATCGCGAGATGACCGTCCTTCTCAATCACCGAAGCCTTCGGCCGCGCGCCGCCGAGCGACGATCCCGGAGCGAACAACAGACGCAGATCCTCTTCGGTATCCTGATCCTCCATGACGTGTTCGGCTGCGGAAAGCAGTTGCGGCAATTCGACTAGCGGCGGGATACGTTTGAAGCCCTCTTCCCGTAGGAACGGTCCGCCCTCACGTTCGGCAAAACGCAGCGCGCCTTGGCGTGCCTGATCGTCTACCAGGAGCAGATAGTCGATTTCCTGCAATGTGCGAGGTGCACCTCCCTCCCGTTCTGCCCGCCTTCGTTCCATCCGTCGCATTAGCGCCCGTCCCCAGCGGTCTGGCGCAGAATCACCGATCGCACCGAACATCGGTGTATCGGCCGGCGTGTGAAACGGGCCGGGACCAAGCCGTAGGGCTGGCTCGAGTGAAAACCGCGCGGGATGTTGCAGCCACGCTTCGTCGTATTCGAAGGTGGCGCTTTCTTTGTTCTTGCGCACGCGCGCCCACAGCCGCCCCATCAGGTGGGGAACGCCTTCCAGGTGCACGAACACAAGGGCTTCTCTATCCATCACTTTCCTTTTATGGCCTTCTGCTTCCGTGACCCGCGAATCCGCTGCGGCAGATTCTCTTCTTCAAGCTGCAAGCCCACGGGATCGTTCTTGGAGTCGACGACATCGGCCAGACGGTCTGCCATTCCCATGACAAAAAGAACCGTCGCATAACTTCCGATGGAAACACTGGAATCGCCCCGCTCCACCCTGATGAGCGTCGGCTTGCTGATGGATGCTCGCTGTGCCACGATGGCCATAGGGATCCGCCGCCGCCGCCGTGCATCCTTAATATCGTGTCCGAGTTTGCGCAGAGCACGCGTGACCGGAATGGGCAAAGTCAACAAGGCTTGTTCTCCCTCACTGATTACAGTCAACCATATGTGACCATACATGCCATACAGTAAACTATAAGACACCTTAAATCAAGAGCCCTTACGCCTTTGCCTGCCAGAACGTCAGACCGGCCTCGTGTCCACAAACGTGTCGAATTCTCAATTCTCTGCCAAGGCTCCAAAGCCATCCGTTAATCTTGCCGCCAGCATGCTGGACAACAGTCGTATGAAAACTCCCAGTCGTGCGTGGGAAGTTTTGCTCTCCGTTGTCGGACATAGTGTCGCTTTGGCAATCACAATCGTCATTCCTTTGCTATACACTCACGCGATGGATCTCTCGCAATTCCGGAACACCTTCCTCGTGGCTTCGCCTCCACCACCTCCTCCGCCCGCACCTCACATGGTGTCGAGCCATCGCGCTTTCCGTCTGCGGGAGGCAAAGCTCTATGAACCGCGCGTAATTCCGAAGCAGATCGCCCAAATCAGAATTCGCCGGAGCTAAGCTAAACCGAGGAAGGCTAACGAATTGCGGCAAAATCCAGCGAGTCACTTCCTCAGTTTTTGTTCAGGTTTTATTCGCTTTTAGGCATCATTCACCGCGACTGATACTACGTTTGTACTACGTTTCCCTGAGAAACCCCGATTCCGAGCTTGATCGCTCTTCAGTCTTCGAGGGTTGGCAGTGTCTTAAGGATTTCTGCGGCTTTGGGCCGATTGAGAACCAGATCGTCCTTGCGAATCTTTCCGTCGCGGAAGACGAGGACGCGTTTAGCGAACTGCGCGATGTCATGCTCGTGTGTAACCAATACAACTGTTAATCCCTTGTCGTTCAGGTTCTGAAAAATCTCCATGATCTCGACCGACGTGCGGCTGTCGAGATTGCCCGTGGGCTCGTCCGCCAGCAGGATCGATGGGTGATTTACCAAGGCGCGCGCAATGGCGACACGCTGTTGCTGCCCGCCGGACATCTGCGAAGGAAAGTGCTGTGCGCGATCGGCGAGTCCAACCATAGCAAGTGCCTCAGCTGCACGTTTTCCCCGTTCGGCTTTATCAATCTTTGCGTATAACGTAGGCAGCTCCGTGTTTTCGAGAGCAGTGGTACGGGCCAGCAAATTGAAGCCCTGGAAGACAAATCCAATTTTCTGGTTCCGAATGAGCGCCAGCGCCTTCTTGTCATGCTTCGACACGTCAATTCCTTCAAGGAGGTAACGTCCGGCGCTGGGACGGTCAAGACAACCAAGCATGTTCATGAAGGTCGACTTACCACTACCACTCGCTCCCATGATGGCCAGGAATTCATTGCGGTGAATTTCTACGCTGACACCGCGTAACGCGTGGACCCGTGTCTCTCCCAGCTCATAGTATTTGTGCACGTCTTCGACCCGGATGACCGTGTTTGCGGCCGAGGCGGATGTCTGAGATTGGAGGTCGTTAGTGGATGGCATCGATTCTTTGAGATTGTTTGGAGTGCTCCTCAGCGCCTTAATGTGCCCGGAGCTTGAGTCTTTGGAGTCACCGATCGAATAATCAGCGCCTCTCCGTCCTTCAGTTCACCCTGGATGACCGCATTCACTTGCGTATACGCGTGGTCCGTTATACCCAGCGAAACCTTGACCGGCTCCATGGAGTTATCCGCGCGCAACTTCCACACGACAGCATTCTCCGCTTTCGGCGCGCGCGGGAGATTTTGACTTTCTGCGGTTGTCGGCGAACCGCGTCCCGCCACGGCGGGATCATCACCGGCCTGCTGTCTCTCACTTCCTTCGATTCCGTACTGCTTGTAGATCGCGAGAATCTCCTCAGGCCCCATCGGCGGCTTGTAGCGAAGAGCTGTGTTCGGCACCTTCAATACGTCCTGCACAGTGGCCACAGGAATGGTTACGTAGGCCGTCATTCCCGGGAACAGCTTCAACTCGGGATTCGCGAATTCGATGATCGTGTCGTAGGTGACCACGCTTTGCACGGTGGTCGGGTTCATGCGGACTTGGCTGACAACTCCGTGAAACGTGTCCTTTGGGAATGCATCCACTTTGAAGGTGACTTCTTTCCCAGGCTTGATGTTGCCCACATCAGACTCGTCTGTCTTCGTGTAAACCAGCATCTTGGTAAGGTCTTGCGCGATGGTAAAGATCGTTGGCGCCTGCAACGACGCGGCTACCGTTTGTCCGACATCCACATTGCGCGCTACCACCGTGCCATCGATCGGAGACCGAATCACCGTGTAGTTGAGGTTGGTTTGCGCCACTGTCAGAGCCGCGGCCTTCTGGCTGACTTGTGCCTCGGCCTGGGTAACATTCGCGTCCGCAGCGCCCACCGCGGCGTTCGCGGAATCATAGTTGGCTTTGGCGAGATCCAGTTGCTGCTGGCTCATGATGCTATTTTTTGTCAGCTGTGCGGCCCGGTCGTAGTCGGCTTTGGTCTGCTGCGACGCGGCTTTGGCTTTTTCCAGATTGGCTTTCGCGGCTACAAGGTTTGCTTTGGCATTGTCCAGATCCGCCGAGGCTTGGAGCAGCGCGCCCTGGAACAGTGCCGGATCGATCAGCGCAACGATGTCGCCCTTGTGGACGCGAGAATTGAAGTCCACATTCAGTTTTGCGATGGTGCCGGAGACCTGCGATCCGACTTGCACCGTAATCACCGCATTGATCGTCCCGGTGGCGTCGACAACATCATGAATATCGCCCCGCTCAACCTTGGCCGTGAAGTGCTGTGCCTGCACGTTGCGATTCAAACCGAAAATCAGAAATAGTCCAGCCAGGACCGCGACGCCAATTAAGATGAGCCACTTGCTCTCTAGTTTCATATCCCGTCCTGAGAATCAAAACTCCGGTACTCACTCATATCGCAGCGCTTCGATCGGATCGAGCAGTGATGCTTTTCGCGCCGGGTAATATCCAAAAAACACGCCGACCGCTACGGAAAAGATCGCCGCAATCACCACAGATTCAATCGACATCTGTATGGGCCAGTGCAACGTCTGTCCGACAAGGTAAGACCCAAACACGCCAAAGAGCACTCCCGCGGTACCTCCTACCAGGCTAAGCACGATCGATTCTCCGAGGAATTGCAGCTGGATGGCACCTTCGGTCGCACCAACGGCCACTCGCACACCGATCTCGCGCGTCCGCTCGGTCACAGAGACGAGCATCACATTCATGATCCCGATTCCGCCGACTAACAAGGATATGGAAGCGATGGCAATCAAAAGAATGGTTAGGGTCTGGCTGGCATCGAGCTGAGCCTGGATAATGTCCTCAGGATTCCGAATGTTGAAGTCATCTTCTTCTTCGGGACGCAGATGATGACGATCCCGGAGAACCGCCGTCGCCTCCTGGCCGGCCACTTTCACAGCGTCCGCGGAAACCGCCGAGCACAGGATGTCGTCGAGCCACGTGATCCCTTTGATCTTCTTCTGGGCCGTGGTGTAGGGCAGGATGATGGTGTCGTCCTGGTCTTGCCCGGAGAGCGACTGCCCTTTTGGATGAAGCGTGGCTACCACTTTGCAGGGAAGGTTTGTAACCCGTATCACTTTTCCAATCGGATCTTCGACTCCGAACAGCTGATCACGCACGGTACGCCCAAGCACGCAAACGTCGGCGGCTCGGTCCACATCATCCTGCGAAAATGCCGCGCCCTGGTCGATAAACCAGCGTTTGATGTCGAAGTATTCCGGCGAAACACCGCGGTACGATGTGTGCCAATTCTGGTTGCCATAGATGACCTGCACAGGATCATCCACATTGGGCGAAACACTCTTGATCAGCGAAATCTGATTCTTGATGGCCACTGCATCAGCGACCAGCAGCGTCTTCGTGTCATGGGTCCCCGTGCGCACGCCATTCACCGCGCGACCTCCGGCCTCGATCCACACAAAATTGTCCCCGAGATTGTTCAGTTGCTGCTCGACTCGGGCTTGTCCGGCTTTGCCGATCGCGACGACACAGATGACCGCCGCAATCCCGATCGTTATTCCCAGGACCGTCAAGATGCTTCGCATCTTGTTCCTCAGCAGCGCCACTATGGCCGACTGAAATAGAGCCGCGTAATTCACAACTTCCTCCTACAGACCTTGCCCGCCGCGACCAATACAACGGCCATGAAATGTTTCGCAGCCCAGGATTCATGGGGCGAAAGCATAAGTCCATTTCACCGCGAACCGAGTTTCTCGCACTTGCGGAGGGTTTGCCGGTGCAATGCTCGCAAATTGTGTCCCCACGTAAATGATGTAGAAATCGCTGTCCGGACGATAGTTATATCTCAAGCGAACATTGGCACTCACCGCCTTCGTGTTCGAAGTATCGAGTTGCATCAAGCTTGTAACGTCAAGAACCGAGTGAAGGAATAATTTCCCTGCACGCTTGCCAGCGCCACCGAAAAGTCTCCATTCGTCAGCGGCAACCGAAATCGGAAATCGAAAACTTCGCGGTTGGACGATAATTAGCCCGTACGCGGAATTCATTCAGCGGGCCACCGTAATACCCACCAAATCTTTCAAAGAAATTGTAGGTAAACCGCCGTTCCTTCCCGGACCCGTAGGTAAGCTGATGTCGAGCGAAATGATACAGGCCATTGGGAATGAACACATTGGCGTTGTAATTCGCTGCGTAAATACAGCTGCGATGTCATCCATCGGTGTAACCACCGTTATTGAATTCCGCCCGATAGGTTCCTTGCCACTCTTGCACGACACCTTGAGTATCCGGTGCATGGAGAATAAAACCCCCGAACTGCATCTCGCGCACTCCCGGGATTGCCGGCCTGGCTTTAAACGTCAGGTCCCCATTGGTTTGGTTCGCATCGGTCAATTCAATGAATCCCACTTCAGGGTTGAAGTTCGGCCCAATTTTCCTTGGTTCGAATTTCCCTCCCACCCAATTCGAACGATACGACAGGGAAGCGCCAACGTCGCTGTTGCCGCTGGGTTGTCCAGGCGATTGCGTTCCTGCCACATGCGCGTCCACCAGCCAATCCTTGAAGAAAACCAAGCGCGTATCGATGCCTCCAGTTTGATTGAAGTTGTCGAACATGTTGCCGGACCGCTTATCAATGCCCATCGCACCTCTATACATGCCCCGATCACAAATGCGCCGCCCACTAGCCACGCGAAACTTTCGCGAGCACGACCGCGACCGGAAAAAATGCGAAGCAGACGAACGTGGCGATGACCAACGGATTGCTCCCGAGTCGATCCGCGATCTTGGCGCTTGGAATGTAAACAAGAATCGCTGTCGCGAGCTGGACAGCGACGAGCACACCGTACTCAGGAATCGCAATGCCGGCCACGTTAGTCACATACAGGACCGTGAATATATCGGCCATCCCGAACACAAGCAGTCGCCTGGGCCTTCAGGGTTGGCAATCATGTTTGCGCAACCAAATTCCTTCGCCTTAAATAAAGTACGATTGCCCGGCAACCATGCAAATTGACAGGTGTCGCGTCTTTTGTGCTGCCCGTATTCTATAGACACAAGAATCGTCACCCAAGTCATGTGGCCCAGGGGTTGACTACCGGAACTGAGAGGTCCTCAAAGTGCGATATGTATCGCGTCGCGAGTGTCGCGTGACAAGCCAGGACGATACCGGCAATCATCGTATCCCTCAGTTCACCCGGGCGCCCTTTCTTATGCGGCAACGCCATCAGCTCACCAGCTTGCTGCGCTGCGGTCGTATTAAAAGGAGCAACCCGCCTCTCGATTTTGTCGAGGAGGGCCCTTTCGAACGCTTGAATCAACGCAGAACGTCGCTTCCCGACGGGCAGAATCTGCAATCCAAAGCGAATCTCGAGGATCGTAACTGAGGTCGTCCAGATGGAGGAGCGAGGCTGTTTGTCCAGCCAATCGACTACCTGCTTGTCCGCTGATTGACGCATGAGCGCCGAGAGCACGTTGGTATCGAGAACAATCATCGATCGAAGGACGCAGGCTTAGTCTCATACCCACGCAGTTCGGGAATCTCCTCGTCGAGCCCAACGCTGGAGAACAACGAGGCGATTTCGGTACCCAGGCCCCCAACCGCGACATCTTGCTCGTTAACGGCATTTCGTAGAATGTCCCGCACCTCTTCCTCCATGCTTCGACCATGCCGCGAAGCGCGCCGCTGGAGCCGTACCTTAACTTCTTTTTCGATATTTCGAACAACAAATTGGGCCATGCGCTCCTCCTGTCACATCGCGATATCATGATATCATACCTGGCGGGATTTTCCAGCAATATCCGCGGTCGAGGCCACCGGAGCCGGACCGGCCGCTGCAGGAGTTGGGGCAGCTGCATGAGCGGGACTGGCCGCAGAACCCGCATCGCCGCTCGATCGCCCCATTGCGCTGAGCATCGCCTGTTTGCAGCCCTCCGAAACCTCGTCTTTGTGCTGTTTGAGGCAGGCGAGGATTCGTCCTCCGCCGGCTGGAACTCCCGCGCAGAGCTTCTGAACGTCGCCCGCGCGCGGCGCGAGGGTCCGACGGTTGGGGCGACGCACTCTGCGCGCACGAAGTTTGTGGCCGAAGCAGATAGCCGGCGAGAACTATAACAATGCACGGGACCAACAACTTTGTGGACTTCGACATCATGGCCTCCAGTCTTAAGGCAAAAGTGAAGCGGATAGGTGGAATCGGGCAAACTCGTGACATGGCAAATCCCACTCTAGGATGATAACGAGCTTCACGAAGTGCTCGCCGCCAATGCCCCCACTGCGGGCTGGCGCACTCCCTTGGCGGACTGGGGCGCGGCAATTGCAGCCGAGGGAAGCGTTAACGACAACAGAGCGGAGACCGCTTGCAAAAGCCTGTTGTTCGCCCAGCGGTCGTATTCGTAGAGTAGCTGAATATCATCTTTAGTCATGGTGGTGGCCGGCCCTCTTCTTTTGGCAAGGTTACCTTGCCACGGATATTTGGCAAGACCCGGCATGCAGTCGTTTCGGGCGCAATGATTGTCCCGAGTCCAGGGCTGCTAGGACACTCGCATCCGTTGCTCGCAGCTTTACTTCCGACTTGCTGACACTGCGTACGGAATCCCGCGCGCGAACGGCACTGCAAGTCATCAGCAATGCGTCAAACAGGACGCCATTGTGCATCGTGGCATGCGTCCCGAGCGCTCTTCCACTTCTCCTAAACTGCGGTTCCGCCGGTATCCCCGACGGCTGCAAATCGGCAATAGCCCTGTGTATCCCGAAAGTGAACCTCATGACCAGCCGTTGACACGTTAATTCTACATATGTAGACTTTAGCCGATGAAACTGCGTCTGTCGCTACAAACCCTCCAGGTTCTGGATGCTTTTCTCCAAGCTCCGAAAGACTGGAAATACGGATATGACATCAGCCGGAACACGGGACTGAAATCCGGCACTCTGTATCCAATTCTCATGCGCCTTGCAGAACGGAAGCTGCTCGAAACCTCATGGGAAACAGCCGAGATCGGCAAACCCCCTCGGCATCTGTACCGGCTTACGCCGGACGGTTTGCGGTTCGCGTGGTGTCACCGGCTTTTTCGTTCCACCGGCCGCGTGTCGCGCACGGCATTTAGCGGGGCGAAAAGTTAATGTCCGCGATCCGCAGATGGGCGTCGGGATTGTTGCGTGCCGTTCTTCGGCACACCCCATCCGACAGCCAGGACTGGGCCAACGCCATGCTGCGAGAACTGGACGTCATCGACGGAGACTGGGCGGCATTGTCTTGGGCCCTTGGATGTACGACCGCCCTTTTCAGGCATTGCGTTCCACTTGGATTGAGAGCGTGGCTCGGAAAACGCTTGGACGGGAAGCATGCCGTGGGAGTGGCATCGGGAATCGTCATTGCAGTTGCCGTGACAGGCTCTGCGTTCGGTCTCGTGCGCAAGTTGTTTTATCTCTTCCCAGCCTGGGACTTGGGGCCAATGCCATGGTGGGTGGCCATGATTGGGATACCGGAAGTGATTTTCATCGTTACCGCAGTGGCCCTCTGGCGGAAAAGAAGATCGATGGCCGTAGGCATTCTGTTGTCGGCGGTCACGCTAGTCGCGCACTTCATCGTTCACGTCGCGACTCACGGGAATGGCCAGTGAGGAAGACTTTTCAGAGTACGCTCACTCTTGAGGAGGGGTATATGGTCTTGGATCCACCGGCGGGTGCTTCGTTCCGGTGCTCGGTCGCACCTTGGCTGTCGGTTCGGAATAGTGCGCGAGCCGTTGACTCCTACAAATCAGCATTCGGAGCGACTGAGGTCCATCGCCTGGATGGACCCGAGGGAAGCGTGGTGGCAAGACTTTCCGTGGATGGAGCGGAATTTTGGCTGAGCGACGAATCTCCAGAGCACCGCAATTTTAGCCCCGAGTCTCTCGGTGGCGGCTCCGTTCGAATGATCTTGACGGTCGCGGATCCCGATGCTGTGTTCGTGCAGGCTCTCGCGGCAGGTGCATCGAGAGTTTACTCCGTAAGCGAGGGACACGGCTGGCGAGTGGGGCGCGTGCTTGATCCCTTCGGGCATCACTGGGAGATTGCTCGTCCGCTTGCCGCCTAGGCGTTCGACGAGAACCAGGGCTCTCGGGGAGTTCCATAACCGTGAGGTGACGTAATGATTGAGAATCGCTCTGTGCCGACCGATACCGTGCTGCCGCACGTCACGTATCAAGACGTTGATGAAGCTATTGCCTGGCTCAGCAAAACCTTCGGTTTCTCCGAGCACTACCGCTACGGTTATCCGACTAGCGGCGCGCAGGTGCATCTCGGTAATGCCTGGATCATGCTGAAGAGAGCGCGTGAGGGCAGCGCGAGCCCGGCGAAACTCGGCTTCGGAACTCAGAGCCTGACTGTGTTCGTTCACGATTTGGAAGCACACTTCCGCAGAGCGAAAGAGGCGGGCGCCAAACTTTTGGAGGATCTCCACGAGACCGTCTATGGCGAACTCCAGTATGCAGCCGAGGACCTCGATGGCCACCACTGGTTGTTCTCTCGGCACGCTCGCGACCTTAGTCCTGACGAATGGGGAGCCAAGGTTTCGGAGGTCACCAGCCGGGTCGCTCTGCTACGCCGCCCGCGCTGGTGTTACCTGGAGATTCCTACTGTGGACGCACGACAATCGGTGGCCTTCTACGAAACGGTATTCGGCTGGAACATCCGACACCGGGACACTGCTCGGCCAAGCTTCGATGATGCCACGGGAAACCTCAGCGGCGCATGGGTCACGGATCGAGACGCGTCCCGCGACCACGGCCTGCTGCCTTACATTTGGGTCGACAGCATCGATGGCACCTTGTCTCAGGCTTCGGCCCACGGCGGAGTGGTCGTCGAAGCTGTGCACCCGGACTCCCCCGGCAGCGCATGCTCGATCGCAACGTTTCGCGACCCAGCGGGAAACCTGATCGGCCTCTATCAGGAGGGTCCGCGCTGAGGTTTTGATCGCCGAACGTTTTATGTGCGCCCTTTGGACTTTGTAGCCACGTCAGCAAAGACTGAGGAAATCTATCTAGGGATTTATGAGCGCACTGATTTGAGGATCATCCATGAATCGCAGTGAGGACGCGGGCCGCACTGTTTCCGATTACCGTGAATTCCCGGCGCCTCTGGCGCTTGCAGAATACTTGCTTTGCTTCTGGACTCAGACGATACGCTCACCCGTTGGGTTCGCACAGCGGGTCTTGCCCGACTGTTGCGTCGATATCCTCCTGATCAACGATGTTCCGCTGGTGGTCGGCCCGTGGACCGAACCTTTCGTCGCCCCTCTGCCTCCCGGCACAAATATCATCGGCGTACGCTGCCATCCGGGGCTTGCGCCGAGCCTCCTCGGCCTACCTGCTTCGGAGCTACGCAATTGCTCCGTGCCGCTTTGCGACGTATGGGGCAGCGACAAAACTGCTCGGTTTGCCCGGATTCCTGATGAACCTAGTCTTTCAGCACGCATGTCAGCGATGGAGGCGGCCCTACGCGACCGCGTGGCGAACGCCAGTCCGCCCGACAAAGCGACAAGAGCAGCCATCCAATGGATCGCTCGGCGTCCGCATGGACGAGTTGAACAACTAAGTCAGTGGCTCGGCCTCAGTAGTCGGCAGATTCAGCGGAGGTTCGTTACCGCAGTCGGTTACGGACCGAAACTATTCCAGTCCGTGCTCCGTTTTCAGCAGCTTCTGCATCTTGCGGGCAGGGCAGGTGCTCAGGGTAACCTTGCTCAGCTTGCCGCGGATGCCGAGTACGCCGATTCCAGGCCCGCTATACCTTTCACTTCTGGGCCGGTTTCTAACGTTCAAAGTAATCCCGACATCTAATCCTGCAAACGATCGTTGTGTGAGAGGTTTGTCCGATGTTAAGCAACTTGACAATAAGTTAGTTGTCTGGCGGACTTATAACATGGAGATACAGCAACCAAAAGACAGTCGTTACGTCAAGAACGCAGGAGCAGTCTTTAACTTGTCGTACCACATCGTC